>Ga0335083_10009225_pt1 | contig 11980 bp, 10 predicted proteins | sample Lox_Sample_42_FD_206716 | JGI IMG/M metagenome (GOLD analysis project Ga0335083, IMG submission 206716) | Soil microbial communities from Loxahatchee National Wildlife Refuge, Florida, United States - Lox_Sample_4.2 | ecosystem: Environmental > Terrestrial > Soil > Wetlands | place: USA... | reverse complement strand
CAGGATCGCGAGGCCCGCCGTGAACACGTAAAGCCCGTACGGGCGCGCCTCCTGGGCGTACCACACGTACAGCGGGTTGACCGCCACGATCGCGGCCAGGAGCGTCGCCGTACGCCGCCCGGCGAGCTCGCTGCCGAGCCCCCACGCGACCGGCACGAGCGCGATCCCGCAGAGGGCCGAGGGCAGCCGCAGCGCGATCACGCCGGTGCCGAGCAACCGCGAATCGGCCCACGCGATCAGGTACCAGAGGGGCGGGTTGTTCTCGGTGTGGACGACCGAGTGCAGCGTCGAGCCGAGGCTCGGGTGCAGGTCGCGCACGACCGTGAATGCCTCGTCGTACCAGAAGCTCTGCTGGTCCAGCGTCGACAGCCGCAGCACCGCCGCCAGCAGCGTCAGCGCCGCCAGCGGCCACCAGCGGGCGAGCTCGGCGGCGGCGGCGCGGCGCCCGCCGGCGCGGGCCAGCGGCTGCGCGGCTGCGCTCACCGCGGGCAGAACCTCCCGCCATCGTTGCCGAAGCACCCGTAGCGCAGGCGTTGGACGTCCTCGGAGCGAGGCGGCAGATACCAGCCCCCGTGCACGGGACGGCGGCCGCCGGCGATCGGTCCCCAGATCAGCAGGCAGATCTGGGTGCGTCCCTTCGGCGGGCCGGGACTCGTGTTGCCGCACACCACCTCCCTCTTGGTGGTGGGGCCGAGCAGCTGGGTGTCGACCAGCAGGTTGTGGTAGGCGTTGCCGGTGTAGGCCCGCCACGTGCTCAGGTCTGCGTTCAGGCGGGCGTTGACCCCCGTCTGGCGGGACAGGTCGTTGATCGTCGCCACCAGCAGGAACACGCCGAGCGCGAGCAGCAGGGCGGTCTCGATGCGCCAGCGCCGGCCGGAGGATTCGCCGCTGCCCTGCTCGCGCGGGCGCAGCGCCGGGGGCAGCGACTCGAACACCTCGTGGCCCGGGGCGGGAGCGGCGGGCTGCGGCGTGGAGGCACTCATTTGACGGGTTCCAGCAGCGGGGATATCTGGTGCAGCACGAACAGCCCCTGGACCGCGAGCGTGGCGGTCAGCAGGCGGCGGTCACGCACGATCGCCGCCAGCGGCAGCGGCCACAGGATGTACCAGGCGAGCAGCCAGGTGCTCGTCACGGTGATCGCCAGCAGCGTCCATCCGGAGGCGGCGATCCAGTCGTAGCCGCGCCAGGTTCGCCACAGCAGGTAGACGACGATCGCCACCAGGGCACCCTTCAGCAGGTCGTGGTCGACCGGGAACACGCCGGGCTTGCCGAACAGGTGCGCGATCTCCGTCGGAAAGCTGTCGCTCGAGACGAACGCGGCGTCGCGGTTGAGCGCCGCCACCACGTTCACCCCGTGGGATCCGAAGGCCGCGTACGCGACGACCGCCCCGACGAGCGCGGCGGCGATCGTGCCCAGTACCGGCGCCACACGTCGGCGGGCGATGATCATGAACGGCAGCAGCGCCGCCACGGTGACCTTGATCAGGGCGCCGGCGACGATCGCCGCTGCGGCCCACGCTTCGCGGGCCGGGGTCACGCGTGGCGCCACCATCAGCGTGACGGCGATCATCATCGCGAAGATCATCAGCAGGTCGTTGTGGGCCCCGCCGAGCCCGTAGATCGTGAACAGCGGGTTGACGCCGACGACCAGCAGTGCCCACACCGGGTCGAATCCGCGCAGGCGGGCACAGCGCCACAGCAGCGCGAGCGTGCCCGCGCTCGCCAGCAGCGCCTCGAGCTTCATCCCCCACAGCGCCCCGACCACCCCGAGCGGGGCGAGCGGGTAGGACAGCAGCGTGTAGATGGGCCCGTAGGCGGTCTCCACGTCCTTCCAGTCCCGACCGACGTAGTGGTAGACGGGATCACCCACGATCGCCGACGGGCCGTGCAGGTAGGGGTTGACGCCGTGCTCGACGCCCATGCGGGCGTAGGCGATGTAGCTGAACACGTCGGTCGACAGCAGGACCGGCCCGACGAAGACGATCAGCTGGACGACACCGACGAGCGCGATCGCGCGACGCGGCTTCAGCCCCGCGGCGTCAGCCCGGCGGGCCAGCGCCAGCAGGCCGGCGTAGGCGCCGGCGCTGGCGAGCAGCGCGATCAGGAAGGCGCGGTAGCCGAGCCGCTCGCCGGCACCCGAGAGCCAGCCCGCGATCTGGGGCGAGCGGGGGATCAGCGCGGAGCGCCCGGCGGCGCCGTCGAGCACGATCTCCGCCGTGGCGGCGACCAGCACCAGCGCGAGGACCGCGGCGAGCGCGTGCGCCCAGCGCGCCGAGCGGATCCGTGGGAGCCCCGTTTCGCCCTGGGCGACGGCGTTCACGAGGCGCGGCGGCTCACAACGCGGTCCACACCGTCTTGGTCTCGAGGTACGCGTCCAGCCCGTCGCGTCCGTGCTCGCGCCCGATGCCCGAGGACTTGAACCCCCCGAACGGCGCCGACGGGTCGGCCAGGCCCCAGGTGTTGATGTAGACCATCCCGGCGCGCAGCATCGCGGCGAGCCGGTGGGCATTGCCGACGTCGCGCGTCCACACGCCCGCGGCGAGACCGTATTCGCTGTCGTTTGCGCGCTCGGCGACCTCCTCGATGCTCGAGTACGGCGACGCCACCAGCACCGGGCCGAAGATCTCCTCGCGGGCGATCTTCAGCTCGTCGGAGGTGGAGCTGAACAGGGTGGGCGCGACGAAGTAGCCGCCGCTGTCCCGCATCGCGGCTTCGCCGCCCGCAAGGAGCTCCGCGCCCTGTTCGCGCCCCGACTCGATGTAGTCCAGCACGCGGTCTCGCTGCTCGGCCGACACCAGCGGCCCGAGCTGGGTCTCCGGATCGAGCCCGGGGCCGAGCCTGGCGGCGCCGGCGGCCTCCGTGAGGGCGGCCATCACCTGGTCGTAGATCTGCTCGGGTACGAACAGCCGCGAGCCGGCGTTGCATGCCTGGCCGGAGTTGAAGTAGATCGCCTGGAAGGAGCCCTTCACGGCCGCGTCGATGTCGGCGTCGGGAAGGATCACGTTCGGCGACTTGCCGCCCAGCTCGAGCGTCACGCGCTTCAGCGCCCGGCCCGTCTTGGAGCCGATCTCGCGGCCCACCGCGGTGGAACCCGTGAACGCGATCTTGTCGACACCCGGGCTGTCCACGAGCGCCGCGCCGGTCGCTCCGTCGCCGGTGAGGACGTTGATGACGCCCGGCGGGAAGCCGACCTCGAGTGCCAGCTCTCCGATGCGCAGAGCGCTGAGGGGCGTCTGCTCCGCCGGCTTGAGCACGACCGTGCAGCCCGCCGCGAGCGCCGGGCCGAGCTTCCAGCACGCCATCAGCAGGGGGAAGTTCCACGGGATGATCTGACCGCACACGCCGACGGGCTCGCGGCGCGTGTAGCAGTGCATGCCGGGGACCGCGACCGGCAGCACGCCGCCCTCGATCTTCGTGGGCCAGCCGGCGTAGTAGCGCAGGTGGGCCGCGGCCGAGCGGACGTCGACGTAGAGGGCGAGGCCGACGGGCTTGCCGTTGTCGAGTGACTCGATCTCGGCGAACTCCTGGCCGCGGTCTTCGATCGCCTGGGCCAGGGCGTGCATCAACTGCTCGCGTCCGGCGGCGGGCATCGTCGCCCACGGCCCGCCGGTGAGCGCCTCGCGGGCCGCGGCGACGGCCCGCTCCACGTCCTCGGGCCCGGCGTGTGGCACCTCGGCGATCTCGCGCCCGCTGGCAGGATCGAGCGTCGCGAACGTTCGCCCGTCCGCGGCCTCCGGACGCTCGGCGCCGATCACCAGGCGCTGGGGCTTTGACAGGAACGCGCGCGCCGGCTCGCCGAGCGCGTCGGGAAGTGTGGGTGGGACGGTTGTCGTGCTCATGGACGGCAGCCTACTCCGCCCGCCCCGCCGGCAAGCGCGCTACGCAACCGCAGCCAGCAATGGCGCCGGGCGCCCCAACGCGAAGCCCTGGGCCAGCTCGACGCCGAGCTCGGCGAGGATCGCGATCGTCTGCTGGTCGCCGACGCACTCTGCGACGGTCTCGCTGGCCATCCCCCGCGCGAGCTCGCGCAGTGCGGCGACGATCAGCCGGTCGGGGCGCGAGCACGGCAGCCGCCGCACGAACTCGCCGTCGATCTTCATGTAGCTGAACGGCAGCTCCCGCACGAGGTACAGACCGCCGTAACCGGCGCCGAAGTCGTCCAGCGCGATCTCGCAGCCCAGCTCGAGGACGGCCGCACAGAACGACTTCGCACGGTCGAGATCCGGGATCGCGGCCGTCTCGGTGATCTCGAGCACGAGCATCGAGGGCTCCACCCCATACAGGTCGAACAGACACTCGAGCTCGCCGGCGAGCGACGGGTCGCTGACCGACAGCGCCGAGATGTTGGCTGCCACCCCTCCCGCGGCGAGCGCTCCGCCGTCGCCGGCCGCGAGCAACGCGATCACGTGCTCGAGCACCCAGCGGTCGATCTCGCCGATCAACCCGTGGTCCTCGGCGGCGGGCAGGAAGTACCCCGGAGGGACGAGCAGCCCGGGACCTTCGTCGGCTAGCCGCAGCAGAGCCTCGTGGCGGACCACGCTGCGGTCGCCGACCGCCACGATCGGCTGGAAGTGCAGCACGAACAGGTCCTGCTGGAGCGCGCGTCGCAGGCGGGCGAGCATCGCCGCCCCGACCGCGGGGTTCGTGGTGGTGACGGCCATGTCCGGAGACATGACTTCGACGGCGCCCCGGGGTCCCCTGCGCCGCGGTGGCCCACCACGGGTGCCGGACCGCCCGGGTCACGGGCGCCGGACCGCCCGCGGCACGGGGCCGGACCGCCCGCGTCACGGCCGGCGGCGGGCGCCCTCAGGAGCGCCGGTAGCCGGCCTGGGGGCGGCGCGCGCGGTCGGAGATCACCAGCAGCAGCGCGATCAGCACGAAGTTCATCACCACCGAGGAGCCGCCGTAGGCCACGAACGGGAGCGTCACGCCCGTCAACGGGATCACGCGGGTGACGCCCCCGACGATCACGAACACCTGCAGGGCGAGCACGAACGAGAGCCCGGTGGCGAGCAGCTTGGAGAACGAGTCGCGTGCCATCACCGCGATCGACAGTCCGCGGGCGACGACCAGCAGGTACACGGCCAGCAGCGCGATCGCCCCCGCCAGCCCGAGCTCGTTCACGATGACCGCGTAGATCATGTCGCTTTCGGGGACCGGCAGGATCGAGTGGCCGTGCGCTTCGTGCAGCAGCGAGCGGTCGAAGCCGGTGCCGAGCAGGCCCCCGTCGGCCTGGGCGAACAGCGACTGGGCGAGCTGGTAGCTGCCTCCCACCGAGCGTTTGTAGAGCGACGGGTTGAACGGTTCTTCCCAGGCCACCACGCGGGCGTGCACGTGGCTGACGTGGACCGCCACGAACCACGCGCCGACGGCGAACAGCACGAGGCCGATGAACGGGAACGAGAGACGGCCTGTGGCGACGTACAGGAGCGCCAGGAAGGCGCCGTAGAACATCAGCGAGGTGCCGAGCTCGCGCGTCAGCAACAGCGTCGCCATGGCGGCGCCCCAGATGATCAGCATCGGGCCGAACTGCTTCATCGGGGGGATCGTCAGCCCGAGCACGCGCCGGCCCGCGGTGACGAGGATCTGGCGGTTGTCATGCAGGTAGCTGGCGAGGAAGATCACGATCGCGACCTTCGCCAGCTCGGACGGCTGGAAGCTGATGCTGCCGGCGTGGATCTCGAGGTAGGCGCCGTTGACCTGGCGCCCGATCCCGGGCAGGCGGGGAAGGACCGTCGCGAGGATCGCCACCGTCACGATCGTGTAGCGGTAGCGCTCGAGCACGGCCACGCCGCGGTTGCGCAGCGCGATGATCGTGACGGCGAACAGGATCAGGCCGATCACCATCCACTGCGCCTGCTGGCGCGCGAGCACCGGTTCGATGCGGTAGATCATCACGATGCCCACGCTCGCCAAGACGGCCACGAGCGGGAACAGGTAGGGGTCCGCGTTGGGGAGCGAGAAGCGGATCACGAGGTGGGCGCCGAGGCACAGCCCCAGGAACAGCAGGCCATAGGTGAGCGAGATGTTTGAGGCGTGGTTCAGCGTCAGGCTGGTGGTGGCGTGCGGCGTGTTGTCCTGCGTCTGGATGAAGATCGCCGTGAAGCCGCCGGTCACCAGAAGGGCCGAGGGCAGCAGCCCCATCAGCTCCTTGTTGCGGGCGCTGAACACGGCCCGAGGGTAGCCGTCGAAGCGGCAGCTGACGCCGCCTCGATCGCTACCCTTGTCTGCGGAGTGCGCCCCCGCGGCCATGGCGGACGGGGGCCTGTCGGCGGAGTCCGCCGGCGCGCCGACGCGCCCACCATGCCCCGACACCCAACCCGAGCCGTACCCGCAGCCAATGGATGACGATCGCCCGCCAAGGCTCTGGTTGAACATGTGGAAGCGCTTTGCGCTGGCCGCGATCCTGATCGCGGCGCTGGCCGGCACGGCGACCGCCACCATCGCCCTGAACAACGCCAGCCACATCGCCGACCTGGTGTTCCAGAGTCAGATCAAAGGCGCCCCCAAGGGCCTGATCACCGAAGAATATTCCGGCGGCCCCAAGACCTTCCTGGTGCTGGGCACCGACCGGCGGGCGCACTCGACCGACGCTCTCGATCGCGAAAACCCGCCCCACAGCGACACGATCCTGCTGGTGCGCTTCGACCCGGGCCAGAGCCAGACGACGCTGCTTTCGATCCCCCGCGACCTGCTCGTCACGATCCGCACCAAAGAAGGCCAGGTCTATCCGAACCAGAAGATCAACGCCGCCTACACGCTCGGCAGCAGGCTCGGCGGGACCAGCGAGGGCAGCCTGCTGGCGGCGGAGACGATCAAGCGGGAAGTGTTCCCGTCGCTGAAGCTCAGCGGCATCGTCGACGTGAACTTCGCGGGCTTCATCCGCCTCGTCGACAAGCTCGGGTGCGCCTTCGTGATGGTCGACCACCGCTACTACAACAACAACGTCGGCAGCCCGGAAACCGATTACACGAGCATCGATCTGCAACCGGGCTATCAGAAGCTGTGCTACGAAAACGCGCTCGACTACGTGCGCTACCGCCACACCGACTCTGACTTCGTGAGGGTCGCCCGCCAGCAGGACTTCGTCCGCGACCTGCGCGAGCAGGTCAACCCCGGCAACATGGTCGCACAGCTGGAAGCGGTCGCGAAGGCCGTCGGGAAAGCGATCACGACGACGATCAAACCGTCGGCCAGCACGCTGATAGAACTCGCCAAGCTGATCGCCTTCTCTCAGAGCAAGCCGATACGCCAGGTGAAGTTCAAGAGCTCGAACGTCAACGCGGTCATCAACGGCGGCTCCTACGTCACATCCACGCCGCAGCTCGAGCAGTCGGCGCTGGAAGAGTTCCTCGGCGAAACCCACGAAGAAGGCGAAGGCTCCCCGTCCCCGCAGCCCGCCCACCGGAGCTCCCACCACGGCCACTACCACCCCCACGTGATCAGCGCCCGCTCGGCCGGGATGGTGCCCACCTCCGGCGAGGACGAAGTCGTCAAAGCGGCGCTCGGGGTGCCGTTCAGGGTGCTGTACCCCGCCTACCAGACGGCGCCCGCGCACCAGGAGGACACGCGCGCGTACGCGCTGCGCGACGAGCACGGCCACCTCCACCACGCCTACGCGGTGGTGTGGCGGCAGAACGGGGTGGACGGCTACTACGACTTCGAGGGGACCGACTGGGGGAACCCGCCGCTGTTCGCGCACGCGCGCGAACGGGTGCTGCACGGGCGCAAGTACCTACTGGTCTATGACGGGTCCCACATACACGTGATCGGGTGGCACCAGGGCAACGTCCTCTACTGGGTGACGAACACGCTGCTGGAGGACCTCAGCAACGACCAGATGTGGGTCGTGGCGAAATCGGCGCAGAGCCTTCACTGAGCGCGCAGAGCCCTCACTGAGCGTCGAGGGTCTGGTTCACCAGCGCGTCCGCATCCGCGTTCTGCGCCCGCGGGACGGTGCGTATCGACCACCGCTCGAAGCGCCCGAGGGCCTGCAGCGCCTGCGCGTGCAGGGGCCGCATGGCGGCGTTCCTGACCTTGTAGAGGCCCTGCACCTGCTTGGCCACCAGCTCGGAGTCCCCCACCACCTCGACCTCGTTGGCCCCGAGCTGCGCGGCGTGGGATAAGCCGAGCAGCAGCGCCCGGTACTCGGCGACGTTGTTGGTGGCGATGCCCAGCGCCTCGGTGGGTTCGGCCAGCACGGTCCCGCCCGGGTCGGAGATGACCGCTGCGGCGGCGGCCGGGCCGGGATTGCCCCTGGCTCCGCCGTCGACGTGGACGACCAGCTTCACCGGCGTCTGCTCGAGGTGCGACAAGCCGGCCGCTAGGCGCGGGCGAGCGGGAGCGTGTCGCCGGCGACCCGCGCGCGGCGGCGATCCCGGATCACGCGCCGCTCCAGCGTGGCGGCGTCGGCGCGTCCTCGGCGAGCGCGGCGGTCGAACTCACGGCGCTCGACGATCACCTCGACGTTGTCGTCGTCGCGGTAGTAGGCGGTGAGCCTGTCGAACAGCTCCCCCTCCAGGGCCCTGGGCACAACGCAGTAGATCATGCGGCTCCGGATGTTAGCTGGCCTACCGGAGCCCGCAAGGCGCGCAAGCCGTTTCGCAGCGTCTACAGGAAGACGGTGCCGTCGGCCGCCACGTGGGCGTTGGCGTGGCGCTCCTCGCGGGACAGCTGCGCGAGTTCCGTCCCCTGCTCGAGGGGCCGCACCGGTGCCGGGTCCTCGGTCATGTCGATTTCGTAGCGGTACCAGCACAGCTCCCAGGCGAGCGTGATGAGGACGGCGCCCGCGAGATGCTCCGCCGGGCGTACGCACACCGCCGGCGCCCCCAGCGAGCGCATCAGACCGGCCACCCGACGCGGGTACTCGCTTTCGTTGAACACCACGGCGGCCCGCTCCAGCGGGGAGACCGCCGGCGCGGGGATCGCATGGCCCGCGGACGGGGCCGCCGCGAGCGCAGCGCCGGGCACGGGCTCGTCCGGGGCGGTGGCAACGAAGCCCTCCCCGGCGGGACGGGATTCGCCCGCCCCAACTCCGGTCGCCCGTGATTCGCGAGCCCTTGATTCGCGTGCCTGTGATTCGCGAGCCCTTGATTCGCGTGCCTGTGATTCGCTCGTGCGCGATTCGCCGGGCCGCTGTTCGCCGGCGCGGGATCCGAGCCTCAGCCGCTCGAGGAAACCCCGGCCGCGGCGGGGCGCCGCGATCGGAGCCAGCGCCGCCTGGCCGTCGCGGTCCCTGACCCAGCCGGCGTCGGCGGCCCGGGGGGCGCACAGCTCGCACACCGTGCGGGGGCGGCCGTCGGCCAGGAAGATCTCGTGCTGCTCGCCCCGCAGCAGCCGCCGCGCGCACAGCTCGCAGGCGACGTCGGGCTGGGATGTGACGATCGTGCGGGTTGTCATCGGTGAGCGGAGAGCCTACGCGTGGGCCGCGGCCTGCGCCTCGCCCGCCTGCTCGACGACCTTCTGGGCGAGGTGCCCCGGGAGCTCCTCGTAGCGGAGGAACTCGAGCGTGTAATCGCCCTGCCCGGCGGTGATCGAGCGCAGGTCGGGGGCGTAGGTGAGCATCTCCGACATCGGCACCTCGGCCTTGATCTCGGTCATCGCGCCGATCGGCTCCATCCCCTGGGGGCGTCCCCGCCGGCTGTTGAGATCCCCGATCACGTCGCCCACGTGAGCCTCGGGCACGGACAGTGTCACGAGCATGATCGGCTCGAGCAGCACCGGGTCAGCCAGCTCCAGCGCCTGCTTCATCGCCTGCACGCCGGCGAGCTTGAAGGCGATCTCCGAGGAGTCCACCGAGTGGTGCTGGCCGTCCACCAGCCGCACCCGCACGCCCTTCACCGGGTAGCCCGCGAGCACGCCCGCCTGCATCGCCTCGCGCACCCCTTTCTCGACCGCGGGGATGAACGACCCGGGAATCACGCCGCCCTTGATCTGGTTGAGGAACTCGAAGCCTTCGTCGCCGTCCTTGATCGCGAGCGGCTCGATCTCGATCTGGCAGTCGCCGAACTGGCCGCGCCCGCCGGACTGCTTCTTGTGGCGCCCGTGGGCGGCGGCGGCGGTGCGGATGGTCTCCTGGTAGGGGACCCGGGGCGGCTTCAGCGAGACTTCCACCCCGAAGCGGTCGCGCAGGCGGTCCACGATCACTTCCACGTGCACCTGGGAGAGCCCGGCGACGATCTGCTCGCCGGTCTGCTGGTCGCGGTGGAGGTCGATCGTCGGGTCCTCCTCCTGCAGACGCCGCAGCGACGACAGCACCTTGTCCTCGTCTCCCCTGCTCTTCGGCTCGACCGCGAACGCCATCACGGGCGCGGGCAGCGTCGGGCGGGGCATCTCGATCGGCTCGTCGCGGTCGGCGAGCCAGTCGCCCGCGCGTGTCTCCTTGAGCTTCGCCACCGCGCCGATGTCACCGGGGCCGAACTCGCCCACGTGGGCGACCTCCTTGCCGTTGAACACGAGCAGCTGGCCGATCCGCTCCTTGACGTGGGCGCGCGTGTTGAGCACCTGGCTGTCCCCCCGCAGCACCCCCTGGTAGACGCGCATCAGGTTGATGCGGCCCGCGAACGGGTCGGCGCGGGTCTTGAACACGTAGGCGAACAGCTCGCCGTCGTCCTCGGCCCGCAGCTCGATCTCGCCGACCTGCAGCGAGCCGTGCTTGACCGGCGACGGGAGGTCCTCGACGATCGCGTCCAGCAGGCGCGCGGTGCCGAGGTTGCGGGTGGCGCAACCGCACACGACGGGGAAGATCTTGCCGTGGTTGGTGCCCTCCTTGAGCGCCCCGACGATCTCCTCGTGGGAGATCTCCTCACCCTCGAGATAGCGCTCCATCAGCGAGTCGGACACTTCACAGACCTCGTCCATCAGCTTCTCGCGGTATTCCCGCGCCAGTTCCGCCTGGGCATCGGGGATCGGGATCTCCTCGAAGCCCCTGGGCGCGCCGCCGCTGTCCTCGCCCTGCCGGAAGGCGGTCATGTCCACCAGGTCGATCACGCCTTCGAGCTCGTGCTCGGAGCCGATCGGGATCTCGGTCGCCACCACGTGCGCCCCGAAGGCCCCCTTGAGTGCGTCGAGGGTGCGGTAGAAGTCGGCCCGCTCGCGGTCGAGCATGTTCACGAACAGCATCCGCGCGAGGTCGAGCTCCGCGGCCCTGGACCACAGGCGGCTGGTCGTCACCTCGACCCCCATCACCGCGTTGACGACGAACACCGCCGCCTCGCACACCCGCAGCACGCCGAGGGCGTCGGCCACGAAGCTGGGCTCGCCGGGGGTGTCGATCACGTTGATCTTGCGCCCCTGCCACTCGATCGAGCTGAGCGTGGCCGAAATCGACATCTGGCGCGCCTGCTCGTCGGGGTCGGAGTCCGACACGGTGGTGTGGTCGGGCACCGACCCGAGCCGGTTGACGGCTCCGGACTCGTACAGCAGCGCCTCGTGCAGCGACGTCTTGCCGGCGCCTCGGTGGCCCACGAGCGCCACGTTGCGGATCCGGTCCGCCGCCGGGCGGCCTCCGTTCCCTAGGGCCCCATTTCCTGCCATCTGTACGCCTCCTCGTCGCTGGAGGCCCACGATAGCGCCGCGCGCGCCGCGCTGCCAGCGCCGTTGGGAGGGTCGTCCACGGCGCCGTCAGGCGTCGAAGGCTTCCTCCTGCATCCTCGAACGCAGGCGCAGGACGGCCTTCGTGTGCATCTGCGAGACGCGCGACTCGGTCACGCCGAGCACCTCGCCGATCTCCCTCAGCGTGAGGTTCTCGTAGTAGTAGAGGGCGATCACGAGCTTCTCGCGCTCGGGCAGCTTGGCGATCGAGTCCGCGATCCGGTCCTTGAGGTCGCCGAGGTCCAGCGCCCTCGCCGGGTCGGGCGCGCCCGGATCCTCGATCGTGTCCATCAGCGAGACCTGGTCCCCGCTGGAGTCCGACACGCTCCACAGCTCGTCCAGCGCCACGATCGAGGAGTGGGAGATCGCCAGCAGCGAGTCGTTGAGT
>Ga0335083_10009224_pt1 | contig 11981 bp, 11 predicted proteins | sample Lox_Sample_42_FD_206716 | JGI IMG/M metagenome (GOLD analysis project Ga0335083, IMG submission 206716) | Soil microbial communities from Loxahatchee National Wildlife Refuge, Florida, United States - Lox_Sample_4.2 | ecosystem: Environmental > Terrestrial > Soil > Wetlands | place: USA... | reverse complement strand
CTCGAGAAGCTGCTCCCTCTGTTTTCGTTCGTGACGCCGGCAAAGTACCGGTCGATCACCGTCGAGCAGATCGCGAAGGCCATGATCGCGACGTCCCTGAACACGCCCGCCAGATCGGACGTCTACTATTACCCGCAGATGATGGCGTTGAACACCTGACGCAGCTGTGGCGCAACCGCCACCCGCTCACTGTTGCGCCACAGCCCGAACGCGTGTGGCGCCACCTGCCGCCCGCATTTCCTCGACGGAGATGGTTGTCTCCGGACATCGCGCGCGCTTAAGCTGGTCGAGGATCGCGGCGCGCCGGAAGTCCTCGCGAAGAGCGCGCCGATCACCCAACCGGGAGGTGAACGATGTCCACGCGTCACGGCTGGCTCCTCTTCCTTGCCCTCGAGGTCGCGGCCTGCGGCGGGAACGGCGGCGGTGGCGCGACGACAACGCACCCGCCCACCGGACCGGTCTGCACCCCCGTCGCGGCATCCGAGACGATGTGCTCGGACGGGGTCGACGACGACTGCGACGGCTACCCGGACTGCCTGGACACCGACTGCGACGGGCAGCCCTGCGGCAACGGCCTCACCTGCAGCGGCGGCGCCTGCCGGGCGCCCTGCCCGCCCGGCGTCTCGTGCGTCCCCGATCTGCCGACGATCCAGAACGTCCATGTCACCACCCGGGGCGACACCGCCGTCATCGACTTCGAACCAGTGGCCGGCGCCGTCGACTACCGCATCTACCCCGAGCCGGCTCCGTCGGCCTGGCTGATCGGCGCGAACGGCGAGGTCGGCGTCCAGAACGGCATCTACCGCTGCGCCGGCGATCGCGTGTTCCAGGCCCGCGAGGATGACGACGCCAACCTCTTCGACTGCCAGATCACCGGCTGCGACAACACGCGCCACGGCTACGTCCGCACCGCCGACGAGGCGATCCTCGGCTACGTCTACCTGACTCCCGCCGCCGACCGGCTGCCCGTCTACCGCGTCGCCAACCCGAACGGCGGTGGCGGCTTCCGCAATGCCGACTGGGTGGTGCCGATCTATCGCGAGGCGAACAGCGCCGAGTACGTCACCGACCCAGCCGCTCGCGACGCCCTGCTGGCCAAGGGGTGGCGCGACGACGGCATCGCGTTCTACACGTCGACCGCCGGCACCAAGACGGTCTACCGGATCCAGTACGCGCCGGGCGCCGACTGGCAGGGCGACAACGTCGTCTTCTTCTTCACCGACGGTCCGGAGTACGACGCACGGGCCGCCCAGCCCGCCTCCGACATCGCCGACTTCGGGCCGCGGTTCACGATCCTCGACACGCAGGAGCCCGGCAGCGTCGCGCTCAACCGCGTGATGTACCCGGGCAGCTTCGACGTCCTCGCCGCCGGGGATGCCCGCTTCGACCAGGTGATGCACCAGGGGGTCCGGCCGGTCTGGTCGCTGGCCTGGCCCGGCATCAAGCAGCCGACCCGCTTCATCATCGAGGCCCTGGACGCGGGCTGCCCCTTCCCGGGCGGCTACATCGCCTACGAGCACCACGATCCCGACGTCGACCGCACCAGCATGCAGCCGTTCAACGCCCCCTCGATCACCCTCGACGAAGCGCGCCTGTCGTCGGGCGAGGTCTTCATCAACGGGCAGCACGATCCCTCCAGCCGGCCGAAACCGATCGCGCGCGCGTACGTCGACGTGACCCCGGCGGCCCCGCCGGCGATGGATTTCCTGGAGACGTTCGACGAGGGAGAGGACTGGGAGCCGTTCACGAAGTGGTGGGACAACAACGGCTTCGTGTTCCGCAACTCCAAGTGGGCGGTCGACACCAGCGGCTGCACGGAGAACTTCACCTTCGGGCCGGTGCTCGGGCAGCTGATGCTCGGGTTCGCGGACGGCGGCTCGAGCTGCAACATCAGCATGACGCCCAAGAACGTCCCGACCAGGATCGCCTCCGACCACTTCCTGCACGTCAGCATGTCGTCCGACATCCCGTCGACGGCCCGGCGCTACCCGCAGATCATGATCACCGACGTGCCGCTGGCGGACGACCCCGCGCCCGACGCCAGCAACATCGACATGGTGCCGGTGCACACCCGCCTGGGCAACTTCCCCTACCAGGTCGTCGGGCCGGACGGCGTCGCCGGCACCGCCGACGACGAGCCGGCGACTGGCGGCCGGACCATCGTCGTCCAGCCGTTCGGCGGCTATCAAGAGACGCAGATCGAGTTCTGTGACACGCGCGGCTGGGGCGTCAGCCAGCAGTGCGACCGCGCCAACATCTATGGCTTTCACGCGGGCGACTATCAGGACACCTGGCAGGTTCCCTGGACGCCGGTCCCGGTGCAGGGCGACGTGGCGGGCTTCGATCGGCCGGTGCAGTGGGACGTCTGGGCCTCGACGGACCGCGTGTACGTCTACATGGACGGCAAGCCGGCCGGGTGCGCGGTGCTGCCCAGCGGCCGCATGCCGGCGGGTCCGGTCACCGTGGCGTACCGCGCGGTCATCTACCACTGCGGCATCGACGAGACGATCACGCCCGACGACACCGGCCACCAGTACGAGCACGACTACAGCCTCTGCCACAGCGATCGCAAGATGGACGACTTCGGCATCCAGCTCTCCGCCCCCGCGCCCGCCTGGGACGAGAGCGTGCTCCCCTGCGGGACGCGGTGGTACGGTGGCTCGTGAGCTGAAGGTCAGCGCGGCCCTGCTGCTCGCCGCGCTCGGGTGCGGCGGCGGCGCCGGGACCGGGATGGCCGGGATGGCCGGGATGGCCGGGATGGCCGGGATGACGGGGACCGACGATCCCGATCCGGTCTTCACGGCCGACCAGATGTCCGCGCTGGCCGCGCTTCGCTACGACGACGGGCCGCCGCCCGCCGATCCGAGCAACCGCGTCGCCGACGACGCGGGCGCGCGTGCCTTCGGCCAGCGGCTGTTCTTCGAGCGGGCGTTCTCCGGGCGCTTGCTGGAGGGGGACAACGACGGAACCACCGGAACGCTCGGCCGTCAGGGCGACAGCGGCAAGGTGAGCTGCTCTGACTGCCACCTGCCGGCCTCCGGTTTCGTCGACACGCGCAGCCCGCACCGGCAGGTGTCGCTGGCCGCCCAGTGGACGATGCGGCGCACCCCGACGCTGCTCGAGGTCGCGTTCGCGCCGCTCTACAACTGGGACGGCCGGCGCGACGCGATCTGGAACCAGGCCCTGGGCGTGATGGAGTCGAACCGCGAGTTCAACGGCGGGCGCCTGCTGGTCGCCGAGCAGCTCTTTCGCCTGCACCGCGCCGACTACGAGGCGGTGTTCGGCGCGATGCCGCCGCTCGACGATACGACCCGGTTCCCCGCGCTGTCGCCGGACACCGCTGGTTGCGTCGAGGTGAACACGACCATGGGCTCGACGTTTGTTTGCCGCGGCGTCCCGGGCGACGGCGCCGACTACGACGGCATGGCCGCGGCCGACCAGGCGCTGGTGACGACGGTGGCGGTCAACGCCACCAAGTCGATCGAAGCCTACGTGCGGCAGCTCCGCTGCGGCGCCGGCCGCTTCGATCAATGGCTGGACGGCGACGCGACCGCGATGAGCCGCAGCGAGCAGCGGGGCGCCGCCCTGTTCGTCGACAAGGGGGCCTGCGTCTCCTGCCACGCGGGGCCGCGCCTGACCGACGGCGCCTTCCACAACGTCGGGATCTCGCCGGCGATCGTGGCGGTCGCGATCCAGGACACCGACGATCGCGGCGCGGCGGCGGGTGTCGCGCTGGCGCTGGCCGATCCGATGAGCACGGCCGGCGCCTACAGCGACGGCGCCCGAGGCGCGCTCCCCACGTCGCCCGGCCCCGAGCTGGAGGGAGCATTCCGCACGCCGACCCTGCGCTGCGCGGCCGCCCACCCCAGCTTCATGCACACCGCTCAGCTGGCGACGCTGGATCAGGTCGTCGCGTTCTTCAATCGCGGCGGCGATCCGGCCGGCGCCTATCCCGGCACGAACGAGCTGCACGCCCTCGCCCTGTCCGATCGCGAGCGCGCCGATCTGGTGGCGTTCATGGGGGCGCTCGCCGGCCCGGGCCCCGACGCCACCCTGCTGGTGGCGCCGCCATGAGCGCCGCGCGCGGCCGGGCCCTGGCCGCTGCGGGCGCCGGCGCGCTCGCCCTGGTCACCGCCTGCGGAGGCGGCAGCCAGGCCACCCGAGGCGGTCCTGCCGCCGACGCCGGTTCGCTGCCGGACGTGTCCTTCGACCATCCCGCGGTGCCGGCGACGTACGTGCCGCAGCCGGGGACCTGCGGCTTCGACGCCCCGGCGTTCTGCGACACGTTCGAGGCAGGACCGCAGCCCGGCGGCCGCTCCGGCGAGCTGGACGGATCCAGGTGGAGCGTGGTCCGCGGCATGCCCTACACCAGCTCGAGCTTCGACGACGCCTTCCGCCTGGGACCCGCGCTGATCGGTGACTGCCGCGCCGACCTGTCGAACGCCCGCGTGCTTCCCGATTCGGACGTGCTGATCTGCGATCCGACCGCGACCATCCCGAGCCGCCACGTCCTGGCCACCACCGCCGCCCAGAACTACGGCCTCTCGACCTACCGCATCCGGCAGCCGTTCGACTTCGCCGGCCGCACCGGCACGATCAAGCTGGACATGGACCTCACCAACGCCGGGCTGGGCGGCTGGCCCGCGCTGATCCTGGCCCAGGACCCGTCGCCCGCGCCCAGCTTCGACTGGCAGGAGCGCGGCTCGGGTCCGCGCAACGGCATCGAGATCGAGTTCGGCACCGGCTGGTGCAACACGCCGCAGACGATGGAGGTGATCGTCTACACCTTCGCCGACTACCTGCAGACCTCGTTCGTGCCGTCGTTCGACTGCGGCATCGCCCATGCCACCACGGCGCCCGGCGCGCTGAACCATGTCGAGGTCTACGTCACCCAGACGCACGTCGAGGTCTGGACGTCCGACACCTCGCCCGACGGACTGACGTTTCCCGATCAGCACCTGCTCTGGGCCGGGGACGTCGCGCTGCCGTTCTCGCGCGGCTACGTCAGCCTGGCCGTGCGAAATCACGCGACGATGAAGTACTGGCTCGGCTCGGCCGGCGAGGTGCGCTGGGACAACGTCGGCTTCGACGGCCCGGTCGTGACCGGCTGGCGCGAGTACAGCGCGCCCGATTCGCTGACCACCTATCAGGGCCTGCCCGGCTGCGCGCCGTCGGGCGGCGACTGCCAGTGGGAGGGCGACGTCATCCCGCAGATGCCGGACGACAGCGGCCGGGTCGCTTGCGCCAACACCGGCTGCACCTACGACGGCCAGGGGCGCAACGTCGGCTACGTGGTGCCGAACGCCGACGAGAACGTGGCGCCGGTCGCCTTACCCTTCTCCGGCGTCTCGCTGGACGGCGCGACGCGGGCGCGCCTGGTGCTGGCGGCGATCTACCCCTGGTTCGAGTGGAACGGCGTCAACTACCCGCCCCAGCACATCGAGCTGCGCTTCCGCGTCAACGGCGGCGCCTGGCACGATCGCTTCATCGATGACGGCGAGGCGAACGCGTTCATGGACTTCAACCCCGACCTGGGCGGAGCCGGGGCCGGGGCGGGCCTGCTCAATCAGGCGATCGCCGTCGACCTGGCCGAGCTGCGCGCCGGCGACAACCTGATCGAGCTGCTGGCGGACGGGACCTGGACCGGCACCTACCGCGTCATGGTCACGGGCGCGGATCTCGTGCTCGACGACGCGGGCCCCTGAGTCACCTAGAAAAGATCACCGAGCTGGGTCAGGTGGTCGTAGGCGGCGGTCAGCCAGACCTTCACGCGCTGGCGCTCGACGCGCGAGAAGGTCTCGGCCCCAGGGGTGCTGGCGTTGGCGGCCGCCCAGAAGCTGGCGTCCAGCCGATCGATCTTCTGCATCACGGCGGTGTTCAGCTCGGGCAGCTCCAGGATCACGGCGCCCAGGCGCTCGGCCTCGACCCGCACCGGCGACCGGTCGAACAGGCTGAAGTCCTTGCCGCGCCCGTGATTCTTGACGACGCAGATGCGCGCCTGATCGCCGATCCGGTTCAACAGACGCTCGAGCGTGATCAGCGCGTCCTTGCCGTCGTCGATGACGTGCCAGAAGACGATGCGGACGCCGCTCTCGGCGGCCAGCTCGATGATGCCGGACTCGCCGAGCCAGGCGCCCAGCAGGCGGTCGCTCTGGGCGGGCAGGTCGACCACCACGCGCCTGTCGGCGTCGGTGGCGAAGCCGAGGATCTGATCGGCGCTGGGGAAGCTGGTCAGGTCGATCGGCGTCGTGTAGTCCGCGTAAAAGCGCATCAGGGCCCCGTGCGAACCGTCGGCGTCGGCCGCCGTGAATGGGATGCCGCGATCGATGCAGTACTGGGCGCAGAGGCGAGCGACCACGGATTTGCCCACGCCGCCCTTCTCACCGCCGATGAAGTGAATCGTGCTCATGCGCAGGAGTGTACGCCGTTCGTATTTCCGATAGGCGGCGATGATGTTTCCATTGCGCGAAGCACGTGGGGTTCGCGCGGAGGCAGCGGACAGCCGCGAGGTTCTCGCGGCGCCCCGTCAGAGGCGCCGCGACTCTGGATGGCTGCTGCTACCAGCGCCTTCCGCCGCCGCCGCCACCCCGTCCGCGACCACCACCGCCGCCGCCGCCGCCACCCGATCGCTCCTGCGCCTCGTTGACGGTGACGGCGCGGCCCCCGAGCTCCCGCCCGTTCAGCTCCGCGATCGCGGTCTGGGCCTCCTGGTCGCTGCTCATCTCGACGAAGGCAAAGCCGCGCGGCCGTCCGGTCTCGCGATCCATCACCACCTTGGCGTCGGCGACCGTGCCGAGCTTGCCGAAGACCTCTCTCAGGTCCAGTTCGGTCGTGTCGTACGAGAGGTTCCCAACATAAAGACGTCTACCCATTCAATTTCTCCTTGTGTCGCATCCGGCGAAATCTGTCGCCGTCCAGAAGCCTCAAGCCTGCCGACGATCGACCTCGAGCGGGGGCAGGCGAAGCTGCGACGCAGAGACGAAACCGAACAAGAAAAGGACTTGCGGAAGACGTAGCACGCCCGGCGCCGTAAGGCCATCTCCGCGCAATCTCGGGGCGGCCGAGCTCGCCGCTCAGCATGGCGCCCCGGGTCCAGGCGCCGCATCGAAGCCGGCGTGTCTTGCACCCGCCGCATGCGGCGACGATGGCAACAGTTTCAACATGATCAGCGGAATCAATCCACGACGCGTCGAGCTGCGGCCGGCCACCGTTCCGGGTATGATCGGCCCCCCCGCACGGGAGCCGCGCCATGGATACATTCGAAACCATCGTGGCGAGGCAGCAAGTCGTCGATCTCGTGACCGAGCTCTTCGTGGCCACCGATCAGCGCGACTGGGCGGCGGTGAAGCGGTGCTTCGCGGATCAGGTCCTCTTCGACATGTCCTCGCTGGGCGCCGGGCCGGCCACGCGCCGAACCCCGGACGAGATCGCCGGCGGCTGGGCCGAAGGATTGAAGCCGATCGAGTCGGTCCACCACCAGGCGGGCAACTTCCGTGTCGCCGTGTACGAGGGGCGCGCCACCGCCAGCTGCTATGGCATCGCGTTCCACTTCCGCCGGACTCTTTCGGGTCACAACACCCGGACGTTCGTGGGCAGCTACTCCTTCTTGCTGGAGCGGGGCGGCCACCATGGCTGGCGGTTCACCAGCTTTCGTTTCGATCTGAAGTTCATCGACGGCAACCCACGGCTGGAAGTCGACGGCTGACAGCCGCATGTCCGACGCATTCACCGCGCCGGCGCTGGGCCTGCGGCCCGGTCAGCTCCCGTTCTTTCGCTTCCCGTACGGGGCCAAGACCGTCGCCGAGCAGACCTTCGTTCAGCGGCGCGGCAACACGACGTTCTTCTGGAACATGGACTCGAACGACTGGAGGATCCGCGACCCGCACAAGCTGTTCGTCGACGTGCTGGCTGAGCTGAGCGCCCGTCACCTCGAGACGGTGGTGTTCGTGGCCGCGCCGTCCCAGAGAGAGACGCCTGCGCCCTGGGAAAGGTGAGCCCGACTTCGTTGGCCCCGCCTTCGTCAGCCTCGCCTTCGTCAGCCTCGCCTTCGGGGACGACCTCCGGTACGCTGGCTGCAGGGTTTTGAAGGCGTTTCTGTTCCTGGTCGTTTTCACCGCCGCGGGTCTGGCCGGCGTCTTCTACTGGCGGCAGTCCTTGAAGGCGCACGGCGCGCCGGTCGTTGCCGCGAGCGCACCCACCAAGAGCGCGAAGGACCGTCCTCGACGGCACCGGCGCGGTGCGCGGCGACTCGCCCGCAACGAGACCTTCGTGGCGTCGTCACAGCCGGGCGAAGCGCCCGGGGACGACGCCCCGCCGGCTCTCGCGCCCTCGCCGCCGCCCGACGACGGCCCCCCGCTGGCCCCAGGCGGGGCCGCCACCACCGAGGCGCCGCCCTCCGACGTGTTCAGCCCGATCTCGTCGTCGTCCCCCGCGCCCAGCGGCGGGCAGCGCCAGCCGGTGGCCGAGCCTCCACCCGTCAAGCTGCGCGCCGCCGACCTCAAGATCGTCTGGCAGGGCGAGGATCTGTCACGGGCCGAGAACCAGCGCCTCGATTTTTCGAAGGATGCCATCGGACACGAGCTGTCGCAGGACGAGATCGACGCGCGCTTCCGCACCAAAGAGGACGCCGTGCTCGGCTGCGTCGCGCGCTCGCGGCCCGACGAGTACACCTTCGTCCCGGGACGCGTCACCGTGAGGTTCCGAATCCAGCGCACGGGCGTGGTGAAGGGCGTGCAGGTCGAGGCGCCCGTCATCTTGCACAAGGGTGGCCTCACCGGCTGCATCAGGGGCGTCGTGGGCGGCCTGCGGTTCCCGGCGTCGGACTCGAGCCAGGTGATCACCTACCCGTTCACGCTGATGTAGCGCCCTCACCGAGAGGCGATGGATTCCAGGAGCTGCGCCACCTGGGCCCGCACCGCGTCGCTTCCCGCGTGCCCCCCCTCGTAATAGTGGAACGCGATCCGGAGGTGGCCGGTCGAGGCGTTCCAGGCCTCGAGCGCGCGGACGGGCGCCACGGGCGTGTTCCAGTCGCCGGTTCCGTGAAAAACGTAGATCTGGGCCGGGGCGGCGCGCGCGGCCAGACGTTCGAACATCTCGCGGCCCGCGGGGCGTCGGCTCGCATCTTCGACGTACCGGCAAGAGACGCCTATGCGTTTTTCGAGGACACCCCAGTCGCAGGCTGCCAGCGCCTGCCGCACACGTTCACCGTCGGGCAGAGAAGCGAGCTGGCGCTCCAGGATCTCGGCGAATGGTTCGAGGGCGAGGCCGCTCAGGACCAGGGTCTTTATCCCAGCGGCCAAAACGGGATCGCGCTCGAGCAGCTCTTCGTAGGTGTAGAGCGCGATCAGCGAGCCCTCCGAGTGTCCGCGCAGGTGCAGCCGCACCTGGGGCCCGAAGCGCTCACGGGCCCAGCGCAACGCTTGGGTGGCGCAGGTGACCCCGTGGCCCAGGGTGTAGCGCGCGAGGACGGCGTCGTCTCGCCGCACCGCCGCCGGATCGTCGAACGGCGCCCGGACCCCCGGCTTGTCGAAGGTGGCGTAGGCGACCGCGCCGGTCGCCAGCGCGTCCTTGAACGACGGGTGCACGAACGCGCTCGACCCGATGCCCGACCCGTTGACGACCAGGAACACATCCCGCACCGGCGCGCGATTCCAGACCAGGTAGCCGGGACACACCAGGTCGTCGGCCGACGCGAGCGGGCGCTGGATCACGTTCCGGTATCGCGGCGCGCAGCCGCCGATCAGCGCCAGGCAGAGCGACGCCGCTGGAAACCAGGCGACGGAGGACATGACGCCTCGACTATTGTCATCTGGGTGAAGAATAAAGGTGGTGTTATCTGCTCCGAACGCTCATTCTCGTTCGATGGCAAAAACGTGGGCTTCCAAGAACGTCACCAAATACGAGAAGGCGTTCTTGAAGGCGATGCGCGCTCTGGCTGTTCCCAAGGGCCGCCGCAACTCTGCCCGGCCGCGCTGACGAACTTCAGGCTGCAACTCTGCCGTCATTTGATCACGCCGACGAGCGGGAGCGCTGTGCGAGAATTACAGGGGTATGAGGCGCGCTTGCCGGGTCGTTAGGGCGGCGGGCGCGGTAGCCCGAGCTTTCGGTTTCCGGGAGCAAAACGGAGAAAGACAGGAAAGGCCATGCAAAAAGGTACCGTCAAGTTCTTCAATGCCACCAAAGGCTTTGGTTTCATCACGCCGGAGGGCGGGGGCAAGGACGTATTTGTTCACGCCAATGACACCGGCGGCGCGCTCCTGCAGGAGGGCACCAAGGTCGAGTTCGAGGTCGTCCAGGGGAAGAAGGGACCCCAGGCCAGTGCCGTCAAGGTGCTCTGATCCCAGGCCGGAACGCGCCGGCAGTGATCGCCGATGAGTCGTGCCTTCACCGGCGGAAAGCGCGATCGCGAGGCCAAGCGCGATCTCAAAAAGCGGCAGAAGGCGGAGCGACTTCGGCGAAATCGCGAGATGAGCGCTCGTGGCGTCGGCGGCGCTCAGCTGATGGAGCCATCACCCGTTGCGCTCGCCGAGGTCAAGCTGGAAGACGTCGTCATCTCGGTCTCGACCGAGCCGCGTCGGGCCGACTTCGGCCCGGTGAAGCTGTTCGTCGGCGGCCTTGGCCGCGAGACGACGACGGCCGATCTGCGTACGTTCTTCTCGCGATTCGGCGAGCTCGCTGACGCGATCGTGATCCCCAACCGCTCGCCGGGCCAGTTTCGCGGCTTCGGATTCGTCAGCTACAGGGACGCTGCCGCCGCCGACCGGGCGATCAAGGAGATGAACGGCGTCGAGGTGGGGGGACACCCCCTGACGGTCAAGCGCGCCGAGGCGCGCCCCGGCCGTTTCTGATCTAGCTGGCGCGGCAATCCGGCTGTTTTCGGCCCGTCTTGGTCAAGACCAGGTGGTAGAGCTGGCCGTCACGCGCGCGGGATGCGCCGGCGGCGGCCAGTAGGTAGAACTGCCACATCCGATAAAAGCGCCGGTCGTACTTGTGCTGCAGGTCGGGATAGGCGCTGTCGAAGTTTTGCCACCAGGCGAGGAGGGTTCGCTCGTAGTCGGGGCCGATGTTCTGTAGGTCCTCGACCACGAACAGCCCCTCGACGGCCTTGCCGAGCTGCGCCAGCGACGGCGCAACCGCGTTCGGGAAGATGTACTTCTCGACGAACGGCGTGCCGTGGCGGCGGCTGCGGTTGTTGGCGATGGTGTGGATGACGGCGATCCCGTCATCGACCAGTGTCCGGTGCACCACCTCCATCACGTGCCGGTGATTCTTGGGGCCGACGTGCTCCATCATCCCGATCGACGCGACCCGATCGAAGGTGCCGGTGACGTCCCGATAGTCGCAAAGGCGCAGATCGACGTCCAGGTGACGCCACATTTCGCGCCCCAGGGAGTGCTGGTCCTTGGAAAGGGTCACGCCGACGACCGAGCAGCCGTACCTCTCGGCGGCCCAGGCGGCGAAACCTCCCCAGCCGCAGCCGAGATCGAGCACGCGCATGCCGGGACGAAGTCCCAGCTTCCGGCAGACGAGATCCAGCTTGGCCTCCTGGGCCTCCGCCAAGGTGCTCGCGTTCTTCCAGTAGCCGCAGGTGTAGACCATGCGCGGGTCCAGCATGCGCCGGTAGAGATCGTTCCCGATGTCGTAGTGGGCCTCGACCGAGCGGCCCGACCGTGCCTTGGACTGCAAGTTGAAGATCAGGGCCCTGGCGGTGAGCAGGCGCAGCCGCAGGCTGCCGGTCACCTTCTCGCGCAGTCCCGCGCGCATGATCTTCTCGAGCAGCACGTCCAGCGCGTCGCTGTCCCACCAGCCATCCATGTACGATTCGCCCACGCCCAGGGAGGCGTCTCGCAGCAGGCGCCCGTAAAAGCGCGGATCGTGGACCGTGATGTCGCCGGGGCCGGGACCGCCGATGCGGATCCCCGCGGTCGCGAACAGCTCCCGCACCAGCGTCTCGGCGGCGTTGACCATGAGCCCGTGTCCCA
>Ga0335083_10009223_pt1 | contig 11981 bp, 6 predicted proteins | sample Lox_Sample_42_FD_206716 | JGI IMG/M metagenome (GOLD analysis project Ga0335083, IMG submission 206716) | Soil microbial communities from Loxahatchee National Wildlife Refuge, Florida, United States - Lox_Sample_4.2 | ecosystem: Environmental > Terrestrial > Soil > Wetlands | place: USA: Florida... | reverse complement strand
CAAGAGCGGTGAATTTCCGGGTTGCCGGATCGAAAAGCTCCGCTGAATTGTAGGCGCCACTGGGAGTGAGGTCGGTTTCGCCTCCGGCGATGAGCACCTGGCCGTTTTGCAGGAGGGTGGCGCTGTGCCGATAGCGCGGCGCATTCGTGCTTCCAAGGGATGTAAAGCTCTGCGTCGACGGATCATAAAGCTCGGCGGAGGGGATGATACCGGTGGCCGGATCGAACCCGCCAACGATCAGCACTTGTCCATTGCCCAGCAGAGTGGCCGTGTGGCCGGCGCGGGCCGTGTGCAAGGCCGCAGTGAGCGGGGTGAAGATTTGCGCCACGGGGTCGTAAAGTTCGGCCGATTCTAATGCAGTTTGAGTGGTGTCCAAGCCCCCGACGATGAGCACCTGACCGTTCGCCAGCAAAGTGGCGGTATGTTGCCAGCGCGCGGAATTCATCCCTCCCACTGACGCAGGTGCGAACGCTTGGCTGGCTGGTTCGTAGAGTTCCGCGCTGGTTAGTACACCGCTGTCACCGGTTCCGCCTGTGAGCAGCACTTTTCCGTTGGTCAACCGGGTCCCGGCGTGACCGTAGCGCGGGGATCCCAGTGTGCCTGTCGTGAGCGCAAAACTTGCAGGACGGACGGTGAAGCTGACGCCGTTGCTGGACACACCGTTGACCGTGACTACGACATTTCCGCTGGATGCACCCACGGGAACAACGGCACTGATCGAACCTGCACTCCAGCCAGTGATCGTTGTTGCCGGTGCGTTGTTGAACGTGACTGTGCTTGAACTCTGGCTGGAGCCGAAGTTAGCACCGGAGATCGTCACCACGTCGCCTACCCAGCCTGAACTGGGCGAAAGGCCTGTAATCCCCGGCGTCGGGAGCACTGTAAAGCCGAGGCCATTGCTGGCAACGCCGTTCACAGTCACGATTACATTTCCCGTGGTCGCGTTAGCCGGCACATTTGCGACGATGGACGTTGCGCTCCAACCGGCAATCGTAATTGCCGCAACGCCGTTGAAGGTGACGGAACTCGCGTCCTGGCTCGATCCGAAGTTTGTACCCATGATCGTCACCGGCGTGCCAACTGCCCCTGAGCCCGGGGAAAGGCCGGTAATGCTCGGCGTCGGCAGCACGGTGAAGCCGGCCCCATTGCTGGCCACACCGTTGACGGTCACCACCACATTCCCCGTGGTCGCCAACGCTGGAACCGGAACGTTGATCGAAGTGGCGGTCCAATTCGTGGGAGCACCCACAACACCGTTGAAGGTTACGGTGCTTCCGCCCTGAGTGGCTCCAAAGTTCGCGCCGGTAATGGTCACGGAAGTGCCTACGGGGGCCGAGGGGGGAGCAAGGTTGGTGATCCCTGGCGTGAGCAGCACAGTGAAGCTGGATCCGTTGCTGGGGACGCCGTTGACGGTCACCACGACATTTCCAGTGGTTGCCCCCGCAGGCACGGCCGCCGTAATCGAAGCGGCGCTCCAGTTTGTGATGGCCGTTGCCGCAATGCCATTGAAACTTACTGTGCTGCCACCCTGGCTGGCGCCGAAGTTTGTGCCCATGATCGTCACCGCAGTGCCAACCGGCCCGGAATTCGGAGACAGGCCCGTGATGCCTGGGGTCGGCAGAACCGTGAAGCTGATCCCATTGCTGGCCAAGCCGCTCACCGTAACCACGACGTTTCCCGTGGTGGCTCCAGCGGGGACGGGCGCTTTGATTGAGGTCGCGCTCCAACTGGTTGGGGTTGACGCCATGCCGTTGAAAGTTACTGTGCTCGATCCCTGGGTGGACCCAAAGTTTGTGCCCGCAATCGTCACCGACGTGCCTACCGCGCCAGACGTGGGTAAGAGGCTGGTAACTGTGGGCGGCACCAGAACGGTGAATGCCACGCCGTTGCTGGCCGATCCCCCGACTGTGACGACGATATTTCCCGAGGTCGCGCCTGCCGGGACCGGAACCTGAATCGCGGTGGCGCTCCAACTGGTGGGAGATCCCGCTGTGCCATTGAAGGTGACGGTGCTGTTTCCCCGCGTCGCACCGAAGTTGGCGCCGCTAATGGTCACCGAAGTACCCGCTGTGGCGGAAGTCGGGGTGACGCTGCTGATTACAGGCGCGGGAGTAGGCACGGTGAAGTTGACGCCGTTACTGGCAACGCCGCTGACGGTCACCACGACGGGGCCCGTGGTTGCCCCAGCCGGAACGGGAACTGTGATCGAGGATCCTTTCCAGTTTGTGGGTGCGCCCGCGACACCGTTGAATGTGATGGTGCTCGACCCCTGGCTTGATCCGAATTTCGATCCGGAGACGGTCACCGATGTCCCAGGCGCGCCCGAAGTCGGCGACAAACTGGAGATGCTGGGCGTCGCGAGCACGGTAAAGCTCACGCCGTTGCTGGCCACTCCGCCGACCGTCACCACCACATTACCCGTGCTTGCGCCGGAGGGAACCGGCGTCTGGATGGAGGTTGCGCTCCAACTGGTCGGGGTTGCCGTGGCGCCGCTGAACTTTACGGTGCTGGAGCCTTTGGTGGCGCCGAAATTCGCTCCGGAAATAGTCACGACAGCGCCCACCGGTCCTGAGGCTGGCGACAAGCCGCTGATGGTCGGGGAGACAGGCACAGTAAACGCCACGCCATTGCTGGCTGCGCCGCCCACTTTAACTACTACGTTGCCGGTGGTGGCTCCTGCCGGGACGGGCGCTTTGATCGTGCCGGCGCGCCAGGCGGTGGGGCTCGCGGCCACGCCGTTGAAGGTCACCGTGCTGCTGCCTTGACTAGAGCCGAAGTTCGAGCCGGAGATCGTCACCGAAGTTCCCACGGCTCCGGAGGTGGGCGAAACGCTGGAGATGCTGGGCGTTGCTGTAACGGTGAAACTGACGCCGTTGCTGGCTACTCCGTTGACGGTCACGACCACATTCCCCGTGCTCGCGCCCGTCGGAACCGCGGCCTTGACGGAGGTCGCACTCCAACTGCTGGGAGTCGCCGCAGTGCCGTTGAAAGTTACTTTGCTCGATCCCTGAGTCGCTCCGAAATTTGTGCCCGTGATTGTCACCACCGCGCCTACTCCGCCCGAGGTCGGCGAAAGGCTGGTGATGTTTGGCTTCGCGACTACGGTAAACGCCACTCCATTGCTGGCATTGCCGTTCACCGTGACCACTACATTCCCTGTGGTGGCGCCCGATGGAACCGGCACGGTGATGGAGGAAGACTTCCACTGCGTGGGACTTGCCGTGGTGCCGTTGAACTTTACGGTGCTGGAACCCTGGCTGGAACCGAAGCCCGATCCGGAAATCGTAACGGAGGTGCCTACCGGTCCAGAGGTTGGAGACAGACTGCTGATGCTGGGAGCAGCGTTTGCCGTGGAACTGAAGGCTAACAGTGCGAGAACGAGGGACGAGAAAGCGGCAGTGCGGCTGGGTAGCAGGCATCGCATCAGCCACAGCCGCATGCGGTACTCCTTACATCTCCTCGAGTACGAGGTGGGAGAGTTTACTCAACGCGCGTATCTACGATTTCAGGGTCGGGGAGCTAAAGCTCATTCATCCAGAGAGAAGACGGCACGGAATTACGAGGAGATACTTTCGCTAGGCTGGGGTCGCGGGCCGACTTTCCCCTTGGATTGATGACAAACTATAGTGGGCGGGGCTTGCGTGTCAACCACTAGATTTTACGGGGTGTTTGGCCAGATACCGGCCTCTGCCGCCCGCAGCGGGCGGCAGAGGCGGTCGCGGTGCGAGCGGAACTCGTCAGCTCCAGAGCCGGTCCCAGGAGCGCTCATGATCCCACTCCGGCGTCGGCTCGAAGTATCCGGTGCCGGGAGCGAGATGCTGCCGCAGGACGTCGTCGTTCAGGGTGACGCCGAGGCCCGGCCGGTCGGGCACGTCGATCCAGCCATGGTTCACAATGGGAGTTCTTACGCCTTCTTCCACCATCGATGACCACCAGGGCACATCCAGAGAATGGTTTTCCAAAGCCAGAAAATTCAGGGTGGCCGCTGCGCAATGCACGTTCGCCAGGCAACTAACAGGCGTACCGGCAAAGTGCATGGCCATGGGCACGCCGTACTCCTCGGCCATGTCGCCGATCTTGTGGGTTTCGAGAATGCCTCCCGAGGTGGCGAGGTCGGGGTGGATTTTGCTGACGGCGTGCTTCTCGCAGAGCACCTGGAACGGTTCTTTCAGATAAATATCTTCGCCGGTCAGAATCGGCGTCGGACTCTGGTCGGAAATCTGTTTGAGCAGATCGGTGTAGGTCCAGGGAATAACATCTTCAATCCACGACAGGTTGTACTTCTCGTAGGCCTTTCCCAGCCGGATGATCGATTTCACGCCAAGATGGCCGAGGTGGTCCATGGAGAGCGGAATCTCCATACCTACGGCATCGCGCACCGCAGCTACGTATTCTTCCAGCATGGAGATGCCTTTGTCGGTGACTTCGATCGCCAGAAGGGGATGCGGGAGCTGGCTCATCTCCCACTCGCTCAAGTCAGAGCGCATCGTGACCGTGCCGGGCGTGTCGGACACCATTTCGACGCCAAGATCCATCTTCAGCCAGGTGATGCCCATGCCTTCTTTTCGCTCTTTCATGCGCTGTGCATAGACCTTGGGATCTTTCGACTCGGTGGTATCGGCGTATACGCGGATTTTGTCGCGAAACTTTCCTCCTCCCACCATGGCATAAACCGGCGCGTTGAAGACTTTGCCGGCGATGTCCCAGAGCGCCATTTCGACGGCGCACACTCCGCCACCCTGGCGGGCATGGCCGCCGAATTGCTTGATCTTGCGGAAGAGCTTGTCCAGTTGCAGGGGATTCTCGCCGAGCAGACGGCTCTTCAGGAAAAGCGCATAGGTCGCGCTGGCGCCGTCGCGCACTTCTCCCAGCCCATACACGCCCTGGTTGGTGTCCAGACGAATGATCGGACATGGACTGGGGCCGGGCTTCACGATCGTGGCCACCCGCATGTCTGTGATCTTGAGCGTGGAAGGGCTGGAGTTGGTGTTTACGCTCTTCGGGTAGGCCGGCTCAGCTGATAACAGAGCTCCGCCAAGAGCCATGGCTGAGGTTTTGAGAACGTCGCGGCGGTCAAGCATGTTCGGATCCTCGCTTCTCCGGTATTGCCGGCGGCAGCTCCTTCGAAACTCTCTTGTGGTTGCCGGCGGGACGCCGGCGCTGCGTTTATGCTGCTACAGCCTGCCAAACTTTTTGACGGCTTCTTCGATCGACTTCAGCTTTTCGATGTAGCCATACATCGAATGCTCCTTGAAATCCATCTCCTGGGCGACGGGCAGCACTTCGGCGGCTCGAGCACGCGGAACCACCACGACGCCGTCGCCGTCGGCAACGACGATATCACCCGCGCTGACGGCTACGCCATCGCAAACCACAGGAACGTTTACCCCGGCGAAGCGGTAATGCCCCACCGATGTCGATGGTACGGTGCCCAGGGCGAAAACCGGGAAGCCGATTTTCTGGAGATAGGCAACATCGCGTACGCCACCGTCGATGACAGCGCCGGAAAAATCGCGCGCCTGCATGGCCGTCCCCATCAGGCCGCCCATGCCGGCAATGTCAACGCCATCGTCCAGCACCATCACATAGACCGAATTTGGCCCACCCTGATCGATCGCGGCCAGCATGCCCTGCAGCGCGTCCGGATCATGGTTTTCTTCCTTCTTCAATTTCACAGTGAGCGCCACTCCCACGAACCTGGCTGGAAAGATCGGCCGCATCCGGTGCGACATGTACATTCGCTGGCCGGAGACTTTCTCCAGGGCGTCTGAAACGGAAGCAACCTCGACATGGCGATAGCCGGCCAGCAGGGACGCGTCACTGCTGGTCTCTGCCGGTTTCGAGAACGCGTGCGGGATCAGCAGAATGACGATCACCAGGGAAGCGGCGAGCAACGCGACCGCTTTCGTTGCAACTCGCAGGTACGCGCGGCTGCGTAGATCAGGTGCTTGGTTCATCAGGACTTCCTCCAGAATCGGGGTTCCATACTTGCCCTTTTCGCCCTAGCCCTTGCGGGAATTACCGCAAAGCGCGCAAAGAACGCAAAAGGATCATTCTTTAAATGGGGCGCACTGGGTCCACGCGCAACCACAACGCCGCACCTGCCGCGCAGAGGGCTGCCGCCACCATGAAGGACGTTTCCCATCCGAAGTGCGCCGCCAGCAGGGGAGTCAGGGAGGCAGTGACGGCGCCGCCGATTTGGCCACCCATGTTCATCACTCCCGAGATGGTGCCGGCGGAGTGGCCACCGATATTGGAACTCACCGCCCAAAATGCACTCTGCGAAATGTACAACGCCCCCGCCCCCCCCGCCAGAACGACGCTGGCCACGCGCGCATCGTGAACTCGAGGGCCGAGCGCAACAAACACCGCACAGAATCCCATTCCCAGACACGCGATACCACAACGTCCCACGCGTTGCCCGAAGAGCTTGGCCACACGGTCACTGACCCAGCCACCCAGCAGCGAACATGCCGCCATGGCCAGAAACGGAAGCATCGCATAGTAGGCGCTCGATTTCAGGTCCAGCCCGCGCACACTGCTGAGGTAGATGAAGAACCAGGTAAAGAATATGTACGCTACGTAGCCGTAGGTGAAGTAACTAAACGTGACCATCCATACATTTCCGCAGGTGAGAATGGTCCTCCAGGCCAGCGGCTTGGAAGCCTCAATCGTCCTGGGAAGCCCGGCGCGGATGTAAGCGGTTTCCGCGGGGTCGATCCAGGGGTGCTCCTGAGGTTTATTCCGCGCCAGCCAGACCCAGACCACACCCGTGGCCAGCCCGATCAGGGCGCTGATCCAGAATGACCAGCGCCAGCCATGCCGCACGAGAATGTAGGTGATCAACGGAGGCGCAACGCCGGCCCCAGCGCCCACTCCGGCGAAAATCCATCCGTTGGCAACGCCCCGTTCGGCGGAGGGGATCCAGCCGGCTACCAATCGGTTGCTCGCGGGATAGACGACTGCTTCGCCGACGCCGAGCAGAAAGCGCACCGCCAACAACGCTCCCAGAGCGCCGTACCAACTTGCGGGTACCAGCGCCGTTAAGGTTGTGAACACAGCCCACCACACTGCGCCCAGCGCGAGGACTTTGCGTGGCCCGAAGCGATCGGCCAGCCGTCCTCCCGGCGCCTGAAAAAGCGCGTAGCCGATGACGAAGGCGCTGAATACCCATCCCAGGCGCGTATGCGGCAGGTGGAATTCCCGCTCGATCGATGGGCCGGCAATCGAAATGTTGACCCGGTCGAGATATGCAACGGCGCTGATGACGAACATCCAGGCGATGAGGAGCCAGCGCAAGCGGCCGCGTAGAAAATTCATGAGGAAGCCGACGGCATTGTAACCGCCGCGAGCTTTTTGCGATATGCGGCTCCCGCAAGTTTTTCGATAGTTCCGCTTCTTTCCGCAGATTATGGCTCCGCGACGCGGCAAGAAGGAAGATAGTGGAGAGGCAAATTGTCTATTTGACAACCGCGTGTGGATTTGAGAGTTTTCAGGGCTCGCCAGATTCCTGCGATTCCGAACGCGCAGTATGTTTGGTGAGGGAGCGCCAATCATTGCCGGATTCTGATCTCTCCCGCCGAAAGTTGCTGCAAGTCATGGGCGGCGCTGTGCTGTCGGCATCTGCATCCGGAGCCGTTCTGCCGGAAGTCTTCGCCGAGAGCGGAAACACCGCCAGTCCTTCGGGCTTGCCCAAAATCGCGCTGGAACTCTCCCGAGTCGGGCCTTACTTCGCCACTGGGTCCATCGATGACGCCGGCATGCGGCGGCTGAAGCAGATCGGGGTGAATGACGTTCTGATGGGCGGCCCGCCGATTCCCTGGCAGGAAGCCGATCTCCGCTCAATCATGGACCGTCTCAAGACCGGCGGATTGTCGCTCGGCAACATGATGATTTCAGGCTTTCCCAACACGCTGTATGGGAAACCCGGCCGCGACGAGGAAATTGATAAAGTGCGCCAGTCCATTCGCGCCGCCGGCCGTGCCGGGCTGCCGGTTGTGGAGTACAACTTCTACGCGCACCGTCTCGTTGAAGGGTATTACGCGCAGACGGGGCGTGGCGGAGTGGGTCTCACCACCTTTGACTACGACCGCGTGAAAGATCTCCCTCCTCTGGCCGACGAAGGCGCACACACTCTGGAAGAAATGTGGGCGAACATTGCGTATTTCCTGAAGGCGGTGATTCCGGTGGCCGAGGAATCCGGGGTGCGGCTGGCGTTGCATCCCAACGACCCCCCGGCACCTCTCAGCCGCGGCTCCCAGCAGATCATGGGAAGCGTGCAAGGCTGGAAGCGCCTGATAGAGATCGTGCCCAGCAAGGCAAACGGAATCACATTTGACTGCGGCGTGACCCGTGAAATGGGGCACGATCCGGTTGAGGTCTGCCGCTACTTCGGCAGCCGCGACGTCATCAACCATGTGCACTATCGCAACGTCACGGTAGAAAGGCCGAACGAGAAATACACCGAGGTTTTCATCGACGAAGGCCTGAATGACATGTTCGCGGTTATGAAGGAACTGCTGCGGCAGAAGTACTCGCGCCAGATTTATCCCGAGCATCCGCGCGCGCTGGATTATGACCGGGAGCGTCCGGACTTCAAGCCGTACTATCCGGGCGGAGGAGGTTATGCCGCCTTGGCGTATAACGTGGGCTACACCCGGGCCATGCTGCAGGCGGCCGTGGACTCAGTGTGACGGAGCATACACTCAGTTTCCTCCGCGTCCTCCGCGGCAGTACTTTGCGTCCTCGGCGTTTTATGGTTTTGACTTCCACAGACCCTAACCTTAAATGGCTGAGTTCGCTGAGAACATCCGCCGAGAACGCAGAAGTAGGCTGGCTGAAGAAATTGAAATAACGATTGACCGGAGAAATCACGTGACCCTAATCCGCAAACCTAGTTTTCTTGAAGGACTGTTGTGCAAAACCTTGTGGCGCACCATGATGACTATCCCTGCATTGGCGACTTGCGCTTTGGCCCTTCTGGTAACGCCGGCCGCCCGGGCACAGCTGCTCACCTTCTCGAAGCAGGATCTGATCGACTACACCGCTCAGAACCCATTTGACCGGCTACCTGATGGCCGCCCCAAAGTGCCGGATGATTTAATCGACCGCGCCCGCGGCCTCTCTTCGGAAGAAGTCTGGGCTGTCTTGCAGGCGAAGGGATACAACAACCAATACGCTGACGGATTTCAGGTGCTCCATCCCGGCAAGACTATGGTCGGCCGTGCTTTCACAGTCCAGTTCATGCCCCTGCGTTCCGATGTCGCGGACCTGGCAACCGCCAAGGCCAAGGAGAAGGGAATCCCGCGGCTCACCAATCAAACTGCAATCGACATGCTGCAACCCGGCGACGTGCTCGTTGTCGATATGTTCGGTAAGAAAGTAAACGGCACCATCGTGGGCGACAATCTCTTCTACTACGTGAAGGAGGCCACTCACGGCGGCGGCCTGGTGGTGGACGGCAGCATTCGCGATCTGGATGGCATCTCAGAAATCGACATGCCCGCCTACTTCAAAGCCGTCGATCCCACACCCATCGGAAGCGTAATGCTCACAGGCATCAACGTGCCGGTACGAATCGGAGATGTGACGGTGATGCCCGGTGATCTCGTCGTGGGCGACCGTGAAGGGGTATATTTTGTTCCGCCGCAGTTCGTCAAGGAAGTGCTCGACCGGGCGGATGAGACCCACATTCACGATGAGTGGACCAAGAAGAAATTTGCCGAGGGAAAATACAAATCCAGTGAAATTTATGGCTCGCCCAGCGATCCCAAACTGAAGCAGGAATACGAAGAATATTTGAAGCGCCGGTTGGAAGAAATCCACAAGCAACGAAATTCGAATTAGGGAGACGGATGATGGCTGGTTCGCAAGATACACTGACCGGGAATTCGACAAAGAACATCAGCAACGCGGCAGGCGGAAGCGGAATCAGCCGCCGCGGCTTCATCACTCGCATGGGCGGCGGACTGCTCGCAGCGAATGTCGCTGGCGCGTTCCTCAAAGATGCGGCGGCGGAATTGGTAGTGCCGGACCCTCCCGGCAAAAAACTGGGTTGGGCGATTGTTGGTCTCGGCAGCCTTTCCATCAACCAGATCCTTCCAGCTTTCGCGAAATGCGAGAAATCCAAGGTAGTGGCTTTCGTCAGCGGCCATCCTGACAAGGCAAATAAACTGGCGCTGCGCTATGGTGTGAACCCCAAGAATATCTACAATTATCAGAACTACGATTCCATCAAAGACAATCCCGAAGTGGATGTGATCTACATCGTGCTGCCCAATGGCATGCATGCCGAATACACCGTCCGCGGGCTGCAGGCGGGAAAACATGTGCTGTCGGAAAAGCCCATGGCCAACACTCCCGCAGAGTGCCAGCAGATGATCGACGCGGCGCGGAAGGCCGACCGCAAGCTCATGGTGGCCTACCGCTGCCGCTACGAACCCTATAACCAGGAAGCGATCCGCATTGCACGCTCGAGCGAGCTAGGCAAAACGCAGGTGATCGTTTCCGACCACGGCTTCAACATCGGCGATCCCACCCAATGGCGGCTCAACAAGAAACTGGCGGGGGGAGGATGCCTGATGGACATCGGAATTTATGCCTTGCAGGCGGCCCGCTACCTTTCCGGAGAGGAGCCAGTCGAGATCAACGCCATGACCTACAGCGATCCCAACGATCCGCGCTTCAAAGAAGTGGAGGAGACCATCAACTTCCAGTTGCGCTTCCCGAGCGGGATTCTGGCCAACTGCACCTCGAGCTATGGCTACGCGGGGCAGAACCATTACCGGGTAGTGGGCACTGAAGGCTGGCTGGATATGGAGCCGGCGACGTCCTATTCGGGGCTGCGCATGCACGTCCACCGGAAAAACATCACCGAGGAGATCGAACTTCCGGTGCGCGACCACTTCCAGATGGAGATGGACCACATGTCCGCTTGCGTGATGGAGAACAGGGAACCCCTGACTCCCGGCGAGGAAGGCCTGCGCGACCTGACGATCATGATGGGAATTTACGAGGCGGCGCGATCCGGGAAGATGGTCAAACTATGACGGTCAAATTATGACAGGCAAACTATAAGGGAAGTGAACCCGTTGAGTTTCGTGTGGGCACAGCGGCTACTCGGTCTGTTCCACCTCAATGGCGTTTACTTCCGCATAATTTTCCAACGGAACGAACTCCAGCCAGAGGGCGCCGCGTTCGTTGGGCTGAAGATTGCCGAACACCTTGGTGATTTCGTGGTCGAGGCCCGCCTCTTTGGCGATCTCAAAATTCTGCAGAAGAGGTGTGCCGTTCGCGATCACGCTGAAGCGGCGAGTTTCTGAGCCTGATTGCTTGGACTCCGGCGTCCCGAACCAGGTTTCGGCAAAATGCAGGGTTAGGCGATATTTTCCGGGCGCCAGCGGTATGTGATATGAGAAGTTGCCGTAGCGCTCCCCGCGATAGAGTGTCTTGTCACGCGCGCTGACCACCGAGTCGTCGCGCGAGGCCAGCATGCCACCAAAGAAGTACTCGTCGGACGACCATATGTGACCATCGACATCAGTGATGGGATGGTCCTGGGTCACGATCCGCACGCAGTGGACCCGTCCAGGGATGCCTTGCAGAATCTCCAGGCCGTTCAAGAAGGCGGGTGAAGGCGCCACTCGGCCGGGAGCGGCGAAGGGTCTGAAGGCCAAATGCAGTTTGCCGTCGGCGCCCGGCGAGATATCTTTGAACACTCTTACCAGCAAGCGATTGGGCCCGCCGGATTCAGCCAGTGGATCGAACCGCTGCAGCACCTGCTTTCCGTTAATCCAGGCATCGAACAACCGGGAGGTCTCGCCGCCCCCGAGCGCGTTGCCGGGGCCGTAGTCAGTCTCGGCGAAGTACAAGTGCAATTCGTAAGTGCCCATGGCCAACGGAATGTCGTACTGGAACTGGCCACTCCGCTGACTCTTGATCAATTCGTCGTCCGGTTGGCCTTCGATGCGGTGATCGCCCGG
>Ga0335083_10009222_pt1 | contig 11982 bp, 12 predicted proteins | sample Lox_Sample_42_FD_206716 | JGI IMG/M metagenome (GOLD analysis project Ga0335083, IMG submission 206716) | Soil microbial communities from Loxahatchee National Wildlife Refuge, Florida, United States - Lox_Sample_4.2 | ecosystem: Environmental > Terrestrial > Soil > Wetlands | place: USA... | reverse complement strand
TGCCCTCCTTGTCGTCTGGCCGTGATGATCACCGCTCATGTGCCTGCGGTTCGTCTACCTCCTGATTACGCGCGCATCCTCGTGGCTACGGCTGTCCCGGCGTGAGGAAGCATGGAAGACCGCAGAGATCTTGATCCTGCGCCACCAGCTCGCCGTCCTGCAACGGCGGCAGCCGCGCCGCCCGAACCTGGACTGGGCGGACCGGGCACTGCTCGCGGCCCTGCTCACCGTGATACCGAAAGCGCAGCGCCAGGCGCTACGGCTGCTGGTCACCCCGGACACGGCCCTGCGCTGGCACCGCGACATCGTCCGCCGCCGCTGGGCCGCCAGGTCCAGACGCGGCAGGACCGGCAGGCCAGCCACCCGCCGGACCATCAAGACCCTGGTGCTCCGGCTAGCCCCAAGGCCGTGTAGTTAAGGGCTGGCGTCAGGTGTCAAGGTTTCTGGCGGTATCAGGATGTCGATGCTGAGGGTGGCCTTGTAGCTGGTCCGGTCGATGCGAGGGCCGCGGGCCTGGTATTTGGAGATGGCGCGTTTGACGATGCGGGGGCTGACTCGCAGCCGCCGGCTGGGCAGCAGGCTGGTCAGGACGTGCCGGCCGATGGTCCCGATCAGGTCGATGACGGTGCCGGCGATCACGTCGGCGGCGTGGATGAGCTGGTCGCGGGCGGTTTGCCAGGCGATGGTGAAGCTGGCCCGGTCCGGGTCGGTGCCGGGCACGGCGGCGGTGGCGTCGGCCATGGCGGTGCGCAGGATCTGGCAGGTGGCCAGCAGGGCGTAGATTTCCTGGTCGATCCCGGCGGGGGTGCGGGCGCGCAGCACCCGGCCGCCCAGGATGGTGGACTTGAGCTCGAGGTAGGCGGTCTCGATTTCCCACCTTTGGTGATACAAGGTGATCAGCGCGTCCGCGGGGCAGGCACGGTGGTCGAGCAGCGTGGTGGCCAGCCGGTAGATCCCCGTGCGGTGCCCGCCGCGGGTAGAGATGGTGATCTGGGCCTCGATCACGCGGACCTGGGTGGCGCCCATCTGGGACAGGTACGATCCGTCGCGGTAACGGCGCAGCTCCGGAAGCTTGCGCCCGTTCTTGACCCGCACCAGCACATCGGCTTTGGTCGTGGCGATCGCGGCGATCAGCCCCGCCGCGGCGAAGTTGCGGTCGGCCAGCACGATCATGCCCGCCCGGAGGCTGCGCAGCAGCTCAGGGGCGTAGGTGGTCTCCCCGGTCGCGGTGGGGCCGAACACGGCGTCGATCACGGTGCGGGTGCCGCACGCCACCAGGGCCAGCAGGCGGACCTGCGGGTAGCCGGTGCCGCCGTGGTGGCCGCCGCCCCTGGTGAACCGGGTCAGGTTCGCCGGGCTGTCCGGCACGGTCAGCGTGGTGCCGTCGATCGCGCACACCAGCAGGCCGCGCCACCACGTGCCGGTGCCCCACGGCACCGCGGCCGGGCCGCGCAGCAGGTCGAACAGGAAACGCAGCGGCGCGGCGCCGACCCGGCGGCGGGCCTGGGCCAGCGCGCCGGCCGTGGGGGCGGCCACCGGCAGGCCGGACAGTCCCGCGGCGAGCTTGGCCCACACGCCCGGGTATCCCAGCTCGGGGAACAGGCACGCGGCCAGCAGCAAGTAGACCACTACCCGCGACGGCAGGTCCCTGATCCGCGTCTGCACCGTCCTGGTCCGCGCCAGCGCCTCATCGACCATCTCAAACGGCACAAGCTGGGTCAGTTCACCGAGATGACCGGGCGCGAACCGGCCTTCAGCCACCGTGATGACACGGGTAATGACAGACTGGATGCCCAACGGAGTCCCCTGCCAGACAGCGATCTTGGTCGACGCAGTTCTAGCAGGGACTCCGTTGCCCGTCTTACCAGCTTGACAGCCGTATCCGAACCTTAACTACACGGCCTTGCGGCTAGCCCGCGAGAACCCCGGCTGGGGCTACCGCAGAATCCACGGCGAGCTGGCCGGCCTGGGAGTGAAAATAGCAGCGTCGACGGTATGGGAAATCTTGAACAAGGCTGGGATGATCCCGCGCTGCGGCGGACTGCGCCTACCTGGCCGCAGTTCCTGCGCTCCCAGGCCGAGGCGATCCTGGCGTGCGACTTCTTCACGGCGGAGCTGCTCGATGGCACCACGGCCCACGTCCTGGCCGTGATCGAGCACGCCACCAGGAGTGTCCGCATCCTCGGAGTCACATTGCATCCAACCGGGGAGTGGACTGCCCAGCAAGCCCGGAACCTGATCATGGACCTGGGCGAGCAGGCACGCCAGGTCAAATTCATGATCCGCGACCGCGGCTCAAACTACACGGCCGCATTCGACGCCGTCCTCGCCGATGCCGGAATCCGGACCGTGCTCTGCAACGTCCGAACGCCCCGGATGAACGCCATCGCCGAACGCTGGATCGGCGGATGCCGACGCGAGCTCCTGGACCGAACCCTCATCTGGAACCAGGCGAACCTGCGCCGGATCCTGCGCCAGTACGAAACCCACCATAACCAGCATCGGCCGCACCGCTCCTTGAACTCCGCCGCGCCGCTCAAACCGCTACCCGAACTAGTTGATATTGAGCGATACCACGTCCGGAGACACGGTCGCATCAGTGGCATGATCAACGAATACCGCCTGGTCGCATGACGTGAACGAGGTTCTCGGCACGCGCCGGTTCGCGAAGGCTTTCAGCAGGTCCCGGACGGCGGGGATCTCGTTCGACTTCGCGTCCACGGCGGCCTGCCCGAGGACCGCGCCGATGCCGTGCGCCAGGGCCGCGACCAGGTGCAGGGCCTTCCCGTCCTTGTTCTTCGCGCCGCGGACGGCCTTGCCGTCGACCGCGATCACCAGGCGGCCCCCGGCCTGCACGGCCCTGGTCCAGAGCCAGGCACCGAGGACCTGATCGAGCCGGCCTGGGTCAAGCAGGGCGAAGGCCCGCCGGAACGTGGACTCCTCCGCCGGGCCGCGGCCGGCGCCCAGGACGGCCAGCACGTCCTCGCCGGCATCGGCGGCCCACTGCCCGATCGCGGCGAACGACCTGGACCCGGCGATCACCGCCGCGATCCCGACGGCCAGCAGCCCGGCCAGCGCATGCCGGCGTCCGCGCCTCTTCCGCGGGTCCGGTACCTGGGCAAGGAGATCGAGAAGGTAATGGCAGCGGGCAGCCGGGACAGGCGAAGATGGCATCGGCGGGCGGGTCCCTCGAGGCAGACGACGGGCAGTGCAGGAACTTCCATCGTTCCGCCCGGGCCCCGCCTGCCGTCCGCGGACACGCCAGACACATCACCCGCTGCTATGAAACAGCAGCTCACAGCCTAACTTCACGACTTTGCCGTGTCCCTGTCTCGGACACCGATCCCAAGAGCGTGGCGGTGAAAACTAATTAGCTGGTGTCCCGGACCAAGTACATCCAGGCTTCCGGGCCGCGGACGTCGATGGGCTGCCAGCCGAGCCTGGCATAAAACGCGCGGGCGCTGGTATTCGCGACGCGGACACCGAGATGGCACGACCTAGCACCGGCCGCCGCGATCGATGCCAGGAACCTGTCCATCAGCGCCCGGCCGTGGCCAGATCCCTGATACCCGGGGAGGATGTTGATGTGCAAGTGCGCTGGATAGGCAGCCAGTTCGGGGTGCATCATGCGCTCAGGATGGAACATGCCGGATAGCCGCTGATCTTCCGCGGTCACCGGCGGATCCGGCGGCGGCTGGTACCGGGTGGCTAGCAGCGGGATCCAGTGTGCCCGGTAGGCGGCGACGAACGCCGCCGTGTCCGGGGTGCCGATGATATAGCCGACGGCTCGGTCACCGTCGTCGACGACGTAGGCATGTTTCGGCTCAAGCAGCAGGTAAGGCCCGGCGAAGGTATCCGGTAGCAGGTCATCGGTGCTGTATAGGCCGGCGACCCCCCGTCCGCCGTTACCGGTGCGGACGCAGACGTCGTAAACTGCGGCCCGGTCACCGTCGCGGTACCGGCGTATCGCTGCGTTCAAACCTCCAGCTTAGCGAGCGTCATCGCAAGGGTGCGCGTCGTCCGGCGCCCGCCGCCCAGTCGCGAGACGATCCTCGCTCGGATGCATCCGCGTGGTACTGGAGAGGGCGGCGGTAAGCTCATCGGCGGGCTTCTGGTTCTCGGCGGCAGTCTCCGACCGCATGCCGGCACGGCAGCGCCACAGTGGCGAGCGCACATGCCAGACCGGCCCATTCTGTGCGCTTCAACTGAAGGACGCCAAGGTTCCCGAAGCCGCACGTAGGCGGCTCTTGGGGCGCTGCTCCCGATGGATGGGTGACGTTTGAGTAGGCAAGTTCTCGCCGACTGCGGCCCGTGGTGCTCTTTGCTGCCGGGTGGGCTAGCGGAAGCAGGTACGGCAGTGCTTGAGGTCCCCGATGGTGCTGGCCCATGCCTCCAGGCTTGCCCGGTCAGGTGCGCAGAACTTGATGTAGTCCCTGGTCCAGTGCAAAGCGTTCGGGCTTTTGAGGTGCGGGCAGCCGGAGCGGTGCAGCATCAGGTAACTAGCAAGGCAGCCGCATTTCACAGTTTGACCTGGGCGAATTCGGGCTGGCGCGCGAGACTGGTGCGTTGATGCCTCAATCTGAAAGGTTCCGAATCCGCTGGGCTCGAGTATTGTGTGACCCAGCGCCGGGCAGGGCGCCACCGCCCACCCCTAGATCGATTCGGGCCGATTCGTAGAACGCATGACGAGCGTCATCAGCTGCGGAGATCGCTGCCTGCCAGTCGGAGTTAGTCCCTGTGAGGAGTCCGCGCGCGTACGCCTCAAGCCGCCACGCACGTTCATGCCAGCTTCTGCCAGCCGCCACGGTCTGAGGATGACCAAGCAGAAGAACGGTCTCCCACTGCCTACCTCGCCCCGCTTCTGCATCGGCCAGCAGTTCAAGGTTCTCCTGAGTTGGGGCTAGTGGCTCGTCATCGCCGCCAAGATCTCTTCCAGCCGCGATACGTCCTGCGACCTTGATCATCCGCTTGACCGACTGGGCGTACGACGCATAAGCCTCTACGCGTCGATCGTCCCATCGGCTATCTAGCGCTCGTTTCCACCGAGCGCGTTCTGTAGCCGCTGTAGTTAGATACGATCCTAGAGCGCCGACGATCACGCCCAAAAGCACTGGTGCCTGATTTATAAGCTGCACCATCACATCATCTGACAAGTTCAGCCAACCGGTGGTGAAGTCCGAGCCCGTGCCCGGCAGAGCAGCACACGGCGATGACACCTCAGACGACGAGCAGGAAATGCCTCCATCAGCTCCCTGAAACAGAAGGCAAGGCTAAGTAACCTGTGGTCGCGACGGACGAGAACCCTTATCGGGCTTCCGGTCCTGGCCTGCTCATGCCGCGTGCTGCCAGGTGTCGCGGTACCTGGCAACCTGGGCTGGTGTGATGTAGCAGTGCCGGGAACCGGGCGTGACCGGCCGCTCGGCGTGCATCCTCATGTACGGCGACTCCGGGCCGCTCGCGCGAACCATCTCGCGGTAGGCCCTGACCGGGATGATGAAGAAGGACGGCTTGCCGTCGTACGTGTCCACGATCACGACGGCCTCCGTGCCATCTGGGATGGGCTTGTCCCAGTCAGCGATCTGCACACCATGCTTGGACCTGGCAGTCCTGGCGTACGGCCGGACAATGCCGCGCCGGATTCGGAGCGCCACTTCCGGGTAGCCCTGCCGGTCGGCTTCTTTCATTGCCATCATCCTGGTATCGACGGGGCGCTGACGTCCTTGCCCTGTTTGAGCGTTCATGCGGTGTTGCTCCCTTTTCGTCTTCAGTCATGGTACGGCTGGTCGTGCCCAGACAGCCTCGGTGAGCTCGCCGAGATCACGCCACCGGGAAGATGATGCTGATGACCGCTGCGCCCTCCGTCCTATCTGTCAGGAGTTCCCATGGCCGATGCTGTCCCGCCCAGAAACTCGGTCTGGCGTTGCGAGCTGATGTTTTGCTGCGGGATCAGAGGCGAGGCTGGGAGCATCTCGGGAGTGCTGTTGTCGCTCGTCTACCGCTTGGTTAGATGCGTGTTCGGCCTGGTAGCGGTGCTGATCCGGTCTGATCTGTCCAAGGATGCTGAATTGCTGGTGCTGCGGCACGAGAACCTGTGGGGTGCCAGAAGTCTGCATGACCTTTGAACTGCAGCGATCAGGTGAGTGGCCGGGGGGAATCGCACGGGCCGCTTCCCGAACCCGGCGTGCGCCTTTCAGCGCACCGGGCTCTCCGCAAGAGCCGTCCGGGCGGTGTGAGTGCCGTCCTCAGCGGCGGCAGGCCAGGGGCAAGGGATGAGCGAGCCCCGGTAGCGGTACCAGTTGGTGCGCACCGTGGCGGGGTCGAACAGCGCCCTGTCCGGGCTGGCGGGCCACCACCCGCCGTCGCAGTAGCGGCGGCGGAGCTCCTTCCAGGCGGACCGGCGGTGCTTGCGCCGCAGCCACCGCCATACCTGCTGCCACGTGTAGTGGCTCAGGTAGGAGAGGACCGCGGACGACACGCCGTGCCGGAAGTAGCCGCACCATCCCCGCAGCGCCTGGTTAACCCGGCGCAGCAGGTCATCGAGCGGCTGATTCACCGCGACCTGGCGGCACACCGTCTTGATCTTCCGCTTCATGGCCTGCACGGCCTTCTTCGACGGATAGGTATAGACGTAGTGCCGGGTGGTGCCCTGCTTGCGGCGGCGCTGGATGTGCCACCCGAGGAACACCAGGCCCTCGTCGATGTGGGTGATCAGGGTCTTTTCGGCGGACAGGCGCAGGCCCAGCCCGGCGAGGACCCCGGCGATCTCATCCCGCAGCGCTTCGGCGTCGGCCCTGGTGCCCTTGACCATCAGGCACCAGTCGTCCGCTTATGCCGAGGTCCGGGTTATGCCGACCAAGCTGCTGGAGGGCCTGCCTGACAGGCAAGCCGTCGTTGTGGGAGCGGCATAACCCGGGGGGTGCTGGCGGCGGCTAGAGGTTGTCGAGGAACGCGAGCAGGCTGTCTGGCGCCCGGTAGCGTCCCGGGCTGGCGCCAGGCTGCTGGACCCGGGCGAGGGCCTGCTCCTTGATGGCCATGTCAGCATGAAGGTAGACCTGGGTGGTTTCAGTCCCTTCGTGACCTAGCCAAAGAGCGATGACCGACGTATCGACGCCGGCCTTCAGCAGGGTCATCGCGGCGGAATGCCGCAGCGTGTGCGGGGTGACGTGCTTGTCCCCGATCGACGGGCAGGTGCTCGCGGCGGTGGCGGCGTGCCTGGCGACGAGGCGCTCGACGGCGTCGCGGGACAGGCGTCCGCCGGGCTGGGTGGGGAACAGCGGGCCGGCGGGGTCAGGGCTGAGCTCGGCGAGCCAGGTCTGCATGACCTTGACGGTCTGGGCGGTGAGGGGGGTGGCCCGGTCCTTGCGGCCCTTGCCGTGGCAGCGGACGTGCGGCCCGGCCCCGAGGTGGATGTCCTGGCGCTTCAGGCCGGTGAGCTCGGAGACCCGCAGGCCGGCCTGGACGTCGAGCAGGAGCAGGGCCCGGTCGCGCCGGCTGTGCCAGGTCTCGCGGCCGGGGGCCGCGACCAGCGCATCGATCTCCTCGGCGGTGAGGTAGCTGACGATCGCCCGCTCGCGCCGTCGTGGCGGGATCGCCAGGACCTGGCTGATCACGGCGGCATGCTCGGGTGCCTTCGGGGCCGCGTACTTGAACAGCGAGTGGATCGCTGCCAGGCGGGCGTTGCGGGTGGCGCTTCCGTTGCCCCGCTGGTCTTCCAGGTGGCTCAGGAACGCGCCGACCAGGGTGGCGTCCAGGTCGGCGAGGCTGAGCCGGCTGGGCGGCTTGCCGGCCTGGTCGCGGGCGAAGGCGAGCAGGAGCCGGAAGGTGTCGCGGTAGGCCGCGACTGTGTTGGGGCTGGCCTTCTTCTGCCGGGCGAGCCGGTCGGTGAAGAACCCCTGCAAGACGGGAGCCAGGTCGGTCATGATGCCTCCCGCTCGTCGCCCTGGCCGGCGGGCTCCAGCCTGGCGGCGGCCAGGGCCAGGAGCTCCGGGACGGCCGAGAGGTAGTAATAGGTGGACTTCGGGTCGATATGACCGAGCCAGGTGGACAGGGCCGGGAGGCGGGCCTGGACGTCGCCGCCGTCGCGGTACCAGTCCAGGAGCGTCGAGACCGTGAACACGTGCCGCAGGTCGTGCAGTCGCGGGGCCCGCTGCCCGGGCGGGGCCGTGATGCCCGCCGCCGTCACGAGCACGGCGAACGTCTTGGAGGTGTTGTGGCTGTCCAGCGGCCCGCCTCTGCTGTTGACCAGGAACGTGTCCGCCGCCGGCCCGGGGAACGCCTCGTCGCGGGCTCGGTCATAGGCGCGCAGGGCGGCGGCAGCGGTCGGGTGGAGGAACACCATGCGGGACTTGCCGAACTTGGAGTCCGCGATCGTGACCGTCTCGGCGTTCAGGTCGACGTCGCCGCGGCCCAGGCGGCATGCCTCGCCCTGCCGCAAGCCGGTCACGGCCAGCAGGCCGATGAGCGTCCGCCAGGTCAGCGCCCGGAACGCGGGCTGGAGTGTCCGGGCCGCGCTCATCAGGGCGGTGATCTCCTGCGGCGAGTAGAGATAAGGCGGGATGCGCCACTGGCGGCGGTCCAGCACGTCCTCGGGCGGGACCTCGGTGGCCGGGTCCAGGGGCTGCAGGTAGCGGGCGAAGATCCGCACGATGTCGAGCCGGCGGGCCTGGTAGGCCTCGTGGTCGCTGGGGGTCGAGGTCGCCCACTCCACCGCCAGGTCCGTGGTCACCACGGTGGCGCCGCGGTCCTCGCAGAACCGGATGAAGCTCATCAGCCGCGACCCGTGGCTGGTCAGCTTGAACCCCAGGGCCCTGCGCATCGCCAGGTACTCCTCCGCCCGGGTCCTCAGCCCGCTCATGCCGCGCTCCCCGGCCAGGGCCGCGCCAGCGGGCGCAGCGCGTTCTGGTCGACCTTGGCATAAATCGAGGTGGACAGCATGCTGCGGTGCCGCAGCACCTGCCCGACCTCGGGCAGCGAGGCCCCGGCCCGCAGCATCTCGGTCGCCAGGGAGTGCCGCAGGCGGTGCGCTCCCGTCCGCTCCAGGCCGGCCTGCTCGCAGGCCCTGGCCATGATGACCCGGACCAGGTGCGGCGTCACGGGCCGGTGGGGCCGCCGGATCGTCACGAACACCGCCCGCGACTCACACGACGGCCGGCCGTCCTTCAGCCAGGCGGCCAGGGCTTCCCCGGCCGGGGCCGGCAGCGGAAGCCGCTCGGTCTTGCTGCCCTTGCCGGTGACCGTGATCTCGCCGGCCCGCCAGTCGACGTCGCCGAGCTGGAGCCCGGCTGCCTCGGCACCTCGCAGGCCCAGCCGGGCCAGCAGCGACAAGATCGCGTAGTCCCGCAGGCCCATCGCCGTGTCCCGGTCGCAGCCGGCCAGCAGCCGCCCGACCTCCGCGGCCTTCATGCCGCGGGGCAGCGACGACATCCGCCACGAGGCGACCGAGGGAACCGCTCCCGCCAGCGGGACGGCCGTCCGGCCGGTCGCGTGGGCGAACCGCAGGAACGCCCGCAGCGACGTCACCATCGCCTTCGCCGTCCACGTGTTCCGGCCCGCCGCCCGCTCCACCATGAACGCGGTCACCTTGCCCGCGTCCAGCCCGCTGACCGCCCCGGCCCCGCCGATCCAGGCCAGGAACGCCTTCGACTGCTTGGAATAGCACTGCACCGACACCGGCGACAGACCCCGCTCCCGGCCCAGCCACCTGCCGAACTCCGCCAGCAGCGCCGTGCTGTCCCCGGCCGGCTGAACGCCGCCGGGAGCCGTGTTCGTCTCCATGATCGTCTTCCTGTCCGGAGGAATCACTGACACGAACCAGGAAGCCAGGCCGCCGGCGGACCCGCAGGATTATGCCGACCCCGTAAGACGAGCGACCGCTTTTGACCAGGGAAAACTCACTCGACGCCGGCATAATCCAGAGGTCGGCATAAGCGGATTTATGCCGACGTCGGCATAAGTCGGCGTAGCGGACCAGCCGGAAGTTCGGCAGGCCCTGGCGGCGGCGCTTACTGCGCTGCCAGTCGCTGCTCGCGGGACCTCCCGGTTTGCTGGCAATATGCTCATCCAGCACCGACAGGGCCACGTTGCTGAGCAACGGGGACAGGATCGATCCTTATGAACAGCGCGGGGTTATGCGCAGCGCTGGCCTTCCGGTGCTGGTGAGCGCGTCGCGTGCACTCGAACACTGCGCATAACCTTCGCGGCGCTGAGGATCACAGGCTGGCGAGCCAGTTGAGCAGTCCGTGGTCGTGGTTCCATTCGGGCAGGTCGTCGGTGACGATTTCGGTGTAGGCGGCTTCGAGGGCTTTGCGCTTGGCTTCGGTGGAGGCACGGGCGTAAATATCGGTGGTGGCCAGCTCGACATGCCCGAGAATGTCGCGGATGTAGGGCAGCGGCACGCCGCTGTCGTAAGAGATGCATTGCCCGGCTATGTCGTATTACGTGCGGGCTGAGGTCAGCTCCGGCGAGTGCCGGGTCACCGGCCCGGGCCTGGTATTTGCCGATGATCCAGGCGATGCCGCCGCGGCTGAGCCTGGCGTGGTGCTGGCTGGTGAACAGCAGGTGATCGTCGTGGCCAGGCTGATCGAGGCCGTGCTCGGCCAGGTAGGCCGCCAGCAGCGCGGCGGTGTTGTGGCCGAGCGGGACGTGGCGGATCTTGCGTCCTTTGCCGGTCAGCACGGCCAGCGGCGGGGGTTGCAGGCGGATGTCGCGCACGGTCATGCCGGCGAGCTCGGACACTCGGGCGGCGGTGTCGTAGAGAGTGGCCAGCAGGGTGGCGTCCCGGCGGCCTTTGCGGGTGGACCGGTCGGGTGCGGCGAGCAGGTGGCGGGTCTGCTCGACCGTCAGGTGATTCACGACCTGCCGGGGCTTTTTCTTGGCGGGGATCGCGAGAATGTCCTGGCAGCCGGCCATCCTGGCCGGGTCCTGGGCTTGCAGCCACCGGAAGAACGAGCTGAGAGCGGCCAGCCGCTGGTTGCGGGTGGAGATGCTGTTGTGCCGTTCGGTCTCCAGCCAGGTCAGGAACCTGGTGATCTCCTCAGCGTCGATGCGGTCGAGGGTGAGCTTCTCGGGCGGGATCGACCTGGCGTCGCCGAACCAGCCGATCAGCAGTTTGAAGGTGTCTCGGTAGGACGCGATCGTGTTCGGTGAGCTGCCCCGCATCCCGGCCAGGTGCGAGGTGAGGAAACGGTGCAGGAAGACCGCGAAGTCAGTCGCCATGACACGGCCCGGCCGTGACGGGCGGGACGATATCGCCGAGGGCTTGCTGGACCCGGGCGATGATGTGCGGGTAGGACTCGGCGGTCAGCCTCAGGTAGTAGTCGGTGTCGGCTATCGAGGAGTGACCCATGTAGGTCTGCAGGACCGGCAGTAGCGCACCGACGTCCTCCCCGGCCGCGAACCACGAGGCCAGGTTATGCACGGCCATCGAGTGACGAAGATCATGGACCCGGGGGCCGTGGCCCCGGCCGCCGTGGGGAATGCGGGCCTGCCACAAGAACCGGCGGAAATTGTGGTTGATGTTGGCGAGCGTCAACGGGCGCCCGGACGTGCCGGGGAAGAACCAGTCCCCGCCGGTGCGCCCGGCCACCTGGGCATGGTAGTCAGCAAGCCGTTGCCGCAGCGTGGCGCTGACGGGTACCTGCCGGTCCTTGCCGCCCTTGCCGTCGCGGATAGTCAGCACCCCTGCCTCGACGTCGACATCGCCGAAGCGCAGCAGCCGGGCTTCAGAAGCACGCAGGCCGCAGGCGTAGATCGTGCGGAACAGCACCGGCATGACCAGGTGCCGGAACGGGACCTGACAGTTGTAATGGCACCGGTCGGTTTGAGCGAACAGGGCCGCCAGCTCGGCGTCGGCGTAAATGTGCGGCACGTACCGGGCGGGCCGGGGCAGCGCCCCGGCGGGCAGGACATAAGCCGGCACGCCCCGGCGGCCCAGCCATCGGGCCAGCTCCCGCACCGGCGCGGCCAGGGCCTGCAGGGTCGCCG
>Ga0335083_10009221_pt1 | contig 11985 bp, 4 predicted proteins | sample Lox_Sample_42_FD_206716 | JGI IMG/M metagenome (GOLD analysis project Ga0335083, IMG submission 206716) | Soil microbial communities from Loxahatchee National Wildlife Refuge, Florida, United States - Lox_Sample_4.2 | ecosystem: Environmental > Terrestrial > Soil > Wetlands | place: USA: Florida... | reverse complement strand
ACAGACCACCGGCGGCGGCGCGACCAGCGTCGTCTGCGACCAGGGCAACGGCATCTGCCGTCCGGGCACGCAGCGCCAGGAGCTGAACCCGGCGGACGTCGCGCTCGACCCGAACAAGCACTACTTCATCTCGGTGATGCCGGGTGACGGCATCAACCCGACGGTCGCCGGCGTCGGCGGACCCGTGACCGATGCGGTGACGGGCAAGACCCGCGCCTTCGACCCGATCCTCGACTGCCCGAGCGCATCCGACTACGCGCCCGGCACGGGTTCCTGCGGCCACAACATGGGCGGCGCGCAGATCTTCCCGCAGTTCACCCCGACCGGGACGCTGATCGCGAACCCGCAGGTCACGATCAAGCTGATCGAGACCCCGCTGCCGACCGCCAAGATCGCGGTGCTCGTCTACGAGGACGACTATCCGCTCAACGGCGAGAACGATGCCGGCGGCGGCGTCGACATCCTGGCGCCGAACGAGGCAGGCCTCGGCAGCTTCAACATCGTGCTGTTCGACCAGGCCGGCGGTCTCGGCGACAACACCGGCCAGCCGACCTACGACATGTTCAACATGCCGTTGTCGAACTCCCTCTCCGGCACGATCGACCCGAGCACGGGCCGCAACGCGTGCCCGATCTCGACCAATCCCGACAACCTCGTCGGCATGATCGTGACCTGCCCGACCTACGAGGACGACGGCACGACGATGTCGCCGCTCGCGGGCCAGGCGGTCATCGTGAACCTCTACCCGGGGCTCTACGAGATCCAGGCGTTCCCGGCGGCCGATCGCATCGCCCGCGGCGAGGAATGGCTGCAGACGAACACGCTCGACGGCGGCAAGCCGCACGAGGCGTTCATCCGTCCGGGCGAGCCGTCCTACTTCCAGGAATTCGGTCCGGGCGGCTTCCACGTCCAGATCGGCTTCGCCAACCCGAAGATCATCAATGACCGGCGCACCAACGCCTCGGGCACGGGCCTTTGCGACCCGCTCCCGAAGGGCGGCGGCCTCGCCTGCAACTCCTCGATCACCGGCCACGTGCACGGCAACCACATGAGCCGTACGCCGGACGAGCGCACCTACGACACCGGCAGCTACGACGCCTTCGCGTTCTCGCAGTGCTACGTCTCGCTCGGCCTCCCGGACGCGCAGGACATTTCCTTCGCGAAGTGCGATGCGGACGGCAACTTCCGCATGACGGGCCTGCCGGATGGCGTCTACAAGCTGGCCGTGTTCGACCAGTGGAACGACATCATGCTCGACGGCCTGGTGACGAGCGTCACGGTCGGCGGCGATACACCGGTCACCGTGACCGCCACGCAGTGGCGCACGAACCTGTACACGCGCATGTACATCGACACGAACGGCAACGGCATCCCGGATCGCGACGCGAGCGGCAATGACCTCGAACCCGGCATTGCGCTGCTGCCGATCAAGATCCGCTACCGCGACGGCAGCATCGGCTTCCAGAACAACTCCGACCTGAACGGCTACGCGACCTACAACGAAGTGTTCCCGTTCATGAACTGGCTGGTCGTCGAGCCGGATTCGACGCGCTACAAGGCCACGGGCCAGCACGTCGTGTACGACTCGGGCGGCCCGGACGACTGCTCGCCGATCTCGGTTGCGGCGGGTGGCCCGTGCTCCAAGACGGCGGCCTTCCTCGCCAGCAGCGCCGAATCGAACTCGCTCCCGCTCGCCCTGCGCGTGCCGGGCGCGGTCTACTGCGTCGGCGCGGACTGCGCCGCGGGCGAATCGATCAAGAACGGCCCGTACTGGGCGGGCGCCGGCGCGCCGACGGGACCCGATGCCTACAGCGGCGCCGGCAAGCTCTCGAGCGGCCGCATCGACCCGCCGTGGAAGACCGAAGCGTGGCAGGGCCTCCTCGGCCAGCACAGCTTCATCGACTTCGGCATGAAGTCGTTCGCCAAGAACGAAACCGGCGGCATCAGCGGCATCGTGATCTATCACTCGACGCGGCCGTTCGATGACCCGACGCTCGGCGTCCAGCTGGTGTGGGAGCCGGGTGTTCCGGATGTCACGCTGAACCTGTACGCCGAGGGCGTCGCCGCCGACGGCTCGAAGACGCTGACCCTCGTCGACACCACGCAGTCCGCGAGCTGGGACAAGTGGGCGCAGGGCTTCCGCACGAATCCCGATGGGACCCTGACCCAGTTCGTGGATACGACGGGCACGGCCAGCGGCTACGTGCCGAACATGAACTGCCCGGGCCAGGACCCGACGAGCGGCTTCTTCGCGACCCTCCGCGGCAGCAAGATGTGGCTCGACACGCCGGATCCGACGACGGGTCTCAAGCACCAGATTGCGTACAACTCGCAGTTCAAGTGCTTCGACGGCTGGTCGATGCTGAACCAGATCCAGCCGGCACCCTATGACGGCAAGTACCAGTTCCCGAGCACCGTCTCGCTCGACCCGGCCACCGGCCGCCCGGCCGGCGCCGGCAAGTCGCTGACGGCGGGGACGCCGGCGGCGACGCTCGCGGGCACCAACTGCACGATCTGCATCCCGAACCCGGACGACAACACGCCGATGCTGCCGCCTGGCAAGTACGTCGTCGAAGTGGTCGTGCCGACCGGCTACGAGATCGTCAAGGAAGAGGACAAGAACATCCTGATGGGCGACATCTACATCGCCCCGCTGACCCAGCAGTTCGTGGGACTCGGCAACGTGTTCATCCTGCCCGACCAGGCGGCGCTGAACTCGTACTACAACGCGAACAACGCGGTGAACCCGACCGTCAACCTCGGTGTGATCAACCCGCGCGATGACTTCGCGAGCGCCAACCAGATCTGGCCGTGCGCGGGCGCCCTGCGCGTCGTTCCGGACGTGATGAGCCTGTTCCCGGCCGCGGGCCAGACCGCGCCGTTCGCCGGTGCCACGCGTCCGCTCTGCGACCGCAAGGAAGTGACGCTCTCGTACGAGATGTCGGTCAACACGAACTTCTTCATCTATACGAAGAACCACATCGCCGGCCACTTCGTCGGCGGCATGACCAACGACATGGCGTCGGAGTTCGATCCGTTCTCGCCGCAGTTCGGCGAGAAGTTCGGCGTGCCGAACCTCCCGATCCGCATGCGCGACTTCATGGGCGACGAAGTGACCCGCGTGTACGGCGACCAGTGGGGCGCGTACAACGGCATGTACTTCTCGAGCTGGGAAGTGAACCCGCCGAACCCGACCGGCTACGCGCCGCAGATGTCGGTGGCGTGCATGAACGACCCGGGCCCGATCCCCGATCCCTCGGGCGCCATCGACCCGGCGACCGGCCAGGTCGCGCTGATCACGGATCCGGCCTACAACCCGGCCTACAGCAACTTCTGCTACGAGCAGCCGTTCATGCCGGGCTTCACCGACTACATGGACACGCCGGTCGTGCCGACGCAGGCGTTCGCCGATCACTACAACCTGCCGGACGCGGAATATCCGGACGGCACGCCGATGATCAAGTCGGTGCGTGGTGACATTGGTCCCTGGCTCGCGGGCATCCCGGGTGCCGTGGTCTCCGTCGCCGTCACGAACGGCGGCAGCGGCTACACCAGCGCGCCGACCGTCTCGTTCCCGGCAGCCCTCGGCGGCACCGGCGCAACCGCGACGGCGAGCCTCGTGTCGGTCGTCTCCGCGGTGCGCGTGACCCGCGGCGGGTCCGGCTACACGAGTGCCCCGACGGTGAACTTCGCGGGCGGTGCCGGCAGCGGCACCGTCGCGACGGCCAACATCGCCACCGGCGTCACCTCGGTGCGTGTCACCGCGGGTGGCAGCGGCTACGGCAACAACGCCACGGTCCGCTTCACGGGCGGCGGCTGCACGGGCGTCACCGGCACCGTGACCCGGCGCGCCGGCGCGATCACCGGCGTCACCATAACGAACCCGGGCACCTGCACGGGAGTCCCGACGGTGTCCTTCACCGGCGGCACCGGTGCGACCGCCACGGCGACCGTCTCGGGCTACGTGGCCTCGGTCACCGTCAACAACGGCGGTTCCGGCTACACCGGGACGCCGGTGGTGTCCTTCACCGGCGGTGGTGGCGCGAATGCCGCCGCTACGGCCTCGCTGGTCGGCAGCGTCGCCGCGGTGCAGGTGACCAACGGCGGTACGGGCTACCACAACGGCAACGTCACCTTCTCGGGCGGCGGTGGCTCGGGTGCGACCGGCACCGAGACGGTGGAGGCGGCCGCCGTGCTGACCATCACCGCCTTCGGCGACCGCGTCGTCCAGAACCCGAACTTCACGGGCCCGAGCGGCATGAGCGCGCCTTACAACACGAAGACCATCACGCGGCACTACGGCTTCGGCACGCAGCCGACCAAGTGCCCGACGGGCGTGGGCGTGGCCTGCCCCAACGTGACGGTTGGCGGGTTCCCGATGACCAACGTGGTCTGGAACGACACGACGATCACCGGCTCGATCCCGACCAACATCCCGGCGTGCCCGTACCAGCAGCGCGGCCAGGAAGCGCAGCAGTGCGGCGAGCTCGTGATCCTCAAGGACGACGGCAAGCAGTCGATCGACGGCATCACGGTGACCGTGGGCGGCAAGACCCCGGTCCGCGTCACGCCGTCGAGCCCGAGCACGACGACCTTCGGCGAGTTCTTCGCCAACCCGCTGCAGACGGCGATCGACAACGCCGCGCCCGGCGACCTGATCATCGTCGAGGCGGGTTCGTACCGCGAAAACCTGATCATGTGGAAGCCGGTCCGCCTGCAGGGCGTCGGCGCGGGATCGGTGACGATCAACGCGGACGCGCATCCGGCCGGCAAGATGGATTCGTGGCGCCGGCGGATCAGCTGCCTCTTCGGGCTGACCATCGATGGCGTGCCGAACCCCGGCAACGGGAACTACGACAGCTCCGGCCAGTACACCTGCCCGGATGCGATGTACTTCCGCGCCGACCGCATCCCCTTCGAGGGCTTCGTCGGCTGGGATGCATCGAGCAACGGCAACCTGGCGCAGGTGCTCCAGGAGCCCTCGCTGATGGGCGCCTACGAGGGTGGCGGCATCACCGCGGTCGGCCGCGGCGTGAACCAGCGCGGTTCGGGTGACAGCGACATGTGGGGCCAGGTCGGCGGTGCCGGCACGTTCCCGGATGGCAGCCGTTACGTGAACGCGACGACCGACTGCGCGACGGCGACGACGTCGGCGACCGAGGATGACTACGGGACCAGCAACTACCTCTGCAACCCGTCAGGCATCGACGGCCTCAACATCATCAACAGCTCGCAGGGCGGTGGCGGCATCTTCCTGCACGGCTGGAACCACCACATGCAGATCGCCAACAACCGCCTGTCCGCGAACGCGGGCACGCTGTCGGGCGCGATCAACGTCGGCAACGGCGAGACCCCGCCGGCGTTCACGGTGGACAACGTGATCTGCGGCAACCTCGGCCTCGGCGCCGGCGTGCCGACGCCGCTCTGCCCGCCGGTCCCGCCGGAGGTCGGCACGGTGCCGGTCGGCGGCGTGATCCCGATGCAGCTGGATGCGCACGTGCACGTTCACCACAACCAGATCCTCGACAACGCGTCGATCGGCGATGCGCTGTTCTCGGGTTCGCCCGCGGGCGCTGGTGGCGTGACGGTGAGCACGGGCTCCGACTTCTACGAGATCGACCACAACTGGATCGCGGCGAACCTGACCTCGAGCGACGGTGGCGGCATCGCGCAGATGGGCGTCAGCTTCAACGGCAGCATCCACAACAACTACGTGCTGTTTAACCAGGCCAACAACCCGACCCTGCCGGTCGACGGCGGCGGCATCGTGATCATGGGTGCGCAGGAAGACCGCACGCTGGCCAACGGCCAGGAGTGCGGTGGCACCTCCGACGTCGACTGCCCGCCGGGCATCGGCGACGGCACGGGCCCGGGCCTCGTCATCGACTCGAACCTGATCGTCGGCAACAGTGCCGAGGACGGTAGCGGCGGTGGCCTGCGCCTGCGGCAGACGAACGGTACGGAAGTCGGTGCCTTCCTCGGCACGCCGGACCGGTGGTACGGGATCACGGTGACCAACAACATCATCGTGAACAACGTCGCCGGCTGGGACGGCGGTGGCGTGTCGCTGCAGGACTCGTTCAAGACGACGTTCATCAACAACACCGTCGCGCGCAACGACACGACTGCCTCGGCAGGCGTGCTGTTCAAGACGCTCGGTGCGATTGATGCGGCCTCGCCGCCCCCGGGCTGCGTGCCGACGCCGGACCCGAACAATCCGCAGGCGCCGGGCTGCCAGCAGACCAACGCTCCGGCCTTCCCGCAGCCGGCGGGTCTCGTGACCATGCAGAACACGCCGAACATGATGGCGCAGTTCACCGGCAACGTCGTTTGCCCGGCCGGCTTCGGCTACGGCAACCCGACGACGGGTAGCGACAACACGACGGCGCGGACCAACGGGCGCTGCCTCTTGGTCAGCCTGCCGAAGATCCAGAACGACCTGTTCTGGCAGAACCGTGCCTTCCATATCGGCATCACGCAGCCGACGGGCACGGGCGCGTACTCGAACCAGGCGATCGTGGAGTTGCTGCCGCAGCCGGCCGTGCCGCAGGCCTACACCGGCGACTGCAGCAACATCCCGGCGTCGTACCAGGACTCGACCGGTACGCACGACCTCTACTGGGACCTCGGCGTGCGCATGGACACGAGCCCGACGGCGCATGCGCTCTTCTTCACCTCGGCGGTCGTCGGCCAGGGCTACCAGCTCGGTGCCGCGGCAACGGCCACGGTGTCGGGCCACGTGACGGGGATCGTCGTCACGCTGCCGGGCTCGAACTACTCGGTCGCCCCGACCGTCACGCTGAGTGCGCCGAATCTGGCCGGTGGCACGCAGGCGACGGCGACGGCGGTGCTCGCGGCCGACGGCTCGGTGGCCTCGATCACGGTCACGGCCCCGGGCTCCGGCTACTCGAGCAATCCGTCGGTGACCATCACGGCGGCGGCGGGTGACACCACCGGTGCCGGCGCGACGGCCTCGGCCGCGATCAGCGGCACGATCACGAGCCTGGTGCTGCAGGTCAACAACGCCGATGGCCTCGGCTCGGGCTCGGGCTACACGAGCACGCCGACCGTCGTCATCGACCCGCCGGCGTGCACGATCAACGGCACGACCTGCGTCCAGGCGACCGCGACGGCGGCCATCAACCTGGGTGCGGGCGACGTGCGTCGCATCACGCTCGTCAACCACGGGGCGGGCTACACGACGACCCCGTTCGTGACCTTCGTCGGTGGTGGCTTCACCATCAACGCGGGCGACGGGCGCACCGGTGGGGCGGGCAGCAGCCTCGTGCCGATCGCGCTCGTGGCGAGCAACTCGATCGTGTCGGATGCGACCAACCTGGCCGGCCTGCAGGGCGGGACCGGGGCCATCGCGCCGGCCACCACTCCGGTGCTGCGTCCGTACTGCAACGGCGCGCGCATTCCGCCGGAGCAGTGCACGACGGGCCAGGGTGCGAACCACCCCGACATGTGCAAGGGCTACTTCACGCCGGCGGGCCAGTCGGAAACGGCGGGCATCTCGCAGGTGTTCACGCTGAGCGGCATCGCGCCGAACGCGACGGTGGACGAGGGCAACAACTGGATCAACATGACCTACGGTCCGTTGACCCTGTCGCGCCCCGGCACCAACGCGAACGCGGTCTCGATCGAGCCGACGGTGGCGGGCACTGACGTTGCGTACGCGAACGGCGCGTACGTGATCAACGGCACCTCCGCGGCCGCGGGCGCGGGTGGTGGCGGCACGGGCGTACCGGCGAGGGCCTACTTCGGCCACAACCGCTCGACGGTGACCCCGTCGATCGGCGCGGTCGAGTACATCCCGCCGCCGCCCACCGTGACCAGCATCGTGCCGGCGGACGCGGCCGAGCCGCGTACCGGCAGCCGCACGGTGCCGGTGACGATCAACGGCAGCAACTTCACCGCCGGCTCGACGACGGTGAGCGTGAGCGGCACCGGCGTGAGCGCAGGGACGGCCACGGTCGGCACGGGCGGCACCTCGCTGACCGTGACGTTCACGATCTCCTCGTCCGCGGCGCAGACGGCACGGACGGTGACGGTGACGGCGGCGGGCGGCAGCGCCACGACGACGTTCACGGTCGACCCGCCGCCGCCGGCGCCAACGCTGACGTCGGTGAGCTGCACGGCGGTCTCGGGTACCCCGAACGGCTGCGCGACCAACGGCACCTCGGTGACGTTGACGCGCGGCGACACGGTGAACCTGATCGTCAACGGCACGAACCTCGCCAACGGCGCGCTGAACCTGACGGGTAGCGGACTGACGGTGAGCAACGTCGCCGTTAACGGCACCGGCACGCAGCTCACGGCGACGCTGGCGGTCGGGACCAACAACGGCGTGCTCGGCAGTCACACTGTGTCGGTCGCGACTCCGGGCGGGACCAGCAACACGATCGCGCTCTCGGTCGTGAACCCGGCGACGTTCGCGGTGACCGGCATCTCGCCGGCCGGAGGTTCGCGCGCCGGCGCGCAGCCGGTGACGATCACGCTGACGGGCACGGGCTTCACGCTCGCCGGAATGTCGGCCACGATCACCGGTACCCGCGTGACGATCAGCAACCCGAGCGCGACCTCGGCGACGTCCGCAACGGCGACGGTGACCCTGCAGGGCAATACGGCGACGGGTGCCCGCACGATCACCTTCACGAGTGCCACCGGGGCGACGGCGACGGCAACGTTCACGGTCGGCACATAACTCGCGGACGGCCGGTCAGCCACGGCGCTGACCGGCCTGAAGTGAGATCAAGCTCGCAGGCCGGATGTCTATGCATTGGATATCCGGCCTTCTCTTTGTAGGCTAGTAGCGGCAGGCCACGAGGCGGCGGGATGGCGCGCACGGCAGAGGTCGACCGACGCCCGGTTCCGTCGCGACGCGCGAGGCCAATGGAGACCGATTGCATGAGCCGACGCGAAACACTCATCGCCAATGACGCCGCTCGCCGCCGGTGGCGCCACCGGCTCACGGCGACCGCGCTGGTGCTCATGGCGATGAGCGGCGCCCGGGCGACGGCGGGCGGGGAGGCCGTCGCGGCGCCCGCCGCGCCACCGCCGGCGGCGGTCGCCCGCGCTCCGGCGGCCGCGGGCACGCCGGCGCCGCCCGCGCTCGAACGCCGCGTCCGCTCGCTGACCCAGCTGCTCGGGCTCGACGCCGCGCAACAGGCGCAGTTGCGCAGCCTGCTGCTCCGACAGCGCGCCGAGGTCGCGCGGATCTGGAACGACCCCAAGCTGATGCCCGCCGAGCGCGGTCCGGCGACCCGCGCGGCGGCGGACCGGACCGCGGACGGCATCCGCGCGATGCTCACCGAGGAGCAGCGCAAGAAGTACAACCCCGCGGCGCCCGCCGCCGGCACGCGGCCCGGCGAGGAGCCGCCAAACGTCGCGGAGCTGATGCAGAAGATCCAGTCGAAGCGGCCGTGACGCACGCCAGGGCCGGAACTGTGCGGTGCACGCGGGGTCCAATTTTGGACATGCCGCCCGACAGCCAAGACACGAGGAAGCGATTCATGCGGCGACTCAACGTCAGTTCAAACGGCCGGATCATCGGTGCGCTCGCCGGCGCGCTGCTGGCCGTCGCCGCCGGCGCGGCGACGGCGGCGTCCACGCCAACCGCCCCGCGTGCGAGCGCGGCGCGGCCCGCCCGGCACTCCGCGCACCCGCCGGCGGGTGCCGCGCACGCCGACCCGCACCGCCAGTCGCCCTACGCGCGGGCCGCCACCGCCCACCAGAAGGACCGGCCGACGCCGACGACCGGGCGCGCGCCGACGACGCTGCAGGCCAGTGCGCGCCATCACGGCAAGCCGCCGGGTGCCTCGCGATGAGTGGAACTCGCACGCGACTCGCCGGCGTCGTGCTCGCCGCGCTGACTGGCGGGCTGCCCGCACTGAGTGAAGCGCATCCCGCGCTCCTCTCGGCCGTCGATCCGGCCGCCCAGGCGCCGGCGACGACGAACGCGCCGGCGGCAGGCACCGATACGGGCGCCGGCCCGGCCGCCGCGCCGCCGGCCCACAGCGGCAACAGCGCGCCGCGCCGCACCGTACCCGCGCACGCGGCCGACACCCCACCGACGGACTCGCCGCTCAAGCATTCGGGGCTGATGCGCACCGACGCACACGACAAGCCGCTGCCGCCCAAGGGTGACACGACCTCCCCGGTGCTGAAGGCGCCGGCCGGCGCCCGTCACCGCACGTCGCCCTATCACGCGACGACCGCGACCGCGAAGGCCAATGAAGTCTTCGAGCGCGAGTGGGGCATCCAGCGGCTGCACACGACCTCGACGATGTCGGGCAACCTGATCCGCTTCTCGTTCCGGGTCGTCGAGCCCAAGCTCGCGAAGGCCCTCGGTGACCACGAGGCGACGCCGCAGCTCTACTCGCCGCGCGCGCACGCCATGCTGCAGGTGCCGAACATGGAGCTGGTTGGGCAGCTGCGCCAGCTGCACACCGAGGCCAAGGGGCGCGAATACTGGATGGTCTTCTCGAACAAGGGCAACCTCGTTCGCAAGGGGGACCGCGTCAATGTCATCATCGGCAAGTTCCACGCCGACGGCCTGCTCGTCGAATAGCGCCGCTTCGCTTCAAAGGACCGAACCATGACCCGTCATCTCCTCACGGCCGCGTGCCTGCTGTCGCTCACCGCGGGCCTCTCGACCACCGCCAGCGCTGCGGACCTGAGCGCGCAGCAGATCATCGACAAGAACGTCGCCGCGCGCGGCGGCTTAAGCGCGTGGCGCGCGGTGCAGACCCTGCATACCGAGGGCGAGCTCGACGCCGGCGGCGCGCCGAGCCACGCGCTGCCCTACGTGCTCAAGCAGAAGCGCGGCCACAAGAGCCACCTCGAGATCGCCTTCAAGGGCCAGAACTCCATCCAGGTCTACAACGGCGAGCACGGCTGGAAGGTGCGTCCGTTCCTCAACCGGATCGAGGTCGAGGACTACACGCCGGCCGAGCTCAAGATCGCGGCCGATGCGGACGAATTCGACGGGCCGCTCATCGACTACGCGAGCAAGGGCACGAAGGTGGTCCTCGCCGGCACCGACAAGGTCGAGGGACACCCGGCGTACAAGCTGAGCCTGACCTTCAAGAACGGGGCCCGCCGCAATGTCTGGGTCGACGAGGCGACGTTCCTCGAGGTGAAGATGGACGGCGAGCCGCGCAAGCTCGACGGCAAGCTGCACACGGTCTCGGTGTACTTCCACGACTACAAGAGCGAGCACGGCCTCGTGTTCGCGCACGAGCAGCAGACCGTCGTCGAGGGCACCAAGCAGTCGAACAAGCTCACCGTAACCAAGTTCGCGATCAACGAGCCGATGGACGACGCGCTCTTCCAGAAGCCGAAGGTCGACGCGAAGTCGGTTGCGGCTCCGCAGGCCGCCCCGGCAGCCGCGCCCGCGCCGGCGGCGAAGGGCCCCTGAGGTGCGCGAGCTGGTCCTTGCGCTCGCGCTCGCCACGCTCGTCACGGGCGCATCGGCAGCCCCGGCCGGACCCGCCAAGACGGCGGACGAGGTCATCGCGCGCAACGTCGCGGCGCGCGGCGGCATCGAGGCCTGGCGCAAGGTCGTCACGCTCGGCTGGCTCGGCCACCTCGAGCGCGGGACCGGCAAGGACCTGCAGCGCATCCCGTTCACCATGCAGCTCAAGCGCCCCAATCTGACGCGCTTCGAGCTCAAGGAGCAGCTCGATCACTTCACGCGCGTCTTCGACGGCGTGCACGGCTGGAAGCTGCGTCCCGGCGGCGATGGCCGGCCGGAGTCGAAGGCGTTCTCCAAGGAGGAGAACGACTTCGCGCGCGGCGAATTCGTGGTGGACGGACCGCTGATCGACTACCAGGCGAAGGGCATCACGGCCGTCCTCGACGGCATCGACAACGTCGACGGGCGGCGCGGCTACCGGCTGTCGCTCAAGCTGCCGGGCGGCGTCGAGCGCAAGGTCTGGGTCGACGTGCGCACCAATCTCGAGTTCCGCATCGACCGTCCGG
>Ga0335083_10009220_pt1 | contig 11986 bp, 11 predicted proteins | sample Lox_Sample_42_FD_206716 | JGI IMG/M metagenome (GOLD analysis project Ga0335083, IMG submission 206716) | Soil microbial communities from Loxahatchee National Wildlife Refuge, Florida, United States - Lox_Sample_4.2 | ecosystem: Environmental > Terrestrial > Soil > Wetlands | place: USA... | reverse complement strand
CGGCGAAGGCCTGCGGCGTCAGGGATGTGCTCGTGGTCCGGGTGGCCGGCGCGGTGGAACTCCCCGTCGTGGCCCAGGCACTGGCTAAGCAGTACGACGCGGTGGCCTGCCTCGGCGCGGTGATCCGCGGCGGCACGCCGCATTTCGAGTACGTCTGTGACGCGGTGACCGCCGGCCTGACCAGGGTCGCGCTCGACTCGGGAACGCCCGTCGGCAATGGCGTGCTAACGTGTAACACGATTGAGCAGGCCCGCGACCGTAGCGGGCTGCCTGACAGCAGCGAGGACAAGGGATGGGAGGCAGTCGTGGCCGCGCTTGACACCGCCATCCTGCTTCGCGACCTGCGCTCTACCCACCTTCAGAAGACTGAGGGCGACCTGCAGAAGGCCGAGAACGCGCGACATTAGCAGCGCGGTTATCCCCCAGGGGGCGACCCTCCATGCCCCACGCTCCGAACGTCTTCGCGCGAGCTGTGCTCGTCCGGCGTCCGCCATTCGCGGACCGATGCCGCGAGGCGACTGCGGTGCCTGGCCGATTTGCCCTGGGGAACGATAGCCGCGCTTTTCGTGTCCTGGTCACCCGGCAAACGCTTACGGAAAGCGAGATTCGTTCCCATGCTGTCACTGGTACTCCCCAAGGGCTCACTCGAGAAAGCCACCCTTGACCTCTTCGACGCCGCCGACCTCACGGTGCGCCGGTCGTCGGACCGCGACTACCACGCCTCCATCGATGACCCGCGAATCGACAGGGTGCGGTTCCTGCGCCCCCAGGAGATCCCGTCCTACCTGGAGCGCGGCCTGTTCGACATCGGCATCACCGGGCGTGACTGGATCTCAGAGACCCAGGCGGACGTGGTCTCGCTCGGCGAACTGCAGTACTCCAAGCAGACCTCCAACCCGGTTCGCGTGATCCTCGCGGTGCCGGAGAACGCCCCCTGGCGGTCGGTCGCCGATCTCCCCGAGGGGATCAGGATCTCCACCGAGTTCCCGTCGCTCACCGAGCGGTACCTCACCGAGCACGGGGTCAAGGCGATGATCGTGCCGTCCTACGGTGCGACCGAGGCGAAGGTCCCGGATATCGTCGACGCGATCGTCGACCTGACGGAGACGGGCTCGTCGCTGCGGAAGAACGGGCTGCGCATCCTCGAGACGCTGCTCACCAGCTACACCGAGCTCGTCGCCTGCGGCGCCGCGTACGCCGACCCGGACAAGCGGGCCGCGATGGAGGACATCGCGCTGCTGCTGCGCGGCGCCATCCAGGCGCGCGGCCAGGTGCTGCTCAAGCTCAACGTGGCGGCCGACAAGCTCGCCGCGGTGACCGCGATGCTGCCGGCGATGTCGTCGCCAACGGTGACCGCGCTCGCCAACACCGGCATGAACGCGGTCGAGACCGTGGTGCCCAAGCGCGGCGTCAACACGCTCATCCCGGCGCTGCGGGCCGCTGGCGCGCACGACATCCTGGAGATCCCGATCTCCAAGATCGTGGAGTGAGCCCGGGCGGCCCCGCTTCGTCCGCGGCAGACATTCCCGCAACGGCCGCGGCATAGACCGCGGTCGTTGCGGGTTCAATTAAGTGGCTGCTTAACCTGCCGTGGCGGTTTCCCATGTCGCTCGGTAGCGTGGTAGGACAAGTGAGACTTCGAGGCGGGGACTGTGCGCGACATCCTGAACACGATCACGAAGTGGTGGTCGGAAGACGAGACGTTCGGCCTGGCGACGGTGGTGGGCACGTTCCGCAGTGCGCCACGCGAGCCGGGAGCGGCGCTTGCGGTTGAGGACGGCGGCGAGGTCATCGGGTCGGTCTCAGGCGGCTGCGTCGAGGGCGCGGTCTATGAGCTGGCCACGGAGGTCACCGAGACCGGGCAGCCGGTACTCCAGCGCTACGGCGTGAGCGACGACGACGCCTTCGCGGTCGGCTTGACCTGCGGCGGCATCCTTGACATCTTCGTCGAACCGATCAGCAGGCAGACCTTCCCCGAGCTCGGCGATATTCACGGCGCCGTCGAGCGCGGCGAGCCGGTCGCGGTGGCCACCGTGATCTCCGGTCCCGGCCAGGTCGGCGCGAGGCGCGTCGTCTGGGGCGACATCACGCGGGCCTCCACCGGCAGCCTCGGCGCCGGCGACCGGCTTGACGCCGCGGTCGACGACGACGTGCGCGGCATGCTCGCCCAGGGCCTGACCGGCACCAGGCACTACGGCGAGCACGGCGAACGGCGCGGCGACGAGCTCGCGGTGTTCGTGAACTCGTTCGCGCCGGCGCCGCGGATGTTCGTGTTCGGCGCGATCGACTTCGCCGCCGCGGTCGCCCGGGTCGGCAAGTTCCTCGGCTACCACGTGACCGTCTGCGACGCCCGCCCGATCTTCGCGACCAAGTCCCGGTTCCCCGACGCCGACACCGTGGTGGTCGACTGGCCGCACCGGTTCCTGGCCGGCGCCGAGGTCGACGCCCGCACGGTGATCTGCGTCCTCACCCACGACCCCAAGTTCGACGTCCCCGTCCTCGAGGTGGCCCTGCGCACCCCGGCCGGCTACATCGGCGCGATGGGCTCGCGGCGCACTCATGAGGACCGGCTTGAGCGGCTGCGCGCCGTGGGCATGACCGAGCAGGAACTGGCGCGGCTGCGCTCACCGATCGGGCTCGACCTGGGTGCCCGCACGCCCGAGGAGACGGCGGTATCCATCGCGGCCGAGCTCATCCAGCTTCGCTGGGGCGGCTCTGGCCAGGCCCTGACCAACACCGAGGGCCGCATCCACCACGAGCACGCGAACGCCTGACGAGCCACCGCCCGGTGCAGGTCCGCCCTGGGCGGGGTCTCAGGCATTGATCCCGAACGGGTTCGTGGCTTCGCCGTGCCCGTCCGCGATCTCCCGGAGCGGGCCAGCGGTTCAGTCGTGCTGGCCGGTGAGCGCCACCCGGGCGCCGATGGCGATCATCGCAACACCTCCGGTGCCACCCAGCGCCGCGAGCCGTCTCGGCGAGCCCGACAGCCAGGTCCGCACCCGGCCCGCGAGCAGCGCGTAGCCGCTGTCCGACAGCAGCGCGATGGCCGCCATGACCGCGCCGAGCATGATCAGCTGCACCGGGACGTGCCCCGCTTGCCGGACCACGAACTGCGGCAGGATCGCGGCGTAGAACACGACGGCCTTCGGGTTGGTGACGCCGACCGTGAAGCCGTCGAGCACGATCCTGGCCTTGGTCTTGCGCTCGATCGGTGTCCCGAGCGCGGCCGCGAGCGAGTGCCGGTGCCTGATCGCCTGGACACCAAGGAACATCAGGTAGGCCGCGCCGGCCAGCTTGAGCACCGTGAACAGCGTGACGGACCGCTCGAGTAGCGGGCCAATGCCGAACGCGACGGCGACAATCTGGACGAACACGCCCGCCGTGTTGCCGAGCACGGTCGCTACCCCGGTGGCCGACCCGTGCACCACCGAGCGGCTGACCACGAACAGCACACTCGGCCCCGGAATGGCGACGAAGATCGCGGCGGTCACGATGAACGCGAGCAGATGTGCGGTGGGAAGCACGATCCGACCATAGCCTCGCGTGACGGGGCCGGTCACCGGCTTTTTTCGCCCGACCGCAACGCCCGAGGCTCGCGGACGACGGATTATCTCGCAACCGCTATTCGGTCGCCTTAGGGTGGCCTGGCCCGGCCTCATCGATCCAGACCGTGGTGGTCTCGGAATCCGCCATGTACCAGATCCGCGCTGCTCGGGTCACCTCGATCTGCCAGCGGTCGAGTGAACGTCCCTTGACGCTCCCTCTTCCCAGCTTGCCGCGGAGGCAGTGCTGCCGCGGGGACTGCACGATGGGCAGTGGATTCCGTCGCAACCTGGCCCATGTGTCCAGCGTGTTGTCTGGCGCCTGATTGCACAGTTCCTCCCAGCCGCGCGCTGCGTCGTTGTCGCGGAATCGGATGTCCCACTCATCGGGACCTGGCGGAGGTGCCACGCGGTCCCCGCGTTTAGGACTCATTGCGCCGCCTGGGGAGGAAGGACAGGGCCGTAGTCAGCGTCGTCGTGATCGCGCGTAAGGCGGGCGTACAACTCGGGATCCGCATAGATCTCCGCCGTATGCTGCCAGGCCGCCACGACGGTCTCGACCGCTGCTCCGTTGTCGAGCTCTCCCGCCGCGCTCAGGGTGCCGAGCCACTCGGCGGCGAACTCCTGTCGCTCGTCCTCCGGCAGATGCCGCACCCAGGGGAAGACGGAGGGGAGCACCCGGACCGCGAGCGTCATGACCGTCGGGTCCTGCCGCATCATCTCCCTGAACAGCCGCGTCGTGTCGCGGACCACCGCGTTGTCCGCAGCCGCCCGCTCCGCGGTGGTGATCACGAGATCCTCGGCGTCGCGCCGGTGGAGCACGAGTCGCCGGCTGCTCGCCAACCGCGCCAGCGTCGCCTTTGGCTTGTTCAGCAGGTCGCTGAGGTTCGCCTCAGCCGGAATAGCCGTCATGACTTTCAAACTACTTGCCAACTCCCCGACTTTCAAGCTATTTGAAAAGTCCTGGCCGCAGTGCCTGCGGCGCTCGGCTACCGTGGGGTCGTGGTCATACGGGTCGCGGGAATCCTGCTCGCTGCCGGGGACGGCACCCGGCTCGGCCAGCCGAAGGCAACGGTGGAACTGAACGGCGCCACCCTGGCCGAGCGCGGCGTGGCGCTGCTGCGCGCGGGCGGCGCCGACCCGGTGATCGTGGTGACGGGCGCGGTCACCGTCGCGGTACCAGGCACGGTGACCGTGCGGAACGAGGACTGGGCGTCGGGCATGGGATCGTCCCTGGTGGCCGGGCTGCGGGCGGCTGGCGCAGACAGAGAGTGCGCAGACAGAGAGTGCGCAGACGGAGAGGGCGCCGCGGGCGTGGCGGCGGCTGTCATTGCCCTGGCCGACCAGCCGCTGATCGGGCCCGAGTCGGTGCGGCGGCTGATCGCCGCGCACGCGGCGGGCGCGTCGGTGGCGGTCGCCGCCTACGACGGCAAGCCGCGCAACCCGGTGCTGATCGCACGCGGGCACTGGCCCGAGGTGATCACCATGGCGAGCGGCGACGCCGGGGCGCGCCCGTTCCTGCGCGCGCACCCGGATCTCGTCACGCTCGTGGAGTGCGATGATACGGGCAGCCCCGACGACATCGACACGCCGGAGGAACTCGCCAGGGTACGGGCGCTTACTCCGCCCGCACCCCCCACCGGACGGTGACCGACTCCTTCGGCTGCAAGACGATCAGGTCCTCGCCGCTGACGAACGCGTTGGGCGGGCACGTCATCGGCTCGACGGCGACCGCGACCCTGCGGCGCTCCTCCTCGAGCGGGTCGCTCGTGAAGACCTGGAGCCAGGGGTTGGCCGCGTCCATCCACATGGCCGTGGTGCGTTCGGGGCCGGTGAGCCGTACCCAGGCAAGACCGTCGGCATCCCTGCGCAGGCCGGTGAACGCGGTGTCGAGCTTGATGCCCGTGAGCTTCCGCGCGGTGCGCAGGTCGTAGGCGGTCCCCGTCACGTCCTGTGCCGGGCCGGCCGGGATCAGCCGGTCATCGACCGGCTGCCACCGGTCGGCGGGCAGTTCGAGCTCGCACTCGTCGATCGTGCGGGTGCCGGCCGACAGGTAGGGGTGCGTCCCCAGCCCCCAGGGGGCGGGACGGCTGCCCTTGTTGGTGGCGGTGACCGTGACATGCAGCCCGGACTCGGCGGCGACCCGGTAGGTCGCGTCCACCTGCACGCCGAAGGGGTATCCCTGGTGGCCGAGCGGCGGGCAGCGCAGGGTCACCTCGTCCCTGTCGTGCGTGGTCCTTGTCCACGGCACCCAGCGAGTCAGGCCATGGATGGCGTTATCGCGGGCCGGCTCGGTCAGCGCGAGCTGGTGTTCCTCGCCGCCGAAGGTGTAGCGGCCGCCGTCGACCCGGTTCGGCCACGGGGTGAGCAGCTGCCCCGTCCCGTGCGGCGGAAGTTCGTCGGCGTCGAAGGCCGTGATCAGCTGGGTTTCACCGAACCGGAGGCCTCGCAGGCCCGCGCCAAGCTCGGTGACGGTCGCCCGGTAGTCGCCGGCCTCGATCTCGTACTGGGTGCCCGTGAGCGGGATCGTCATGCGGATCAGCATACGGACACGACGATCGGGCCGCACTTGCCGGTCGGCACGATCGTCCGGGCCCGTCGGCGTTCCTGTAACAGATTGTTTAGAATTCGAATGTCAATTTTACGCTAGAGTTGCGAATTGACCTTTATGTGAGCCATGTGAGCTGCAGAGAAAAAGGCTTCTACCGTTACGCCGGTCTTTTTTCGTGCGCCCAGCCGCACGTGCCGTTTTGTCTTCTCACATGGTGAGAAGACGGCCATCGGCGTGCCGTTTTCCGGAGAGGAGGGCCGACGGGGCTGCTTGGGGAGCGGGGGACCGTCAGCCCCGTCGGCAATTTAAAGAGTAGCCTCACAACGGTGTTCAGCGGTACTGTTCTGGCCATTCTCAGCGGAACGGCATCGACGCGCGGCTTTTAGCTGGCGCGGAAATGACCGCGCCCCGCAGTCCATTCCGCCGGCTGGCACGGCGTTTTCGCGGTGCGGGTGAGGCCGTTGGCTGGCGCCGAGCCCGGAGGCGGAGCGAGTGACGGTCGACTAGCCGCGGCGCGGGCTGAGGCGGCCGTTGCGGAGCGCCTCGGCCGCGAGAACGCCGAAGAGGTAGAAGTACGCGGCCTCTTCGTCCTCGAAGAACCGCACCTCATGCCGGGCGTCCTCGGCGCAACTGAACACCTCGTAGCCGCCGTCGGTCTTGAACAGGCACATGGCCCCGGTGACCTCCTCGTCGACCGCATAGGCGGAGCGGGGAATGTCGGCCATGTCTACGAGGTCGGCGAAGATCGCCGACATGGCGAGCCGTGGCTTGCGTGCGGCCCGCCGGCCGCGGACCGCCCCGGTCAGCTTGCTGAGCGCGCCTGCGGCGGCTCCGATGGGCGAGGACTGCTCGCGGCTGGTGCCTGGCAGCGACGTCTGCGGACCCGTCGTGGCGCCTTGCTGCGGCGCCGCCGTCGTGGGAAGCGGTGTCGGCATTGCGACAGGGGCCGGCACTGCGGCGGGGGCCGGCACTGCGGCGGGGGCCGGCACCGCGACTGGCGCTTGGGTCGCGACCGATGCCGACGGGGGCAGCGTCATGCCCGGCGCCGCTTCCACCGCGGGGGCGGCCGCGGCCGCCTTGGAAACCGTTCCGAGGGGAGCGACCTGCGGCGCGCCGGGCATCACGGGGGCCGGTATCGAGGGGGCTGGCGCCGGGGGAGCGGCGACCTGCGGAGCAAGCGGGCTCGCCGTGGCCGGCGCCTGCTGGCCGAACGCCTGCGGCTGCCCAAGCGCGGTCATGGCGCCGCTGTCCGACACGCCGGTCGCGGCCGTCCCTGCCGCTAGGCCGACAGGCGCAGCGGCGGCAACCGGAGGAAACGTCGTCTGCGGAACGGCCTGGACGGTCTGCTGACCGAGTGACGCGGCCTGCGTCACCTGGGGCGGCTGCACCACCGGCATCGATTGGCCGGCCAGCGTCGGCTGGCCAGGCGCCGGCAGGCCAGGCGCCGGCAGGCCAGGCGCCGGCTGGGCAGGAGGTTGCTGGGCCTGCTGTGGTGCGGCCACCGCAAGCGGAGCCGCCTGCTGGTAGCCGGTTCCGCCCGCCGGCGCGTACCGGGGCAGGGCCGCCTGCCCGCCTGGCGGCGTGTTCCCTGCGACGTCCTGGTCCGGCTGCGGGTAGCCGTTCTGTGCACTGCCCTGAGCCTGCTGCGGGTAGCCGTTCTGTGCACTGCCCTGAGCCTGCTGCGGGTACCCGTTCTGCATGCTGGCCTGGCCCTGCTGCGGGTACCCGTTCTGCATGCTGACCGGGCCCTGCTGGGCATACCCGTTCTGCGCGCCGCTCTCGGCCTGCTGCGGGTAGCCGCTCTGCGCGACGCCGTTGCCGGCGAATCCTCCGGGTGCGACACCGCCCCGCTGCGGGTCGTAGGCCGGCTGGTAGTACCAGGTCCCGCTGCCGTCGGGCGCCGGTGAGCCGTGCCATGCCGCCGCGGCGGCCGGCGGCTGTGAGGTCTGGGCCGACCCGCCCGGCTGGAGCGGTGCGGCCTGCTGCTGCACCGCGGGAAGCGCCGGGGCCTGCTGTACGGCGGGAAGCGGCGCGGAAGGCAGTGGCGCGGGAGGAAGCGGCGCGGCGCCGGTGAAGGGCTGCGCCGTGCCCGGCTGAAGCGCGGACTGCGGTGCGACGCCCTGCTGCGCCGCGCCCGCCGCCTGCGGTTGCGCGCCTGGCCCGTTCTGCTCGGGGCCGAGCGCCTGTCGCATCACCGGAGCCTGCTGCATTCCTGGTGCCTGCTGACCCATGGGAAGCCGCGGTCCGGCCAGCATCGGGGGAGTGCCCGGGGGCTGCGGCATCCCGGCGCCGGCGGGCAGGCCTGGTGCGGGGTTCTGGTACGCGGCCGGGTGCTGTACGGCGGCCGGCGGCTGCGACAGCGTTCCTGGTGGCAGCTGCGCGCTTCCGGCCGGCGGAAGCTGCCCGCGTACCGCGGGCTGGGCCGTCGCCTGCCCGTTCCAGCCGCCGCCCGCCGCCGGGTTCAGCGCGACCTGCCGGCCGCCCGCCCCAGGGCCAGGGCCAGGAAGTCCCGAGGCAGGCCCAATCGACGCGGGCATCGCGCCCACGCCAGGACCGCCACCGGAGTCGCCGGCGCCGAGAGCTCGCGGCAACGCGGACAGCAGCAGCGAGATCGGGAACTCGTGCCGTTCCTCGGCCAGGTCCGTCACGTCGTGTCTGAGGACGACGACCTCGAAGACTCCCCTGTCGACTTCCCAGTAACCGAGCTGCGCCGCCCGGCGCTCGTCCATGCCCAGGTAGACGATGTGCAGCCGGTCGCCGAGATCGTCAAGGACCAGGCAAGGCTCGCCGTGATACGACCCGATAGGCCGGGACTCCCACAGCGCGTCGAGGTCGTCGAGCCGGACCTGCTTGCGCCAGATGCCGCCGGGAGCGGGAGAGAAGCCGTGCTCCTCGGGCGGCGGCGGCGCGGCGAACAGCGTTACGTCGCGGTCGGACGGGCCGACCGCCGCCTGATAGGAGGCGCCGAGGTAGGAGGCCATGAGCCGGTACCGCATCAGCCTTGTCCCTCCCTCGGTCGCCGCCAGGCGAGCCCGTCATACCGGGCCACCGGTTCCTCGCCCGCGTCCGCCAGCCGGCACAGCGTGGTGCCGACGGGTATCTGGATCGGCTCTAGGTAGAACTCCACCCGGCCGGAAACCCCCCGCGTGCTGACCGGCACGTAACCGTCGATCTCTCTCGCCTGCCAGCACAGGAAGTACAGTTCCGCCATATCCGGCTTAAAGTCCGACCCCTCGTAGCCTAGGCCGAGTGCGTAGAACGCGTCTGCCGGGTTCCTGAAGACGACGTCGCGAACCCGGTGCACGTATCCCGCGATCACCCCGCGCTGCCCGCTCATGTACGGTCCGACCATCCGCGGCGGTACGACCTTCCGCATCGGCGTGCCGGGAAGTATCCGCGCGGCTTGCGCCGGCTCACGTGCCGAACCCACGGATCTCGCTCCCTCCCGCTAGCGCCGCAACCTCTGTTCCGCGCCCTGCCAACCGGGTTTGGAGGCCTGCGCGTCACCGCAGGTCATGAGGTTTCCATATCCGACATGTGCGCTCAACCGATTCTGCCGTGGACACCGACGATACCCACGGTTAACTGCGGCTTTCATAGCTTTCACTGCATTCAGTAGCCGCCATAAGTCCTTGTCATGCCCGCCGGGCGTGGCCGGCGGGGGGAGGGATAGGGTCGCCTCGTGTCGACAAGCAGAGGGCAGTCGAGTAGGCCCGCGGGTGACACGGGCGGCGCCGATCCCGCGATGACGGCGATCCTCGCGGCGTACGCGGCCGGCCAGGCCGCGGAGACCGAGGTGCTTGCCGCCGTCGCGGCAACCCGCCTCCTGGTCCCGGTCGTCGCGGTGCTCGCGGAGGCGAACTCCGGCGGCACGGAGAAGGAAACCGAGATGGCGCTGCCGACCCTGATCGGCAACGACGGGCGCAAGGCGGTCATCGCGTTCACCGGCGTCGAGACCATAACCCGCTGGCGCGCGGACGCCCGCCCCGTCCCCGTGCCCGCGCCGCGCCTGTGGCCGGCCGTGGCGGCGGAGGAGGCCGACGCGGTGGTCGTGGACGTGGCGGGCCCCGTCCCGCTCGTGATCGAGGGCGCCAGGCTGCGAGCGCTGGCCGCCGGCCAGCCGGTCCCGCCCCCGCACGCCGACCCTGACGTCCGCGCCGCGGTAGCGGCGGTCGCCGGCGACTTCGTCCTTGAACCGGGCGCAGAGGGCGCGGACCTGACCGTCACGCTGAAGGCGGCCGACCCGGACCGGGCAAGAGCGGCTGCCGAGGCCATCGCCGCCAGCCTCGCCCCCCGGCTGCGCCGCGGCGTCGCCTTCCGCCTCAGATAACAGCAACAAGCGCGAGAGCGCCCGAGCGGCGCCACGACGTATACCGCGTTTCGGGCAAAATCCAGGTCTTTTTGGGCCGATTTGTCCCGCCAAAGTCGGTATACGTTGCGCTACCCGGGTGCGCGGCACGGCAAGGCTCAGGGGCGCTGGGCGCGGGAGGACCGCGCGCGGCGTGCCAACGCTCTGGCAGTGGCGGGGCGGGATGGCCGAGTAGCGCACCCGTTCTGAATCATCATCGTCATCGCCGCGGCCGTGAGCCACGGCTGGCGCAAGCCCTGGTGGGCCCGGACGATAGGGTGAACAGCATGTTTCGGTGGCTGACGGCGGGTGAGTCGCATGGGAAGGCTCTCGCCGCGATCTGTGATGGCGTGCCGGCGGGGGTGCGAGTCACCAGCGAGGACGTGGCCGCGGCGCTCGCGCGGCGGCGGGCGGGCTACGGCCGCGGCGCCCGGATGAAGTTCGAGCAGGACGAGGTGGAGCTGACCGGCGGCGTGCGGCACGGGGTGACGCTCGGCGGCCCGGTCGCCATCCGTGTCGGCAACACGGAATGGCCCAAGTGGGAGACGGTCATGTCGCCCGATCCCGTCTCCGCGGAAGAACTTGCTGGCCAGGCGCGCAACGCGCCGCTGACCAGGCCGCGGCCCGGGCACGCCGACCTGGTCGGCATGCAGAAATTCGGCCACACCGACGCGCGGCCGATCCTGGAGCGGGCGAGCGCCAGGGAGACCGCGGCGCGGGTTGCGCTGGGCGAGGTGGCGCGCAAGCTGCTCGAGCAGGCACTCGGCGTCCAGGTGCTGTCGCACGTGGTCCGCCTCGGCTCCGTTGCCGTCCCGGAGGACGCGCCGGTGCCCGGGCCAGGCGACCTGGCACGGATCGACGCCGACCCGGTACGCTGCGCCGACCCGGACACAAGCGCGCGAATGATCGCGGAGGTCGACACCGCCCGTAAGGACGGCGACACGCTGGGCGGCGTCGTCGAGGTCCTCGTCTACGGGCTGCCGCCAGGGCTCGGCAGCTTCACCCAGTGGGACAGGAAGCTCGACGCGCGGCTCACCGCGGCGATCGTGTCGATCCAGGCGTTCAAGGGCGCGGAGATCGGCGACGGGTTCATCACGGCGGGCCGCCGTGGGTCCGGCGCGCATGACGAGATCTACCTCGGCCCTGACGGCGTGCGGCGCCGCACCAACCGGGCCGGCGGCGTCGAGGGCGGCATGTCCACCGGCGAGGTGCTCGTCGTGCGGGGCGCGATGAAGCCGATCTCCACGGTGCCGCGCGCACTTGAGACCATCGACGTGGCCTCGGGCGAGCCCGCCAAGGCGATCAACCAGCGAAGCGACGTCACCGCCGTGCCCGCTGCCGGCGTGGTCGCCGAGGCGATGGTCGCGCTGGTGCTCGCGGAGGCGGCGACGGAGAAGTTCGGCGGCGACTCGGTCGAGGAGCTGCGCAGGAACGCGGAGGGCTATCTGAAGAGCCTGGTGATCTCCTGATGACGGGCACCGACGTGACGGGCACCGACATAACGGGCACCGATATGCCGGGCACTGCGACGGCCGCCGGCGAGGA
>Ga0335083_10009219_pt1 | contig 11986 bp, 12 predicted proteins | sample Lox_Sample_42_FD_206716 | JGI IMG/M metagenome (GOLD analysis project Ga0335083, IMG submission 206716) | Soil microbial communities from Loxahatchee National Wildlife Refuge, Florida, United States - Lox_Sample_4.2 | ecosystem: Environmental > Terrestrial > Soil > Wetlands | place: USA... | reverse complement strand
CGGAGTACACCTCGGTCACGCCCGGGAGCGCCGCGATCTGCTCGGCGACCTCGGGGATGCGATCGACCGAGGCGGAGATGAAGACAATCGCAGTGATCACTGTCGGGAGCCTACCGTCGCCCGCGGGCAGGCCTACCCGCGAGCGAGCGCCCATTCGCCGAGGTCGAGTGCGCGCTCGATGACGGTCGCCCGGTGCGCAACCACCTCCGGGTAGGGACGATTCCACCGACGTAGCGCCGCGTCGATGTCGGGCTGGGTCAGACCGGCGGCCGCGCCGAGCATCGGCGCGTAGTGGACGCTCGCGGCAGCGGCGTACCAGTGCCGAAGGGTCGACGCCGGAAGGTCGATGCCGGAGGACCGCAGTCCGGACCCGTACCCCCGAAGGACGTTGGTCTCCAGGTCCTCGAGGTCGGTGTCCGGTCGTACCTGCATCCACACCGGATCGAGGATGAGCTGGTCGAGATCCTGCGCGAGTGCGCCGATCCCGATCTGCGACCAGTCGAGTGCCACCGTCGTGCCGTCGTCGGCAGCGATCAGGTTGGCCGGCCACAGGTCGGCGTGCACGAGGGTGAGCGGCGCGGATTCGACGATCGCGAGCAGCGACTCCCGCCGGTCCCACAATGCCTGGACCCGTTGGGCGAGCGTCTCGATCGTCGTTCGCCACTCCTGCGGGTATCCCGACGGATCGTCGAGCGCCTTCATCCGCGGCTCGAAGAGCGCCACCCAGCTGCGCAGCCAGCCGCGGGCGAGCCACGGCTCGCTGGGCAGGATGCTGCGCCCGCTGGCGAACGCCGCCTGAGTGGTGCCGAGGTCGAAGGCGACGCTGTCGTAGTCCGCGACCGCCCACTCCCGACCGGGGTAGCCCTCGACGTCTTCCATCCAGATCCAGCACTCGTCGTCGCTCGGCGTGGTCGTGAGCAGCGTGCGCGGTGCGCGGAGCTCGCCGGGGAGGGCGTCGAGCAGTCCGGTGCTGTAGGCGAGCCACTCGCGTTTCCAGTAGTTGCGATGCTCGGGGCTCTCGCCGGACACCCACAGGCCGTCGTCGCCGGTGTCGTCCCTGCCACGCTGCACCACCTTGATCACGAGCGAGAATCCCTCGCCGGTCACCCGGTAGACGCCACCGGTGACGGAGTGCACCCGAAGGTCGGGCTCGATCGCGGTGACGGTGTACGTCGACACCGGGCTGCCCACCGCACGGGAGAGCTCGGCCAGGTCGATGTCCACTGATCGATCATGGACCTGAGACGGCAAACGCGCGACTTGTGCCGTCGGCAGGCGCTATCCCAGCGCGCGATACGGGCGGTGGACCGGACGCAATCCTCGCCGATCAGCGAGCGGCTCGGCGGCGTCGCTGGCACCTTCGGTGGCGGCCAGCCACGCGTGTGCGTGTCCCGGACCGGTGGCCGGCGAGGACCACTCGCCATCGATTCTCACCAGGCGAGTGCCCGGGCCGGCGAGCCAGCGCAGGATCTGGTCCATCTCTTCGGCACTGGCCGCGGCGAGCGGACCCGGACCTGGCGTGACCCGCTCGGCGGAGGCGACGAGGGCGTCGATGTAGGGCATCGGCGCGGCCCCGGGTGCGACGGTGCCGGCGGCGGCCAGCCGGCCGTGGCGGATCACCGCGAGGTCCCACCCGGCTGCGAAGCCCGGGCGCGCAGCGACGAGCTCGGCGCATCCGGACAGCGCCGCCAGCCGCTGCATCCGGGTGGCCGCGCGCACGAACGCCGAGGCCCGGTCGCGGTGTGCGGCCGCCTCCTCGAACCGCTGCTGAGCGGACAGGCTCGCCATCCGGCGGCGGGCGGCGTCGAGCAGCGGGCGGGCGTCGGAGGTCATCAGCCCTCGCGCGGTCTCGGCGATCGGGGCGTACTCGTCGGCCGTGACCCCGCCCTCGCACGGCGCGCAGCATCGGCCGATGCCGGCCAGGGTGCACGCCGCGCGCGGTCGTGACGGCGAAATGCGCGGGGTGCATTGCCGCAGCGGGACGGCCTCATGAAGCGCGGCCATCGCAGCGGCGGCGGCCCGAGCGGATCCGAACGGGCCGAGGTAGGTCGCGCCGTCGGCGGCGACTCGGCGTACGAGCGCGAGCCGCGGGTAGGGCTCGATCGTGAGCTTGACCCACGACGCTCGCTCGGGAAACCGGGATCGACGGTTGTACCGCGGCTTGTGGGCGGCGATCAGTCGCAGCTCACGCACCTCGGCCTCCAGCGGGTGGGCACACGCGATTGCGTCCACCCGCTCCGCGATCCCGACCATCTCGGCCATTCTGGTGCGCGGCTCGGACGCGAGGAAGTACTGCCGGACGCGGGACCGGACGTGGCGGCTGCGGCCGATGTAGAGCGGCTCGCCGCGGGAGTCGCGAAAGATGTACACACCGGGACCGTTGGGCAGCCCGTCGGCAAGATGGCGCCGCCGACGCTGCGCGGCGCTCGCCATGCCGGTGAAGGACGTGAGCTCATCGAAGGTGTGGACGCCGAGGTTGCCGATCCGTTCGAGCAGGCCGTGCAAGACCTCGACCGTGGCGCGGGCGTCGGCGAGGGCTCGATGGCACGGTGGGGTCGTCGCGCGAAACAGCCGCGCAAGGGTCGCGAGCTTGCAGTCGGGCGCCTCGTCGCGGGTCAGCACCCGGCGCGCGAGTCGCGCGGTGTCGACCGTGTCGAACGCGGGCCACTCGAGGTCGAGCGAGGCGCAGCCCGACCGCAGGAAGCCGACGTCGAACGGTGCGTTGTGGGCGACGAGGACGGTGCCCCGGGCCCATTCGAGAAAGCCGGGGAGCACGCCGGAGAGTGAGGGCGCGCTCGCCACCATCGCGTCGGTGATGCCGGTGAGTACGGCGATGAACGGCGGAACCTCCATCGCCGGGTTGACGAGCGTCTGAAACTCAGCGAGCACCTCACCGCCACGGACTTTCACCGCGCCGATCTCGGTGATCGCCGACGTCGACGGCGACCCTCCGGTTGTCTCGAGATCGACGACGACGAAGGTGACGTGCGCGAGCGGGACGCCGAGTTCGTCGAAGCTGCCCTGGACCGCGATGCGCGCGGGCGCCGTCCACGGATCCCGGCCCGATCCCGTGGCGGGCGCGGACCGGGTGGACATGGGGTCACGGTAGGAGCGGTCGCCGACAACTTCGGCTGCGGCGCGCCGTTGTCTGCACCGCACTGGGCGGATGTTGTCGGACCCCCGCTTTAGCCTCCGTGGCATCGGAAGGAGCGAGGACATGATCATCGACTGCGACACCTGCGAGGTGCGCGACGTCGCCTGTGACGACTGCGTGGTGTCGGTCTTGCTCGCCGCCCCCCCGGCGATCGAGCGCGGCGACATCGAGTGGAGCGAGGACGAGTCGGGCGCGCTGCGGGCGCTGGCCCAAGGGGGACTGGTTCCGCCACTGCGCATGCGCCGCCACGGCGAAGCCGCGGCCGGGTAGTGACCTGTGTGACGGGTGTGAAAGTTGTGGTTCCTGTGAGTGATGTGACGGAGGTGAACAGTGGGCGACGCGCCGAAGAACCCCAGATGTGGACGGTGCCTTTGCCAGCCGGACCGGTGTCGGTAAGGTGACACCAGTTGCTGTGACGTTCGTCGCTAACCGGTGGCGGGGCAGCAGCTACCGCCGAGTCGAAAGCACGAAAGTGTGATCGAGCCGGGGACCCAGTTCCCCTTGGGGTGAATCGACACCTCGCCACATTTCCCCGGGCGAGGCGTCGTAGGGCGAATCTTCCCGCCCGAACCCGTCAGCTCACCCGGTAGGCGGTTGAGGAAGAAGGAGAGCCGCCTCTGTGGCGAGCGTTTCCCGAGTGAGCGCCCGCGTGCGCTCCCGTCGCTTCACCTTGCCGGCGATCGTTGCCGTCGTTGCGGCTGTTGGCGCCACCGTTGTCGTGAGCGGCGTCGGTCAGGCCTCGCCCGCCTCCCATCTGAGCCTGGCCCAGGTCCAGTCTCGGGTCAACGCGCTGAACGCTCGTGCCGAGCGGATCACCGAGGCCTATGACAGCGCGAACACGCAGTTGGCCGCTCTGCGCAAGAAGGAGCAGGCGACCAACAACGAGTTGCGTCGCGACGAGGGCGTGCTGGCTGCGGTGCAGAAGCGACTGGCCGTCGCGGCGGCGGCCGCGTACCGCAATGGTGCCCTCAACCCGACCTTGTCGTTGGTCACCTCCGGCGATCCTCAGACCTACCTGAATCAAGCCGGGAGCCTGGACGCTGTCGCCCGGTACGACGCGAGCATGGTCTCGAGCGCAAGTGCGGCCCGGCGCCTGGTCGCCGGCGTGCGAGTGGTGCACGACGCGCAGGTGGCCGCGCAGCGCAAGACCGTGAGCTCGCTGTCGAGTGAGAAGAGCCAGATCGACAACCTGCTGGGCCAGCAGAACGCCCTTTTGGCGCGGCTGAAGGCCTCGCAGCGCCAAGCGCTGGCCGCACGGCAAGCGGCGACTGCCCGGCACGAGGTTGCGCTGCGGACCAGCTACCACCCGCCGACGTACAACGGTCCGGCGAGCGGCAACGCCGCAGCCGCTATTGCATTCGCCTACGCGCAGCTGGGCAAGCCCTACCAATGGGGTGGTGCCGGTCCGAACTCCTACGACTGTTCCGGCCTGACCATGCGGTCCTGGGGTGCGGCCGGCGTCAGCCTCCCGCACAGCGCCGCCGGGCAGCAGGCGATGTTGCCGCGGGTGTCCCTGTCGGATCTCGAGCCCGGCGACCTCGTCTTCTACGGCTACCCCGCCTACCACGTCGCGATGTACATCGGTGGGGGACGGATCATCCAGGCGCCGCACACGGGCACGGTCGTGTCGATCAGCTCGCTGTCGTCCATGACGCCGACGAGTGCGGGCCGCCCCTAAGATCACTCGAAGCGGCTGCTGCGAGCCTGCCGGCGGGGGTTCACCGGCGGGCCTGTCGGTGACTTCGATCGCCCGAGGGCTTGTGACCGCAGTGGCGGACGAGGCAAACTGCAACCGTTGGGACGTCCTGGTCCCGAACCGGGAGGTTCTCGCGTGCGCCAGTTGGAAGTCGTTGCGGTCAGTGACGACGGTGACTTCGTGCTCCTCGCCGGGTCGGAGGAGGCCGTTCGCGCCACGCATCAGCTGCGCATCGACAACCGCTTGCGCTCGGCGATCCGCGGCCAGCTCGAGACCGACAAGGACCGGCGCGAGAGCGAGCTGACGCCGAAGGAGATCCAGGCGCGGCTGCGCGCCGGTGACGCCCCCGAACAGATCGCACAAGCCGCGCGGGTGTCGGTGTCCCGGGTGATGCGTTACGCCGGGCCGGTGATCTCCGAGCGGGAGCGAATCATCGATCAGGCGCGAGCCGCGGTGCTTCACCGATCCCGTGAGCCGCAGCCCTCCCTGCCGCTGGGAGAGGTGGTGGAAAAGCGGCTCGCGGCGACCGCGGGTCTTCGAGCGGACTCGGTGGGGTGGACGGCGCGGCGGCGCGACGACGGCGCCTGGATCGTGGTGCTCGCCTACACCGCGCGCGGCGGCAGCCGGACCGCATCGTGGCTCTGGGAGCCGGGGAACCGGGAGCTGACCTCGCTCAACGCGCTCGCGACCAGGCTGGGTGGTGCGCCGGTCCCGGCCGGTGACCGTCGACACGGCGCGAGCGGCGCGCGCAAAGCAGCCGCGAAGAAGACGCCGGCACGAAAGCCGGCGAAGAAGGGCGGTGCGAAGAAAGCCACCACGAGCGCGGGACGCGGCACCGCCGCACGATCGGCCCCGGCCGCGACACCGAAGGGCCCGCGTCGTCAGCAGGCGAGTCCCGCACCGATTCCGGTGGAGAGGGTCAACGGGCGGGCGGTCACGCCGTCGTGGGACGACGTACTCATCGGGGTGCAGTCACCCGCCAAGCCGCGGGGCCGCCGCAAAGCGTGAACTCCCGGACCCGAAAGATGCGGACGCGCGCAGCGGGCGTCGCCGGGTCGTTGGCGGCGACCCTCGCCGGCGTGGTGGTGGTGTCGTGCGGCGGGGGAGGCGCCGTCAGCCGTTCCACGACGCCGGACCCGGGCGCCGGTCGGCCGTCGGTGAGGGCCGCTCCGACCACCCCTGCGGCCACCCCGTCAAGCATTCGCGACCTCGGATCGGTGACCGTCATTCGGCGGCACGGGGTGCGAGTGCTCGGATCGCCGCAGCAGGCGGCGACGTTGCGTCAGGTGGCGACCCTCGCCGAAGCCGCCATTCCCCGGGTCACCGCGGTGTGGGGGCCGGCGTGGGCGCGGCGGGCAACCATCGTCGTCCCCGCGGATCGCCACGACGCGGCGCTGCTCACCGGGGTCGCTCACCTCGGGCACTTCGCCGCGATCACCACCTCGGAGCTGGACGCAGCCGCCCCCCGACGACCGCCGCACTCCAACCGCGTCACCATCAATCCGAGCGCCTGGTCCCGCCTGCGCCGGGTCGGCCGGGAGGTGGTCATCACCCACGAGCTGACCCATGTCGCGAGCAGCGAGTCGACCGGCCGCGACACGCCGAAGTGGCTCGCCGAGGGATTGGCCGACTACGTCGGATTCCTCGGTCGTGGGTTGCCTCCGACCGCGGTGGCGCGCGAGCTCGCCCGCCGGATCAGGACCGGCAACATCCCGGCGAGGCTGCCGCCCAACCGGGCCTTTCGCCCGGCCAGCGCCCGGCTGGCGGTGGCGTACGAGCAAGCGTGGCTCGCCTGCGTCGCCATCGCCGATCAGTTCGGTCAGGGTCGGTTGGTGCGCTTTTACCGGGCGGTGGGGCGTAGCCGTGACCGGTCCGATCGGCAGGCCGTTGATCACGCCCTGCACACCGTCCTCGGCCTGGATCGCGATCGGTTCGTGGCGCGCTGGCGCGCGTTGATGCGCGCGGAGCTGGCCGGATGAGCCCGCGCCTGTTGGTCGTGACCAATGACTTCCCGCCGCGGCCCGGAGGGATCCAATCGTTCGTCCACGGTGTCGTGTCGCGGTTGCCGACCGACCAGGTGGTCGTGCTGACCTCTCGGTGGCGCGGATGCGAGGCGTGGGACGCGGCCCAACCGTTCGAGGTCGTCCGCCACGACACCTCGGTGTTGTTGCCGACTCGAGCCGTACGACGCCACGCCATCGAGCTGATGGCGGACCGGGAGGTCACCGACGTCTGGTTCGGCGCGGCGGCCCCGTTGGGGCTGCTCGGTCCTGCCCTTCGCCGGGCCGGTGCTCGCCGGTTGGTCGCCACGACCCACGGCCACGAGGTCGGATGGGCGAGCCTGCCCGGCGCGCGGTCGTTGCTGCGCCGGATCGCGGCCGGAGTTGACGTGCTCACCTACCTCGGCGACTACACCCGCGATCGGCTCGCCCGAGCGATCGCGCCTTACGACGGGAAGCTCGAGCGACTCGTGCCGGCGGTGGACGACACGCTGTTCCGGCCCGATGCGCAGGATCCGGACCTGCGCCGCCGCCTGGGCGTGGCTGATCGCCCGGTCGTCGTGTGCGTGTCCCGGCTCATGCCCCGCAAGGGCCAGGACATGCTGATCCGGGCGTGGCCGGAGATCTCTCGACGGGTACCGGGTGCAGCCCTCGTCCTGGTCGGCGGTGGCCCCTCGCGACACCGGCTGGAACGGCTAGCGAAACGCTGCGGGGTCGCCGATTCGGTGGTGATGAGCGGCTCGGTCAGCCACGCCGAGCTGCCCTCGTGGTTCTGCGCCGGCGATGTCTTCGCGATGCCGTGCCGGGAACGGCTGCGGGGGCTCGACGTCGAGGGGCTGGGGATCGTCTTCCTCGAGGCGTCGGCATGCGGGCGCCCGGTCGTGGCGGGACGCTCGGGTGGATCGGTCGACGCCGTCCGCGACGGTGAGACCGGTCGGTTGGTCGACGGGCGATCGGTGCAGCAGATCGAGGACGCGGTAGCAGGCCTGCTGGCGGACCCGGCGGGTGCCGCCGCGATTGGCGCGCGCGGCCGGTCGTGGGTGAGCGCCCAGTGGTCCTGGGACGCGACGGTCAGTGCGCTCCTCGAGATGTTGCGGTGGAACGCCTAGGTTTGTGACCAGCGCAGAGCGGGGCTCGCTCAGCTCTTGGGTTCGTACAACCCGGCGATGGTGTTCGCGTAGTCGTTCGCGACCGCGTGCCGGCGTACCTTCAGCGACGGCGTAAGCAGTCCGTTGTCGACCGTCCAGTCCTCGGGGAGGATCACGAATTCCTTGATCGCCTCGGCATGGGACACCGCCTTGTTCGCGTCGTCGATCGCCAACTGGACGTCTGTCCGCAGGTCGGTGTCGTCGGCCAGGTCAGCGATCGTGGCTGACTCGGGTTTGCCGTGGGCCACCTTCCAGGCGGGGAATGCTTCCTCGTCGATCGTGATCAGCGCGGCGATGAAGGGCTGCCGGTCGCCCACGACGAGGCACTGGCTGATCAACGGATGGGCACGCAGGCGATCCTCGAGGGTTGCCGGTGCGACGTTCTTGCCCCCGGCCGTGACGATCAGTTCCTTCTTGCGACCGGTGATCGTGAGGTAGCCCTCCTCGTCGAGGTTTCCGATGTCACCGGTGTGGAACCAGCCGTCCTGGAGCGCCTCGGCGGTGGCCTCGTCGTTGTTGTAGTAGCCGAGAAAGACGTGCCCGCCCTTGAGGAGGATTTCGCCGTCGGCCGCGATCCGTACCGCCGTGCCGGGGATTGGCCGACCCACCGTTCCGACCTTCGTCGCGCCTGGACGATTGACCGTTGCGCCTGCGGTCGATTCGGTCAACCCGTAGCCCTCGTAGACCGGGATGCCACAGCCGCGGAAGAAGTGCCCGAGACGTGCACCGAGCGGCGCACCGCCGGAGATCGCGCCGATCGTCTGACCCCCCAAGGCGGCGCGCAGCTTGCGGTAGACGAGCAGGTCGAAGAGTCGATGCGGCAGTTCGACGGCCAACCGTTGTGCGAACGGGCCGTCGAGCGCCTTGCTGTAGTCGACGGCGACCCTCTCGGCCAGATCGAACACGGCGCCCTTGCCGTCGGCGTGGGCACGCTGCTTTGCGCTGTTGTAGACCTTCTCGAAGACCCGAGGGACGGCCAGAAGGAACGTCGGTCTCAGTACGGCGAGCTCGTCGATCAGGTTCTGGATGTCTGCGGTATGCCCCATCCGGACCCGATTCTGGACGCAACCGACCTGAATGATTCGGGCGAACACATGGGCGAGCGGCAGGAACAGCAAGGTCGACTGGCTCGCGTCGAAGATCGGACCGAGTGCCTCGCTGGTCGCCGTCGCGTCGAAGAGGAAGTTGGCGTGAGTGAGCTCGCACCCTTTGGGGCGTCCGGTCGTGCCGGAGGTGTAGATGATCGTGGCGAGGGAGGTCGACGCGACGCTCCGACGGCGTTGTTCGATCTCCTGCGCGCCGACCGTCACACCCGAGGCGATCACCGCTTCGAGGTCTGCGCTGTCCAAGCACCACACGTGACGGACGTCCGGCAGCGATTCGCTGACCTCGTCGTAGATGGACCGGTGTTCGGCAGTCTCGACGAAGACGGCGACTGCCGCTGAGTCCGACACGATCCACTGCACCTGCTCGGCCGATGAGGTCTCATAGATCGGCACCGTGATCGCGCCGGCGGTCCAGATCGCGTAGTCGAGCAAGGTCCACTCGTACCGGGTCGCAGACATGACGCACACGCGGTCGCCCACCTGAATACCCGCGGCGATCAAACCCGACGCGACGGCCTCGACCTGCTCGGCGAACTGCTTGGCCGTCACGGGCCGCCACACTCCGTCGAGCTTGCGGTCGAAACTGACGCCGGCTGGGTGTTCCGCGGCGTTCGCCACCACGGCGTCGGTCAGATTGGCCGCGTCGGGGATCGTGAAGTCCGATCCGACCGCGAACTCGCGCACACCCACTCCTCCGGCCGCGGTGGTCATCCGCCACACACCAGGCCGCTCAACGCTAGTCTGCCCCCCCGTTTCGTTGTCGACCCCGCAACGGGGCAGCGATTCGGAGCAGTGCGGATGGGCCGTTCAGTCCTGTCCGGAGGCTGCCGACAACGTGAGGGTGAGCACGATTCGTTGCCGCGCGTGCGCAGCGGTGCTGCCCGCGAACGCCCAGTGGTGTTCGCTGTGCTACGCCGATGTCAACGCCCCGGCCGCGCGGCGTGCTCCTGCGCATGCAACCGTGACACCCGCGCCCTCGTGGCAGACGCCGTTGCCGGACATCGTGGCACCGTCCACCGCCGTGTCCTCGACGCCCGTCGCGGATGCGACGCTGCCGGCAGCGACCCCGGACGTGGCGGATTCCGCAGGAGCGCCGGCGCGTGCCGAACAGACCTGGCCCTGTCCGCGCTGCGGCGAGCGAGTGCCGATGTCCTCGGATAGCTGCACGGCCTGCGGCGCGGGATTCCTCACCGGTGCGACGCCGGTGCTCTCGGCCCGCCTGCCCGTCGTCGGCGACCTCGGAAACATGTCGCACACGCAGCGTCTGCTGATCTCAGCCGGGATCTCCGTGGTGTTCGCGGTCGTCATCGTTGTGGTGCTCGCGGTCGCTGGGGTAATCCTGTAAATCGCTTTAGGCTTCAGGGATGCGAGTCCACGTCGTATCAGACGTCCACGGACGCGCAGATGCACTCGCCCTTGCCGGCGATGGGGCCGACGCGCTGATCTGCCTCGGCGATCTCGTGTTGTTCCTGGATTACGACGACGCCGCGGGCGGGATCTTCGCGGAGTTGTTCGGCCCGGAAGCAGCCACTGAGCTGATCAGCCTGCGCTCGCAGCGCCGGTTCGATGACGCGCGCGAGTTCTCCCGAGGCCTGTGGGCGCAGGTCGAGGACCGCCAGGCAGTGATCGAGCGCGCGGTGCGCGAACAGTACGCCGCGCTGTTCGCCGCGATGCCGACACCGGCGTATATGACCTACGGCAACGTCGATATCCCTGCGCTGTGGCTTGACTACGCGCGGGACGGAGTCAGCGTGCTCGACGGCGAGGTGGTGGACATCGGCGGCCGTACGTTCGGGTTCGTCGGTGGCGGCCTGCAGACGCCGATGCACACGCCGTTCGAGATCAGCGACGAGGAATTCGCGGCCAAGGTGACCGCGGTGGGGTCGGTGGACGTGTTGTGCTGCCACATTCCGCCCGACGTCCCCGAGTTGCTCTACGACGTCGCGGCCAGGCGAATGGAACGAGGGAGCGTGGCCGTCCTGGACGCGATCCGTGACACTGCACCGGATCTCGTGCTGTTCGGTCACGTGCACAATCCGCTGTCGAGCCGAACGCGGATCGGTCGGACGGAGTGCGTGAACGTCGGTCACTTCCGCGGGCGCGGTACCCCGTTCGTCCTGACCTGGTAGCCGCCCGGGCGTTATCGTGCCCAGCGACGAGGAGGTCTGTAGTGGACAAGGCCAGCTCGAGCATCGCGATCGCTGCCGACAAGCACGCGGTCATGACGGTGATTGCCGACCTCGAGGCGTACCCCGAGTGGTCGACGGCGATCAAGCACGTCGTGGTCGAGCAGACCGGCGCGGACGGCCGGGCCGCCTCGGCCACGTTCACACTCGACGCGGGCGTGCTGAAGGACACCTACACCCTTGCCTACGCCTGGAGTGGTGACGATCGGGTTGACTGGCATTTGGTCAAGGGAGGCTCGATGAAGGCTCAGGAGGGCACGTATGAGCTCGTCGACGCTCCCGGCGGAACCGAGGTCACCTATCGCCTCGCCGTGGATCTGAAGGTGCCGATGCTCGGTGTGTTCAAGCGCAAGGCCGAAAAACTGATCATGGACACCGCCCTGAAAGGGTTGAAGAAGCGGGTTGAGTCTGGGTCCGGAACGGGTGCACACGTAATCTGACCCGATGCGCGTCCTGCTGTTCACCGGGAAGGGCGGAGTCGGCAAGACGACGACCTCGGCCGCCACCGCGGCGATGGCCGCAGCACGCGGCAGCAAGACGCTCGTGTTGTCGACCGATCCGGCGCACTCCCTCGCCGACGCCTTCGGTACCGACCTTGGCGCCGAGCCCACCGAGCTCGACACCGGTTTGTACGGGCAGCAGGTCGACACCCAACGCGCGTTCGAGGCGAGCTGGCGCGGCGTCCAGCACTACCTG
>Ga0335083_10009218_pt1 | contig 11986 bp, 10 predicted proteins | sample Lox_Sample_42_FD_206716 | JGI IMG/M metagenome (GOLD analysis project Ga0335083, IMG submission 206716) | Soil microbial communities from Loxahatchee National Wildlife Refuge, Florida, United States - Lox_Sample_4.2 | ecosystem: Environmental > Terrestrial > Soil > Wetlands | place: USA... | reverse complement strand
TGGGCCTCCATTTGACGTTCACCTGCGAGCGACCCTCGTACCGCTGGGGCCCGGTGCTCGGGCCCTCGGCGGTGCCGTCGCTGGTCGATGCGGACGGGTTCTTCCCCGTCGCGTGGCCCGTCGACCGCCAAGTGAACCTCGGGGAAGTGGAGGCCGAAATCCGGGCACAGATCGCCCGGGCGCGTCACTTCGGCGTGGAACCGACCCATCTCGATTCCCACGAGCACTACCTGCAGCAATCGGGGAGGCCGGTATTCGACGTGCTGTTGCGGGTGGCGGGCGAGATGCGCCTGCCGGTGCGCGTGGGCCGCAACTGGTTCCTGCATTACCCCTACCTCGAGACGGCGCTCGGGCCGAACGGCATCGCGCTCGACCGGACGATCACCATCCCGACGGAAACCACGCCGGATCAGTGGATCCCGTGGTACCAGTACACGATCCGGGCACTTCCCGCCGGCGTCACCGAGATCTTCGTGCATGTGGGATACGACGACGGGGAGCTGCGGGCCTACGCGCCGGCGCGACTCAACTACGGAGCCACGTGGCGCCAGCGCGATCTCGACGCCATGACGAGTGCCGAGGTCCGCGACGCGCTCACCGCGGGCAACGTGAAGTTGATTACGTGGCGGGAGATTGGACGGCTGCTCAGGAACGAGCCGGGGACGCCACGGGATACGACGGCGCACCGCTGACAGGACTCAACACAGCGTTCAGTAGTACAGTCGCGAGTGTTCAGAGGTGTTGCCAGACGGCAAGTTGCGAAGTGGTCGCAAGCCGTCAGCCATCAGCCGCTCGCTATCAGCCATCGGCATTCCAAACTGTCCACTTGCAACAGGAGACCACTTTGCAATTTGCCGTCTGGCAACCTATCTGATCCCTGAATTCTTGTAACTCCAGTTTTGGAGATCATATGCGCACCCTGACTCTCACGCTCCTGCTGGCCCTCTTGGGCGAGCCGCATCTCGTCGAGTACGCCATTCCCACGGCCGGCGCCAATCCGCACTGTCTCGTCGCCGCGCCCGACGGGATGATCTGGTTCGCGGAATTCAGCGGCAACAAGCTGGGGCGGTTCGACCCCGGCACCCAGAAGTTCACGGAATGGCCGGTCCCGACCGCCAACGCCCACCCGCACGGCATCACGACCGCGTCGGACGGCCGCCTGTACTTCACCGAACAGGCTGGGAACAAGGTCGCGGCCTTCGATCCCAAGACCGAGCGGTTCACCGAATTTCCGGTCCCGAGCGCCAACGCCGGCCCGCACACCCCGATCCAGGGCCCCGATGGAGCCATCTGGTTCACCGAGCAGAGCGGAAACCGGATCGGGCGCCTCGACCGTCAGAGCGGCCAGATCACCGAGGTGCCGGTGCCGACCCCGCACGCGAACGCGTATGGGATCATCAGCGCGCCCGCCGAGCGGGCCCTGTATTTCGCGGAGCTGGAGGGACACAAGCTGGGCCGGATCGACGTCGCCTCGAAGCAGATCGTCGAGTACGCCACCCCGACACCGCAATCGGGGGTCCGCCGCCTGGCTATCGACCGTCAGGGCGGGATTTGGATGACGTATTTCGTCGCCGGAAAGGTGGCCCGCTTCGACCCCGCGACCAAGACCTTCAAGGAGTACGACGCTCCCGGCGGGAAAGACGGCGGCCCCTATGCGATCGAGGTGGATTCGACGGGCCTGATCTGGTTCAACGAATTCGCCAAAAACGACCTGGTGGAGCTGGATCCCGCGACGGGGAAAATGACCACCTATGCAATTCCCTCAGGACCGGCGCTGGTGCGGAAGATGACGGTTGATGCTCGGAATACGGTCTGGTATGCGAATTTTGGGCAAAGCAAGATTGGGAAGGTCGTCAGAGAGTAGCACTCACATCCTCTTGTACTTAGGACCTGCTCCCCCCTCTCGGGGAGTCCACCGCGGTCCCAGGACGTCGGTCGCTTTGCAGTCCACGCAGTTCGGTGCGTTGACCCGCAACGCGCCATCCACCTCTTCGTAGACCCCCGCCGGACAGACGTGGGCGTAGAACCGCGCGACCTCCGGCGTCACGTCTTTCCCCACGATCAGATGTGACGGGATCGTGTCGCGGGTCGCGTTCCCGGCCTTGAATACGGCGTCGACCTTGCTGAAGGTCAACTTGCCATCGGGTGTGAATTGGTCGGCCGTGCCCGCCCGTCGCTCCGCATCGGCGTCCTGGTGCATGGCGATGCGGCCGCCCGGGAAGCGCCCCCCGGTGAGAGTCATCAACCCGGCCTTGATCCCACCGGCGTAGAAGCCGTCCTTGAAGGCCAGCCGCATGTTGCGGGTGCGATACAGATCGGAAGCGATGTAGGAGGCGTTCACGAGGCGGTCGTACTCGGCCAGGCGTCCCGCCGACGGGTCGTTGGCCTTCAGCGCCTGGAAGATGGCCCGCGCCGCATAGATCCCCGACTGCATCGCATAGTGGATCCCCTTGAGAGACGGCACGTCCACGAGGCCTGCCGAGTCGCCGAGGAGGACGACGCCGTCCCCGGCCCGGCGCGCGGGCAGCGCGTGGAACCCGCCTTCAGGGATGGTCTTGGCCCCCCACTCCACGCACTCCCCCCCCTCGAGATACGGCCGGAACAGCGGGTGCGCCTTGAGCCGCTGCAACAGGACGTGGACGTCGAGGGAGGCGTCGGCGTAATCGAGCCCGACCACGAGCCCGATGGCGACGAGATTCGGCTCGAGCGGATAGCAGAAGCTGCCGCCGAACGCGTCCGTGGGAAGCGGCCAGCCGAGGGTGTGGATCACCGCATCGAGCGGCCGCTTCGTCTCCCAGATCTCCTTGACCCCCAGAGCGAAGATCTGCGGATTGACCGACGCGACCCGTTGCCACTCGAGCCACGCCTGGGCCAGCAGGCCACGCGTCCCTTCGGACAACGCGGTGACCTTCGCGACGATGTCGTTCGGCGCCGTGTAACCGGACATCGGCTGGCTTGCGCGGTCGAGCCCCGACGCCGCGGTGCGCACCCCCACGACGCGGTCGCCCGTGGTGAGCAGCTGCGCCGCGGGAAACCCGGTGAAGACGTTGACGCCCGCTTCCTCCGCCTTGGCGCCGAGCCACCGGATGATCTCGCAGATCGAGCCGATATAGTTGCCATGATTCTGCATCGTGGGCGGCGTGGGGAGCCGCACTTTCCCAGATCCGGTCAGGAGATAGACGGCCTCGCCGGCCACCGGGTGCCGGAACGGGAAATCGGCGTCTTTGAGATCAGGGAACAGCTCCCGGAAGGCGCGCGGGTTGACCACGGCGCCGGAGAGCGAGTGCTCGCCCAACGCCTCGGCCTTTTCGAGGACGCCGATCTGCAGCTCCCCGAGCGCCGGATCCTGCTTGGCGACCCGGGCCAGCTCGATCGCCCCCGCGAGCCCCGCCGGCCCCGCACCCACGAACAGGACGTCCAGCTCCATCCGGTCGCCCGCGCCCGCGGCGCCGTCCTGGAGGATGAGGCGGTCGAGGGGGAGGGGGGGTTGGAAGTGGGAGGGGATCATGACGATTGCGGATTGCGGATTGCGGATTGCGGATTGGATTGGCGAGTTCCGGAACGTGGGTGGTCATCGGGCGCGACACCAGGCCACCACATTCCGCAATCCGCAATCCGCAATCCGCAATTATCCATGCAGTTTCCCAATCTCCTCCGTCAACTTCGGCACGATCTCGAACAAGTCCCCCACGATCCCGTAATCCGCCACCTTGAAGATCGGGGCGTCCTTGTCCTTGTTGATCGCCACGATGCACTTGGCGGTGCGCATCCCGGCCAGGTGCTGAATGGCCCCGGAGATCCCGACGGCGATGTACAGGGAGGGACTGACGGTCTTCCCGGTCTGCCCCACCTGATCGCCGTGCGGCCGCCAGCCGGCGTCCACCACGGCGCGGGAGGCGCCCAGCGCCGCGCGTCCACCGAACGCCTGCACCAACTTCTCGATCAGCGCGAAGTTGGCCGGCTCTTTCAGGCCCCGGCCCCCGGAGACGACGATCGCGGCTTCCGCGACGTCGAGCGATCCCGCGGGCGCCGCCTTGATCTCCTGGACCACGACGCGTCCCGCGTCGCCCGGGACCGCGACCGATTGCGCGGCACCGGCCTTGGGGTTCTGCACCGGCGTAAACACGTTGGGCCGGAGCGATACGACCACCGGCGTCCCGGTCACCTTGACCTTGAGCTGCGCCTTCCCGGCAAGTACCGGGCGCGTCGCAATCACCGTACCGCCTTCGACACCCATGCCCGTCACTTCCGAGGCGAATGCGGCGCCGAGCCGTGCCGCGACGCGGGGCGCCAGGTCCTTCCCCGTCGCCGTGGCCGCCAGGACGACGGCCCCATAGCCGCCGGATCTTGCACGCTCGGCGATGACGCGCGCAGACCCCTCGGGGGAATAGCGCGCGAAGCCCGCGTGTGTGGCGGTCGTGATGGTGTCAGCCCCGCAGGCCGCCGCCTGGTCGGCCCCCTGCACCGGGCCGGACGCCAGCACCAGCGCATCCACGGTCCCACCGAGGGCGTCGGCCAGCCGTCGGGCGCCGGTCACGACCTCCAGCGACACTTTGCGCAGCGTGCCGTCGCGCTGCTCCAACACCGCGAGGACGTTGCTCACAGGACCTTCGCCTCCTCACGCAGCAAACGGACCAGCTCGGCCACGGCGGCGGCCCCTTCCCCGACGATCCTGCCTTCCTTGCGGTCCGGGGGCAGTGACATGGCCAGCACCTCCAGACCCGCCCCACCCGTCGCGGCCAGCTGCACCGGCTTCACCTCGAGCGGCTTCTTCTTCGCCGCCATGATCCCCTTCAGGGCCGGGTAGCGTGGCTCGTTCAGCCCTTTGTCGGCGGTCAGGACGGCGGGGAGCGGAAAGGTCACGACCTCCACCCCGCCTTCGATTTCCCGCTCGGCGGTGCCGGTCGTCCCCGCGATCGTGAGCGTCGTGATGGCGGTGACGCAGGGGAGGTCCAGGAGCTGGGCCGTCATCGGGCCGATCGCCTGGTGGTAGTCGTCGATCGCCATTTTGCCGAAGAGGATGAGGTCGTACCCGCCGTCTTTCAACTCGGCGGCGAGCACCCGGGCGACCGCCAGCGGATCGGCGGTGCCCGCGTCGGCCTGCAGCAGCACGCCGCGATCGGCGCCCATGGCGAGCGCCGTGCGGATCGTCTCCTGCGAGGACGCGGCGCCCACCGCGATCACCACGACTTCGCCGGTGCCGGCCGCTTCCTTCCGCTTCAGCGCCTCTTCGACGGCGAACTCATCGTAGGGATTGAGAATGAATTTGACGCCAGCCTCGTCGAGGGATTTGCCGTCGGCCGCGACTTTTGCTCTAGTCTCGGAATCGGCTACCCGTTTAATGCAGACGGCGATCTTCATGGAGAGTGCCAGTGGTCAGTGGTCAGTGAAGGCTCATCGCTGAGCGCTATCAGTTGAAAGCACTCAGTCCCGTGATTTCCTGTCCCAGCACCAAGGTATGTACGTCGTGCGTCCCCTCGTAGGTGTAGACCGATTCGAGGTTGGCGAGGTGGCGCATCGACTGGTACTCGGCGAGGATCCCGTTGGCGCCGAGGAGGCGACGAGCCTCGCGCGCGCACTCGCATGCCATGTCGACGTTGTTGCGCTTGGCGAGGGAGACCTGTTGGGGGGTCATGGTGCCGGCGTCCTTCAGGCGGCCGAGCTGCAGGCAGAGGAGCTGAGCCTTGGTGATCTCGGTGAGCATCTCGGCCAGGCGGGCCTGCTGGATCTGGAAGCCGCCGATCGGCTTGCCGAACATGACCCGGTTCTTGGCATAGCTCACCGCCTCGTCGAAGCAGGCCATCGCCGCCCCGATCGCCCCCCAGGCGATCCCGTAGCGGGCCTGGGTGAGGCACATCAGGGGAGACTTGAGCCCGCCCGATTTCGGCAACAGGGCGTCCTTCCCCACCTGCACGTCCTGCAACACCAGCTCGCTCGTGTCGCTGGCCCGCAGGGAGAGCTTCCCCTTCTGGTCCTTGGCGGTGAAGCCCCTGGAATCGGTCGGGACGATGAAGCCGCGGATGGAGGACTGATCGTCCAGGGAACCGGTCTTCGCCCACACGATGGCGAGTCCGGCCGTCGAGCCGTTGGTGATCCACATCTTGGCCCCATTCAACACCCACCCGGTCTTCGTTTCCTTGGCGACGGTGATCATGCCGCCCGGGTTGGAGCCGAAGTCGGGCTCGGTGAGGCCGAAGCAGCCGATCAGCTTGCCGCTCGCCAGCTGCGGGAGCCACTGCTTCTTCTGCTCGTCGGAGCCGAAGGCGTAGATCGGGTACATGACGAGGCCGCCCTGCACCGACGCAAACGAGCGGACTCCCGAGTCGCCGCGCTCCAGCTCCTGCATGATCAGGCCGTAGGCGACGTTGTTGAGCCCGGCGCAGCCGTATTCCTCGGGGAGGTTCGCGCCGAACAAGCCCAGCTCGGCCATTTGGGGAATCAATTGCTTGGGAAAGCGCCCTTCGATGTAGCACTCCCCGATCACCGGCATCAGATGGTCGTCCACCCAAGAACGGACCGTGTCGCGCACGGCGCGCTCCTCCTCGGACAACAGACCGTCCATGCTGTAAAAATCGATTCCTTGAAACTTCGCAGTCATAAGAACTCAGTTGTCAGTGGTCAGTGGTGAGAAAAGCTGCCGGACGGCAAGTTGCAAAGTGGTCGCAAGACTCAAGTGGCCAGTAAGGTAATCTGGCCCCTTGCGACTTGTAACCACTGCGCAACTTGCCGTCTGCGCAAACTTAGCTGACGGCTGAAGGCTGACCGCTGACGGCCGGGCTGCCGGAGTGGGCTCTCGCAAATGCGAACGTATCGCTCGGTCTGAACTTCCCGTGGTCCCGCTCCCACCGAAAGAAGGTGACCTGAACCGCGGTCGCTTCGATGGTGACGAAATTGAAGCAGGGTGGCCGGCCGCCGCGCATCCGCGTCGACAGAGTCCCGGTGGTCGAGACCACGACCTGATTGCCCAGCATGTCGGCGCCTTCCTGGTGGTCGTGGCTGCACAGCACCAGATCGGCGCCCGAGGTGGCGATCCGCCGCTGCGCCTGGCGCCAGCGCGCGAGCCCCATGCGCTGCGACAGATCGCCCCGCAGCACGTTGTGGTGCACGACCAAGACCCGCGCCGCGTCAGCCGACGCGCCCGCGAACACGTGCTTCACCCGCTCGATCTCCCGCTTGGGGAGGTGTCCCTTGACCGCGATGTCGCGCAGCCGAGGCGTGAGCGAGCCCCACGCGACCCCGTGCGCCGTCAGCGCGCTCGCAATGACCGCGCCGGGGACCGTCAGGGTGGGCGTCAAATCATCACCGAAGTAGCGGCGGTACTTGGTGTAAATCGCGTTCTTGCCGAACGGAATGAACGGACGCCACCACCACTGCACGTCATGATTGCCGGGGATGACGAGGACTGGAGCCGTCAGCGCGGCCTGATGCATGAAGGCGCGCGCCCGCTGCAGCTCCCCATGCCGGGCGCGCTGGGTCACGTCGCCCGCCACCACCACCGCGTCGGGGCGGAGGTCGGGAAGCAGGGCTTCCAGCGCTTCGATCTGGCGCACGTCGGCGATTCCCCCGAAATGGAGGTCGCCGAGGTGGACGATCTGCACCGTCACGACTCGACCTGCACGGTATAGGTCAGCACCGCCTGGCCGTTCGCGGGCACGGCGAGCCGGAATCGCGTCTCCGTCGAGGAGAGCTTCTCCGCCGGCACGCTCGAGTCCACCACCTTCCAGGCCCCCCAATGACTCTCGCGCACGTCCACCGACACCGCCACGTCCTTGGCGTTGGTCACGGTCACCGTGTAGCTCGCCGTGACCCGGGTGTGCGCCGGTACGCCGCGCCGAGGAGGCGGCACCATCTCCTGGGAGTAATCGGTCTGGATCCGCTCGGCGGTCACGTCAAAGGCGTCGCCGGACTGCACCCGCACGTTCTTGCCCACCGGCGTGTGCCCGATCGTCGCTTCCCCCAGGAGCTGGAGCCGGCCGGCATCGTCCGCCTGGTAGAGCTGGACCAGGCCACCGGGGAGCGGGCGGTCGCCGAACGGCGTGCCCTTGGCCCGTTGCAACGTGTACCAGACCTGCACCGGCACCGCATTCGCCTCGGCCATCTGACCGAAGTACCCGCGCCAGGGCAAAACGCCGGGGATCACGAACTCCCGGGTCACCGGGGTCGCGGTACGAGGGAACAATGCCGTCGTCACTGGGACACCGGGTTCCAGCGAAAGTCGGGTGGGCAGGCTGTAGACGTGCGTTTCGCCGACGGCTTGCTCGGCGGGTGCCGGCGCCTCGGCGGCGCGCGCCGCGTCGGCCATCATCACACCCTGCGCCATCGCCTTCATCTCAGGCCGATACACGCGGTTGATCGAGCCCGCCACGAGCTGAACTTCCGCTGAATCGGCGCGCAGGGCCTGCGGGGAGACGGTGGCGGCGCCGGAGATCGAGGCTTGCGCCCCGGCGATCACCGCCTGATAGCTCGCCTGCCAGGTGACGCCCTGGGTTACGTAGGCGAGGTCGGTGCGTTGGCGGGCCCGCGATGCGTCGAGGATGAGCGACGCTTCGGAGGTCTGGCGCACCAGGTCCGATGGGAAGAGCGGCTCCCCCGGCTCGGACAGCAGCAGCCGACCGTCGGCGAGGCGGTATTGCGGCGGGTCCACCCGTACGACCTTGGCCTGGACCGTATCGCCTTTCCCGCGCACGAAGGAGAGCGTCTGCCCGATCGCGCGGGCCAGCGCCTCGTTCCGCGGAGTCGGATTGCGCAGCGTCACCCCGCTCACCGTCACGGCCGAATCGGGTGAGAACAACGTCGCGGGATCGAGCCCTTCGAGGGTCAGCGTCAGGGCATTGCGCCCCTTTTGCAGAGCCTGCGAGAACGATCGCCGGACCACCACGCGCCCGTCACTGTATATGGAAAGGGACGTCTGGGCGGAGAGCGGTCGGCCGACCATGACCAGCACCGCGGCAAGCAACCACCCTTTCCAATCCGCAATTCGCAATCCGCAATCCGCAATTGCCCCACTTCGCACTTCGCATTTCGCCCTTCGCACTTTCATGAGAGCCACTCCCTCGCCACGCGTCGCGCGATCAGCGACGTCAGAAGGTACCAGGCCAGCACGCTCACCACTGCCACGAGGCGCGCCGTGGGATCGCGCGGCAGCGCCCAGGTGACGTAGGCTGCCAACGGCAATGTCGTTCCCATGGCCACCCAGCGCGAGATCCGGCGGGCGCGCCGGGCGATCTGGCTCCGACAGGCCGGGCAGATGCCCCCGACCGCGAGCCCGGGGGTCATCTCGCCGCACTTAGCGCAGAGATGGCTAGACGCGCTGAGCCACGGCGCGGGCGTATTCAGCGGTGGAAGCATTCCCGCCCAGATCCTTGGTGCGCACGTTGTCCTGCACGATGGTCCGGTCGATCGCGTCCCGCAGGCGCTTGCCGGCTGCGGGCTCCCCCACGTGGTCGAGCAGCATCGCCGCCGCCAGCATATGGGCCGTCGGATTGGCGAGGCCCTTCCCCGCGATATCGGGGGCCGAGCCGTGCACGGCCTCGAAGATCGCCGCCTGCGTGCCGATGTTCGCTCCCGGGGCCAGCCCCAGCCCGCCCACCAGCCCGGCCGCCTCATCGGAGAGGATGTCGCCGAACAGGTTGGTGGTGACGATGATGTCGAACTGGCACGGATTGATCACGAGCTGCATCGCGGTGTTGTCCACGATCTTTTCATCGGCGGTCACGGCGCCGACGAACTCCGCCGCCACGGCGCGCCCGCACTCGAGGAACAGCCCCGAGGTGGACTTGAGGATGTTGGCCTTGTGGACGATCGTGACCTTCTTGCGACCGTGGCTCTTGGCGTACTCAAAGGCGTAGCGGCAGACGCGCATGCAGCCGTCGCGCGTCATCACCGACATCGCCTGCGCCATCGCTTTCGGATCATTCCCGACGCGGAAGGTGTGATCGAGACCGACGTACAGCCCTTCGGTGTTCTCGCGGATGATCACCAGATCGACGTGCTCGTAACGCCCCCCCGGCACGATGGTGCGGGTCGGCCGGACGTTGGCGTACAGATCGAATTCCTGCCGCAGGGCCACGTTCACCGAGCGGTACCCCCCGGCGACGGGCGTGGTGAGCGGGCCCTTCAAGGCGAGTCTGGTGCGGCGAATCGAGTCGAGCGTGGCGTCGGGCAGCGGCGTCCCCATCTTCGACACCGCGCTCATCCCGGCGTAGCGCTCGTCCCAATCGAATTTCACTCCCAACGCATCGAGCACCTGCAGTGTGGCGTGCGTGATCTCGGGGCCGATCCCATCGCCTTCGAGCAGCGTTACTGCGTAGGTCACGGCAGACCCGGCGTCATCGCCTTGACCGCGCGAATGAACGCCAGCCAGGGGTCGTCCGCCTCGGCGTGAGCGACGGTGTGAAAGCCGACCTGCCCCAGGCGCGAATCGATCATCACGACCGTCAATTCGGCCGTCACCTCACCATGGGGTTCTTTGCTCCCCGAAGCCGGGGGCGAAACGGTCCGCTTGAACACCAACGCCGCCGGCGCGAGCACGAACCGGCCGCCGGCGAGCGCCACCAGCGTGCGCAGCTCGCTCCGCAGCGGATCGGGCACCTCCGTGACGTTCGAGGTGCTCAGGAACCCGGTGCCCATCTGGTCGGGGTCGGTCGCCACGGTGGGGGAGCGGCGTGCCTCGCGGCGCAGATCCGGAGGGAGCACCCAGGTCACCTCGGAGGCCCTTGCCTTGAGCAGCTCGCCCAAGATGCTGTCCGCCTTCTGCAGCGTGGCGTGTCGGGCGGTGTCGACCCAGGCGAATCCCAGCGCTTCCTCCGCCCCGACGCGGGTGAGCGGGAGCACCGGCACCCGCTGACCGGCGATACCGGCGGTGGGGATCGGGGCGGTCGGTGGCAGGGGAGCCGGCGTCTCGGGCTTGGGATTCCCGCCGCAGGCGAGGAGCGCGGCGCACACCAGCGGGCCACGCACTAAGTATCGGATTGGCAATGGATTACTCACGGGCTCAATATCACCCGCGCGACGAGGCATTTCAAGAAGCGAGCGTCAGCCCGCCATCCACGATGATCACCTGACCGGTGATGTGACGCGCCGCTTCGCTGCACAGAAATACCACCACCCGCGCGATGTCCTCGGGCTCGGCCACGCGCCCCAGCACCGACTCGTGCTCGGCGCGCTCCAGCACTTCCCTGGGGAGCTTGGTGAGCAGCTCGGTCTTGACGAAGCCGGGCGCCACGGCGTTGACGTTGATGGAGCAGGATCCCAGGTCCACGGCGGCGGACCGGGTGAGCCCGATCAGCGCCGCCTTGCTCGCCGCGTAGTTGGCGATCCCGAACCCGGGGCGATACGCCTGATGGCTCGCGATGTTGACGATCTTCCCGAACCGCTGGGCGCGCAGGTGGGGCGCCGCCGCGCGAATACAGTTGAAGGCCCCGGTGACGTTAGTGTCGAGCACTTCCTGCCAGGCCTCGCTGGAGAGACGCCACAGCGCCCCGTCGTGTGCGACGCCCGCGTTATTCACCAGGTAGTGCACGCCGCCCAGGTGTTCCCGTGCCTCGCTCACGAACTCTTCCACGCGCTCCGCGTCGCGCACGTCGCAATGCTCGGAGTACACCGGCACGCCGTAGGCCTTGATCGCCGTTTCGGTGAGGAGCGCTTGCGCGGCGACGTCGCGGCCGGGAAGCTCGACGTAGTTGAAGGCGATCGCCGCGCCGCGCTGCGCGAACTCGAGCGCGATCGCGCGGCCCAGGCCCGTCGCCCCGCCGGTGACGACGGCGACACGTCCCGTCATCCCCTCCCCCGCGAGCCGGGGGGCGGGGCGAGTCTGGGTCGCGGCGGCTCCGCCCGGAGCCGCCCCCTGCCGCGCAGCCAGGGACCAGGAGTACGCTGCCAAGGGGGTCGAACGTACGGCTGAATTTGAACACGGGCAAGCCGCGTCGTAAGTTGCTACCCCATGCACCGGGTCCTCTCCTTCGTCGGCTGGGCGGCGGTCGCCGTG
>Ga0335083_10009217_pt1 | contig 11987 bp, 9 predicted proteins | sample Lox_Sample_42_FD_206716 | JGI IMG/M metagenome (GOLD analysis project Ga0335083, IMG submission 206716) | Soil microbial communities from Loxahatchee National Wildlife Refuge, Florida, United States - Lox_Sample_4.2 | ecosystem: Environmental > Terrestrial > Soil > Wetlands | place: USA: Florida... | reverse complement strand
AACCAGAAGACGTATGGGGAAATCAAAGGTATGACAGACATGAACGGCATCTTTAGCGCGTCGCACACGGACAGCTCGTGGGACTTGGCAATTACAGCAAAAAAAACTGGCTATTATACTACACGTATCGGGCATGAACTATATGTCCCGGGACAATTTGATGCTTCGAAAGTAGCTGCAAACCGAAATACTACAATGACGTTCCTTCTCAAAAAAATCGAGAAGCCAATCCCAATGCAAGCAAAATCGCTGAATACCCATGTTCCTGATTTAGATAAACATGTTGGCTACGACTTAATGCTCGGTGATTGGGTTTCTCCTTATGGCAAGGGCGTCAATGCTGACATCAACTTTATGGGACATTTTGACAAACGTGATGGAGGGGAATCTGATTTTACATTAACTGTGACGTTCCCAAAATCTAGCGATGGCATTCAGGAATTTACTGTGCCGGATACTGAAAAGGGGAGTGGCTTGCGTTCACCTCACGAAGCGCCGACAGAGGGCTATCAATCACAATGGGTTCAGTTTGACAACAGAAAGCCGAGAAGACCGATTAAAACCAATCGTGACCCGCACCACAATTATTTCTTTCGTGTGCGAACGGTGGCAGATGACAAGGGTAACATCGTAAGCGCCCACTATGGGAAAATTTACGGGGACTTCATGGAATTTAAGTATTACTTTAATCCAACGCCCAACGACCGTAATGTGGAATTTGATCCCACGAAAAACTTGATCAAAAATTTAAAGCCGCTTGAGGAAGTCAAAGAGCCTTAATTCTCTAATGCATTGTGCTATGTGGGCTCTTTGCCAAGGTTTCGCTATTTGAAAGCGATCAGTCTTTCGGTTCAAGCATTTTGTGATGTATTGCTCCGCAGGAACCTTGAGCGCAGCTTTACCGCCTTAACTGCGGCGGGCGGGGTGAGAAGAATTGGAATGTCAGGCCGTCCGCCGTCGTGTTCCCGCTGTACACGGTGAAATAAAAATATTTCGCCACCTGGTCGAAATCCGGCAGGAGCGAGAAATCCAGCCAGTCGCCCAGACCGCCGCTCCAAAATCGCATCAACATGCCGTTGGATAAAGCCGAAGAATCCGGATTGGCTTTCAGGGCGATGAAAAGCGAGCGCATCATCTCGCGCTGGTTCTCGTAACCAAACAACCCGTCACCGGTGCCGCCGACCTGCTGGGCGGCTTCACTCAGTCCGTCGGTTTCACCCAGCGGTTTGACGTGGCTTTGGGAGCTGCGCAAATAATCTTCAATCATGGAAGTGTCCCCGGACAGGGCCACGTAACCGCCGCTGGCCGTGCAATAGAGCGAACGTGGCGCCGGCGGCGTCGTGCCCGTGGCCCCGGCGACCGGGCGGGGACGCAGCGGTATGGTATAAATTTTACGGCCCATGAAATCCCGTGTCGGCGCCGGAGTATCCTGGGACGCGCCCATGCCCATCACACTCTTGAGCGCCAGCGCAGTCTGATCCGGGTGTGGCGAGGCGAACATGAAGATGGACGGGGCCTGATTCAGGTCGGCGAGTGTCGTGCCGTCCGGTTTCTTTTGATAGCTGATCCAGTCGTCGCCGAGATTGCCAATGAGGTTCTTGCGAATGTCAAAGCTCGGGTCCTTTTGCTGGGCGCTGGAATTGGCGATGTCAATGAACGAATTGAGGCTGGCGAGCACCATGGGCGAAATCTGACCGAGCATTTTTTGCAGGGTGGCCCACGATTGTTGTCCATCCACACGCCAGCGCCAGAATTTAACCACATTCGCCGGCACAAACGGCGGCGGGTTTGCTTCCTTCTGGTTGGCCGAGATGATGCGGATGAATCCCTGCCGGACGGATTCCGGCGCGGAGATGAAGAAATCGGCCCGTGTGCCCTCGCGCGAGTCGCGGCAGGCGAAGCTGATGCTTTTCAGGCCCGTGAATCCGGAGGCGTCGAGAATTTTCATCCAGGGAATGGCCGGGAACGGGCTGGGGGCGTCCGGGTTCGGTTCCGCCGGCGGAATATGATCCAGCACATCGAAAAAGGTCCGGGCGTTAAACCAGCCGTAGTACAACGGCTTGCCGTGAAATTGCGAAACCCGGTCGGCGGCGAAAATGGGATTATCACTCAAACAAGGGTTGGAACCGCCCGTCAACCGCGCGGCCACAGTTTCGACGGACGATTTTGAGTTGCCGGCGATGAGGAGCGATTGGAACTGGCCGACATACAGTTTGCCGGGCGGGGACGGCTTGTCTTCCTTGCCCAGTTCCTGGACGGGTTGGGCCGCCGGAAAGACTTTGGCGAGCACGCCGGGAACGTCATTGCTGGAGAGCGTCACCACGGAAAATGAAATGCCATTCATGTTTTCCGTCTGGAGCGATTTCCCCGCCTGCACCCATTTTTGGCGAAGGCCGGCCAGGTTGGTTTTGAGCAGGCCGCTCTGATTTCCGGCATCGAGCAACAGCAGGAATCCGGGGGCCACGTCATTGGAGCCATTCCAGCCGTTCTGGGTCAGGGCGAGCGCGAACTGGCCCTGCGGCAGGGTTTCAAAGTCAACCAATTTCACACCCAGATCGTGTTCCAGCGGGGCGGCGAATTCCTCATCCCATTTGGCGACAAACTTGTCATGAAACGGTTTCATGGCCGGGTCATTCCAGAACTGCCATTGGGGCGATTGATGGCTGTCGGCCCGCAGCGCGGAGCAATCGGGCACATCCAGCAGGACCAGGGTGTCCGCCGGCAACAGGTTTTCGACGGGCGGAATCGCCGCCCGCACGTTGGCAGCGAGGAGCAATACGGCTGCGAGCGCCAGGAGAAAAATCCCGCGTATCCATCGCTTGTTCAAAGAAAGCATTTTTATTTTCATATCGGATTCTACAATTCAAACCTGAAACCGGACACGTGAGTCACCTTGTCCTTTCGCCCGACCCGCGGGCAGAAGGTGTCCGCAGAGTGGCGACACAATGGAATTCCCTCATTTTATTCTGCCGGCTTGCGGCTGGTGGGGCCGGGCGGTTCAAGATAGCGATAGGGTGTGTTCGGATTGTCCGTGGAATAGGCAAAAGCATCGCGATGATCCAGAAAATTCTTTACCAGCTCGACCGGGATGGCAAAACCCAATCCCTCGCCGAACATGATTTTCATGTTGGTGACACCGATGACGTTGCCGGCCATGTCAAACAACGGGCCGCCGCTGTTGCCCGGATTGATTTGCGCGGTGGTTTGCAGGTAAAGCTCGCCTTCCATTTCCCGCGTCTTGGTGCTCAGAATGCCCTCGGTCACCGTCCGTTCCAGGCCCATCGGGCTGCCGATGGCGAAGACTGAATCGCCGACGCTCAGCGGGTCCGTACTGCCGAGGGTGACATATTTGAATTTAGGCGCATTCTTGTCCTCAATTTTTAAAAGCGCCAGGTCTTGAAACTTGTTGATGGCCACGATGCGCACCTTTTTATAAGACTCACGATTCAGTTGACCGTCCACCTGCCGGTAAACCTCGACGGTAATTTCCGTCTCGCCCTCGATGACGTGGAAGTTGGTCATCAGATAACCGTCCGCGTTGATGAAAAATCCAGAACCCAGTCCGCTGGGTGTGCGCACCTGGACGACGGCCTCGCCGATTTGTTTGACGAGGTCGCGCACATCACTCACGGTGACGGCGCGTCCGCCCTCGGAGTTGTAGAATTGCGCCGGCGTGTTGACGCCCAGGAGCGGGCTGCCGGTGGTTGCCAGCCGCGTCAATGTGCTGTCAGCCTGGGAAATCTTGACAATGGAGCTGCGCGGCACCACGAGCACCGTGTAACCCACGTCCACGACCACGGCGTCCGGTTTTTCAACGAGAATTTTGCCGGTGACGGCATCGTTGCCCTTGAGTTGAATCGTGTCCGCGAACGCGGCCTGCAGGCCGCAGAGCATCAGGGCCAACCCGACCAAAAATTTATTAAACGACATTGCTGGAAAGTAATGCAACCTATCGGCTTTGACAAGCGGATGGCGGTCGAACGTTCGAATTTCCACCAAAATAACCATTGCCACCCCCGGATTATTTGCTATGCTCGTCTGCCCTTTCCCGCAAGCGGGAGAGGAAAAACGGCTTTAGATATCCGTCTTCGGATGAAGGCGGAGGCCGAACAACATCAAACTGAATCCCGTGTTCCGCGGGATGCCTTGAAATGTAGCGGCGGCGTGTGACTGCCGAGAAAACGGCGCTCTTGGAGCGCCGCTCCAAAGTTCAGGGCCCCAACCAAAGGAAAATTGTGCTAAGTATCGGTGTAAAGGAATTATTGGAATCCGGTGTCCATTTTGGGCACCAGACGCGGCGTTGGAATCCCAAGATGAAGCCGTTCATTTTTGACGCGCGGAACGGGATTCACATCATTGACCTCAGCAAAACGCTCACCCAACTGGAGGCGGCGTGCAACTTCCTGTCCGGCACGGTTCGCAAAGGCGGGAAGGTGGTTTTTGTCGGCACCAAGAAGCAGGCGCAGCAATGCGTCAAGGAAACCGCCCGGGAATGCGGCCAGTTTTACGTCACGGAACGCTGGCTCGGGGGCACCCTGACCAATTTCAACACCATCAAACGCTCCATCGCGCGGCTCAAGGAAATCGAGAAGATGGACGCCGATGGCACGCTCGCCAATTATGGCAAGCAGGAGCAGGCGGTCATCCGCCGCGAAGCCGCCCGGCTGCAAAAGTATTTCGACGGCATTCGCGCCATGGACCGGGTTCCGGCGGCCATGTTTGTGGTGGATATCAAGCGCGAGCACAATGCCGTGGCCGAGGCCCGCAAGCTCAAGCTGCCGATCATCGCGCTGGTGGATACGAATTGTGATCCCGACCTGGTGGATTTTCCCATTGCGGCAAACGACGACGCGATTCGTTCGGTGCGCATGATCCTGGCGACAATTGGCCAGGTCATCACCCAGGCGTACGCCGAACATGAAGCCAAGCACGCACGCCGGCCCGCGCCGGAGGAAGCCGCCCCGGCGGGAACGCCGGCCGGTGAAACCACTCTTAAGGGAGCCGCTCCGGCTGTCGTTGAGGCCGCACCGCCGCCGGCGTGATTGGGGTGCTCTGGACTGTCATCATTCAACTCTTAACCCATTTATATGGCTGAAATTACTCTTGCAGACGTGGCCAAACTCCGGGAAATGACCGGGGCGGGCATGATGGATTGCAAAAAGGCGCTCGTTGAAGCGAAAGGCAGCCTCGACGAGGCTGTGAACATCCTCCGCAAAAAGGGCGCCGCCACCGCCACGGTGAAGGCGGCACGGGATGCCAAGGAAGGAGCGATTGTCCAATATATCGCCCCCAACGGCAAACTGGGCGTGCTCGTGGAGGTGAACAGTGAGTCGGATTTTGTTGCGCGCAATGAGACCTTCCGCGCGTTTTGCGACGAGGTTGCGAAACGGTATGCGACGGAGGCCAACCCCGACCTGGAAGCCGATCGCCTGGCGATTGTCGCGAAAATCCGCGAAAACATCAAAATTGCGCGGCACGCGAAGATGGAGGTCAACGGCAGCGGCCTGATTGCCGGTTATATTCACACCGGCGCCAAAGTGGGTGTTCTGGTGGAAGTGGGCGCCGGCAAGGCGGAAACCGTCGCCCGCGACGAATTCAAACAACTCGTCAAGGACATCACGCTGCAAATCGCCGCCGGACATCCGCATGCAGTTTCCCGCGAGCAGGTCCCGGCGGACGTCATCGCCAAGGAGCGCGAGATTGCTGCGCAATCCGACCGTTTGAAAGGCAAACCGCCGCAAGCGATGGAGAAGATTTTACAGGGGGTTCTGGAAAAATTTTATCAAACCTACTGTCTGGTGGATCAGGGTTTCGTAAAGCGAAATTCCGAGGTGAGCGTGAAGGAGCATGCGGCGCAAATTGCCAAGCAGCTGGGCGACGAAATCACCATCCGCCGGTTCGTACGGTTCCAGGTGGGCGAAAGTCTGGCCCACTGATCCACTCCGGAGGCGGAAGCCTCCCTTCCGGGGTGGTAGCACATTTTGCAACCTTCGGTGGGGCGAGGCTACTGACGAGCCGGCTCGCGAGGACGCTCGCCCCACCGAAAGTCGCAAAACGTACCAGCACCGCCCGTCGCTTTGGTTTGACGATTCATCGGCGGGCTGGTAAAAAGCCGCGTGATGCCGCACGCGCTTCCATACCGATGACTGCCGCCAAACGCCCACAATATTCCCGGATTCTCCTCAAGCTCAGCGGCGAAGCGCTCGGAGGCAAAAGCGGCGTCGGTATTTGTCCGGAGGGAGTGCATCACATGGCGGACCAAATCCGTGAGGTTCGTGATCTGGGCGTCCAGGTGGTGGTGGTGGTGGGCGGGGGAAATATATTCCGGGGATTGCCGGGAAGTGAACGCGGCATCGAGCGTGCCACAGGCGATTACATGGGCATGCTGGCCACGGTCATCAACGCACTCGCGTTGCAGGATGCGCTGGAAAAACTCGGCGCCCCCACGCGGATGCAAAGCGCCATTGCCATGTCCCAGGTGGCCGAGCCGTTCATCCGCCGCCGGGCCGTGCGTCATCTGGAAAAGGGCAGGGTGGTCATCTTCGGCGGGGGCACGGGCAACCCTTATTTTTCAACGGACACCGCCGCCGCCCTGCGTGCCAATGAAATCGGCGCGGAGGTCATTTTGAAGGCAACCAAGGTGGATGGCGTATTCGACAGCGACCCCAAGAAAAACTCCAAGGCCAAACGTTTCGAGCAAATCACCTATCTGGAGGCCTTGCAAAGGCAGCTGAAGGTGATGGATTCCACGGCGTTTTCGCTGTGCATGGACAATAAAATGCCCATCATTATTTTCGATTTTTCCCAACCGCACAATCTCCGCCGCCTGGTCATGGGTGAAAAGGTGGGTACCCTGGTGACGGGATGATTCGTGGGCTCACCTCCGGGCATCGGGACCGGGGCATTTCGGTTTGCAATTTTCCTGGAAAGGGTGGATTGGTCTGGTATGAGATTCACTTCCCGCCAGGATGCAGGCCGCCAGTTGGGGCAACACCTGCTGCAACGAGACTTGGAGGTGGATTGGGTGCTGGGCTTGCCGCGAGGCGGTGTTGTGGTGGCGGCCGAGGTGGCGCACTGGCTGGAACGACCGCTGGATGTGTTGGTGGTACGCAAGATCGGGCATCCGTGGCATCGTGAATTTGCCGTCGGAGCACTCGCCGAACCGGACGTTGTCATTTTTGACAAGGCCACCCTGTTAACGGTTCCGGCGCCGCGCGGTCAACTGGACAAGGTGGTCGCCGAGGAGATTGCCCGCCTGCGCGAATATCGTGCCTGCTTCCACGGGTCCGACCCTCCGCTGCTTCGCAGCCGGAACGTTCTGTTGGTGGACGACGGTCTGGCGACGGGCGCCACGGCCGAGGCGGCGGTGGCTTCGGCCCGAAAACAGGGGGCGCACCGGGTGACCATGGCCGCGCCGGTGGCCTCGAGGAGCGCCTTCGAACGATTGCAGTGTGTCGCAGATGAAGTGGTCGCGTTGTGGGTGGACACCGGTTTTGAAGCCGTCGGACAATATTATGACGAATTTTCCCAGACGGATGACGCAGAGGTTCTCGCGTTGCTGCACGCCGCCGCCGCCCACCGGGAATAACCCGGCTGCAGCGCTTTCTTGAATCAGCATGCCCGAACTTCCCGAAGTTGAAGTGCTCGTCCGTCATCTGCGGCCGTTATTGTGCGGCAAAACCATCCGCAGCATAAGCGTGCGTCGCGCCAGGGTCCTGGCGCCGACCACGCCGCGGGAATTCCGACGGGCTTTGCTGGGCGCAAAATTCACCGGGTTGTCACGACGCGGAAAGTATCTGCGATTTCAACTCGAGAGCAGCACCACCGGCAAACCGTTGCTCTTGCTGGGCCATCTGGGCATGACGGGACGGATGTTTTTCGCTGGAAAACGCGAACGTCTGCCGGCGCACGCGGCGGTAGTCTTTGATCTGGGCGGGAAGAACTTTGTTTACGAGGACACGCGCTATTTTGGCCGTCTGACGCTGGACGGCTCGGTGGTGGAAAAACTGGGACCGGAACCGTTGGGCGGGGATTTTCAACCGGCAACGTTCGCCCGGGCATTGAAACGTTCCCGACAGGCGATCAAGGTCAAACTGTTGGACCAGGCGGTGGTGGCCGGCATCGGAAATATTTATGCCAGCGAAGCGCTGTTTCACGCACGGCTTTCACCGAAGCGCGCTGCGAACCGGTTGACGCCGGGGCAAATTAAACGACTCTGGCGTGCGATTCGCGAGGTCCTGGCCGAAGCCATCCGCTGTGGCAGCACGGTGCCGTTGATTTTTGGCGAAGGCCGATCGGACGGATTTTTTTATTTTGGCCGGGTGCCGGGAGCTTCGGATTTTTATGAGGAACGGTTACGGGTTTACGACCGGGCCGGGCAACCCTGTCCCAATTGCCGCCGGCCAATCCGGCGCCTGACACAGGCGGCGCGGAGCACGTATTATTGTCCGTATTGTCAGCGCGAATGAGCTGGATTCGATTGAAATCCATTTGACGCGCTGATTGTGGGTTTGATAATGTTCTGCCCTTTGGATTCCAGAGTAGCTCAATGGTAGAGCAATCGGCTGTTAACCGATGGGTTGTAGGTTCGAGCCCTACCTCTGGAGCCAATCCGTGCCATAGAAAGAACCTCGTTTCTCAGGTTTCCGTTAAGCCCAATGGGGCAGGTGTATTCGATTTCCGCCATTGAGTCCTTGATGTTGATGCGCCGGATGAAAGAATTCAAAAATGCCTTTCGTTGCATGATGCTTCCTTCGTTTAGCGTATTGCGTAAATCCTCTACATATCTTGGGTGAGGCACACAAATTGTCAAAGTAGCCTCGCATTCCCAGGCCATCTGGTATGCTGGTGTTGTTCTTTCCTGGGCCTTGACGAACTTTAGCAGTGGTAAAGAAAAGCGGACCCGGCCATATCAGGAATATCCTAGCGGCAATTCGTTATCCAGTTTCCCAGCTTGGCTTTGGAGCGGTCAATTGTCCATACGGTTCGGTCGGTTGTCCATTCCCTTATCAGGAGAAGGTGTTATTGTTTCCAACATGGCCGCTAAATCTAAACATCACTTTTAGACCTGTGTTTGGCGCATGCCGATTGAGGGTGAATGTTGGATTTCCGAATGCAGCCAGAAATCAATAGTGACAAACCAAACAATCAGCCTATGAAAAAGAAGTTAATCCTAGTCACCTGGACCCTGGCCTGCCTTACACTTGCACCAGCCGCCTTTGCACAAACAACCGACGGCAGCGTCCTTTACACCCCGAATGTCAACTTGACGTCCCTCTCTCAGAACTCTTTTGTGGGGTACGTAGGAGGTATTTTTCTTTCGACTTATAGCTATTATCCAGAGGTCAATTATCTGGGCTACGCTGATCCAACCGGAGCCCCTTTGGTGAATAGCCATGTCGTGTCGCTTTGGGATCATGACAATCTGGGTGCTGGTCCGCTTGCCTCGGTGACGGTGCCGGCAGGGTCAGCTGCTCCGCTGGCGGACGGTTATCGGTGGGTACAACTGTCTTCCACCGTGAACCTGACTTACGGCCATTATTATTACATAGATGCACAAGTAGATAACGTGGATCTTTGGGGGGATTTAATCAGCAATAATTCACCGGATAACGGAAATAATGGACAGATTACGTGGGGTTCACAATATGTGCAATTGGGGTCGGGTTGGGAGTTTACTCGCGCCGGGGTATATGGTGGTTCAGACCCTGCCACAACCCAAACATCCCTCTCGGATTCGATTTATCCCGCGGCGAATCTTGGGTTTAATGTGGTGCCGGAACCGGCGGGCTTAAGCATCGCCGGAGTTGGAGCTGTCGTTCTTTTCAGGCTGGTGCTAAAGAGGAAGAGCTAGAACTTATTGATTTGAGCAAAGCCGTCACTTCCAAGTGCCGGCCAATTGAGATTAGAAAACGACATGCCTGGTCGTAGTGGTTCGAATGTCGAAAGGAAAAAGTTGAGTCCGTTATCAGCACTTAAAGAGCAGCGCGGAATGAATGAGCTTTGTCCGCTGGTTTTTATTCCGCGCATTGCTGGTTTAACCTGAAACCAAGTCATAACCATGAAACGAGAATCCAAGATCGACCGGTTAGGAGGGATGGCACGATTCGGAGCCGTGCTGGCCTTTGGCCTCCTGACTATGTGTCCAGCAAAGGCCGCGAACGATTTTTGGGCCGGCAATCCTGGCGTCGGGGTGACGACCAACTGGACCGACGCCGCCAACTGGACTTACGCGGGACAAAGCAGCCCGCAGACCTATTTCAACCAAGTGGAGTTCACCGGCGTCGGCGCCAGCGCCAACAACAATTTCGCCGTCAACAATGTCCTGGATAACACTACTGGCGTGGCGCAGATGCCGATGTGGGAACTGGACTATATCCCCACCAACGAGAATTACACGACGTTGATTAATCCGGGGGTTACCATGATAGTCGGTGTGGGCAATCACGGCTTCCTTACGGTGGGCGCCGACCAGTTGAATGGAAGCAGCCCGGCGCCGGCCAACGCGGTGGAGACCATCACCATCACCGGCACTGGCGGAACTTTGAGTATGCCGGGATCGGGCGCCAATCTTTGGGTAGGCCAGGGATCGCCAACGCTGGGCGACAGCCATAATGTCACACTGAACCTTTCGGGTCTGGATACCTTCAACGACAGCGCTGGCGCGGGCAGCGGCAACTTCATTCACGTGGCCTTCGGAAGCCAAACCCCAAACAGCTTCACGCCCAACGAAAACGGTACGTTATATCTTGCCAAGACCAACGTGATTTCCCTGGGGACTGATTTTCAAATCTGCAACGCGCCGGGCACTAATTCTGTGTTGTGCGGGGTCTATCTGGGGATTTACAACTACATCCTGACCGGCACAGGCAACTTCATTGTGGGCGGCCCGGGCACCGGTTCCGCTGGGGCCGTAATGGCCTTCAACCCGGCCTTTGTGGGCGGGACCAATGTGGCGTATTTGGGCGGCAATGGCGGCGATGGACGCATCGCTAATTTTTATATTGGCTACGCCAACGGCAATTCGCAGGTTTCGGGCACTGCCCTTTGCGATTTTACAGGGGGCACCGTCACGGTGATGGCGGACACAATGCAACTGGGCCAGGGTGGCAACCCCGGGGCAAATTCGCAGGGTACCTTGACCTTTAACAACGGAAGCGTCAATGCGAACAATGCCACCGTCGGCAACCAGGAAGTCAGTAGCGGCGGCACGGGCGTGGGTACCGTCAATATCGGCACGAACGCGACGCTGACGGTCAACAACACACTGACCCTGGCCGCCGTCAGTGGTACCGTGACACTAGGCACGGCAGGAACCATAAAGATCAATGGCGGCGCGCTCGCCGCGGGCACAGTCGTCAACGGCGCTGGCGTCGGCACGATCAACGTGACAAACGGCACGTTAACGCTCACCGGCCAGGCCGGTACGCCGGCGGCGCCTGTCAGCAATCTTTCATTCGTCAACTCGACCCTTAATTTGGCGATTCAGGCCGCCTCAACGAATATTTTCGTTTCCAGCTTAACGACCGGCAATCCGGCGAATATTATTAACATCACGTCCGTGCCGGCATTCCCCAGTTATCCGGTCCAAGTCAAGCTCATCAAATACCCCGCCAGCATTTCCGGCGCGGGTTACAATTTCAGTCTGGGCACGCTGCCCGCGCTTTGCGCTGGATATCTTTCCAACAATGTCGCTGGCGCTTCCGTTGACCTGGTGTTGACCAGCGGTCCTTCCACTGAGGTCTGGTCCGGCGCGGTTAATGGCAATTGGGATACTACCACGCAAAACTGGCTGGCGGGCGGTAATCCGGCTACTTATGCTAATGGGGCCCCTGTGCAGTTTTTGGACGGCGCACACGTCGGTACTGTCAACCTGACCACGTCACTTTCACCCAACGGCATCACCGTCAGCAACGCTGCGCTTAATTACACATTCAATGGCACGGGTCAGCTCGGTGGGGGCACCGGTCTGCTCAAACAAGGCGCTG
>Ga0335083_10009216_pt1 | contig 11987 bp, 8 predicted proteins | sample Lox_Sample_42_FD_206716 | JGI IMG/M metagenome (GOLD analysis project Ga0335083, IMG submission 206716) | Soil microbial communities from Loxahatchee National Wildlife Refuge, Florida, United States - Lox_Sample_4.2 | ecosystem: Environmental > Terrestrial > Soil > Wetlands | place: USA: Florida... | reverse complement strand
GTGACGGCCCTGGATCTTCGTCAAACTGCCCGTGTAGAAGTAATCGTTGTTCCGATTCAGCTGCCCCGAGGCGGCCAGTGAGCGGAACCCCCCGGTGATAGTTTCGGCCGGGTATAGCGTGAAGGGCAGCTGTTTACCGATGGAGGCCCACGCTGGGCCAAACTGCGACATGTCGGCATCGACCGAGGAAGCAAACGAGGGAAAATTCTCTCTCAAGTAAGCCCCGCGGAAATCTGCAATTAGGGCCGGCGTGATCGTGTAGCTATACCCTAAGACGATTTGGTTGACACCGAGATGGTAGTTGTTATTCCCGGTGAGATTGTGGAATGGGTCGCCCGGACTGTTCCCCACATTCCACCAGCTATATCGCGCGAACAGGCGCTGTTTATCGTTAATCGAGTGATCGACCCGGCCCAACACCTGGTTCGAGTTCGCGCCTGCCGGAAAATTCAGCACATAATTATTCACCGTGCCCGGCTCATTAGGCAGCGGCCAGTATTTCTGCATGACCAGTGTGGTGGGGTCGAACCGGCTGGCAGGGATCTGGTTATTTTGAAAAGGTGTTCGGGTGATGATGGGTTGACCGTTCGCGTTAACGGGGCAGGTCGGATTGCTACCTACTCCGCACGTGGTCAGCGGATCGTAAATAGTCGGCTGACCGGCGAAGTTGCCCGCCCGGAAGGCGGCCGTCGGTACCGTGAATGTACTCGGTATGCCCGTGCGTAGCGCAAACCCTTCCCAAGACGCGAAGAAAAACGTCTTGTTATGGATCAATGGCCCGCCGAGGGTGGCGCCGTACTGGTTCCGCGTGAACGGTGGGCGAGGGACTCCGCTCCGATTGTTAAAAAAATCGTTCGCGTTCAAAACCTTATTGCGAAGGTACTCGTAAAGACCGCCATGTAAGGAGTTAGTGCCCGATTTGGTGGTCATGTTAATTATGCCCCCACCAAATTGCCCAAATTCCGCGTCGACGTTGTTGGTCGCGACGCTGAATTCCTGAATGGCGTCCTGGGTCGGTACCAGCGGCGTATTGTTTCCGGAGAGATTGTCTTGAACGCCATCGATGAAGATCGAGTTCTGAGCGGCGAGCCCGCCCCCGATCGAGTAATTCCCGAACGCCCCGGGGTTGGTGCCGGCGCCACTGTTACCCAGTGCATTACCCACTGCGGAGCCTTGGCTGGATCCCAACGGCACAACGCCCGGCGCCAACGCGACGAGATTGAACACATTGCGACCATTGAGCGGCAGATCCTGCACCTGCCGGCCTTCGACTACCTGGTTCAGAGCCGCTGATTCGGTTTGTAACAGAGGGGCATTCGAAGTTACCGCCACGCTTTGCCTGATTTCGCCGAGTTCGAGGGACACATTGACGCGCGTCGCGTTATCTACGCGCACCTGGATCTGATCGCGTGTTAGATGCTTGAAATGCGGCTGCTCAACATCCAGCTTGTAAACACCAGGAAGCAAATTTGGAAACTGGTAGTTCCCCTTAGGGTCGGTCTGTGCTGCGAGTCCCTCCGCAGTGCCCGAATTGGTGAGGGAAACTCGCGCACCGGCGATCGCGCCGCCGGAGGCATCGGTGACGGTGCCCAAAATCGTTCCATAGAACGTCTGTGCGTTAACGGGACCTGCCTCCATCAAGGCGATGAGCGAGAGAAGAACGACAGCGCGAAATGGCAGGGTATGTGGCGTAATGCAGCTCTCATTCCTCTTCTTGCTAGGCCGCGAAGGTGATTATACGCGAAGCGCATGTGGCTAGGGGTGCCGGGCTACCAGTGTAGCTTCATCCTTTGCGCCTGCGATTGCCTTCGATACAGCACCTCGCGGTATAGGGCGTGGACAAATTTGTAGCACGCCGACGCGCTTGGGTTCGGCAACTCCTTGGGCTCTATGTTACGTACGATGTAGTGCCGGCGTGCCAGGCCTTGGCATAACTCTTCAAAGTAGTCCACGTCCATGCCCGCTGCGCCAGCGCTGAGCGCAGCGGAGAAGACGATGCCCGTGAGGCTGGCTGCCTCGAGAGCTCGACGCTCCGCTTCGCTCAAACGCTCGATCTGCAGTTCGATCATCTGACCCAGCTCCTCCGGCACATGCAGATCGATTTCATCGAGCCCCACGTTGAGCTTCCACCCTCCGCTTACGCGGGAAATGAAACCCCGCTGGGTCATCTGGTCTAGCGCCGCGGCTATGAACAACGGATTACCTTCTGACTGCCGGTGAAGCAACGCGGCAAGACCGTTCGGAGCGCTACCGTTCGGCGAGTCGGCGGCCAGATACGCGCTTATTTCTTCTTCCCTCAGACGCTCCAACGGCAGCTTGCAGCACAGTTGATGAAGCAACAGATCTTGCTTCACTGCCTTCAAGGGGTGGCCGGCGACGAGCACTTCCGTCGGACGGTATGTGCCGATCAACATCAGCTTGGCCGAGCCTCGGCCGCGCGCCAGAGCGGAGATGAAATCCACTGTAGACGGATCCACCCAATCGAGATCCTCCAAGACCAGCAGGAGCGGTTGCTCGGAAGTAATGGTCTCCAACGCCTCGCAGATCTCGCGCAGCATTCTCTGCCGCGTCGCTCCCTCGATTTCGCGCTGCAGCATATCGCGCTGTTCTTTTTTGATCAATGCCGGAAATTGAACCAGCCAGGTAGGAGCTTGCGCGGCCAGGATCCGGACCACGGAGTCTCCTTCGGGGCTACGGCACAAACTGCCCAGCGCCTCCAGCACCGGATAATAAGCCTCCTTCCCGCCGTAACCTTCCAAGCATTGGCCTCTGGCGATTTTTATGGGCACGGCTGCCGAAGCCTGGCGCTGAAATTCATCCACCAGGGTGGTCTTTCCTATCCCAGACTCGCCCGCGATGAAAACGATCTGCCGCAGCCCACCCAATGCCTTCTGAAGACAAGCCCCCAAATCAGCGAGCGGCCGATCTCTGCCCACGATTTTCGTCCGCCCCGCGACTTCCCCTAGAGTGGGTTCAGCGTGCCCCGCATTGCGAATATCAACGATGAACTGGTATCCGAGCCGGGGCAGCGTTTCGATATAGGTCGGATGCCGGGGATCATCTCCCAGCACTTCTCGGATTTCGAAAATGTGCCGCTTCAGAACCTCGGGTTGAACATGCGTATCGGACCAGACCGCATCCAGGAGCTCATCCTGGGTCACCAAACGGCCGGCGTGTTCTACTAGATATCGCAGAATTGCGAACGGCTTCGGTTTCAGAGCAACCCGTTCGTCTTCTCCGCTGCCCATGCGCCGCCAAAGGCACTGATTGACAGTGTCCAGCCGGAACGGAGGAAACTCCTTCGTGCCAAACCTCGCGATGATTGGGGAGACACTGGCGTTCCGAGGCTGCTGCCGATTTGTTCGATGATGGGCAATACCTCGGCGGATCGCATCCAACAGGACTTCATCGTCAATGGGCTTTGTCAGGAAATCCAGCGCACCTGCCTTCATGGCTTGCACTGAGATTGGAATATTGGCGCGTCCGCTGAGAAAAATGATCGGGATCCGAACATCCGCCTTGGCAAGCTCTCGTTGCAGATCGAGTCCGCTTAGTCCGGGGAGCTCCACATCGAGCACCAGACAGCTGGGTACCTCGGCACGGGTTCTGGCCAAGAACTCTGGCGCCGACGGAAAGGTTTCAGCCCTCCATCCCGCGGAACGAATGAGACCTCCTACGGCTTCGCGCACGGACGCGTCATCGTCTACGACGTACACCGGCACGCCTGTGTCACTCATAGGAGCGGAGCACCTTTTTCAATTTATGAGAGGCCAAAGGGGACAACGCGCTGAGCCCCCTCTTACCTCCGACTGCAAATCAGGGATGCTTCGATATTTATCCCATTCGAGTCATTCTGAGTCACTCCTGGGTTAGAGCCTTGCGGACTGCACTCAGCAACTCATCCTCACCCAGCGGCTTGCTTAAAAAATCCACCGCGCCGTTCGCTAACGCTTTCGAGCGCACCCACTCATCCGATCCATGTGCAGTGATGAAAATGACCGGCATTTCCCGATGGCTGGCCAGCAGGCGACGGTGCAGTTCCATTCCATCCATCCCCGGCATGCGCACATCCAATATCAGGCATCCGGTATCGCCCAGATGGCCGGAACTCAAGAACGCCTCCGCCGAAGCATATGCCTTTACTGCGTACCCGACAGACCTCATTAAACCCTCAATGGATTCACGGACTGACTCGTCATCATCCACCACCGAAATCAGGCAAGTATTTGCCACTCGCAGTGATTGTGCGGCGTTTCAGAAAAGAAGTCTATTAGACCTTGGTATTGGTAGCGCAGCCGCCTGACTGCTGGCAGCGGCTACAACTCTTTCGTGCGCCGCATCCCCAGCATGTCCGACATTCTTACCAGGTCCGCCAAAGAGTCGGCCCGCATCTTGTGCATAACCTGACCTCTGTGAGCTTTGATCGTCATCACGCTGGTCCCCAGCTCGGCAGCGACTTGTTTATTGAGCAGTCCGGCGACCACGCGCTCCATCACCTCCCGCTCGCGCGGTGTCAGCGATTCGTAGCGGTGGCGCAACTCCCTCAGCGTGGCTCGCTGCCGGCGTACAGCCCGGTCGCGCTTTATCGCCTGGTGAATCGCGTTCAGCAGATCCTGGTCCGAGAATGGTTTGGTAAGAAACTCAAGCGCTCCCGCCTTCATCGCCTGCACCGATGTCGGGACATCGCCATGCCCGGTAATAAAAACAATCGGGATCTTAAGGTCAATCTCGGCCATCCGCTTCTGCAGATCAAGGCCGCTCAGTCCTGGTAGCGCTATGTCCAGCACCAGACAACCCGGCGCATCTGCGCGGGGGTGAGCCAAAAAGTCTTGGGCAGTGGCAAAGGTCTCCACCGTCATCCCGGCCGACCGAATCAGACCGGCCAAAGCCTCTCGAACCGACACGTCGTCGTCCACCACCAGGACGATTGCTTCACGGTCCGGCAAACAGAGCTCCTAGTTGTGCTTCAGAACCGTGAAATGAAAAGTTGCGCCGGGGCCCTCATTCGCCGCCGCCCAGAGCCGCCCCCCATGATCCTGGACGATGGAGCGGCTAATGGAGAGCCCCATGCCCATGCCTCCGTGTTTAGTGGTGTAGAAAGCATCAAAAATCCGTTCCACACTCTCTACATTAATGCCAATCCCCGAATCCTGGACTGTTACCCTCACCTGGCCGTCCCCATCGTTCTGTGTTGTAATGATCAGTTCCCGCGGCCTTTCTTCCACGGTGCTCATGGCCTGGACTCCATTCATGACCAGGTTCAGGACCACCTGCTGCAGCTGCACCCGGTCACCCAAGACAGGCGGAAGATCATCCGCAAATTTCGTCCTAAGGTCGACACGACTTCTGCCCACCTCGTCCCGGGCAAGAGCCACCACCTCCCGAATGAGCTCGTTGATGTCCAGCCGTCCCTTGGCTGAGACAGTTTTCATCGCCATGGCCCGAATCCGCGCGATGACTTCGCCCGCCCGCTTTCCATCGCGGACGATACGACGGGCGGCTTCCCGGGCTTCCTCGACGTTGGGCGAGTCTCCCGCCAGCCAACGCAGGCACGTATTGGCGTTGAGCACGATACCCGAAATCGGCTGGTTGACTTCGTGGGCTATGGAGGCGGCCAATTCTCCCATGGTCATGATTCGCGTGACGTGGGCGAGATCCGCCTGCGCTTTGCGCAATGCTTCTTCCGCCCGTTTCCGGTCTTCGATGTCGGTACGTGTGCCGTACCACCGAAGGACGCGTCCCTGCGCATCGCGAAACGGATTGTCCCGGATCAAGAACCAGCGGTACTGCCCGTCTTTCCCCCGGATTCGAGCTTCCATCTCAAAAGGGGCGCCCTCTGTAAGCATTCGCTGACGAAGGTCCTCCAGCCGCTTCAGATCTTCCGAGTGAAAGATTTGGGCAACTGCGTCTTTGGACTGGGCCTCTCGCGGAGTCAGGCCAGTGTATTCCAGTTCTCGCCGGTTCGCAAAAAGAGGACTCCAGTCGGCGTTGAAAACAAAAACCTGCTGGGGAATCGTATCGATAAGCTGTCGAAGCTCCTTCTCGCTTTGCTCCGCGCTGTTGCGCAGACGTTGCTCGATCTGATGGAGAGCCTGCTCGGCGCGCTTTCGCTCGGAAACATCCCGGATAACACTCAAGACAATGCGACCGTTGGCCGATTCCACCGGGCTGAGCATGATGTCAACGGGAAATTCGCTGCCATCTTTGCGTCTGCCAAGAAGCTCTAGGCCTGTGCCCATCGGGCGAACGCTTGGGTGGGCGCTGTAGCTTCGCCGGTGGTTGGGATGTGCGGCTCGGAATCGCTCGGGGATCAGGGTCTCCACCGGAAGTCCCAGCAGTTCTTCCCGCGTGTATCCGAAAGCTCCTTCGGCTTGCGAATTCACGTTCGTGATTCGTCCGCCTTCATCCGTGACAACGATCGCATCGGGCGAGAATTCGAAGAAGTTTTCGTACAAAGTCTAACTCGGCAGCGTGAGAGCCGGTTCGTTCCTCGGGACGATTATAGACCCAGTTCTACGTTCAGCCAACCTTGGATAGTTGCGCGCAAGCCTAGCTCGATAGTGGGGAGTTAGGCTCCCACTTTTGGGGGATGAAGCTCTAAAGGTCCGGGGTATGGATGTGTTTCCGGCCGAAGAGCCGGGCATCGATCGACCAAGCGCCTGGTCCCACCATGGCCAAGCTCGCCCCCAGGGTTGCCAACATGATCGGGATCCAGGGATTGCCTATGTGTGTATACGCGATCCACAGTTCTATGATGGCTATCAGCGACCCCGTGAGCGGGGTCCATAAGCCGGCCAACAGAAGAGTCCCCAATGCGGCTCCTATAAGTTGCGGCGCGAAGGGCGCAAGCTCTGTTGTCGCCCTTACATAGAGAAACGCACAATGAAGCAGCGCGACGCCGGTAAGCAGCCGCTGGAGCAGCAGGCCCCTGCCGGGCCAACCGTCCGCGAAAGTCGAAAAGAGTCGTTGCAAAAACTGGTCCCACTTATAGGGTAAGAAATTCACAACCAAATCAAAACGTTCGATATTGGAATTTTGCAATCCTACTTTTGGGGGATGGGCGGCTGGGCGGGCACAGATTCCCATTGCGCGACCGATTTGATCAGCTCCGGTGACAGCCGCACCTCGTGGCCGATGAGCCGGGTCACGATGGCGAATAGGAGGCCCGCGGAAAGCCCACACATCAGCACACCGGTGAGGCTTTCCACCGGGCCGAGGTTCCGCCACATCCGCGGGAGAACCAGATCCCCGTAACCAACCGTCGAATAACTCGTTGTCGAGAAATAGAATGCGGCTTCCCACGAGGGAAAGCAACGCCAGCGATAGAACCCGGCCCACAGCAGGATCTGCAATAGGTGCAAGGCGATCATCACGCTGGTGAACCGGACCATAAGCTCAGCCGAACGCACCAGGCCAAACCTGTACGTGTATCGCGCAAAATGACGGATCGCCCAGTCGATGAGTACGGCCATCCCGGCGCACTCAAACGCAAGTGTGAGCGTTACGAGAACGAATGCGGCGCCCGTTTGGGTGAGAAGGCTAATTGACACAAACCCGTCTGCTGAGAAGAGCGGCGGATCGCCGCTTTTGTTGTCGAGGAATCTAAATTTCGATAATCCCGCGCTTTAGCCCTAGGGTGACGGCATGGGTCCGGTCATTGGCGCCCAGCTTGGAAAGGATGTTCGTGACGTGGCTCTTGACGGTCTCTTCGGTAATCGAAAGCTGAGCCGCGATTACCTTGTTCGCGTTCCCGGCCGCGATCAGCCGAAGAACCTCCATCTCGCGCTCAGTCAGGCCACTTTCGCCGGTGTGGTCAGCCAAATCGGCGGCGACCTCCGGGGGGATTCGCTTTTGCCCGGCATGCACGGCGCGGATGGTCTCCAAAAGCTCACCCGCCAGGCGGCCTTTTAGAATGTAGCCACGCGCCCCGGCCTTCAGTGCCCGGGTCACTTGGACGTCACCTAAGTACGTTGTCAGCACAATGATCCGGGCATTGGGAAATTCACTCCGAATGCCGATGATTGCCTCGATACCGTTCATATCTGGCATCTGCAGATCCATTAAGGTGACGTCTGGCTGATGCAGCCGGAATTGCTCGATGGCTTCCCGTCCGGTGGAGGCTTGCGCGACTAGCTCCAGGTCGGGTTCGGTGCCGACCAGCGAGGCTATGCCGTAGCGAAGAAGAGCGTGGTCGTCTGCGGTAAGAATTCGAATCGGTTTGGAATCGCTGCTCATGGGTTCGTCTTCTTTCTAGTGAGGAGCCGAAAGCGGCCACGGCGGGCTGCCCCATACGCGATTGAGGATGGGATGCTCAGCTCCACCTCCGTCCCCGCGCCCGCTTCGCTCCAGAATTCCAATTGGGCGCCGATTCGTTTCGCGCGCTCCCGCATCCCCAGCAAGCCCCAGTGTCCTCCGCGGCCACCAGCCTTCACGATTACCGGTTCGATGCCTTTTCCATCATCGCGAATCCGCACGCGAAACGTGGAATCCTCGTACCGGATCTCAGCTTCAATCTGGCCAGCCTGTGCGTGCCGGAAAGCATTGCGCAGCAATTCGCGGGCGATGCGGTAAGCCTCGTCCTGGATGATCGGATCCAGATCTTTCCGCTCGCCTTCCACTGCCACACGGAAGATCACCGGATTTCCGTTCGCATCCTCGGAGCGCGCCAGATCTTGACCCGTTACCGTCAGCAACTGGTCCAAATCGCTCTGCACTGCCGGCTGCGCACGCAAATCCTGAATCGCATCCCGGCCTTCGGTGATTGCACCCTCCGTCATGGTGATCGCCTCATCGAGAGTTTGAACTGCTTTTTCGGGGCGCCGGGAAAATAGGTTGCGAGCCGCCTGCATTTGGAATAGTGAAGCCTGAAAGCTCTGTAACAGGGTATCGTGCAGGTCGCGGGCGACGCGCAGCCGCTCATCGACACGACCTTCCAGGTTCGCATTGAACTCCCGCGTCACCTGATACAGCCGATACTGGTACAGCCTCCACAACAAAACGAAAAAGGCGCCCGCCAGCGAAACGCGGAACCAGGTGGTCTGGTAATACGCCGGGGCGATGGAAAAATCGAGCGAGTCGCCGGCCTCGTTCCACACCCCGTTGTTATTCGAAGCCATGACGCGGAAGCGGTAGTTGCGCGGAGGAAGATCCGTATAGGATGCCTTCCGTTCATTGCCGGCGTCCTTCCAATCGGAATCGCGGCCCTCGAGCTTGTATTTGAAACGGTTCTTCTCCGGGGCGACCAGGCTGAGAGCCGTATAGTGGATCTCCAGATCGCGGGTGAGTGCGGGCAGGCGCCACCCGTGGGACGCATCCCAAGGGTTGCCGTCCACCTTCACTTCCTCGACGTGCACCGGCGGCGGGAGTTTGTTAAAGGGAATGTGACGCGGATCGAGGACGCTGACGCCGTCGAAGGGCAGGAACCACAATTTTCCGTCAGCGGACTTTGCGACACGCGGGCTGTAACCGGCAGGGACGGAATGGCTCCTGACTCCATCTGACTCATCGAAAACGGTTGCTTTGACGGTTCGCTTAGGATCGGACGCCCACGCGTCCAACTCGGGTCGCGCGATGCGCACCAGCCCGCACGCCATGTACAGCCAGAAGGAGTGATCGTCGTCTTCCACCGCCCAATGAACCGTATCGCAGGGCAATCCATTCCTGCTGGTAAGTGTGGCAACCCGGCCATTTTTCACACGGCTGAGTCCGCCCTGGGTCGCGGCCCAGAGCGTGCCGTCGGGATCAAGTTGAAGGCCGCTGACAAAGCCATCAGCCAACCCATTGATGCCTGCATAGGAAGCGCGGACCTGACCGTCTTTGAAATATGTCACGCCGCCATTACGAAATCCAAGCCACAGACCACCCTGCACGGAATCACCGAGCAGAACAAGAGCCGGGCTCTGCCTTCCGAGCTTGTCCCAGGGGATCTGTTCGACTAGGCTCCCCTCAACGAAACGAAAAAGACCTTCATCCTGGTGGCCGACCCAGAGATTCCCGGCGCTGTCGCCGGCGATCGAATACACGTATCGGCCGCGCACGCCGTCCACAGGTATAAACCGGCCATCCTCGAAGGAGGCAATCCCGCGACTCGTGGAGACCCACATACGCCCGCGATCGTCCTGAAAGAGGGACTCCACGGCATCATCCGGCAATCCACTATTTCGCTTGCGGTAAGTCGTGATTCGCCCGTCTATCCATCGATTCAAGCCGTCGGGAGTTCCAAACCAGACGCTTCCATCCTTGGCCGCCAGGACGGACTGAACCCTATCATCAGACATACCTTGCTTGACAGAAATCGTGGAGATGCTGAAGTCGCGAAAACGATCTAGACCGTCCCGGGTTGCAACCCAGATATTGCCCTCATGATCCTCAAAGAACCCTAGTACAAGATCGCTGGAGAGACCTTCGGACCGCCCAAAGATATCCGTCCTTCCCTGGTGCGAATGTAAGAGCCCTCGGTCGTTGGTTCCTATCCACAGACTGCCTTTGCGGTCTCGGAGCAGATGAAAGGAATTAAGCTCCCGCCCGGCGCCCGGAAGCGTATAGGCCTCGACGCTCCCGCCAACAAGTCGTCTGATTCCAGTCTGTGTGGCGACCAGGAGTGCGCCGTTGTCACCTTCGCTCAGGTCTCTCGGCATTTCTGCCATCGGATAGAGCTTCGGTGGACCGGGCTTCCATCGCCATACCCCGGCCTGCGTTCCCGCCCACAGATTACCTCCGCCATCCTCAAACAAGTGTCCAACTGAACGTCCGAAACTCCCGTCCGCTCCGTAGCAGTGGGCTCTGCCACCATGAATCACGCAGAGTCTCCCAGTTGGCGCGGCCGATCCGCCGGCCCAGACACTTCCGTCACGATCCTCAAGGAGAGCAATTACATCCTGTCCAGCGAGTTCCGGGTAGTGAGTTAGCCTACCGTCCTTCCAGCTTGCAAGCCCTCCACGTGTGCCAATCCAAATGCGCCCATCGCGCGCCGCAAGCAGGCTTCGAATATCGCTGCTCGGAAGAGGCTCTCCCGCTGGTGCCCGCCATGGGACGCTCCGAACGCCATCGAAGCGAAGCAGGCCAAATTCAGTGCCGAGCCAGAGATACCCGTCGGGCGTCTGCGCAATTGCGTTGATGATGCCTTTGAAGATGCCGTCGCGGGCCGTCCACGCCGTGTGTGCGTATTGATTGATGTCGAGAGATGGGTTTAGGGCGAAAGCGCAAGGGCTGCACGCCAGCAGCATGATGGTGGCACAGGCTTGAGCCTGTGTTCCGATCACGGCTCGTCGATTTCGAACCCCTCTCTCCATCGCAGGCACAATTATCCCGTACCCATATAGTTTGCACCCAAACCAGCCTCGCGGCATTCTTCCTGCGAACCCCATCGGGTGAAAGATTGTCCCCCTTTCGAGGGTGTTCCCTCCACGTTTGACAAGGGTATACTTGATCCACCCGCATGACTTCCAAGTGGGTCTTATCTGCGTTCATATGCGTTTATCTGCGGCTGGGAATTCCCCTGCTCGCCCAGAACGCCGAGATCTCCGGTCTGATCGCCGATCCCTCCGGCCTCGCAGTGCCCGGAGCAAAGGTGACTGTGGAAAATCCCGAGACCGGCGCAACCCGCGTCGTCTCCTCCAACGCGCAAGGGGAATATAGCGTACCAGCCCTCCTACCCGGCCGCCACAACATCAGCGTAGAGGCTAACGGCTTTCAGACCCTCCACCAGAATGGCGTCGTCCTAGAAGTGGACCAACGGGCACGGCTGGATTTCGCGCTTACGATCGGCAGCACGGCGGAAAGCATGACGGTGGAGGGGAACGCGCCGCCGCTCAACACCTCAGATGCATCGGTGAGCACTGTCATCGGCAACCGGTTCGTAGAAAACTTGCCCTTGAACGGGCGAAGTTTCAGCTCACTCATCGATCTGACGCCGGGAGTGGTGCTGGTGCCTTCCAACAATTTCGACCAGGGCCAATTCAGCGTGAATGGCCAGCGGCCGGATGCCA
>Ga0335083_10009215_pt1 | contig 11988 bp, 11 predicted proteins | sample Lox_Sample_42_FD_206716 | JGI IMG/M metagenome (GOLD analysis project Ga0335083, IMG submission 206716) | Soil microbial communities from Loxahatchee National Wildlife Refuge, Florida, United States - Lox_Sample_4.2 | ecosystem: Environmental > Terrestrial > Soil > Wetlands | place: USA... | reverse complement strand
TCCGCTGTTGAACAAGATCGTGCCTATTCGCCTGATGGCGTATGCATTCCTGGTGCTCGCGATTATCGTAGCGATGTGGCTCGCCGCGGACGGCGCCCCGCCCGCGCGCAAATGGGTGCTCGGCGCAGCGCTGGTGCCCTTCATGCTGCCCAACTTGTCGGCGCAGTTCTGGATACAACCTTTCCAAGCGCCGCCGTTCTTCTCCACCGGGCTCTATCGCCAGTATCTTGCGCCCGATGAAATCGTGATGACGCTGCCGAATCCGATCTACGGCGACGGTATGCAATGGCAACTGGCTACCGACATGTATTTTCGCCTGGCCGGTGGATATATCGGACTTTCGCCGCTCGCCCCGCCCGAGTACGCGCGCTGGCCGATCATGGCGGCGCTGTACGACGTCGCCGGCGTTCCCGACGCGCCCGATCAGCTCAAGGCGCTGCTCGTGCACGAACAGGTCGCCGCAATTATCGTGGGCCCGGAGAAGTACTGGATGACCAAGCGCGAGGACGGCCGCCCGACCGCGGCGACCTGGGTGCGCACGCCGCCCTCCGAGGAGGATCGCGCGGCGCTTCGCGATTTGCTCGCGACCTTGGGCGTGCGGCCGCTCGAAATTGGCGCCGTCACGCTCTATCGGCTTACCCCATCGACCCTCGCGCCCTTCCTGAAGCTAAGTGCGCTCGACTTGCAGCGGCGCTACGCGCGGACGCGATTCGAGACGCTGCTCGGCATAGCCGAGCGCTACCTCGCCGGCGGCGGCGACCTCGACGCGCTCAACGACCGCAAGTACGAGGTTCTGGAATCCGCCCCTCGATGGTTCGGCGGTCCGGCCTTCCCAAGGCTCAACCCCAACAAGATGTTCCAGGTGCAGTGGACGCTCGGGCGATGGCATCCGGGACTCGTCGCGGTCGGCGTCGAGGGCTCTTACGACGCGTTGTGGCCGCTGATTGCGCAATACGGGCCCGATTCGGCGGGCGTGTATTTTCCCTTTCCGCAAAAGCTCGACACGCCGGCGCCGGAGAAACCTCCTGACCGCACGGGCGCTCCGGCGCTGATGGTGATGGAGTTCACCCCCGCCGCGCTCGCGAGCGCAGCGGCGCGCGTTGCGCGGCCCGCCGTTCCGCCCTAAGCTCGGCGCATGGCTGCGCGCGTCGTCACTGTCTATATCGATTACAAGAGCCCGTACGCCTACCTCGCCAAGGATCCGACGTGGGAGTTGGAGCGCGAGTTCGACGTGCGCCTGGACTGGCTGCCCTACACGCTCGAGATCCCGCTCTATCTCGGCACGGTCGAGGGCCGCAACGCCCATCAGTGGCGCCGCATTCGCTACAGCTACATGGACGCGCGCCGGCTGGCGAATCGGCGTGGTCTGACCGTGCGCGGCCCGCAAAAAATCTTCGATTCGTCGATCGCTCACATCGGGATGCTCTACGCCAAGCGCCATGACGCCTTTCGCCGGTACAACGACCTGGTCTTCGACCTTTTCTGGAAGCGCGAGATTGATATAGAAAATCCCGAAGCGATTCGTGCGGTGCTGTCGGAGGCCGGCGCGCCCGCCGCCGGCTTCGCCGACTTCTTCGGCGGCGAGGGCCGTGTCGCGCACGATCGGATTTGCCGCCAGGCCGAAGAAATCGGCGTGTTCGGCGTCCCGACCTACGTGGTTGACGGCGAGCTTTTCTGGGGCGGCGATCGGCTCTGGATGGTGCGCGAGAAACTGGCCGTGCCGCCGCCGCGATCCGCACCGGCACGATAAACAGGAGAAATCTGTGGAACTGAGGGAGATCACATTCGACAAGGCAGCGGTCGCGACGCTGACCGTAAACCGGCCCACCGCACTCAATGCGCTCAATCGCATGGTGCTCGAGGATATCGCAGCGGTGCTGGCCGAGATCCGCCGCGACCCGGCGGTGCGCGTGCTGATCGTGACCGGCGCGGGCGACCGCGCTTTCGTCGCGGGCGCCGACATCGCCGCGATGTCCGAGATGACGCCGGGCGATGGGCTGGAGTTCTCGCGCATGGGCCATCGCGTGATGCAGACGCTCGAGGATCTGCCGATTCCGGTTATCGCCGCGGTCAACGGCTTCGCGCTCGGCGGCGGACTGGAGCTGGCGATGGCCTGCGACCTGATAATCGCCAGCGAAAAGGCGCGCTTCGGCCAGCCCGAAATCAATCTCGCGCTGATTCCCGGCTTCGGCGGCACCCAGCGCCTGCCGCATCGAATAGGCCACGCCCGTGCGCGCGAATTCGTGCTGACCGGCGATATGTTCGACGCCAAAACGGCGCTCGCGCTCGGGCTGGTCAACCAGGTCGTCGCCCCCGACGAACTGATCCCGGTGGCGCGCAAGTTGGCCGAGCGAATCGCCTCGAAGTCCGCCGTCGCGATCCGGCAGGCCAAGGCGGCGCTGCGCGCGTCGTTCACGATGGAGGAAGACGCGGGGCTGCGTTTCGAGCAGGAGGCCTTCGGCCTGACTTTCGCCAGCGAGGACCGGGTTGAAGGCACAAGGGCGTTCGTGCAAAAGCGCGAGCCGGCCTGGAAGCACAGGTAACGGCGTAAAGAGGGCACCGGCGAGCGAGCAAGGGCGTCAAACGGCTCAATCTGCGCGTTTCTATCATCGCGCGCCGTCTATTAAGATACGGTTAAGGAGCGGGCAGGCTCCCGCCGGATGTCGCAAGGACAAGCGGTGACAATACGGGACGATTCGATTGTTTGATGATCCCGGCTTTGACGGATTCGGAAGCGGATTTGGAAGAATAATGGATCTGGAACTCACCGAAGCTCAGCGCGCGGCCCGCGACACGGCGCGCCGCTTCGCGCGCGATCGCCTGACGGCCGTCGGTGTCGAGGTGGACCGCACCCATGCTTACCCGGCCGAGGCGATCGCCGAGCTCGGGCGGCTGGGCATGATGGGCATCTTCATCCCCGAGCAGTACGGCGGCGCGGGCCTCGACCACGTCGCTTACTCGCTGGTGATCGAGGAGCTGGCCGTCGAATGTTCCTCCACCGCGGTGATTCTCTCGGCCCATTCCTCGCTCGCGTCGTGGCCGATTCTCGGGCTCGGCAGCGAGGACCAGCGCAAGCGCTACCTGCCGAAGATGGCCGCGGCCGAATGGATCGGATGCTTTGCGCTCACCGAGCCGCAGGCCGGCTCGGACGCCGCCGGCCAGCGCACCCGCGCCGTGCGCGACGGCGACAGCTACGTGATCAACGGGACCAAGAATTTCATCACCAACGGCCCTCAGGCCGGAGTGGCGATCGTGTTCGCCAACACCGATCCGGCACAGGGCCATCGGGGAATCAGCGCGTTCATCGCGGAGACTTCCGACCCGGGCTACCAGGTCGTGCGGGTCGAGGAGAAGATGGGCATCCGCGGCTCGCACAGCGCGCAGCTCGCGTTCAGCGACCTGCGCGTGCCCGCCACCAACCTGATCGGCAAGGAGGGCGACGGCTTCAAGGTTGCGATGAAGACGCTCGACGGCGGCCGGATCGGAATCGCCTCGCAGGCGATCGGAATCGCGCGCGCCGCGCTCGAGGCGTCGCTGCGCTACGCCCAGGAGCGCAAGAGCTTCGGCAAGCCGATCGCGGACTACCAGGCGATCCAGTGGAAGCTCGCCGACATGGCGGTCGAGATCGACGCGGCGCGCCTGCTGACGCATCGCGCGGCCACGCTCAAGGACGCCGGCCTGCCTTGCACGACCCAATCCGCGATGGCAAAACTTTTCGCAGCCGAGGCCGCGATGAAGGCGACGACCGAGGCGATCCAGGTGCACGGCGGCTACGGCTACACCAAGGAATTCAAGGTCGAGCGGTACTTCCGTGACGCCAAGATCACGGAAATTTACGAGGGCACTTCGGAGATTCAACGGCTGGTAATTTCGAGCCACGTACTCGAGGACCGGTGAGGCAGACGTGAGCACCAAACAACAATGGCTGGAAGGCACGTACACGAAGGGCAAGGAGCGCCCGGTGCGCTTCTCGACCGTCTCCGACCTGGAGGTCGAGGCGCTCTACACGCCCGAGGACGTCAAGCAGGACTATGACCCGGCGCTGGGCTATCCCGGCGAGTTTCCCTACACCCGCGGCGTGTACGAATCGATGTACCGCGGACGGCTGTGGACGATGCGCCAGTTCGCGGGTTTCGGCCTCGCCGAGGACACCAACCGCCGCTTCCATTTTCTCCTCTCGCAGGGGCAGGACGGCCTTTCGACTGCGTTCGATATGCCGGGCCTGATGGGCTACGACGCCGATCACGAGCGCGCGCTCGGCGAGGTCGGCCGCGAGGGCGTCTCGGTCTCCTCGGTGCACGACATGGCGCGCCTGTTCGATCGCATCCCGCTCGACAAGGTGTCGACCTCGATGACGATCAACTGCTCGGCCTCGGTGCTGCTGGCGATGTACCTGGTGGTGGCCGAGCGCCAGGGCGTGCCGTGGCATAAGGTCGCGGGCACGATCCAGAACGACATGCTCAAGGAGTTCATCGCGCAGAAGGAATGGATCAGCCCGCCGCAGCCCTCGATCCGGATCGTCACCGACATGATCGAGTTTTGCGCGAAGAAAGTTCCGCGATGGCATCCGGTGTCGATTTCCGGCTACCACATCCGCGAAGCGGGCGCGACCGCGGTGCAGGAACTCGCGTTCACGATCGCCGACGGCATCTGCTACGTCGAGGAAGGGGTCAAGCGCGGTCTCAACGTCGATGAGTTCGCGCCGCGGCTCTCGTTTTTCTGGGACCTGCATAACGATTTCCTCGAAGAGGTCGCCAAGCTGCGCGCAGCGCGCCGGATGTGGGCGCGGATCATGAAAGAGCGCTTCGGCGCGACCAATCCGCGCTCGATGATGCTGCGCACGCACGCGCAGACCGCGGGCGTCTCGCTCACCGCGCAGCAGCCGCTCAACAACGTCGTGCGCGTCGCCATCCAGGCGCTGGCGGGCGTGATGGGCGGCGTGCAATCGCTGCATACGAACTCGATGGACGAGACGCTGGCGCTGCCGACCGAGAACGCGGTGATGGTGGCGCTGCGCACACAGCAGATAATCGCGGACGAGACCGGCGTCACCAACACGATCGATCCGCTCGGCGGCAGCTACGCGGTCGAGGCGCTGACCGACCGCATGGAGCGCGACGCGATGGAGTACATCCGCCGCATCGACGAGATGGGCGGGATGGTCAAGGCGATCGAAACCGGCTACCCGCAGCGCGAGATTTCCGAGGCCGCTTTCAACTATCAGCGCCAGCTCGAACAGGGCATCAAGACCGTCGTCGGCGTCAACAAGTACACGATCCCGGAAGAAATAAAGATCGAGACGCTGAAGATCGACAGCGCGATGGAAGAGATGCAGATTCAGCGGGTGCGCAAGATGAAGCGCGAACGCAATTCAACCGCGGCGCGCGAGGCGCTCAAACGCGTCGCCGAGGCCTGCCGCTCGGGCGAGAACCTGATGGAGCCGATCTGCGAGGCGGTCCGCCGCGATGGCACAGTCGGCGAAATCTGCGACATCTTCCGCTCCGAGTTCGGCATCTACACCGACCCAGGTTGGATCTAACGTGGCCGAGAAACGGCTCAGAATTCTGGTCGCGAAGCCGGGGCTCGACGGACATGATCGCGGCGCCAAGATAATCGCGCGCGCGCTGCGCGATGGCGGTTTCGAGGTGATCTACACCGGGCTCCATCAGACGCCCGAAATGATCGCCGAGGCTGCCGTGCAGGAAGACGTCGATGCGGTCGGGCTCAGCGTGCTCTCAGGCGCGCACATGACGCTCTTTCCGGAAGTGATGCGCCTTCTGAAGGAGCGCGGCGCAGCCGATATCGCGGTCTTCGGCGGCGGGATCATCCCCGAAGACGACGCGCTCAAGTTGCGCGAGGCGGGCGTCAAGGAAGTCTTCACGCCCGGCGCTTCAACCGAAGATATCGTCAAGTGGGTGCGCGAGCACGTGCGTCCACGCGAGTGACGCCCGAGACGGCGCGATCCCGATGGAATCCCTGCGATGAACTTCAATCTTAGCGACGAGCAGCGCACGATTCGCGATACGCTGCGCCAGTTCGCCGAGCGCGAGATCAAGCCCAACTCCGCCAAGTGGGACAAGGAGGAGATCTTCCCGCGCGAAGTCATCGGTCATCTTGGCGAGCTCGGCTTTCTCGGCATCGCGTTCCCTGAGCGCTTCGGCGGCGGCGGCGCCGACACGCTCAGCCAGGCACTGGTGGTCGAGGGTCTCTCGCGCTACGACGCTTCGGTCGGACTCACCTGCGCGGCGCACATGTCGCTCTCAAGCGGCCACATCAACTTGTTCGCCGCCGACGAGCATCGTGCGCACTACCTGCCCGACATGGTCGCGGCGAAAAAGCTCGGCGCGTGGTGCCTGACCGAACCCGGATCGGGCTCGGATGCGGCCGCGATGCAGACCCGCGCGGTGCGCAAGGGCGACAACTTCGTCATCAACGGCGCCAAGATGTTCATCACCAACGGCTCGGTCGGCGACGTTTATGTAGTGATGGCGGTGACGGACCCCGCCAGGAAGCGCTCGGGCGTTTCGGCCTTCATCGTCGAGCGCGGCACGCCCGGCCTTTCCAACGGGCGGAGAATCGAAAAACTGGGGCTTCGCGCCTCGGACACCGCCGAGGTGATTTTCGACAACGTCACGGTGCCCGCAAGCAACCTGATCGGCGAGTTGGGCGAGGGCTATAGCCAGACGCTCAAGGTGCTCGAGGGCGGGCGAATCGGAATTGCAGGCTTCGCCGCGGGAATCGCGCGCGGTGCCTTCGAGGAAGCGACCGCCTATGCCAAGGAGCGCAGGCAGTTCGGCAAACGGATTGCGGACTTCCAGGCAATCCAGTGGATGCTGGCTGACATGGCGACGCGGATCGACGCGTCGTGGGTGCTGATGTGTCGCGCCGCGGAGCTCAAGGACAAGGGCAAGCCTTACGGACGCGAGGCCGCGATGGCCAAGCTGTTCGCCTCGGAGACCGCGATGTGGACGACGATTAAAGCAGTGCAGATCCACGGCGGCTACGGCTACATGGCCGAATTCCCGGTCGAGCGCTTCATGCGCGACGCCAAGCTGGCGGAAATCGGCGAGGGCACGAGCGAGGTGCAGCGGATGATTATCGCGAAGTCGCTGCTGCGCGACGGCTACATGCCCGCCTGAGCCCCGTCTGCCGCCGCGCATCAGTTACAAGGGGCCGCCAGTTGTGCGGCCCTTTTCGTTTCCGGGCGCCTTGCGTGACGTGATCGCGGAAAGCGAGAGGTGCTAAAAGAGGGGAAAGAGCAGGGAGGATCGTCCGATGAAAGTGCTGTTCGAAAAGAGGGGGCCGATCGCCTACGTCACGATCAATCGTCCCGAGCGGCTCAACGCCTGCGACTTCGAGACCTACGGGCGCCTCTCGCAAATCTGGCGCGAGTTCGGCAAGGACCCGGCGCTCCGGGTCGCGATCTTCACCGGCGCGGGCGAGCGCGCGTTCTGCGCCGGCAGCGACATCAAGTCCAACTACGTCGAGCAGCCCAACGAAGAACTGCTCGACGCGCCGTATCCGGTGATGTTCGAGCTTACCAAACCGATCATCGTGGCGATCAACGGCCACGCCAACGGCGGCGGGCTCGAGCAGGCGCTCTGCTGCGACATCCGCGTGGCCGCCGAGCACGCGCAGTTCGGGCTTGGCGAGGTGCGTCTTGGATGGCTCCCCGGGGGCGGGGGCACGCAGCGCCTGCCGCGGCTGATTCCGCTCGGGCGCGCGCTCGAGATGCTCTACACGGGTAATCGAATCGGCGCCGCCGAGGCGCTGCGTCTGGGACTCGTCGATCACGTGGTGCCGATGAGCGGCCTGATGGCGAAGTGCGAGGAGATCGCGGGCGAGATCTGCAAGAGCGCGCCGCTTGGGGTGCAGCGGATCAAGCAGGCGGTGATGCGCGGCCTCGACATGCCGCTCGCCGACGGGCTGAGGCTCGAACGCGAGCTCTACAAGTGGCTGCAGGACACCGAGGACGCGCGCGAGGGCGCGCGCGCATTTGCCGAGAAGCGCGCGCCGCAGTGGAAGGGCAAATAGGAGCGCCCCCGGCGCACCCGTAATCGCTTATTCGTCGTCGCGGCCGGAAGCGTCGTCGGACGCCGAGGGATCTTCGAGCAGGTCTTCGAGCAGATCTTGGCGGATCGCGGCGAGGTCGGAGCTGTCGAGCCCGATGCCTTCGATCATGAAGGCATCGATACCGCCGGATTCGTCGATCAACTCGAATACCGGCTCGAGTTGCGCCGCGGCCAGCGGCATTTTCGGAAATACGAGGTTGCTTTCGAGGAAATCGGCGACTATGCGCTCACGGCTCACGCCGAGCAGCTCGAGCAGCATCGCCGCGCCCACGCCCGTGCGGTCGCGCCCCGCCGAGCAATGGAACAGCAGCGGGTAAACCTCGCGTTCGGCGAGGATATTGAAGAACGTCCGCCAATCCTCGCGGAAGTCGTGGATGATCGCGTGATGTTCGCGGCCGGGAATCAGGCTTATCGGCTCGCGCTCGCGAAACCATCGATCGCCGATCGGGATATGCTCCCAGCGCACCTCGCGCATCACGTCGGCGTGCGGCGGTCCGAGGATCGAAATCTCCGTACGGCTCTGGAGCGTGACCACGGTGCGGAGCCCGGCCGAACGTATCGGGCTTTCCTCGGGAACCTCGGCCAGATGCGCCGAGCGGAAGACCATGTTGCTGCGCGTGCGTTTGCCTTCGCTGGTCGGATGGCCGCCGAGGTCGCGGAAGTTGCGTCCGCCGTAGCGGCGCAACAGCGTGAAATCGACGACGACCCTGCGTCCGGCGAGCTTGTCACCGCCGTCGTCGGTTTTGCGCACGATCGCGGATTTGTTTTCAGTTTCGTTGTCGGCCGGCACTTGAAGACTACCTGCGACGCGGCCAGAGGCCGCTGCGCCCCGCGTCATCCGCACGATTCAATTTTAGCCTGTATGACCGCTGGCGAAAAGTGCGCGAATCGCGGCCGGCTTTGCGCGCCGATTATCGTTTGATGAAGGTTCTATCGGGCGGCGCCGCGCTGCCGGCGGGCCGCGCTCGACAGTTGCACAGACAGGGCGCTACAAGGAATAGCCTCTCGTGGAAGTCTCGCCAAAAATCGCCGGCGCACACGATTTGCGCGCGGGATGCCTTAACTTCGTCGAGCTGTCGGCGATCGCGGTCGCGAACATCGCGCCGACGCTGACGGCGGTTCTGATCATGCCGCTGATGTTCGGCGCGGCCGGCAACGCCAGCTGGCTCGCATACCTGTTCGGAGCGGCGATGCTGCTGTTCGTGGCGCTGAACCTCAACCAGTTCGCCCGCCGGTCAGCGACGACCGGATCGATGCACGCGTACACGGTGACGGGGCTTGGCAACACGGCCGGCGGCATCTCCGCATGGTGCCTCGTTTGGGCTTACCTGTTCGACGGGATTCCCGGCGTTGCCGGGTTCACGATCTTTGCCAACGCCGTGCTCGGCACGGTGGGGTTGCACGTTCCGGCTCTACTGACCTTCGCGATCGTGGTCTTCGTGGTCTGGCTGCTCGCGTACAAGGACGTGCAGCTCTCGAGTATCGTGATGCTCGCGTTCGAGGGCGTTTCGCTGACACTCGTACTGATCGTGTGCGCGGGCGTCCTGCTGCGGCATCGTTTCGCCCTTGACCCGGGACAGCTCAGTCTGAAGGGATCGACCGTCGCCGGAGTCGCGATCGGCGTGAATATCGCAATTTTCAGCCTCGTCGGGTTCGAGAACCCCACGGCGTTTGGCGAGGAGGCGAAGGATCCGCTCGTGACCATTCCGCGCGCGTTGATCGTCGGATTGCTGCTGAGCGGCATCCTGTTCGTCCTGTTCGCGTACACCGAGGTGCTGGGCTTTGCCGGGTACAAGACGACGCTGGACAAGGTCGATACGCCGATCAACATCCTTGCGGGCGTGGTCGGGATGCCGGCGCTGATCGTGCCGCTCTCATTGGGCGCGATGATCGGCTCGTTCGCCGCGGTTTGCGCCTGCGTCAACGCCAGCGCGCGGATTCTGTACTCGCTGAGCCGCAACGGCACCCTGCATCCGGCAGTAGGCGCCGCTCACGCGGTGCATGAGACGCCGCACGTTGCCGTCACGATAATGAGCGCGCTGTTCCTCATCATTCCGGCCGCTCTGCTCTCGTGCCGGGCACGCAGCTCCTCGATATCGTCGGCTACGGAGGCTCGTTGACCGCGTTCGGGTTCATTGCCGCCTATTTCCTGGTCTCGATCGCTGCACCTGCCTATCTCAAAAACCAGGGCATCGTGCGCGGCCGCGATTATGCGCTCGCCGCCGTCGCAGCCGTGATGCTGCTGTTCCCCGCGGTAGGCAGCGTCTATCCTGTCCCCACGTGGCCCTACAGTATTTTTCCCTATCTCTTCCTTGCGTATCTCATAGCCGGACTGGTGTGGATTAGCTCGCGGCAGAACGCCACCTACGAGATAGCCGATGGCACGGCCGCGGCGTCAGCGGAGGACGACGTTTCGACCTAGAAGACAGTGCGATAAACTGAAATCATCTCCGGCGTCTGAGCGCCGCGAGGGTTGGTAAACGCGATGGCTTATAAAATCTCGCTCGGCGTGAACTGGCAGGGCAAGCCCGACTTCAAGGGCATGATCGATCGCGCGAAGGCCGCCGACGACGCCGGCGTGCATTCGATCTGGGTCGCCGAGGCGTGGGGCCGCGACGCCTTCACCAGCCTCACGCTCCTCGCCGAGCACACCCGGCGGATTGCGCTCGCGACCGGGATCGTCAACACCTACTCGCGCACGCCGGGCGCGCTGGCGCAGCATTTCGCGACGCTCGACGAGCTGAGCGGCGGGCGCATGATTATCGGGCTCGGCACCAGCGGTCCGCAGGTGATCGAGCATTTCCATGGCGTCGCGTTCAACCCGCCGCTCACACGCCTTCGCGAGTACGTCGATATCATCAACCTGCTGATGGCCGGAGAGCCGCTCAACTACGACGGCAAGCTCTTCAAGCTGAAACGCGGCTTTACGCTGCGCTTCGAGCCGCCGCGGAGGCACGTGCCAGTCTATATCGCCTCGCTCAACCGCAGGAGCGTCGAGTTCACGGCGCAAAAAGCGGACGGATGGCTGCCGGTGATGATACCGCTTGGGCGGCTCAAGGAATCGATCGCGGAGTTCCGCGCGATGGCGGCGAGCGCCGGGCGCGACCCGGTCTCCCTCATGGTCAAGTCGCCGAGCACCATTCACGTGACCAATGATCCGGACCGGGCGCGTGCCGCCCAGGCGGGCACGCTCTCGTTCTACGCCGCCCGGATGGGCACCTTCTATGCCGAGCAGCTCACGCGCCTGGGCTTCGGTGACGACGTGCGCCGGATTCGCGAGGCATGGGCGTCGGGCGGCTCGAAGGCCGGCGCCGAGGCGGTCTCGCCTCGTCTCCTGGACGAGACGGGCTACGCGGGCGACGTCGCCGGGGCGCGCGAGCGGCTTGCGGCCGACGCCGAGGCGGGTGCGGACCTCTTTCGCGTAGAGGTCGATGCGGCCGACCTCGCCGCCTACCAGCGCACGCTGTCGGCGCTCGCCGCGTGATGAGAAACAGGTTGCCAGTCTCGGGGCGTGGCGCTATACGAAGGTTTGGCCGCACGCAGGTTCGGCTCCAAGAAGGAGGACACAATGAAAGCTGCAGTCATGGAAGGCGTTCGCAAACCGCTGGTCGTCAGGGACATGCCCGATCCGCAGTGTCCTCCAAATGGCGCGATCATCAAGACCGCCGCCGAGGGTATCTGCCGCTCCGATTGGCATCTGTGGTCAGGCGACTGGACCTGGGTGGGCCTTACGCCCAGCATGCCGATGATCATGGGCCACGAGTTCTGCGGCGTGGTCCAGGAAGTCGGCAAAGAGGTCAAGGACTTCAAGAAGGGCGATCGCGTGCTCGTTCCGTTCAGCCAGGGCGACGGCACCTGCGAGCTCTGCCGCTCGGGCAACTCCAACATCTGCAACACGCCGCTCATCCCGGGCGTC
>Ga0335083_10009214_pt1 | contig 11990 bp, 9 predicted proteins | sample Lox_Sample_42_FD_206716 | JGI IMG/M metagenome (GOLD analysis project Ga0335083, IMG submission 206716) | Soil microbial communities from Loxahatchee National Wildlife Refuge, Florida, United States - Lox_Sample_4.2 | ecosystem: Environmental > Terrestrial > Soil > Wetlands | place: USA: Florida... | reverse complement strand
TCCACGCAACCAGCCGTGATGGCATTGCCCGGCATGGCCTGGTATTTCGCCGTCTTTTCTTCCTGGGCAAACGTAATCCCCCCCGCCGCCTTGATGGCCAGCAATCCCTGGGTGCCGTCCGCGCCGCTGCCGCTCAGGACGATGCCCACGGCATTGCTGCCTTCCTGCTCCGCCAGCGAGCGGAAGAAACGGTCAATCGGCATATGCTCCTCGCGCCCTTCCCCTCCCCGTGGAAACAGCTTCAAATGCCGGGACGCAATCCCCATGCTTTTGTTCGGTGGAATGACGTAAACCTGGTTGGGCTCCAGGCGCACATTGTTACGGGCTTCAGTCACCGGCATCTCCGTCGTCCGCGCCAGCAGCGAACTCAACGCGCTCTCATGGGTCGGATCCAGGTGCTGCACCAGCACAAAGGACATCCCCGTGTTGGCCGGGAGATTTTTCAACAATTGCGTCATCGCTTCCAGGCCGCCGGCGGAAGCCCCGATGCCGACAATGGGGAATTTGGTGACGACTTGCGCGTGGCCTTTCTTCCTGCCTTTGGTGGCCTGGATATGGGCCAGATGCGCACCTCCGTGGCTTTGGCCAACTTGTATATGCATTTCCTTGGCGGTCTTTTCGATTCGCTTGATATTCGCTTCCAGCTTTTCGGAGGACTCCTGCAGCTGGTGGATATCGCTCTCCGAATTGGCTTTCTCGCGTCGCGCCGCGCGAATCAGTGAAAAACCGCCCTTTGGTTTTTTGGCCATAGTATTATTCGATAACAATAACCTTACCCAGCGGCGGATTTGAACTTTGAATCCAAAGATCCGAAACTGAACTAAAGATCCGAAACTGAACTAAAGATCCGAAACATTTAAGATGAATCCGCATTTCAAATTCCCTGCGCTCAACTTTGGCAATCACGTTTCTTTCCGCCGCTGTTGTCTGTTTTCGCACATTCCTAAACCCCCGGCAATCAAAATCTTGCGGATAGACCCTCGACCAAGTTGTGACTATTCAAATATTGCAGTGCCGTCATCAATCGACCTTTACAGCATTATGACAGGCTTTAATTTTGATTTCATTCATGACAAAACTGTCATTAAAATAATTTGCGGCTGCGCCAGTGTGTGATTGAAGACAATGATTTGAATTATCAAGCAATAGGTTCATGAATTCCAATGCCTGAAATAGTAGAAGCTTAGAAGATTCTCCTTGCCCGTCTAACGCTGAAGACGGATTTACTACTGGCTGACGGGACGCGCCCCATGCGCAGCCCTATCAAGTTTTAAGTTTTGACCAAAACCGCCTTGTTCTTTTTAAGATACTTTTCAATGGTCGCCCGGCCATTGACCAGGTTGGGAATGCGGACCGCACCCGGCTTGGCGAGTTTGTAGTGGACCAGCAGTTTACCAACAAGGCTCACCTGAAGGTTCATCCCCGCGACCTCCCAAACCTGCCCGGCTTCCAGGGGTTGAACAGGAAGACGGCGCGTCGGCTTTGCTTTCTTCATGACCCGGAGTCTGCCAGAAGGAGGAATGATAAGCCAGCTAAATCATGACAAGATTAAATAAAGTTAATGACTGTCATTTTGCAAAAAGCATTCCCCTACGGCAGGCCAACTTTGCAAATTGCAGAATGCACTGTTGGTGAAGAAAACGATTTTCTTCAAATCCCAAGTATTTAGCGCATCCGCACTTAGAAAAATCTGCTGGCATAGTGAAAGCTAAACAAAAGCCCGGAAGGCAAGTGTCTTTTAGGGAAATCGCTTAAGGCGAAGGGAAAAAAAGAAGACTGCTTGCCCTTCCATTTATAACTTTAACAACGTAAATAGAAAACACCAGGTTATGGCGAAATTCTGTCTCTTAAATAAGTTTGGGCAAAGGGATCACTGGTCTGCGGATCTTCCATCCGGCAGCTTTTGGGAAGACTGGATTCAGACGCAATCCGTACGGCACCCGGCCGAACGGCTTAAATCAAAAGACCTGGACGAGCATAGCATTTGGGAAAAGGCCATTGACCTGAGCATCGTTGGGGCCAAAAGCTGAGTGCACCCCTCTCTCCTGATGGCAAGGGAGAAGACAGATCAATTAAGCTCCAAATAAACGCGGCTGCCGTCCTGCCGCAACCCGCCGGTTTGGCTTTGCTCGAGGAAAAGACGGTCCGTTTCCACCTTGCCGCTTTCTAAGATATAGGCGCGAACAACTTTCGCCCGGTTAATCGCCAACGCTTCCAAGTCGCTGTCTGAAACCGGCATAATCGCAACGAGCAATGCTTCCTTGGGATCGGTCAACGGTGGCAGTTTTGATTGTGACGGCGCTGGTGCAGGTGCAGGCGCTTTGGAACCTTTATTAGGAGATTGTGAAGCCTGGGATTCTTGAACCAGCATTTCTGCCTGCTTTCGACTTCTTTTGGTTGGTTTAATTTGCGCCGCGATGGCGGCGAGGTTGGTATGGGCGGCGAGCACCGCAGGACTGATTTTGCCGTCCGCCAGGGCCTGGTCATACAACTTCGCAACTCCCTGGGCGGTTTGCTCGGGGGTCAGGACAATATCATCCGGCTTGGTCGTTTCCTGTTCGGATTTGCTGAGGGAACTCCATTGGCTCATTTGGAGTTCATGTTGAAAAGCGGCGCGTTGCAGGGCGTCGCGGTCATCCGCGGGATCAATACTGCCGGAAAGCTGCAACCGCAATGCCGGGCGGGCATATAAGGCTTTCACGATGGTATCGAGTTTCGTTTTGCTCGTATCGGAGAGGTCGGCGCTGCCCGGGACAAATTCTTCATAACTCAATTCTTCGCCACCGCCGCCAAACGCCGCGCCCAGCAGGGAGAACGGCGAGGTCGCCACCTTGGTAAGGATGTCAACGATGGCGCGCATCACGACTTTATGGATACGAAATTTGGGATCGTCCAGATTGCCCTCGATAGGAACATCCAGGACAATCTTGCCTTCGCGATCCTTCATGATGGCCACAGCGAGGCGCACGGGAAGATGAGTGGCATCCGGACTATTCACTTTATCGCCAAAATTGAACTGGTCGATCGTGATAACGTTTTGCGATTTCAAATTGCGCCCCACCAGATGGTAGGTCAGGTCCAGGCTCAGGTTTCCGCGCGCGATACGGTAACCCGCGTATTTTCCCGAATACGGACTGGTAGGCAGCAAATCCATGTTCGTCATGAAGATTTTGAGCTCATTGGTTTCCGTGCCGCTGAACGGATTAATATGACCGGTTATTTGTACCGGGCCAACGCCGTCCACCAGCGCATGCAAATCGATATCACCGTGGCGAAGCTGAGATGTGGAGATCCCGGATATGGTGCCGCCGGCCTGGTCAACGGCCATATTCACATTTGGCGTCAATGAACGATCGGTAAACTTGATTTGTGTGTTGGTGATGACAATTTCAGAAATGGAAATCTGGGGCAATGCCGTTGCTGGAACGAGATTGGTTTCAGCAATAGCTGGCTTTTTGACGACGGCTACAACATTGGTTGTTTCCACATTGCCGGCGCCGGCTGGCTTCAAGGCCAAAAGTAGATTAATGTCTTTATTTGTTTCAATCACGATCTGTGCGCAGGCGTTATCAACGGAAATTTGCTTAATCGAAATGGTCTGGGGATTCAGGCTGGCTTCCATGCCGGAAACGCGGAGAGAACCCCATCTTAACAAATCCTGGGCCGTGACGCCGTCCACGGCGCGAAAATTATCAAACCAGGTATCGCCCTCGAACGTGGCGTTCGGCAGTTCATTCTGCGGTGTGCGAACATGAAAATTGCCGTCGAGGCCGAAGCTGGCATCCGGGATGAGCAAATTCAATTGGGATTCCAGATATGGATCCAATGTGTTCAAACCAAGATTATCAAAAGCGAAATGGAGGTCGGCGGTCAGCGGGGAGAAAGAAGCGCTGGCCTGAATCTTAATGCTGCCATTGGTATTCCAATGCAATGAAAGCTCGGCAGTGAGGTTGGATTTGGAAAAATTGGAGATATTTTTGGCCGTGAATGAAATGTCATCAAGGGCCAGCGTAGCCGGGCGGGAGTTGGCGAAATCCTCCAAATGCACTGAGCAGTTGGTATAACTGACCTCATGGATGATACCGGTCCATTCGTTCGTGCTGTTCAACAGCATCGTTACTGCGTTGGTAATCGAATGCAGAAGAAACATAACGACCCCGGCTTGATTGACGTCATTTTTCGGGGCGGCAATCTCAACGACGTTTACCGATTTGCTTTTGTCACGCAGCAAAAAAAGTTTGGCATCGGACGCCGCAATGCGCCCGACTTCGGCGTGGTGCGCTTCCAGGTCGGCACTGGCACCAGTCACGGCAAGGTGACGGACCTCGACAATGTCATTGGTGCTGCCCAACTCGGCGAGCTTGAAATTACGAAGGGCATAAGCGGCATTAGAGACGGCAGCGATGCGGTTGGATTTGCTCAATTCAAACCGGTAATCCGCATGGACACCAAATTGGCCGCTGCGGATGTTAAATTGCACGAGATCCTGATAGAGCGGCGCGAATTTATTCAGCGTGACATGGTCCACGGTCAACTGCCCTTCCGAGCGCAAGGGATCAAGGCAAACATAACCACGCCAGGAAAAATTCTCGCCCGCATCGGTGGTGCCAGCAAATGAATAGGGACTGTTGTTATCCGGGGCCGTATGAAAATTTTCCAGGTCCAGGTCCAGTGGGCCAATAATCCGCTTGAACGGAGTGCGAACCGTAAAATCCGCTACGGAAAGCCTGGCATCCATGATTTTCAAATGCCGGACATGCACCAGCAGCGGCTTGGAAGGTTGTTCGGGAGCTGCTGCAGGCGCGTTCGTGGAAAACTTTTGGACGAGGTCTGAGAAATTCAGCGTGTAATCCTTGTTCATCTGCGCCCGGGCATACGGGCGAACGACACTGATTTCCCGGAACGTCCATTCCTTTCGGAAAATTGAAGTGATTTGGAAACGCACATAAACTTCATCCCAGGAGACGAACGGCTCACCGTCTTTATCCTGGATGAGCAAACCGCGAATGGTGGTCGAGAAGGCAAAGGGATTGAGCTTTACCTGCTTAATCGAAACATTGCGGTCGAGTTGGGAGGACAGCTGTTTCACCGCAACTGCGCGAATAATGGGAGGCAAAATCAAAAACCCGGTAACGGTATAAAATAAGAAAAGCCCGAGAACCCAATAAATGAGTTTACGTTTCTTCGACAATATTGAACCCCACAGGTTTATCTTCATGACGCCTGAATTAAATATCTTCAGGAACACTCATGTAGTCAATTCGATATGTTTGAGAAAGGTCCCCTGCCCTTGCGCTATTGGGTGCAAAGGTAGATGCAAACATGTTTTCGGGGCAGGCCCTGGTTTTGGGTGAAGAAATCATCCACCAATTGAATATGGGGAAACTGCTTTTTCAGTGAGTCCGGCGCGTCCTGCTCGTTCCACGTGAGATAGATGGCTCTCGTGTCCGGTGTCACTTCGTAAGACGGCCAAAGGGTAAATTGCGAGCTGCCGTAAGGAGCAGGCGGCAAATACGTGTGCGGCTGGTCCGGCAAATAAAACGCCATGAGACTGGCACTCTGGTAATCGCTGCCCAATAACAGGTTCACTTTCTGGTCGGTGCGGACCTTCTGGAGATGCGTTACGAAATCCGGCCAGCCTTCGGCGCGGGCCAGCAAGTCAACTTTTGCAGGCAGATGAAAATTTTGGACGTCATGCAAAGCCGCCGTGGCAATGGCTGTGATGATAAATGCCGCGGTGACGATGCGCCGCCAAATCAGGCTGCGCGCCACAACTTCGCGCCAGTAAACCACCGTGAAGACAATCCCGGTCACGAGCGCAGGAACAGTCCAGTTCGGCTGGCCGGCGTTGTTGAGCGCGAAAAAACCAAACAAGGCATAGACCGGGAGGTACAGGCTCAAGAGGAAACGCACGCGCAGATCGTCGCGGTGATGCAAAAAAAGCGCCACAGCCGCCACAACGATGCCGGCCATAAAGAATGGTGAAATGACACCGAATTGTTCACCCACGAAACGGCTAAAGGGCGTGAGACTGATGTGAAAGGTATTCGTAACCCCGCTGCGTGAGTGCAACGCAATCAGGTGGACCCAGTGGGTCTGAATATTCCATATCAGTATCGGCAGGCTGGACAGAAGAAACGCCACCGACATGGCGATGGTTTTGCGGCTGATTAAAAGATGACGATATTCTTTCGCCCAAATCAGGAAAAAACCAATCCCGATCAACTGCACGCCGTTGGTAAATTTGGCGAGGAAGCCCGCGCCCACCGCCAGGCCAAGCCAGAACCACGTGGAAATTTTGTCATTATGCAAACCGTTCCAAAACAGCATGGCCGCCAGCGCCCAAAAAAATACGCTGGGCGTATCAATGGTCATGATGATGGAGCCTACAGCCATTTCGGGGATGACCAGCGCCATGAGCAGGCACCATAACGCCGTGCGTTCATCATAGAGCCGCCGTGCCAGCACAAAAATCAGCCAGCCGGTGGCGCTGCTCAACAGCACGGCAAAAAACCGGATGCCGAAGACGGTGTTGCCAAACATCTTGATGCCCACCCAGATGAACCACGCGACGAGCGGGCCTTTGTCCCGGTAGGAAAGCGCAGGATGCCGGGCCCAAAGCCAGTAGTACGCTTCGTCCGCGATCAACCCAACCTGGGTGGAATACCAAAGACGAAAGAGTGTCAGGACAGCAATGAGAAAAACCGCGAGTCGCGTGGGACTGGCCTGGCGAAGAAATGAAAGCATTAAGATTTTTGAGAGGTGGATTCCGTTACGCTGTCAGCCTGGACAATTTCCTGGACAATAAAAAGGGGCCGGTTTTTGGACTGTTCATAGATACGGCCAAGATATTCGCCAAACACACCGAACAAAAGAAGCTGAATTGTTCCAAAAATCGTGATGGCAGACATAATCGACGTCCAGCCCGGCACGAGAACACTCCCGCGAAAGATATGTTCATACAGAACGTAGACGATGTACCCGACGAAAACGCCAAACAGCAATAGCGAAAACACATACGCCAGCCGCAATGGCACGGCGGACATGGAAGCGATCCCGTCGAAAGCAAACCGCATCATTTTCCGGAACGGGTAATGCGTCTCGCCGGCGGCGCGGTCGGCGCGGTCGTAGAAAATCTGCGTTTGCGGAAATCCGATCCACGGCACGAGGCCGCGAAGAAAATGGTGCGTCTCCCGCAGGCGGGACAATTCGGTCAACGCGCGACGGCTCAGCAAACGGAAATCGCCGGTGTTGCGCGGGATTGGCACGCCGCTCAGTTTTTCTATCAGGAAATAAAAAAAATGGGCGGTAAACCGTTTGGTAAAGGTTTCGTTGCCCCGCTCGCGGCGCGTGGCATAAACGACGTCGTAGCCTTGGCGATACGCTTCCATCATTTGCGTGATGACTTCGGGCGGGTCTTGCAGATCCGCGTCCATGGAAACCACGGCTTCGCCGCGTGCTGTTTCCAGGCCGGCGACAAGGCAAAGTTGATGGCCGAAGTTGCGGGAAAGATTCACGCCGATCGAATCCGGCCGGCGGCGGCAATAATCCGCCATCAATTGCCAGCTTTTGTCTTTGCTGCCGTCGTTGACGAGCACGAGTTCCACGCGCCCATAGGCTTTCACCAGGTCAGCCCGGATCTTATCCAGGGCCGCAAAGAGCGCGGGCAGGACCAATTCCTCGTTATAAACGGGAATAACAATCGAGAGTGGATAGTTAGAGGAGCGGTCTGATTGCATGATACATTGCGCCGAAGCGTCAAGCAGGGCAACCAGGAGTGGAACTTGTCTTTGAAGAGGCCATATTCCAGCGGAAAATACCAATTTAGCAAAGGGCGTCAAGCACCTCCGGCGATGAGGAAAAGGCCTTATGTCCGCGAACTTTATTTTACCGCAATTTTTTCACTCGCTTTACAGGAGGGGCACACAAGGAAGATTCTTAATTCGCCCTCGCCTTCATTGAATTCCGCTTTGACCGTTAATTTGTACGACTGGCAGTGAAGGCATTGAACATTGAATTTCTCAAAAGGGCTGTCGCGGTTTGCCTTTCGCGGGGCGTACTCCTCTTTCCTCTGAAAATATCGGGCTCCATTCATGCCCCATTTTGTCATAGGGGTTGGACAACGGCAGTCCAACCGTCCTGTAAACAAGAAACTTCACCGGCAATTTCATTGTAATGCCGCCAGCTTTTTGGCCGCGTCCTGAAACGCTTCTTTATCTTCCGGGCTGTGCGGTTTTAAGGCGCAGCATTTTTCCAGTTCGGCGATTTCCAATTTTTTCTCGCCGGCGGCGCCATAGGCCATCGCGAGGCCGGCATGATTGAGAATGCTGTTGGGCGCCAGTTCGCAGGCTTTTTTAAAATTCTGAACGGCCTGCTCGAGGCTGGCCTGCGGAAGGCCGCCGTAAACCATTTTTACGTAAGCCCTCGACAGCAAGCCGACGTTGGCCATGGCATAATTCCAACGGCCCAGCAAATACCAGGCGACGTCCTGCCGCGGGTCGAGCGCGATGGCTTTCTCCGCTTCAGATTTAAAAATGCGGGAATAGGCCAGTTTGGTTTTGATATCGGTATAATTGCAGCTTTTTGCGTAGCAAACCGCGAGGCTGGAATGCGCCGTGGCATTGGTGGGGTTGTCCTGCACCGCCTGCTGCGCGCATGTGAGGGCGTGAGCCACTAAATCTTTCTGCACGGCCGCGGAGTTTGTCAGGTACGTGAGGTCACAATAACGCCGGGACAGCACGCATAAATAAACGGCATTGCTGCCTTCAGCCTGTTCATCCGCATGATAAATTTTTACCGCCTCCTGGATGTTACCGTCTTTTTGCGCAAGGTCGGCGCGGGCGAGTGAGTTGGTAAAGGCAGCATCTTCCGCCAGGACAACCCGGCAGATAAACAGGAACACAAAACCCGTTCCGATAATATTTAGAACATTTCGCATATCGGGCAAACAATTATACCACACCGGCAATCAGTGTCCTAAATTGAAAATTTCAGAGCAACACACGCGGTGGAAAGAGTTTTATCGAGCGTTTGAAGACAGTGATGCTATTTTGACCCGGGCAACTCTCCTTCACCCTGCCCTCTCCCGCTGGGAGAAGGTATTGCATTTGGACCATATTAGAAGGGTGCAAAAAACGGCTTAGTCAGGACGGCGTTGCCTGGCCATGTTGGCCTGCATATCCGCCAGTCCTTTGAGCGGGAGCTGAAGTACTGAGAAAGTTATCGCGGTTAAAAAGGGTGCGATGAAGAGCCAGGCCACCACTCCATGTAATTGCGCCATTCCGAATTCCTGCAAAAATTTTCCGGGCGATTCGTGAAATTTCTCGATCAATTCAGGAAGGGAAAGAGACATTTGCGGCGCATGCATCATCCATTCGCCCAGACGGATAAAAATCAAAAGCCAGGCCAGTTGCAACGGATAGACCAGCCAGTTAACCAACTGAATGACCGGCTGGTTCAATTTCAGCCGGACCGCGGCAATGGCGCATAACGCCGTGGTGGTGCCCAGCACCGGAAAGACGCCGAAGCTGAATCCCAGCGCGATGGTGAGCGCCATTTTTTGCGGCGTCACGCCCTGGACGAGTTGCGCTATGATGGGCGCGACCACGCGTTCACGCCAGAATTTCGCAAATGGCTGCATATCAGTCTTCAAAACGTTAAACCGATTCAATCCTATATCGGCAAGCGCCCCCCAGCGGGCAAATAGAAAAGTGTTACAAGTGTGTGACCGGAAGGTAACGGAAAGTTTTGCCGTCAAATAAGTTTTTAAACGCCACCATTCAAAAACCCGCCGGGCAGACGCACTCTGTTTATCATCCCCCAAAAGAGGGATGCCCAGACCGGGCTCATGTTGTTAACTTGCGTGGACAGCCCGGTATATGCACACTCCCAAAAATTTAAAACTACCTGCGGATTCTTCCGCAGCATCAGCCAATTCCGGAAAATACAAAAAGTCCTAACCAAAAGATACTCGAGTGAAACACATATTTATCGCCACAATTGCCACGCTGACATTTTTACTTCCCAACATTTCTCCGGCAGAACTTTCCCACGTGACCGTTTATGTCACGGCGCGCGATACGGGAGAGCGGCTCGCCAGGACTAACGATGAACAGCTCGCAGTGAGCGATCCGATCACTGAAAAACAGGAATACATCTTTGTGGATCCGTCAAAAACCTTCCAAACGGTTTTGGGCATTGGCGGCGCGCTTACGGATGCCTCGGCGGAAACGTTCTATAAACTTCCCAAAGAGAAACAACGCGAAATTCTCACCGCCTACTTCGATGATAAAAAAGGCATCGGTTATTCGCTGGGGCGCACGCACATTCATAGCTGTGATTTTTCCAGCGAGAGTTATACCTATGTACAGGACGGTGACGTAAACCTCGATACCTTTGATATCTCGCATGACCTGAAATATCGCGTTCCCTTTATCAAGGCCGCCCTAAAAACCGCGGGCAAAGATAATTTTACGTTGTACGCCAGCCCCTGGAGCCCGCCTGCATGGATGAAGGATAACACCAATATGCTGCATGGCGGCCATTTGTTGCCCAAGTACTATGACAGCTGGGCGCTCTACTTCTGCAAATTTATCAACGCCTATGCGAAAGAAGGCATTCCGATTTGGGGCGTGACGGTCCAAAACGAACCGTTAGCAGTACAAACCTGGGAGTCCTGCAACTTCACTGCTGAGGAGGAAGGAGAGTTTGTAAAACACAGTCTCGGGCCGGTGATGCAGCAAAATGGGCTGGGAGATAAAAAAATCCTTATTTGGGACCATAATCGCGGCCTGCTTTATCATTATGCTTCGACCATTTTGGATGACTCTGCTGCCGCTCAATACGTCTGGGGCGTCGCCTTTCACTGGTATGTCAATGACAGCTTCGACAATGTCAAACTCGTCAAAGAAGCTTATCCACAAACGCATATTCTATTGACTGAAGGCTGCAACGGACCATTTGATACCAACACGATCAACGACTGGTATTGGGGCGAGCGTTACGGTACTTCAATGGTCCACGACTTCAATAACGGCGCCGAGGGCTGGACAGATTGGAATGTGCTCCTGGATGAAAAAGGCGGCCCGAACCATGTCCAAAACTATTGTTTTGCTCCCATTCATGCTGACACCAAAACAGGCGAATTGGTCTACATGAATTCGTATTACTATATTGGCCACTTTTCAAAATTCATTCGGCCCGGTGCTAAACGAATCGTCAGCTCACCTTCGATCGATACGATTGAGACCACCGCTTTTGTCAATCCAGACGGGTCCATCGCCGTGGTGGTGCTAAATACGGCAGATAAACCCCAAACCTTTAACCTCTGGATTCAGGGCAAATCCGTTAAGAACACCAGCCCTGCACATTCAATTATAACATTTTTGATTACATAATTTTAAAAGTGTGCTACTATACGAGTATCAATCACGATACTCGTTAACCATATGCGCAATTTCTTTGTATTTTTGCGGGAAGTCCGCGTCCAGCGGCTTGCACTTGTTTTCACTTTATTTGCCTTTCCCATTCTCGCGACGAGCGCATTTGGCAACGTTCTATCAAATGCCAGTTTTGAATCGGGCTTTACCAACTGGTCCACATATGGTCCAAACAATTATATTGTGTCCGGGACGGCCCAGGCCGGCTCCAGCAGTTACAAGGCTTATGGCAGTTTCATCGGGGCTACCAACTTCGCCTGTGTTTATCAGGACAACGTCTCCACCCCGGGCGCTATTTATTCGGCCAATGGCTGGATAAACTCGCTGTCCACGGACGCCATTAATGGCCAGGATCAAATCTGGCTGGAAGTCAGCTTCCGCGATTCATCCTACAACGCCCTGGCGGTTTATCGTTCACCGGTAATCACCGCCGCCAACATCGCCTCATTCGGTGGATTCGGTAAGTGGATTAATTTGCAAATCACCAACCGTTGTTCCATCACGAACCCTTCCGCCTTTTTTATTTTAGCCAGCGCAGTGACCAATACAGCG
>Ga0335083_10009213_pt1 | contig 11991 bp, 10 predicted proteins | sample Lox_Sample_42_FD_206716 | JGI IMG/M metagenome (GOLD analysis project Ga0335083, IMG submission 206716) | Soil microbial communities from Loxahatchee National Wildlife Refuge, Florida, United States - Lox_Sample_4.2 | ecosystem: Environmental > Terrestrial > Soil > Wetlands | place: USA... | reverse complement strand
CGGCACTTGGGGCACTGCTTCGGCGGGCGGATCGAATAGCCGCAGTAGTGGCATTCCAGGCGCTGGCGCGATTTGTGGTAGGTGAGCGCGATGCTGCAATTCTGGCACTGCACCAGGGCGCCGCATCCGCGGCAGAGCATGGACCAGGAATAGCCGCGGCGGTTGATCAGCACCATGGCCTGCGTTCTTTCCTCGAGGCGCAGCTTGATGGCCGCGAGCAGCGCGTCCGAGATGGGCGCGATCCGGTGGCGTCGCAGAAAATCCTGGCGCAGGTCGATGATGCGGACTTCGGCGAGCGGGCGGTTGGCGACGCGCGAAGCGAGCTTCAGCAGCTGGTATTTTCCGGCGCGCGCGTTGTGGTAGCTTTCGAGCGAAGGCGTGGCCGAGCCGAGCAGCACCACGGCGTTTTCCAGGCGCGCCCGATAGACGGCCGTGTCGCGGCCGTTGTAGCGCGGCGTTTCCTCCTGCTTGTAGGCCGATTCCTGCTCTTCGTCGACGATGATCAAGCCGGGATTCTCAAGCGGCGCGAAGACGGCCGAGCGCGTGCCGACCACCACGCGCGCTTCTCCGCGGCGCACGCGCCACCATTCTCGCGCGCGCTCGATATCCGGCAGCGCGCTATGCAGCACCGCGACGGATTCGCCGAATCGCGCGCGGACCAGGCGCCCGACCCACAGCGTGAGCGCGATTTCAGGTACGAGCACGATCGCGGACTTGCCGCGTGAAAGCGCCGCTTCGATGGCGCCGAGGTAGACTTCGGTCTTTCCGCTGCCGGTGACGCCGTGGAGCAGGCCGGCGCTGAATTTCCCAGCCACGATCCAGCTCCAGATTTTGCCGAGCGCCTCGTTCTGCTCCGCGTTCAGGACGTTCGCGGGAGGCGTGAAGTCGGTGTCCCAGGGATCTTCGCCGGGAGTGATCGGCTCCTCCCACATGGTTAGCAGGCCCGCTTTTTCGAGGCGCTTCACCGCGGCGCGCGTGACTTTGGCTTTGTCGAGCAGATGCGCGACGGTGAGCGGGCCGCTGGCGTGGACCAGCGCGTCGCGAACGCGCGTGTCCGCGTCACGATCGAGAGCTTCCTCCGCGCCGGCGCGCCAGGCGACGATCTGCTGGGTGCGCGATTTGCGGTGGCGGAGGATTTCGCGCGCCGCAAGCAGGCCGCGGCGGACCAGCGCCTCCGCGACGGATTCGTTCAGGCGCTTGCGGCGCGCGCGCGGCGCGGCGGCGTCGATGGCTTCGAGCGCTGTGAGTTCGAGCTGCTCCTGATCGGTGAGCGCGGCGGTGGCGGCGAGGTCGCGAGCGTACGCGCGGCCGGAATCCGTGAGCGAATACTCGCGGTCGTGGCGCAGCTCGATTTCGGGCGGCAGCATGGCGCGAAACGCCTCGCCCACCGGCGCGAGGTAGTAGCGGCTGATCCAGTGCCCCAACTCGATGAGCTTGGGCGGAAGCGCCGGAAGCGGGTCCATCACTTCGGCGATTTCCTTGATGCGCGCCACGTCGGGCGGCCGATCGGATTCGGCGAGGGCGACGCCGGTCATCGCGCGCCTGCCGAACGGCACCACTACGCGCCGCCCCACCAGCGGCTCGCCATTCAGCGACGCGGGCACGGCATAGGTAAAGGTCGAGCGCAGCGGCACCGGAAGCGCGACGTCGCAAAAGCGTGCAGGCATGGCGCGCCTAGTGTATCAGCAGGTGCGATTCGCGATCAGGCGATGGCGAGCTTCAGGCCGCCCGGAAGATCGAACGAGGACGCGTATTCGATGTGGAGAACGCGACGAGGCTCCTCCGAGCGCGACTTCGAGGACGCGTGGACGATCAGCGGCTCCATTGCGATCACGCCGCCGGCGGAAACGAGGCAGTCGACTGGCGCGATCTCTGACGCAAGGCTGTGAATCGCGTCATCTTCGAGGACGCCTTTATCATGCGTGCCCGCCAATACGCGAAGCGGCCCGTTGTCGGCGTTTGAATCGTCCAGGTGGACGCGAAGCGCTACGACACTTTCGAGGGCCGAAGCGGGCGCGTGCGCATAGGCGATCCCATCCTTCACGGACCATGGTCCCCAGCCGGCGACTTCGCGGCGCTCGCAAATCGGGAGCGCCGTGTCTTGATGCCAGACGACCAGCCAATTCGAGCTTGGGGATTTGTCAAACAGCGTCGCTCGAAAAGGAATGGCTGTTGAGCCTAAACTTTCGGCGGCCAAACCGCAGAGGCGAGGATCGTGAGCGATCATTGCGACTGCCTCATGTCGCATGGCGTGGCGAAAGCCCGCGCGGCTGCGGGTCAACGAGCTGATCTCAAGCTCGCTGAGCAATCCAGTGATTTCTGTCGAAGGGATGACTTTCGGAATGATCGCAAAGCCGTCGCGGGAAACATGCATCTTCAATCCGGTGACAGCGCCCGAAGCCATGCCCGATTGTATCTCAGAGGCTGACGAGGACGATGCCGGCGAAGATGAGTGCGATGCCGAACCACTGGCTGCGCTCCATGGGCTCGCGGAGGAAGATGCGGGAGAGCAGGACGGTGACGGCGCCGTAGAGCGAGGCAAGCACGGCGACGACGGCGACGTGGCCGCGGCCGAGGCCGGCGTTATTGGCAACGAACGCGGATGTGTCCATCAGGCCGGTAACGAAGAGAAGCCACCAGACGCTGCCGCGCGGCAGCGGGCGAGCCTGGCCGGTGGGCAGGCCGATGAGAAGCAGCGCGCAGAACGTGGTGCCGCGGATCACCCACACGGAGAGCCCGCTGCCGATCAGCGGAACGACATGGAAGCCGAGCCACCAGAACATGAAACCATAGCCGACAGATGCGGTGATGGCGAGCGCGACGCCCTTCGAGAGGTGCGCATGGGCGTGGTGCGTGCGCGGATCGATGGCGTGGGTTGCGTCGGGCGCGAAGGTAAGCGCGGCGAGGATCATGCCGACGAACGTGAGCGCGAGGCCGGCGCCGCGCAGGGCGGTGATGCGCTCGCCGCTGGCTACGGCGAGCAGCACGGTCAGCGCGGGATAGGACGAGGAAACCGGGCCGGCGATGCTGATCAGGCCGACTTCGAAGGAACGGTAGAGGCAGAAGCCGGAAAGAGTGTTGATCAGGCCGGCGATGATGGCGAAGGCCCAGGGCGTCCAGCCGGGAGTGACGCTGCGCGAAAAGCCTCCGGTGAACCAGAGAAAGATGCTGAGGGCGGTGAAGCCGAAGGCTTGCATCAGCATCAGCGTGCGGAAGGCGCCGATACGGCGCGCGGAAAAACGCGCGGAAAAATCCGCCACGCCCCAACCGAAGGCCGCCGATATTCCGAGGAGGATGTCCACGCGCGCCTAGATTGTAGGTGTGTCGTTCCCAGGGCTAAAGCCCGATCTTTGGGCGATCACTTTTCGTGGGGCTGGAGCCCCACGCTTCCACATCTCGCTTGACCTTTACCTCTTCTTCGGGAGGTCGAGGCCGAGGTAGGCCATGATCTTCTGCAGATCTTTCCAGACTTCGCTTTTCGCGGGCGGATTGCGGAGCAGATAGGCCGGATGATAGGTGGCCATGAGCTTGGCGCCGTGGTAGTCGAACCACTCGCCGCGGAAACGAGTGATGCCTTGCGTGGTGTTCAGCATCGTCTGCGCCGCGCAACTACCGAGGGCGCAGATCACTTTAGGCTGGATGACGCCGAGCTGGCGGAGAAGATACGGCGAGCAGGTGGCGATTTCGTCCTTTTCCGGCAGCCGGTTTTCGGGCGGGCGGCATTTGACGACGTTGCAGATGTAAACATCCTGGCGGCGCAGGCCCATCGCTTCGATCATTTGCGTGAGCAGTTTTCCGGCGCGGCCGACAAAGGGCTCGCCCTGTTCGTCTTCATCGCGGCCGGGGCCCTCGCCGACGAAGACGAGCTGCGCTTTGGGATTGCCGACGCCGAAGACGATGTGGGTGCGCGCTTTGTGGAGCTTGCAGCGCGTGCAGTCGGGGCCAATGTCGGCGCGAATGCGGTCGAGCGAGTCGTTTTCGATGCGCTCGTCGAAGAGCGAGGGACCCTTCTGTGGAGGAACGGCAATCGGTGCAGGCGCGGGTTTTGCGGGAGACATTAACGCTCCTTGTTCAAATCTGTCAGCGGCACGGCCCTGCACTTCCGACCTGTGTGCTTGCTCAACAACCGTTGGAGATTCCGGTACAGCAACCTGCGCGGCGCGGTCGCGATAGTAAGGGCCGAGGCGAAGTTCTTCGGCGTAACGGAACCAGGCTTCCAGGCGTTGATTGGGAGAGATGCTCACGCTCAGTAGATGACGGACGGAAGATAGGCGCCCGCGGGTTCGTTGTAGAGGCCGATGGTCATGAGATTCATGGGCTGCACGGTGCGCATGCCGCGGTCGAGGCACCAGCGGAAGAGCGCCGCGTTGCGCATGGGGACGAGAATGCCGGGCGGCGGAATTTCGGCCGCGGCGGAAATCATGGCCTGCATGTCCTCGTTGGTTTCGGCGACGGCATGACCGAAGAAAGCGAGGTGGGACGCGTATCCCGTGATCCGGCCGCGCGATTCGACAACGACTGCCGTGCCGGCCTGAATCGATTCGCTGAGCTCGCCGCCGCGATCGTGGCCGTGAACGCGAAACGCGACCGAGTTGCAGGCGCGAAGGTCGGCGGGCTGCGCGGGCCGCAGGTGGAAACCCGGAACCGGCTGCCGCAGCGGCGGGCCGAACATGCACGCGAGCGGTTCGCGAACGATGAAGCCGAGCTTCGCGTAGAGCGAAAGCGACCGCATGTGGTAGCCGGCCTGCACGAGACGAACGCCTCTGAACTGGCGCTCCTCGGCGCGGTCGAGGACGGCCTTCATGAGCTGGCGGCCGGCGGATCGGTTCTGGCAGGAAGGATCGATGGTGATGGGGCCAATGCCGGCGATGACGCTGCGCTCGTCCATGCAGTTGCTGCCGACGATCTTGCCTTCCTGTTCAGCAACGACGCAGAAAACGCCGGGGTGCCCGAAGAGCCCGGAAAGAAATCTGGCGGCGTGCTGTGGCGAAGGTATGTCTGCCGGAAAATTGTGGTGCTGCGAGAGTTTGAAAAACGCTTCGTAGCAGATCCTGCCGCACGCTTCCGCGTCGGCGGGCGTGGCACGGCGGATGGCGACGGATGCTGCGTTGCGAGTCTCGGGCGAATGGGGCGAAGCGGTCATGTTCCTCCCTAGAGTTTAGGCTTCACAAGCGCCTGGTAGACGGTGGGGCGGCTGATCTGCTCGACGTTGGGCTGTTTGGGCCCGATCTGGTGCTGGGTCATGCCGACGAAGACGATGTCGTTCGCGGGATCGATCCAGAACCAGGTGTCGGCCGCGCCGATCCAGAAAAACGTGCCCTTGCCGACAATTTCGTCCGCGGTGGGCGGATCGAAGATCACGGCGCAATCGTAGCCCCAGCCCATGCCGGGGCGGATGACTTCCGGGCCGATCGAGAATTCGCCCGTGAGCAAACGGGGCGCGAGATGATTCGCCGACATAAGCTGCACGGTGGCGGGCGCGAGGATGCGGACACCGTCCAGCTCGCCGCCATTAAGCAGCATCTGCGCGAACCGGAAGTAGTCCTGCGCGGTGGAAACCATGCCACCGCCACCGGAGGGCATGGTGGGCTGCGATTTGTAATCTCCCAGGCCTAGACTCGGTGGCGGCGCGTAGGGCGCCAGCGCGCCGTTCTGATCTTCGCCATAGAGGGTGGCGAAGCGATCCCACTTCTCTTTGGGGACGTAGAAGCCGGTGTCCCTCATTTTGAGCGGCGCGAAGATGTGGTCGTGCATGAAGTCGGGCAGCGACTGGCCGGAAAGTTTTTCGACGATATAGCCTTGGATATCCATCGAGGCGCTGTAGACCCACTTCGTGCCGGGCTGATAGAGCAGCGGAATCCTGGCGAGCTTGTCGATCATTTCCTGAAGGTTTTTCGAGCCCATCACGTTCGCGGCCTGATATGCCTTGTCGACCGGGCCGTCGCCGAAAAGGCCGTAGGTGAAGCCGGCGGTATGGCTCATCAGTTCGTGCATCGTGGGCGCATGCGCGGGGTCTTCGAGGATCATCTGGCCGCTGGCGTCGACGCCCTTGAAGACCTTGAGGTGCGCGAATTCGGGAATGTACTTCGAGACGGGATCCTGCGGATTCCACTTGCCCTGCTCGTACAGGATCATCATGGCCACGCCGGTTACGACCTTGGTCATGGAGAAGATGCGGAAGATCGTGTCCGTGGTCATGGCTGCGCCGCTGGCGAGGTCTTTCTTGCCGTAGGCTTTCAAGTCGACCACTTTGCCATGGCGCGCGAGCAAGGTGACGGTGCCAGCCATGGACTTCTTCTGATCGATTTCGAGCTGGATGGCCGCATGGAGGCGCTCCAAGCGCTCGGAGGAGAAGCCGACGGATTCGGGCTTGGCCAAGGCGGAAGAAGACGCGGGCGCTGGAGCGGATTTCTCACCTGCCTGCTGCGCGAAAGCAGCTGGCGCAGCGGGAGTAAGCGTGATGATTGCAGGCAGCAGAAAGACAGAGAGGAGCCGTCGAGCGTATGTCATTGTGAGTGTCCTGTTCGATTCAGAATCGCCAAAGGAGCGGCTTTTACGAAAGAAGCGCGCCGAAAGTTTGTAACTCAGACGCCGTGGGGTGTCAACGCGGGTTGAGGAAATCTAACGCGACTGGAGTTCGAGGACGCGATCGAGGATGCGGTCGGCAACTTCGAATTTGGCGAGCTTGGGAAGAGCGGTTTCGCGGCCATCGCGGGTGAAAATCGTGACGATGTTGGTGTCCGTGTCGAAGCCGGCGCCTTCCTGCGTGACGTCGTTCGCGACGATCATGTCCGCGCCCTTGCGAGCCAGCTTGGAGCGGGCGTTTTCGGCGAGCGCGCTGGTTTCGGCGGCGAAACCGACCAGGATCCGGCCGGGGCACTGCGCCCGGTCGCGGCCGAGTTCGGCAAGGATGTCGGGATTCGGTTCTAGGTCAAGTGTGATGCGGCCCTCGCCGCGTTTTATTTTTTGCGACTGCGCGGCGACGGGGCGGTAGTCGGCAACCGCAGCAGCCATGATGACAACGTTCGCTTCGGCGGCGCGTTCCCGCACGGCATCACGCATGTTCTCCGTGGAGCGCACGGGAACCCAGTCGACGCCTTCGGGAACGGCGAGCTCGGTGGGGCCGCTGACGAGGATCACGTGCGCGCCGCGGCGCGAGGCCGCGTCGGCAAGCGCGTAGCCCATCTTCCCGGACGAGCGATTGGTAATGAAGCGGACCGGGTCGATATCCTCGCGGGTGGCGCCGGCGCTGACCAGGACGGTCTGGCCCTCGAGATCGCGGCGGAGGCCGAGAACGAGGCGAACCTTTTCGACGATGGTTTCCGTGGCGGCGAGGCGGCCGGAGCCGGTCATGCCGCAGGCGAGATAGCCTTCGTCGGGATCGACGACGTGCACGCCGCGCGCGCGAAGTTCTTGGAGATTTTCCTGCGTGGCGGTGTGCTCCCACATATTGACGTTCATGGCAGGAGCGACGACGACAGGAGCCTTCGTGGCGAGATAGAGCGTGGTAAGGAAATCATGGGCGATGCCCTGGGCGAAGTGCGCGAGGATATCGGCGGTCGCGGGAGCGACGAGCAGCAGATCGATGCGCTGGGCGACGGCGATGTGCTCGATGGCGCTTTCGACGTTGGCGGAGGATTCGGCGCCCTCCGGGCCGAACATTTCGGTGATGACTTTCTTGCCGGTGAGCGCGGCGAAGGTGAGCGGGGTAATGAACTCGCGCGCGGAGCGGGTCATGACGACCTGCACGTCGAGCTTTTCCTGCTGCAGGCGGCGGACGAGCTCCGCAGCCTTGTATGCAGCGACTCCGCCCGTTACTCCGAGAGCGATTTTCATCGGCTTACCAAGAGAGCGCAACAACCCTTCGCCAACAAACTCCAGCTACTTGCGGCGCTTGGCCTCGCGCTCTTCCGCGTCGGGGATTTCGGGCAGCGAGTATTCGAGAACGCCGGCCTGAAGCTCTTCTTCGGCGATACGCGAGGTCTTGCGCGACCTCGGATTGTCGACCAACGGGCGGGCGCCGACCATGAGCTGGCGCGCGCGGCGCGAAACGACCACAACGTAGGCGAACTGGCTGTCCGGAATTCCTGTGAGCACTCCCATGAAGCTTTCAACCTCCAAATGATTTCAAAATCTCGCGAATGCGATCTTCCATCTTGTGCACGCGGCAGCGGGACCCCAGGGCAATGGCCTGTACTTCTCGACCCGCGCGCTCGAGATCGTCGTTGACCACGGCGAAATCGTAACTGCTGTAGTTCAACATCTCGTCCCGGGCGCGATCCAGACGCCGGCGAATCTCATCCTCCGAGTCCTGGCCACGCTCGCGAATGCGCCGCTCGAGATCCCCACGCGAGGGCGGAATCACGAAAATCGCGACCGAGCCGGGAAGCTTCTGTTTGACCTGTTTCGCGCCCTGAACGTCGATCTCAAGAACCAGGTCTTTCCGCTTCGCGAGCGCTTCGTCCAGGGCCGCGCGCGGCGTGCCGTACCAATTCTTGCCAAAGACCTGGGCGTATTCGAGAAAATCCCCGCGGGCGACCATCTCCCGGAATTGGGCCTCGGAGACGAAATTGTACCATTTGCCGTTGCTTTCCGTCGCCCGCGGGGCGCGCGTGGTGGACGAAACAGCCAGCAGGGTGCCGGGAAGCTCCAGAATCTTCTGGACCAGCGTTGACTTGCCCGAACCGGAAGGCCCGGACACGATCAGGACCAATGGCTCCGACTGGCTCATTCGATGTTTTGCACCTGTTCGCGGATCTTTTCGATTTCGGACTTGATACCGAGGCCCAGCTCGGTGATTTCAAGGCTCTCGGCTTCGTTGCCGGGCGTCTTCGATAGGAGCGTGTTGGCCTCGCGTTGCATTTCCTGCAAAAGGAAATCGAGCTTCTTGCCCACGTCGGACGCGGAGGCAAGCAGGGATTCGAACTGGCGGACATGGCTCGCGAGACGCGCCAGCTCTTCGGAGACGTCGCTGCGCTCGGCGGCGACGGCCGCTTCCTGCGCCAGGCGCGTGGGATCGATTTGGATTTCGCCGAGCAGCTCCTTCAAGCGCGTTTCGAGGCGCTTGGCGAAGGCAGGGCGGGCGCGCTCAGCGAGAACCGAGACACGCGAGGCGAGGCTCGCGATATTCGTAAGGCGTGCGGCCATGTCCTCGCGCAGCGCAATGGCCTCCTCGGCTCTCATGGCATCGAGTTTGTCGAGCGCCTCGTTGAGGCAGCGGCTAAGGAGCGGCTCAAGTCGCGCGATTTCGTCGTCAGTTGACGCGCCTGCTGCGCCAATCACACCCGGAAGACGCAGGATCGCGGCCAGATCGGGGTCCGACTTGATCCCGTACTGCTTGCGTAGATCCTCGGTCGCGCGCAGGTAGGCGGCGGCAACTTCCTGATTCACGGCGACGGCCGCCGGCCCGGCGAGTTCGTGGCGCACGGTGACGTCGAGATGGCCGCGGCGGACGCGCTCGCGCACGATCTGGCGGATGCGGGGTTCGAGCGGCTCGAAACCCTCCGGCACGCGAAGATGCAAGTCGAGAAAGCGATGGTTGACACTGCGCACGGACACACGGAGGCCAACGCCATTGTCCGCGGCCTGCGCCTGCGCATAGCCGGTCATCGATTTGAGACCACTTGCCGTGGCCAGCTTGGCGCTCGCGGATTGGGACTTTGCGGCGGACATGTTCATTCGAGACCGGCAGCGCGCGTGACGGGTTCGGCGTCGCGAAACTGCATTTCGTAGAGACGCGCGTAGATGCCATTGCGCGCCAGAAGCTCTTCGTGCGTGCCGCGCTCGCGGATCACGCCGTCGTCGAGCACAGCGATCATGTCGGCGCGGCGAATCGTGGAAAGGCGATGGGCGATGACGAACACCGTGCGGCCGGTCATCAGGTTATTCAGTGCGCTCTGCACGAGCATTTCGGATTCCGAGTCGAGCTCGGAGGTCGCTTCGTCGAGGATCAGAATGGGCGCGTTCTTCAACAAAGCCCGCGCGATGGCCAGGCGCTGGCGCTGGCCTCCGGAAAGGCGCTGGCCGCGGTCGCCGATCACGGTTTCGTAGCCGAGCGGCATCTGCATGATGAAGTCGTGGGCGGACGCGGCTTTGGCGGCGGCGATGATTTTGTCCTGCGGCATGTCCGGGCGGCCGTAGCAAAGATTGTTGCGAACCGTGTCATTGAAGAGGATGGTTTCCTGCGTGACGATGGCCATCTGTTCGCGCAAGGAACGGAGGGCCACGTCGTTGACGGAGTAGCCGTCGATGCGGAGCGAACCGCTCGTAACTTCGTGGAAGCGTGGGAGCAAATTCACAAGGGTGGTCTTGCCCGCGCCGCTCGAGCCGACGATGGCAACAACCGCGCCCGCGGAAACTTTAAGATCGATATTCTTCAAGATGAGCGGGCCGCCTTCATCGTAGGCGAAACTGGCGCGGTCGAATTCGATCGAGCGCGAGAAGGGCGGCAGCGTCCTGGCGCCGGGCGCTTCCATGACCTCGCACGGAAGATCGATGAAAGCGAAGACCTGGCGCGACACGCCCGCGGCCTGCAGGAAGAGCTGGTAGACGTTGCCAAGGCGCTTGATGGGTTCGTAGGCCTTGAACAATGCATAGGCGAATGAAACGAACAGGCCCACGCTCATGCGCCCGGCTTTGATTTCGCCGCGCGCGACCAGCAAGACAAGGGCAACCACCACGGCGCCCAGCAGATCCATCACCGGGGACGTGGCGGCAAAGGCGCGAATCCAGCGCATATTCTCGTGGAGCAAGCTCCGCGCGGCCTGGCGGAACTTACCGATCTCGAAGCCTTCCATCCCGAAGGCTTTCACGACGCGGTTGCCGGCGATGGTTTCCTGAAGAATCTGGCTGAGATCGGCGAGGCGCGAACGGCTCTTCTCCGAAGAGCGGCGAATCCTGCGGCCGAACTTGCCGACGGGCCACACGACCACCGGGATCAGAATCGCCGAACCGAGCGCCATGCGCCAGTTGATCACCAGCAGCACGGCGATGAAGGCGACCAGCGCGAAACTCTGGCGAAAGCCTTCTGCGAACCAGTCCGAAAAGGCGTTGCGAATCTGCTCGATATCGGCGATCACGGCGGACATCACACGGCCAACCGGATTGTGCTGGAAGAAACCAATGGGCTGCTGCACGACCTGTGTGTAAACCTGGTTGCGAACGTCGGTGACGGCAGAAAGTCCTACGTGCTGAATCAGGATGCTGCCTATGTACTCGCAAACGCCTTTCACGACGGTCATCAACAGCAGCGCCGCAGCAAAGACGGTCCAGACGTTGTGGAAGTGGCGCGGCGCAAACGAATGCAGATCCACCACGCGATGCGTGAAGGGAATCTGGAAAAGCGTGAGGGCTTGCGACGTTGAATGCGGGTTGAGGATTACGTCGAAAGCGGGCCGCAGGGCAAAGGCCACCAGGAATTCGACCGCGCCCATAACCGCAATGAGCATGATTCCGAGCGCCAGACCCGGAATATGCGGCCGGAGATAGCCAAGCAACCGGCGGATTTCGTCGTGCTCGGTGACCGGAGCTGCGCCGCGGATGGGTTCAGACGCCAATCAGTTTGCCTTTGCGGGGAGCCCGCTTAGCCTATTCATCGTCCCGAAATCTTGCAAGCTGTAATCGTACATTCCGAGTCACCCGGCGATCAGGATATCGATTTGTCCAGATCGCGGTGCATGACCTTCGCCGAATAGCCCTTGCGCTGTAGGAATTGGCGGATTACTTCGGCGAGAGCGACCGACCGGTGGCGGCCGCCGGTGCAGCCGAACGCGACGGTCAGATAGCTTTTGCCTTCGCGAATATAGTGCGGAATCAAGTACGCCAGGAGGCTTTCAATGCGGCGCAGAAACTCGCCGGTCTGCGGAAACGAACGGATATAGCGCGCCACACGCGCGTCCTTGCCGCTGAACGGGCGCAGGCGCGGGACGAAATGCGGATTCGGCAGGAAGCGCACGTCGAAAACCAGATCCGCGTCGGCGGGAATCCCGTAAC
>Ga0335083_10009209_pt1 | contig 11994 bp, 11 predicted proteins | sample Lox_Sample_42_FD_206716 | JGI IMG/M metagenome (GOLD analysis project Ga0335083, IMG submission 206716) | Soil microbial communities from Loxahatchee National Wildlife Refuge, Florida, United States - Lox_Sample_4.2 | ecosystem: Environmental > Terrestrial > Soil > Wetlands | place: USA... | reverse complement strand
GGAATATCCCTCCAGCGAATCAGGAGTAGCGAAGCGGACCGCCTCGATTCCTTGCTCGCACAGCTCGTCGTCCGTCAACAGCATGGAGTGCGCATCCAAGCCAAAGCCGAGATAGGGCTGGCGCGTCCAGTATTTCAAGTTGTGGCGCGATTCTCGCAGGCCGATGCCATGCGTCACACTGCAAGCAAAGTTGGAGATTTCGTACTGGTGCAACCCGCCGCGTTCCAGCTTCTCGCAGGCGAAGAGATACAGATCGGCAGTCAAGTCTTCGTCGGGCACGTGATGGGCGTGGTAGCGGCTGCCGCCGGCGAGCAGCTCATTTCCCAGGCGCGAATCTTCATCGACCTCAAGCATGTAGACGCTGATGTGCGGCACATGCGTCGAGATCGTCTCGTTCAGCGAGTACTCCCAGCTTTCGCGCGTCTGGTGCGGCAGCCCGGCGATGAGATCGATGCTGATGTTGCCGATGCCGGCGCGGCGGAGCCGGGCAATGTCTTGTAAAGTGACCTCGCGCGTATGCAAGCGGCCAACGGAGGAACATTCCTTATCGACGAACGACTGCACGCCCAGGCTTACGCGGTTCACGCCGCATTCGAGCAGAGCTTCCAGGATCGGCTCCGTAATCGTCCCTGGCGCGCACTCTACGGTGATCTCCACCGGGCGCAGAATCTCAAAGTTCTGGCGAACCGCGTCAAACAGCGCCTTGAGCTGCTCGGGAGCCAGCACCGAAGGAGTGCCTCCCCCGAGGTAGATCGAATCCACCTGGTGCTCCAGGCGGCCACCCAGACGGTGCGCGATCTGCTCTGACGCGCTGATGTCGGAAACAACCTGCTCGACGTAGCGGTCGAATACTGCAGGCGAAAACACATCGGAGGCGAAGTTGCAGAAGCTGCACTTGGTGCGGCAGAACGGGACGGAGATGTAAAGTCCGAGTGACAAGTGAAGACAACACTTTCCGCTGGAGGCTTTACTATTATCTCGCGCATGAAGAGACGCGTTGTCATAACCGGCATGGGCGTAGTCAGCCCAAACGGAATCGGCCGTGAAGAATTTTGCCGCGCTACCCTGGCCGGCAAAAGCGGCGTCAGGCGCATCAGCCGCTTCGATCCCAGCGACCTGCCGGTACAAATCGCAGGTGAGATTAGCGGCTTCGATGAGCTCGCGTGGATCGACTCCCACGAGCGCAAACACGTGTCGCGGGTAGTGCCCCTCGCCCTGGCGGCTTCGTCGGAGGCGCTGGCGCAAGCGGGAGTCGAGCCTGAAAAACTCTCCCTGACCGAGCGCCGGAACATCGGGGTGGTGCTGGGCACCGGCGGTGGCGCGCAAGAGTTCTCGGAAGAGATGTACCGGCTGTACTTCAGCGGGCGCTCGAAGAACGCGAGCCTGTACTCCATTCCCAGCGGTACTGCCGGAACGCTGGCCAGCGAACTAAGCATGCGCTTCGGCTTTCGCGGCATGAGCCATGTGCTCAGTACGGGCTGCACTTCATCAACCGATGCGCTGGGATATGCGCTGCGGCAGATTCAGCACGGCTACCTGCCGATGATGCTTGCCGGCGGCGCCGACGCGCCCATTGCGCCGGGAATCATGAAGGGCTTCACCCTGATGAAGATCTTGACGGCTTCGTGGAACGACGCTCCCGAGCGTGCCTCGCGGCCGTTTTCTGCCGACCGCGACGGCTTCGTGCTGGGTGAGGGCTCATGGATGTTTGTCGTGGAGGAGCTCGATCATGCGCAGGCGCGCGGCGCTCAACCTTTGGCCGAAGTCGTCGGCTACGGCTCAACCTGCGAGGCGTTTCATCGCGTGCGCTTGCAGGAGGATGGCGAGGAGCCGGCCCGTGCGATTCAGACGGCCATCGAAGATGCTGGCGTTGCGGCTAACGACATCGACTATGTGAACCTGCACGGGACTTCGACAGAGCTGAACGATCGCATCGAAACGCGCGCGCTCAAGCTGGCGCTCAACTGCCGCGCGCATTCCATTCCCATGTCGAGCCTGAAATCGCAGGTCGGCCATCCCCAGGGGGCATCCGGCGCCGCAGGAGTCGCGGCAACGCTTATTGCGATGCTTCATGGAAAGGTCCCGCCGACCATCAATCTCGAGAAACCCGATCCCGACTGCGATCTGGACTATGTGCCCGAGGCTGGACGTGAGAGAGCGGTCGAACACGCGGTGTGCAATTGCATTGGGTTTGGGTCGAAGAACTCGGCGCTGGTGGTGCGGCGCTGGAACAGTTAAGCGATCAACCGCCCCGCGATGTGATACGCGGCGTAGGCAGCGATGTACGCCACCACTGTCATGTAGGTGAACTGAATAATCGGCCACTTCCAGCCGTTGGTTTCGCGGCGCACCACGGCAATGGTCGACATGCACTGCATGGCGAAGGCAAAGAAAATCAGCAGCGCCACAGCCGCCGCTGGCGCCAATTCCTGACGCAAAGCGGCCTGCAAGTCGCCGGCGTGCGATTCCGGATCGACCCCGTGCAGTGTGCCGAGCGTGGCAATGATGACCTCGCGCGCCGCAATCGACGTCAGCAGACCCACGCCGATCTTCCAGTCGAAACCCAGCGGCCGAATCACCGGCTCAATGCTGTGTCCGATGGTTCCTACCACGCTGTCCTGCACCGCCGGAGGCTGACCATTGTGCATGGGGAAGTTGGTTGCCGCCCATAACAGCAGCGACACCAGCATGATCACCGTTCCGGCGCGATAGACAAACGCTTTGCCGCGATCGACCAGGCGCAGCCCAAGCGAGACCGGACGCGGCCAGCGGTAGGGCGGCATCTCCAGCACAAACGGAGTGTCTTTGCTGCGCAGGACGGTGGAGTTGAGTAGCTTGGCCGTCAACACCGCCATCAGGAAGCCAAGCACGTAGAGACTGAGCATCGCCGCCGCACGCGTACCGAAGAACGGCCCCAACAACGGACGGTTGGGCAAGAAGGCGGCAATCACCATGGTGTACACCGGCAGCCGTGCCGAGCAGGTCATGAATGGCGCGATGAGGATGGTCGCAATGCGGTCGCGCTTGCTCTCGATGGTACGCGTCGCCATAATGGCGGGCACTGCGCAGGCGTAGGCCGACAGCAGCGGGATGAAGCTCTTGCCATTCAAGCCGACATGGGACATTGTCTTGTCGGCGATGATGGCGGCCCGCGCCAGGTATCCCGAATCTTCCAGGATGCCGATCACCAGAAACAGCAGCAGAATCTGCGGCAGGAAGACCAGCACCGATCCCACTCCCTTCCAGACGCCATTGATCAGCAGCGAACGGAAGTAGCCGTCAGGAAGGTGATTCCCTAAGTAAAGACCGGTACGGTCGAGACCGCCCTGCATCAGGTTCGACAGCGGCTGCCCCACGGCGAAGATGGTCTGGAAAACGGCGACCACCACGATCGCGAAGATCACTGGGCCCCAATAGCGGTGCAAAAAAATGCTATCGAGACGGTGCGTCCAGGCCGGCGTCGCGGGACGGCGGTAACTCGCTTTCTCGCCGACGCGCACCGCCCATTCGCGCGTGCTGCGTGTACTGCCAACCACGGGTAATTCGAGCGGCTCAGGAGCCGGCGCCGAAGAGGAAAGAAAGTTCGTGACGGCGAACAGTCCTTCGCCGGTGACGGCGCTCACCAATGCAACGGGCGTTCCCAGCTGACGCGCCAGCGCGAGGACATCAATGTGTCCGTCGAGCGCGCGTAACTCATCGGCCATGTTGAGCAGTACCAGCGTAGGCAGGCCCAAGGCAATCACTCGCGCGGCCAACACAAGATGACTGCCGAGATTGTTAGCGTTGAGCACGAGAATGACGGCGTCTGGCTTGGGGATGCCGGCCATCTTGCCCAGCAATACTTCGACCGCGACCTTCTCGTCCTCGGACTTGGGAGTAAGGCTGTAGACTCCCGGCAAGTCGATCAGGGCAATCTCGTTGCCCGCACCGTCTTTGATGAACCCGCGGTGGTGCTCGACGGTGACGCCAGGAAAATTGCCGACCTTCTGGCGCAATCCAGTAAGACGATTGAATAAGGTGGTCTTGCCGGAATTTGGCGGGCCCACAACCGCAACCGTGCGAAGTGCAGCGGAGACAGAGGTTGATTCTTCGGGCCGGGCCACGGCGTGGCAACTCATCGGCGCAGCTCCGTTGGGCTAGTCACCGAAAGCTGGGGCGCCCAGCAGGTGCACGTGGATGTGCCTGGAAAGATCGCGGCGCATGGCGATTTCCGTGCCCTCGACGCGATAAACGCGGGGATCGCCGCCGGGACAAGCGCGAGCGACAGTGACTTCAAATCCCGGCACGAGCCCAAGGTTCATCAGGTGCTCGGCCAGCGACGGCGCCAGTTCCATCTCGCCGACGATGGCGCGCTCGCCGACCTTCAGGTCGCTGAGAGCGTTCGTCTCGCGACGCTGCCGGGGCTTGCGGCCGAATTTGAAGTTGAAAATCATTTTCAATTCCGTTTCTATTCTACCCCTTGGCGGCGAGGGAGCAACGACCAAAGTCACACCCGTTTGTGACGTATGAACATCCTTCCCATTTTGGCGCCCCGGGGGCGGCTTTGAAGCCGGGCAGTCGCTAATGTAACGCCACCCTGTTTGCCCCGCCAGCGTCGCGCAGCAGGCAGCAGAATTTGCAGGTCGAAATGCCGGTTAGGGCATCGACACTTGGGAATCCACGGGCCGCCGCTTTGCGGCTTGAATGTTTCACGGCAAGGTTCGTCGTAAACAACGGCGGCTATTGTGGTTACGAAGCAAATAACCAACGCTAATCCAGCCTATAAGAACTTTGAATTTCTCCTCCTCAGCCGCCGCTGGTAACACTTAAGGCATCGTGTTTCCGAAGTCGACTCGACAGGAGCTAATGATGCGGCTGATGAGAAGGTTTCTCCCCGCGATGATGGTTCTGTTTCTCCTTGGCTCGCTGTCGGCGCAGACTGCGTCGGCCGGCCCAGCCCCCACGATCGCGCAGTTGCAGCAGCAGATTGCCGACGCCCGCGGCGCAGCCGATAACGCGTGGATGCTGGTCAGCTCCGCGCTCGTCCTGATGATGACCGGACCTGGCCTGGCGCTGTTCTATGGCGGCTTGGTGCGCAAGAAGAACGTTCTGGCCACCATGATGCAAAGTTTTGCCATGATGGCCGTCATCACCGTGCTGTGGGCCATCGTTCTCTACAGCCTGTGCTTCGGCTCAGGTACCAGCTTCATCGGCGGACTGGGCAACATGTTCATGCACGGCGTGGGCGCGCAGCCCGATCCCGACTACGCCGGGACGATTCCGCTGCAGACCTTCATGGTCTACCAGTTGATGTTCGCCATCATCACGCCGGCGCTCATCAGCGGGGCGTTCGCCGAGCGCATGAAGTTCAGCGCCATGCTGGCGTTCCTGGTGCTCTGGTCGTTCGTGGTCTATGCGCCAATGGCACACATGGTGTGGGGTAAGGGCGGCTTGCTGAATGCCAGCCTCGGCGGTCGCTTCCCCACGCTTGACTTCGCCGGAGGCACGGTGGTGCACATCACGTCGGGCGTGTCAGCGCTGGTCTGCGCGATCATGCTCGGGCGACGACTTGGCTACAAACAGGAGACCACGCCGCCCCACAGTCTCGTTATCAGCTTCGTCGGCGCCTGCCTGCTGTGGGTTGGCTGGTTCGGCTTCAATGCCGGCAGCGCGCTGAGTTCGGGAAGCCTGGCGACCAGTGCTTTCGTGGCAACCCATTTCGCGGCTGCGTCAGCAGCAGTGGGCTGGATCTTTGCCGAATGGCTGCGCAATGGTAAGCCCAGCGCTCTGGGCGCGATTTCGGGCTCCGTCGCGGGACTGGTTGCCGTTACGCCGGCCGCGGGTTTTGTTGGACCGATGCCCGCGCTGATGATCGGCTTCATCGCCGGCATCGTCTGCCACTTCATGGTGACCAAGGTCAAAGCAGCCTTCGGCTACGATGACTCGCTCGACGCCTTCGGCGTGCATGGCGTCGGCGGAACCATCGGGGCATTGCTGACGGGTGTGTTCGCGACTCGGCTCATCAATCCCATCTTCAAGGATGCGCAGGGTAACGCGCTTCCCGTTGGGTTGATCGACGGAAATGCGCATCAGTTGCTGAACCAGCTTGTCGGCGTGGGAACTGCGATTGCGCTGGCGGTGGTGGGGACGGTGGCGATCCTGAAGCTCGTCGACCTGGTAATTGGCCTGCGCGTTCCGGCGGAGCACGAGGTCGAAGGTCTCGACCTCACGCAACACGGCGAAGAAGGATACGCCTGGGAGCCGTCTCAGGCCCTTGCCGCAACGCAGGGGGATTAGCGTTACGCGGCGCTGAAGCGCCGCACCACCCTGCACCGTAGAATGTCTACCGTGCAGGACGTTTTCATTCTTGGCATCGAGAGCTCGTGTGATGAGACCGCCGCGGCGGTAGTACGCTCGGGTGAAGAGCTCGTCTCCAACGTGGTCTATTCGCAGTTTTCTACCCATCGGGCCTACGGTGGCGTGGTTCCTGAGCTGGCTTCGCGCGAGCACCTGCGCGCGATCGTGCCGGTGGTCAGAGCTGCTCTCGCGGAGGCCGGCAAGACCTATGAAACCATCGACGCCATCGCCGTCACCCAGGGACCGGGGCTGGCAGGCTCTTTGCTGGTCGGGCTAAGCTTCGCCAAGGCCGTGGCCTTTGCCGCCAACAAGCCGCTCATTGCGGTCAATCATCTCGAAGGCCACATCCACGCCGTGATGCTGGAGCAGCGGCAGAAGGGGAATTATGAGTTGCAGTTCCCTGTCCTGGCGCTGGTGGTCAGTGGCGGACACACGCACCTGTACGTTGCTGAAAGCCGCGACAGGGGCTGGGTGTATCACAATGTGGGACAGACGCGCGACGACGCAGCCGGCGAGGCATTCGACAAAGTCGCCAAGCTGCTGGAGCTGGGCTATCCTGGCGGGCCCATCATCGACTTCCTGGCACCGCACGGCAATGCAAAGGCGGTGAACTTTCCGTTCGCACAGATCAAGCATCGCGACCGTAATCCGGAGAATCGGCACGAACCTGACGCTCGGCGCATCGACTTCTCCTACAGTGGAATCAAGACGGCCGTGCTGCGCTACGTCGAGCTGCACGATATGCACGCCAGCATCGAGCAGCGGCGGGGAGCTTTGCGCGCGCTGACCAATCCCATGCCGCAAGACTATCTCGCCCATTGCGACAAGCAGACTCTCGATCTGGTCGCGTCCTTCCAGCGGGCGATGGTGAACGACCTCATCAGCAAGACGCTTGCTGCGGCCGAGGAATATAGCGCCTCCACGCTGCTGGTGACCGGGGGAGTGGCGGCTAACTCCGAGCTGCGCGCCGGCTTTGAGAGACAAGCGCATGAAGCTGGACTGGCGGTGTACTTCCCTTCGCGAAAACTTTCAACCGACAACGCCGCGATGATTGCAGCGGCTGCGTATCCGCGGTATCTCGCAGGCGAGTTCGCCGAAGCGGAGTTGTCTGCGGAAGCGGGATTACGTTTGCGGTAGCAGCTTCGCCAAGCACACCTCCGCGCCGTCGTCCATTGACCTGCCCGGTCGCCAGATGTGTTTATTCTTCGTCTTCGGTAGGAATCTTCGCTTCGATGTCCATGTCACGGAATTCGCTGGAGTCGAATACCTCGCGGCATTCCAGGCACTCCACGAACTCTGAGTCCTCGTCTCGCGAGACGACCTGGACACGGGGGTGAAGACATACATTGGGCATAGAGCTGCTCTGTGGGAGGTTGGGGGGCGCCGGGGCCGGCTGGGTGAAATTCATACAAGGTCCGCGCAAGGCGGACAGTCCTCGAAGTTGGCGGTATTTTAGCCTGACGCGATGCGAAGTCAAGCATTTCTCGCGCCCCGAAACATTAAATGTAGCCCGGCTTACAACGGTGTGAGCGCTTTCGCGACCGAAGACGGGAGGCCTCGCGTCGACGTCACCCGGTGCTACTTGGATGCCGTCGCGGTGCGGCTCGACCGCTAACCCCAAAATATACGACACATTTCGTCGCAAATTGCTAAGTCTTTCGCTGCCAGTTATCTGCAGCCCAATGCTGAGTTTTCTCCATTGCCTGAAAAACTTGCGCCCACTGGCGCCGGGGCCGTAAAATCAATTTGCGACCATAAAGGTCGTATATGCGTCTGAACAACGGTTCATGCTGAAGCTCACCAAGAAAGCCGATTACGGATTGATAGCCATGCGGCATCTCGCCGAGCACGCCGACTTGGGTGCTTGCAGCGCCAAGGATCTGGCCGAGATGTACAGCATTCCGCAAGAGGCGCTGGCGAAAATTTTGCAGCGGCTGACTAAGGCGGGGTTGTTGGTTTCGCAGTACGGCACAAACGGCGGCTACACCTTGGCGCGTGATCCGCGGCACATCAGCGCGATGGAAGTCATTCGCGCTATCGAGGGCCCGCTATTCATCACCTCGTGCAGCGTAAGCGACGACTGCGAGCAGAGCGATCACTGCACCATTCGCGGGCCGCTGCGCAAGGTAAGCCGCAGCATCGAAGAAGTCTTGAACCGGCTGACCATCTGGGAGATGACCGAGCCGGATACGGAAGCTGAACCGGAGCTGGTGACGCTGAGCGGTGCGCGTCGCAAGGCCGCGCAAGTTTAGGAGAGAACACATTTATATGAGCACTACTGCAATTGCCCCAGAGGAAGTGAACGTGAGCAAGGGCGTGAAGCTGCCCATCTACATGGACAACCACGCCACCACGCGCACCGATCCGCGCGTGGTTGAAGAGATGCTTCCCTTCTTCACCGAGAATTTCGGCAACGCTGCCAGCCGCAATCATGAGTTTGGCTGGGTCGCCGAGCAGGCCGTGGAGCAGGCGCGCGAACGCATCGCCAAGCTGATCGGCGCGACTTCGAAGGAAGTCATCTTCACCTCGGGCGCCACCGAGAGCGACAACCTGGCAATCAAGGGTGTCGCCGAAATGTATCGCGAGAAGGGCAATCACATCATCACGCAGGCCACCGAGCACAAGGCGGTGCTCGACACCTGCAAGCGGCTGGAGAAGTACGGCTTCCGCGTGACTTATCTGCCGGTACAGAAGGATGGCCGCATCGACCTCGACGACCTGAAGCGGGCCATGGACGACAAGACGATTCTGGTGACGATCATGACCGCCAACAACGAGATTGGCGTGCTGCAGCCGATTCGCGAAATCGGCGCGCTGTGTCATGAGCGGGGAGTACTGTTTCATACCGACGCGGTGCAGGCAGTCGGCAAGGTCCCGTTCAATGTGATTCAGGAGAACGTCGACCTGGCTTCGATCTCGGCCCACAAGTTTTATGGACCAAAGGGAGTGGGCGCGCTGTACGTTCGCCGCAAGAACCCGCGCGTGCAGCTTGTGGCGCAGATCGATGGCGGAGGCCACGAGCGCGGCATGCGGTCGGGAACGCTGAATGTTCCCGGCATCGTTGGGCTCGGCAAGGCCGCGGCGCTGGCGAGCGAGGGAATGGCGGAAGAAGCGAAGCAGCTAGCGGCCTTGCGCGATCGTCTGAGGGACAAGATCATGGGCCAGCTCGACGAGGTCTACATCAACGGATCATGGGAGCATCGCCTGCCGGGCAACCTGAACATCAGCTTCGCATACGTGGAAGGCGAGTCGCTGCTGATGGGCATCAACGACATCGCCGTTTCGAGCGGCTCGGCCTGCACCTCGGCGACGCTGGAACCATCTTATGTATTGAAGGCGCTCGGCGCGGGAGACGATCTGGCACATAGCTCGATTCGTTTCGGCATCGGTCGTTTCAACACGGAAGCGGAAGTGGATTATGTAGCTGAGCGCGTGGTCGATACCGTGAATCGCCTGCGCGAGTTGTCGCCGTTGTACGAGATGGCGAAGGAAGGCATCGATTTGACGAAGGTGCAGTGGGCGGCTGAGCCGTCGGCGCACTAAAGGGTTTGAAAGGGCACGGCTTCAGCCGTGCTGGAGAAAACGGATTTACGAAGGGGCTTCAGCCCCCGAGGAGAAATAAACGATGGCATACAGCGATAAGGTTCTGGATCACTACACGCATCCGCGCAACGTGGGCTCGCTCGACAAGAACAGCCAGGAAGTGGGCACAGGTCTGGTCGGCGCGCCGGAGTGCGGCGACGTGATGAAGCTGCAGATCAAGGTCAACCCTACAACCAGCGTAATCGAGGACGCGAAGTTCAAGACCTTCGGTTGCGGCTCGGCCATCGCTTCGTCTTCGCTCGCCACTGAGTGGGTGAAGGGCAAGACGGTGGATGAGGCGTTGCAGATCAAGAACACCGACATCGTGAAGGAGCTGTCTTTGCCTCCGGTGAAGATTCACTGCTCGGTGCTGGCGGAAGACGCCATCCGCGCCGCGATCGGCGACTGGAAGAAGAAGCAAGGCCAGGCACAGATGGAGTCCGCTCCGGTTGCGCAGCAGGCGCAAGCTGGGTAGAGGATAGGCGCGCCTTGCGTGAGTGCAGGGCGCGCCGAAGAACCCCATGAGCACGGTTGACATCGACAACTCGCCACAGTCACAAGCGCCTGCCGTGCCCGCGAAGGGCATTCAGGTAACCGAGAAGGCGTTGGCGCGCATTCGTTCTGCCATGGCGAAGGAAAACATTTCGCCGACGGAAGGCGGCCTGCGCCTGGGCGTGCAGGGCGGAGGTTGCTCGGGACTGAGCTACAACATTCGTTTCGACACGCAGCCGCGTGAGCGGGATCGCATATTTCAGTACGGCGACGTACGCTTGTTCGTTGATCCGAAGTCCTTCATCTATCTGCATGGCATGATTCTCGATTACGAAGAGACGCTCATGCATCAGGGCTTCGTCTTCCAGAACCCGAATGCGAAGAAGTCTTGCGGCTGCGGCAGCTCGTTCTCGTGACGTGACTCTTTTCCCAAAAATTTGCGCTGATTGCCGGCACCCATGAATGGGTGCTCCACCCGAATCCCAATGGCAACCACGAAACGTGACAAACCGGAAGACAGCGGCGTGCTGGTGGTAAGCCAGGACAAGCCGCTCAAAGCCAACTGCTGGTCTTGTGGAGCGATGCGCGCCGCGCACTTCTGCCAGTCTTGCGGCAAGGTGCAACCGCCCGTACCGGTCGATTACTTCACATTCTTTGGCCTTCCCTATCGCCTGAACATCGACACAGAGCAATTGGAGCTCGATTTCTACGATTTGAGCCGGCACCTGCATCCTGACATAAATGCCGCCAGCAGCAATTCCGAACAGGAATGGAGTCTGGAAAAAAGTTCCCAGCTCAACGATGCGTATCGCACGCTGAAGGACCCGATTGCGCGTACTGAATACCTGCTGCGTCTGCAGGGAGTGGAGCTTGAAGAGCAGTCAAAGACCGCAACTGAAGAGGCGCGGCGCACCGGCGCAACGAAGAAGCAGGCAGTGCCGCCCGATCTGCTGGAAGAGGTCTTCGAGTTGAACATGCAGCTGGAAGAGCTGCGCATGAACAAGAAAATGGGCGAAGACGACCGGACCCTGGAGAACGACGTACGAAAGACCAAGCAGCATCTCCAGACCAAGCACGAGGGCCTCATCGAAGAATTGCGCTCGGCGTGGAATGATTGGGACGCCCTGATCGATAGCAGCCAACGCGGCCAGACGGTATTGGAGAGTGACCGCACCAAGGTGCGCAACCGCATGGTGGACGTGCTGAACCGCCGCTCGTATATCCGCAATTTGCTACGCGATGTGGATGCGGTGCTGGAGGGGTGAGACGGCGCGGGATGCTGCCTTGGCTGGCGGCTGAGAGCTGGCGGCATAGGGGTCCTTCGACTCGTCGCCCTGCTCCTCGCTCAGGATGACAAAAAAATTAGATGGCTTCTGATCGCATTATCGGAATCGACCTCGGTACTACCAACTCGCTGGTGGCCTACATGGAGAAGGACCGCCCGGTCGTTATCCCGGGCGAGGACGGCTCCAACCTTCTGCCGTCCGTTGTCGCTCTAGACCAGAACGATCAGGTCGTGGTCGGTAACCCAGCGCGCAAATACTTAATCGAGACTCCCGAGCGCGCAGTCTACAGCGTGAAGCG
>Ga0335083_10009208_pt1 | contig 11995 bp, 11 predicted proteins | sample Lox_Sample_42_FD_206716 | JGI IMG/M metagenome (GOLD analysis project Ga0335083, IMG submission 206716) | Soil microbial communities from Loxahatchee National Wildlife Refuge, Florida, United States - Lox_Sample_4.2 | ecosystem: Environmental > Terrestrial > Soil > Wetlands | place: USA... | reverse complement strand
GCGAAGTCCGGCAACCCGCAGTCGACGCCCGAGTCGATGATCGCGACCTTCACGGGGTTGACCGGCGGCGGCGGCGGCGCCGGCCAGGCGTTGAAGGCGCTGTCCTTGCTCAGGTACCACTGCTTCGCGTAGTACGCGCTCGCCGGCGTGAACGCCGCAGCACTCGACGCTGCGATGAGCGCCGCTGCCACGCCGCCGAGCAGGGCGACCCTCGACTTCTTCACTACCTCACGGTAGCCGTCTGAACCCGAATCCGCACGTACGCGGCCGCGTCCTGGGCCGTAGCCAAGCGGTAATCGGTCGTCGCCTTCGGCTTGACGGCGAAGTGGAATGCACCGGTCGCCGGGTCGGGAACGACCGCCCTGAGCCGCTTCCACAGCGTCCCGCTCGTGCGCTTCTGCACGACGACGCCGCGCAGGCCGCGCACCACACCCTGCAGCGTGACGCGGGTGCCCGGAGTCACGACCGGATTCGGAGACGGCGGCTGCAGCGAGAGGACGTCGACGCTGAACCACGTCGAACGGAGCCCGAGCGACGAGGCGACGGTCGCGCCGCCGACCACAGCCGTACGCGTCGAGCCGCCGGAGAGCGAGGTGATCCTCACGGTCTTTGCACGCCGCGACGAGTTGCGTTTGACGGTCGCATCGACGATCCGCCCGAGGACACCGAGCGCGTGCCCGAGCGTCTTGCCGGTGACGGGCACCGGCCCCCAGTCGTGGTAGGGGGAGATGGTGTCGTACGGATCCTTGACCGAGACGAGGTAGGGCCGGCCGGTGGAGGCGAACGCGTCGGCGGCCGACTGCGTCCACCCGCCCGTGCTCGACGAGAAGAGAGTCTCCGCCACGGTGTCGTCGTAGAGCAGAACCGTTCCCGCCGTCTCGTCCACCGCCTGCCTGCCGGGAGGCGTCTCCGCGGAGACGCCGAGGTATGCCTGGCTGCGGCCGTCCGCGTAGACGTCGAACGCAGCCCCGGCCTTCCGGACGGCGAGGGCGTACGAGCGCGCGGCGACGGCCTGCGCCTCGAGTGCAGCCGGCAGCCAGTTCGACGGCATCTCCGCCGGGACGACGCCGTACAGGTACTGCTCGAGCGGCAGGACGTTGATCGCCCGAAGTTTCTGCTGCGGCGCGTCCACGACGATCCGCCCGCGGTAGGTGCGGCCGAGAGTGAGCTTCGATCCCGGCGCCGGCGCGAACGTGAGCGGCGGCGTGAGCGGCTGCTTCGGCGCACCGTCGACCGCGAGCTCGAGGTTCGGGGTGAAGGTCGTCTTGCCCGCCGGAAGCGTGTGTTCGATGCCGTCTCCGTCCTCGACCGTGAACGGCTTGGGCGACGAGATCGTTAGCTTCTTCTTCCCGCCGGCGAGAAGGACGCGGATCGAAGTCGCGATCGTCTGGCCGGGCGTCGTGCCCGGGTAGTAGGCGGCGAGGATCTGCTCGTACGAGTACCCCTGCAGCGCGTACCCCTGTGCGCCCCACTGCCCCATGCCGACCCCGTGTCCATAGCCGTGACCGCTGACGAGGAAGAGAGCGCCGGAACCGGAGGGCGCGACGTACTGCGGGGCGGCCGGAGGCGCCGCGTGCGGCGCCGAGGCGAGAGTGACAGCGACGGCGAGGACGGCGAGGGCGGCGGCGAAGCGAACCAGGACGTCCCTGAGGGTAGCGACCGGTCCGTCGGGCCGACCTGTACACTCCTCGAGACATTTGCGAGGCGACGAGGCCTCGGTTGCCACAGTGGCGGCCGGGGCTTTTTTGCGTTCAAGGAGGGAGAATGGCGTACGTGGAGAGCAGAGACCGCGCGACATCCGACCCGGAGACGCGCAAGGAAGTGCTCGCGGAGATCGAGTCCCGCGGCATCGAGGACGTGCTCCTCTGGTTCACCGATCTCGAGGGACACCTGAAGAGCTTCGCGATCACGCGGGGCGAGGTCGAGGGCGCGCTCGACGACGGAATGGGCTTCGACGGCTCGTCGATCACCGGCTTCAACGCGATCGAGGAGTCGGACATGGTCGCGATCCCCGATCCCGAGACGTTCCGGGTGCTGCCCGACGGCCAGACGGCGAGGATGATCTGCGACGTCGTGACTCCGGACGGCGACCCGTACGCCGGCGATCCGCGCTTCGCGCTCCGGCGCGCGCTCGAGCGGATGGAGTCGCTGGGCTTCGACACGTTCAACGTCGGGCCCGAGGCCGAGTACTTCCTCTTCAAGGACGAGAAGGGCACCGAGACGCTCGACGAGGGCGGCTACTTCGCGCAGACGACCCTCGACGCGGCGACCGGCGTCCGCCGCGACACGATCCGCGCGCTCGAGTCGATGGGCATCCCGGTCGAGTACCACCATCACGAGGTCGGTCCGTCGCAGCACGAGATCGACATCCGCTACGCGGGCGCACTCGACATGGCCGACTTCATGCTCACGTACCGGCTCGTGGTCAAGGAGGTCGCGAAGCAGCACGGCTACCACGCGACCTTCATGCCGAAACCGCTCTTCGGCGAGAACGGCTCGGGCATGCACACGCACCAGTCGCTCTTCACCGACGGGCACAACGCGTTCTTCGACGCCGACGACAAGTGGCACCTGTCCGACGTCGCGAAGGCGTTCATCGCCGGCCAGCTCCGGCACGCGCGCGAGCTCTCGGCGGTCTTCGCGCAGTGGGTCAACTCGTACAAGCGCCTGGTGCCGGGCTTCGAGGCTCCCGTCTATGTCGCGTGGTCGCAGCGGAACCGCTCCGCGCTGATCCGAATCCCGCTCTACAAGCCTGGCTCCGAGCAGGCGACGCGCGCCGAGATCCGCTGTCCCGACCCGGCGTGCAACCCGTACCTGACCTTCGCAGCGCTCCTCCATGCCGGCCTCGAGGGGATCGAGCAGGGCTACGAGCTACCCGATCCGATGGAGACGAACCTGTACCACCTGACCGCCGAGCAGCGCCGCGAGCGCGGGATCGTCTCCCTCCCGGAGACGCTCGGCGAGGCGATCGACGAGCTCTCGCAGTCGGCACTCATGCGGAAGGCGCTCGGCCCGCACATCTTCGACCGCTACGTCGAGCTGAAGCGGAAGGAGTGGGACGAGTACCGCGTCCAGCTGACCGACTGGGAGATGCGCAAGTACCTGGCCGTTCTGTAGGCAGATCTCCCGTGGGGGACGGCCGCCAGGGTCGTCCCCCACCTTGAACCTCGTCTCCTTCCGGTGTTGAATCGACAGCGAGCAACCGAGGGAGGCGCATGACACGCATCGAAGGATCCGTTACGGCGATCTCGTGGATCCCGTCGGAGGCGATCGAAGGGATGCCGAAGCTGCCGTTCGAATTGGGCGTCGGCCACTACGACGAGCCGCCGCCGGATCGGCTCGAGGGTCCGAGGGATATCGAGGAGCTGCGCGACGCAGACCGATTCCGCGAGGCAAATTTGCTGCACGCCTGGATCGAGGTCGACGACGGCAAGATCGTCGACGCCGGCTACTTCGGAGGCGGTCTCGTCGGCGCGACGACGTTCCGCCTCGGGCCGAAGGCGATCGTCGTCCCGGGAGTCGCGTTCGAGGTGAAGCGCGCGAAGCCGGAGATCTCCGCAGACGGCGCCCGCTTCGTGCAGACCGTGGGCGGCCGTGCCGGCTTCCCGGCGCCGCGGCTCGTCAAGGGTGGTTCGTTGTTCCGGATCCAGTCGGCCACGGCGTGGACGACGCTCGCGCTCACCGTCCACACGGACGGCCGCATCGAGCACGAGCTGGTCGGCGCGAGCCCGTTCCCGCGTCACTGGATCTACGACCACGAGGGCGCGCTCGTGGAGAAGACCGGCACCGTCGACTTCAAGAAGTGGTACCACGAGCCGCACGGCGAGCCAACGCCCTGGGGAGACGAGGAGTCGGCGACCGTCGTCGCAGAGGCCGAGAGCGCACTCGAGCGGGAGCTGTCGCGGAAGCTCCTCTCGGGAGACGAGAAGCTCTCCAAGCTCAAGCTCGGCGAGGGCGCCGTGCTCGTGACGCAGGGCGGGGAGGGAGACAAGCTCTACCTCCTCCTCGACGGCGTCGTCGGCGTCGAGGTAGACGGAGAGCAGGTCGCCGAGATGGGCCCGGGAACGATGCTCGGCGAGCGCGCGGCGCTCGAGGGCGGGCTCCGCACCGCGACCCTGCGGGCATTGACCCCGATCAACGTGGTCGTCGTGCCACGGGAGCTCGTCTCCGAGCCCGAGCTGGCGGCACTCGCAGCGGACCGCAAGCGCGAGGGCTAGCCAAGGACCGAAGCGGCGGACGGGCTCTGCTCCGTCCGCCGCTCCGCGCATCGTTCGGGTGTGGCCGGGCTCGGCTCGCCCCTTCTCGTGCTCATCTTCCTGGCGGCCTCGGGTCTGACCTGGGCCGCGGGGATCACGCTTTCGAAGACGACCGATGCGTTGGATGCGCGGCTCGGGTTGGGCGACGAGCTCGGCGGCCTGGTCCTCCTTTCGATCGCCGGGAGCCTCCCCGAGCTCGCGATCACGATCTCCGCTGCCGCGGCGGGGAACCTCCCTCTCGCGGCCGGAAACCTCATCGGCGGTATTGCCGTCCAGACGATGGTCTTGTTCATCTGCGATTTCGTCGTCGGGCCGCCCCGGCCGTTGACGTACCTCGTGGGGCGGCTGACTCCTGTCCTAGAGGCGCTGCTCGTGGTCATCGTCGTCGCCGGAGTCGAGATGGGCTCGCTCCTGCCGGAGTCGACCGCGATCGCCGGCCGGGTCAGCCCCGCATCGCTGGGAATCGTCGTCGTCTGGGTGGTCGGCCTCTACTCGATCAACCGGGCGGCCAAGGATCCTCGCTGGCAGATCTCGATGCCGGGGAGCCAGCCGGGGCGCCGCCGCCGCGAGAGGGCTCAGCCCGACCAGCCGCATCCGTATTCCGGATCGTCCACAGCGCGAATCGCCGTGTTCTTCGGCATCGCCTGTGCCGTCACGCTCGCCGCGGGAGTCGCGCTCGAAGCGAGCGGCAACGAGATCGCCACGAGGCTCGGCGTCAACGGAGTGATCTTCGGCGCGACGGTGCTCGCCACAGCGACTGCGCTCCCCGAGATCTCGTCCGGGATCGCGGCGGTCAGACTGGGCGACAACGCACTCGCGATGGGCGACATCTTCGGCGGCAACGCGTTCCAGGTGTGTCTCTTCCTCGTGGCAGACCTCGTGGCCGGGCAGCCCGTGCTCCCATCCGCAGGCCCGCTCAACGCCTGGCTCGCCGCGCTCGGTGTCGCACTGACCGCCGTTTACGGTTTCGGCGTGATCAGCCGTCCGGCCCACACACACTGGCGAGTCGGGCCTGATTCCCTGCTGGCACTCGGGATCTTCGGCCTCGGCATCGCCGGGCTCTTCTTCGTCCCGACCTAGGCTTACGCACGTGCAGGCGACCGACCGCCACCTGCGGCTGCTGACGGAGACGATCGCCGCCGTCAACTCGACGCTCGATCTCGAGGAGGTCCTCCACCTCGTTGCCAACGAGGTGGCGGCCGCACTCGACGCCGACGCGTGTTTCGTCTACCTCTACGACGAGGCCGCCGGCGAGCTCGTGCTGCGCGCGACGCACGGCACGCCGCTCGACCAGATGACCCGCCGCCCGCGCTTGCGTCCCGGCGAAGGGATCACCGGGACTGCGGCAGCCGAGCTCCGTCCCGTCGCGATCGCCGCGAACGCCGACCTCGACCCCCGCTGGAGGGAGTTTCCGAACCTGCCGGAGTCGGAGTACGAATCGATCCTCGCGGTGCCGATCCTGGCGCGCGAGCAGCTCGCCGGCGCACTGAACGTCCGCACGCGCGAGCCGCGCGCGTTCCGGCCGGACGAGATCGAGCTCCTGCAGGCGATCGCGGGCCAGGTCGCGCAGTCGATCGTCCACGCACAGCTCTACGCCGAGGCGCAGCGGCGCGTCGCCGAGCTCGAGGCGCTCGCGCGCATCTCGGAAGCCGTCTCGGAATCGCTCTACCTCGAGGAGTCGCTCGAGGCGATCGTGAAGACGACGATGGACGCGGTTCAGGCCACGGGGGCGGCGCTCGTGCTCGAGGACGGCCGGATCGCCTGGCCCGAGGGCCATGCCGCGGGTTTCGCCGTCCGGACACCGTTGCGCTGGAAGCGCCGCCAGATCGGTGAGCTCGTCGCGGACCGAGACACGCCCTTCACGGACGAGGAACGGGCCCTCCTCGAGGCGATCGCCCACCACGCCGCCGTCGCGCTCGAGCACGGCCGCGCCGTGATGCGCGGCGTCCTCGCCCAGGAGATCCATCACCGCGTGAAGAACAACCTCCAGACCGTCGCCTCGCTCTTGCGCCTGCAGGCACGCGCCGACGGCGTCGACCCGCGCGAGGCGCTCGAGCATTCCGTCAACCGGATCCTGGCCATCGCTGCCGTGCACGAGTCGCTCACCGAGCAGCGCGAAGAGGACGTCGACCTCGCGGAGCTGATCGACCGGCTGCGCGCGATGCTCGTGCAGGGGATCGGCGCCGGGCGAGACGTCGAGGCGCAGCTCGAGCCGGTCTCGCTCGCCGGCAGCCGCGCGACCGCGCTCGCCCTCGTGTTCTCGGAGCTGCTCCAGAACGCGCTCGAGCACGGCGAAGGGACGGTGCGGATCGAGCTCGCGCGGCGCGACGACGAGGTTCTGCTGGCGATCGCTGACGAGGGATCCGGAGCCGACGGCACACCGAGCGGCACGGGGCTCTCGATCGTCCGTGCACTCGTCGCCGACGAGCTGCACGGCAGCTTCGCCTTCGCCGGTGCGCGTGCCGAGGTGGTGTTTCCGGCATGAGCGATTGGTCGGAGGTGCTGATCCACGTCCGGCGCGGGGATGAATTCCTCGTCGCGCACCGCTCACCCGAAGGCGGCGGTTACTGGCACACGATCGCCGGAGCTGTCGAGCCCGGCGAGGAGCCGGACGCGGCGGCGGCGCGCGAGCTCTGGGAAGAGACAGGACTCGAGTCGGCGGAGCTGCAGCCGCTCGGCGACTTCGCGTACGTCCGCGAATCCTGGGAGTCGGAGCCGGGACTGCGCGTGCACGTGCGCGCCTTCCTCGTGGACGTCGAGGCCGGGTGGGAGCCTGTCCTGAACCACGAGCACGACGAGTACCGCTGGCTGGCGCCGGAGCAGGCGGCCGAGGTGCTGCAGTGGCCGGAGCCGGCCCAGTTGCTGCGCGAGCTGACGTGAGGGAAGCGCCGCCTCCGTACGTCGGCGAAGGGCCGCATGCGCTCTGGCACGTGAGCGAGGACGACTCGATCCGCCGCTTCGAGCCCCGGAACGGAAAGGTCTGGGCGATCGGGACTCGGCTCCTGCCGCTCTACTGGTTTCCGCGCGACTGCCCGCGCGCGACGTTCTGGGCCGAGTCGACGACCACCGACGACGACGTCGAGCGACTCCTCCGCGGCGACCGAGAGCGGCGGGTCCACGTCGTCGAGCCCGGCCGGCTGGGGCCGATGCGGGCGCGGCGGGTCGTCGCCTACCGCGTGCCCGAGGAGACGTTCGTCGAGAACGAGGATCGGTTCTGGATCTCCGAGGAGCCCGTGGAGCCGCTCGAGCTCGTCGAGCTCGGTGACCTCGTCGAGCGCCACGAGACAGCCGGGATCGAGCTCCGGACCGAGGAGGACCTGCTCGAGCTGTGGGACGAGGTGATCGCGTCGAGCCTCGGTTACAGCGGAATCAGACTCCGCAACGCCGCCTCCGACGGGAACCAGTAGTCGCTCTGATCGTCGGCGACCCCGAGCAGCTGCCGACGGCGCGGCGACAGGGAGGCGAGCCGGTCGGCGTCGAGCGCCAGGTCGTCACGCGGCCGGATCCAGCGGTGCGTGTAGCCGTAGAAGAGAACCTTCCGCGTCCGGTCCGAGGAGTTGTCGCCGCGGGCATGCCAGAGCCGCCGGTCGAAAATGACGGCGCTCCCGGCGCCGACGAGCACGGGCAGCGCGCCGGCGGGCTCGCACTCGCGGGACAGCGTGTCCTGCTCATGGCTTCCCGGGACGACGCGGAGCGCCCCGTGCTCGGCGGTCGGCACGTCGGTGAGGAAGTACGCGACCTTGACCGACAGGCGCGGCCGCGGCGAGGCGAGCTCGACGTTCTGGCGCCCGCCGTCCTGGTGCCAGCGCCAGCTTCGCTCGGCCCGGGGCTCCGGCGGATGGACGTCGAGATGGCAGTGGTAGACGTAGATGTTCGGGCCGAGGACGTCGGCGACGAGCGGCAGGCACGCGGGATGATCCACGAGCTCGAGGAAGGAGTCGTCGAGACCCGCGAACGCGAGGCGGTGCAGCGGACCGGCCGATCCCCCTTCCTTCTCCCACACCCGGTCGACCGCCGCCTCGAGGCGCTCCACCTCCGCCCGACGCAGCGCCTCCGGAACGACGACGAATCCGTTCCGCTCGAACTCCTCCCGCACCTCGCCTATACGCGGAGAGCGCCGCGTAAGGTCCCGTCGCAATGCGGATCCTGATCGCCGAGGACGAGACGATCATCCGCCTCGACCTGCGCGCCTTGCTCGAACGGGCCGGCTTCGAGGTGTGCGCCGAGGCGAAGGACGGCGAGCAGGCCGTCGAGCTCGCGCGCTCGGAGGAGCCCGACCTCGCGGTCCTCGACGTGAAGATGCCGCAGCTCGACGGGATCGAGGCGGCCCGGCGGATCCTCGACGAGCGGCCGATCCCGATCGTGATGCTGACGGCGTACGGCCAGGAGGAGCTGGTGTCCCGCGCCGTCGAGGCCGGCGTGTTCGGCTACCTCGTGAAGCCGTTCCGCGAGCAGGATCTCCTGCCGGCGATCGCCGCCGCCCGGGCGCGACACGAGGAGCTCAGCGCCCTGCGCGAGGAGGCCGAGTCGCTCGCGGACGCCCTTGCCGCACGAAAGGTGATCGAGCGGGCGAAGGGGCTCCTGATGGCGAAGGAAGGGCTCAGCGAGCAGGAGGCGTTCGCGCGCCTGCGGAAGGCGAGCCAGGCTTCGGGCCGGCCGCTCAGGGTGATTGCCGAAGCCGTCGTCGCGACCCTCGCCGGAGACACGTGAGCAGCAGCGGCGACCATCCCAACGCCGCGCTCGTGCGGCGCCTGTTCGCCGCCTTCGGGAAGGATCCGATGGCGATTTCCGCCGCGCTCGGGCGCGACGTTGTCTGGCGGGTGCCGGGCCACACCGCGATGAGCGGCGAGTACCGCGGCCGGCGCGACGTGGTCGAGTTCCTGCGCCGCACCGGGCTCGAGACCGGCGGGACCTACAGCAGTAGCCTCCACACCGTCTTCGCCGACGACGAATGGGCTGTGGCGATCTATCGCGCGACGGGCAGCCGCAACGGAATCGAGCTCGACGTCGACCAGGCGCTCGTGATCCGCATCGCCGACGGGCTCCTGCAGGACGTGACTGCGGTGCCGCTCGACTCCGCCTTCGAGCGCTTCTGGGCCTAGCCGCCGACGACCGTCGAGATCGGGACGGCCTGCGAGGGCGCCTTGACGCGCACCGGCTCGTTCCAGCGGCTGATCTTGAGCGCGTCGCCGAACCCTTTGCTCGCGTCGAAGTCGGACACGGCGAGCGGACGGAGCTTCGCGTCCGGGAAGACCGCTTCCACGAACCGCACTCCGGGCTCTCGGTTCTTGCCCTCTACGCCGGTGACCTTGCGACCGCCGATCGTCGTCGTGACGAAGGCCAGCGGCGCGCCCGGATGGATGTCGCGGAGGAACGACGGCAGGGTCACCGAGGCCGCGAGATCGCTGTACTTGGCGTTCCCGGGCGGGACGGAGATCCAGCGCCCGTCGTAGGCGGCTGCCTGCGCAGCCGTGAAGCCGAGGAAGCCCTGCAGCGCGTACGTGTTCCCACGGAGATACGCGAGGCGCTTGACGACGATCACCGTGAACCGGCCCTTCTTGCCCTGGAGCGTGAGGTTGACCTTCTGGATCCCGCTGGTCGGCCCGACGTCGGCGACCATCGTCTGGCGCAGGCCCTGGGCGGCGCCGCTCTCGACGTAGTGGACGGAGTGCTGCTTCCGTGCGGTCGCGAAGATCGCGTCGCGGAGCGACTTCGGCGACTGTGCGGCGAGCGCGACCGCCGCCGCCACGGCTGCGGAGGCGGCCACGACGATGCCGAGTGCGGCGACGCGGTGCATCCCCGCCAGCCTACGTGTGGGCTCTCGCCCCGACCACGTCTACGCCTGCGCCTGGTCGAAGAGCTGTTCCCAGCGCTCGAGGAGCGCCGTGAGCGCGTCTCGGCAGCGCTTGTGCGCGGCGAGGACGTCGACGTCCGTCCAGTCCTCGGCGAGCTTCGTCTCGAGCTCGGCAACCTCGGCCTCGCGTGCGGCGATCTCCGCCTCGATCCGCTCGAGCTCGGAAGGACGATGCGACTTCGGCTTCGTGGCCGGCGCCTTCGCCGCCGGCTTGGGGCGCTCCACCGAAGTGGGCTCGGGCCTCGCGCGGGCCTCTCGCTCTTCGCGCACCCGCAGGAGCTCGGCCCAGCCGCCGTCGTAGGCGCACAGCTCCCCGTCCTCGATGGCCAGCGTCCGCTCGGCAATCGCGTCGAGCAGCGCGCGGTCGTGCGAAACGAGCAGCACGGTCCCGGGAAACGCGTCGAGCGCCGCTTCCAGCGCCTCGCGGCTCTCGAGGTCGAGGTGGTTCGTCGGCTCGTCGAGGACGAGGAAGTTGGCGCCGGACGCGACGGTGACCGCGAGTGCGAGTCGCCGACGCTCGCCGCCCGACAGCACGGAGACGGGCCTCTCGTGCACGTCCCAGCCCGAGAAGAGGAAGCGGCCGAGCAGCGACTGCGCGTCGGGCCGCGAGAGGCCGGTCATCGCCTGGACGCACTGGAGGACCGAGCCGCGCGTGTCGAGCTCCATCTCCTGCTGCGAGAAGTAGCCGATCTGCACGCCGTGGCCGATCCGCACCCCTTCTCCCCGGACGAGCTTCTCGAGCAGCGTCGTCTTGCCGGAGCCGTTGGGGCCGACGAGCGCGACATGCTCGCCCCGCTCGAGCGCGAACGTCGCGTTGCGCAGCAGGACGCGCCCGCCGATTGCGACTTCCAGACCGTCCGCCTCGACCACGGTTCGCCCGCTCCGCGCCGGCTTGAGGAACTCGAAGCCGAGGCCGCGGGTCTGGCGGGAGAGGAGCGCGATCTGGTCGGCGTGCGCGGCCTTCTCCTGCTCGAGCCGGCCGATGTGCGTGAGCTTCGCCTGCGCCTGCTTCGCCTTGCTCTTCTTGTAGCGGAACCGCTCCACGAACCGCTCGAGCCGCACGAGGTCGGACTGGACGCGGGCGACCTCCTTCTGCGCGTGCAGCATCCGCGCCGCCTTCTCGCGCCGCCACGCGTGCCACGGCCCGGGGAAGAACGTCCCGCGCCCGGCTTCGAGCTCGAGTGTCGCGGTCGTCACGGCCTCGAGGAACCAACGGTCGTGGGCGACGAGGATGACGGCCGCGTCGAGCGAGGCGAGTTCGCGCTCCAGCCATTCGAGGTTCGCGACGTCGAGATGGTTGGTGGGCTCGTCGAGGAGCAGCAGATCCGGGTCGCCGCCGAGCGCGCGGGCCAGCGAAGCCCGGGTCAGCTCGCCGCCGGAGAAGGTGCGGAGCGGCCGGTCGAGGTCTTCCTCGGCGAAGCCGAGCCCGCGGACCACCGAGGCCGCACGGTCGCGCCAGGCGTAGCCCCCGGCGTGCTCGAGCCGAGCCTGAGCCTCGGCGTAGCGGTTCAGCGTCGCCTGCGCGTGGTCGCCCCCGACCATCGCCTGCTCGAGGCGGCGCAGCTCCTGCTCGAGCGCGACGAGGTCGCGCGCGCCGGCGAGCACGTACTCCCGCAGGGTCAGCTCCTGCTCGAGCGGCGGCCGCTGGTCGTGCAGAGCGACCCGCGTCCCCTTGGCGAAGGCGAGCTCCCCGCCGTGCTTCTCGGTTTCGCCGGCGAGGATCCGGAGCAGCGTCGTCTTGCCGGCGCCGTTCGGCCCGGAGAGCGCGACGCGGTCGCGCCGCTCGACGGAGAACGAGACGCCGTCGAAGAGGACGGAGCCCGCGAGCTCCTTGCGGAGGTTGGAGGCGATCACGACTGCCATGGCCGGATGCCACTGTAGATTC
>Ga0335083_10009206_pt1 | contig 11995 bp, 10 predicted proteins | sample Lox_Sample_42_FD_206716 | JGI IMG/M metagenome (GOLD analysis project Ga0335083, IMG submission 206716) | Soil microbial communities from Loxahatchee National Wildlife Refuge, Florida, United States - Lox_Sample_4.2 | ecosystem: Environmental > Terrestrial > Soil > Wetlands | place: USA... | reverse complement strand
GGGCAGATATTTCCGGCGGACTTCTTCGTGCACACGCAGATCGGCGTCGAGCTGCCCACCGACCGCTCGCGCGCCTCCGAGGAGGCGTTCTTCCGCGGTGCGCTGGGCAAGAGCTTCACCCAGGGGCGCTTCGGCAGGATGTGGTCGCCGATGGTGGAGATCCTCGGCGCCCGAGAGCTGGTCTCCGGGGAAACAACGCAATGGGACGTGCTGCCCGAAATGCAGGTGACGCTCAGTCGGCGGCTGCACATCAGGGTCAACGCCGGAGTCCGGTTCCCGCTCACGGACGCGGGATCCAGGAGCACCGAGGTCCTCTTCTACTTCTTATGGGACTGGTTCGACGGGGGGCTCGGATCGGGATGGTGACCATGACTTCGATGGCCCGGCGCCGTTCGTGGCTCACGGCCGCGTGCGTCCTCGGTGTGGTTCCGGCCGCGCACGCGCAAGGCGTGCGCAGCGGCACCGATCTGTTCGTCACCGCCGACCGGTGCATGGCCTGCCACAATGGTCTCGTGACCTCGGCGGGCGAGGACGTCTCGATTGGGCTCCTGTGGCGGCCCACCATGATGGCCAACTCGGCGCGGGACCCATACTGGCGCGCGGCGGTCCGGCGCGAGATGCTCGACCGGCCGGCGGCCGCGGCGGCGATCCAGGACGAGTGCTCGAAGTGTCACATGCCGATGATGCGCTACGCAGCGCACGTCGACGGGCGCGTGGGCGAGGTCTTTGCCAACCCCCCGACCGGCGGCCGAACGGCCGCTGAGCGGCTGGCGGCGGATGGCGTCTCCTGCTCCATGTGTCACCAGATCGCGGCTGAGAACCTCGGGACGGAGGAGAGCCTGGTCGGGGGATTCCAGGTGGATGGGACCGCTCCGCCCGACCACCGCGCCATCTTCGGACCGTTCCAGATCGATTCGGGGCGCACCCGGGTCATGCAGTCGGCCACAGGCTTTCTGCCGACCGAGGCATCCCACCTTCGTACCTCGGAGCTGTGCGCCACCTGCCACACACTCCACACTCACGCGATGGACGCCGACGGGAACGTAATCGGCCGGCTCCCCGAGCAGGTGCCCTACCAGGAATGGCGGCACAGCGGGTACGCGCCGGCGCAGACGTGCCAGTCGTGCCACATGCCCGTCGTCGAAGACAGCGTAGCGATCACCGGCGTGCTCGGACACCCTCGTCCGGGGGTCCACCGACACGGATTCCGGGGCGGGAACTTCTTCGTGTTGCGCATGCTCAACCGGTATCGCGCCGAGCTCGGCGTCACCGCCCTGCCCCAGGAGCTCGACGCCGCCGCGGAGCGCACGGTCGCGGAGCTCACCACGGCCACCGCGACCGTGACGGTGGAACGCGGTAGGGTCGAGGACGGCGTGCTGGAGGCGGACGTGGCCGTGCGGAACCTCACGGGACACAAGTTCCCGACGGCTTATCCATCCCGGCGCGCATGGCTGCACGTCATGGTCCGGGATGGAGACGGTCGAGTCCTGTTCGAGTCCGGCGGGCTCGCCTCGGACGGAAGCATCCTCGGGAACGATAACGATGCGGACGCCCGGGGCTTCGAATCGCATTACGCGACCATCGACGATCCCGCGCAGGTGCAGATCTACGAGGCTATCCTCGGCGGGCCGGACGGCGCCGTGACCACGGGGTTGCTCACGGCGAGCCAATACCTCAAGGACAACCGCTTGCTCCCCGCGGGGTTTGACAAGGCCACGGCGGAGGACGACATCGCGGTCCACGGCGCGGCGCTCGACGACCCGAACTTCGGCGCCGGGGGCGACCGGGTCCGCTACCGCGTGCGCGTGGGCGGCGCGACAGCCCCGTACCGGATGGTCGTGGAGCTGTGGTACCAGCCGATCGGCTTCCGGTGGGCGAAGAACCTGCGTTCCTACGACGCTCCGGAGACCACGCGCTTCACCTCGTACTACCAGGCCATGGGGAGCGCCTCGGCGGCCCTGATCGCCAGGGCGGAGACCGAGATCCGGTAACCGGCGCGGGTGACGACTCACCTTCAGCACAAGAGCCGCCGGCGTCAGACTCTACCCGGCGTTGTGTCGTCCCGGCGGATGCTCGAGCACCCCTTCAGGGGGTGTGGGAGGGGGAGGGGCGGCTGGTATCCACGAGCTTTCCGTCCACATACCCGCCCGGTGCGCCATTGACCAGCACCTGGTACCACCCCTCCCGCAACAAGTCTACCTGGACGCTTTCGCCCGGCTGGGGCAGCCCCGTACGCGTCTACACGCCGTACCAGTCGTTGTGATTCGGGGCCTGAATCCCGATCCCACGGCGCGCCGCCTACCACGCGCTTGAAGCTGACGGCGCGTGTAGATCAAGGAATGAATCTTTCTTCAGCGCGCCGCAGCTTAAGCGCATTCCGTTAGGCAGCCGCCACTTCCGATGAGCGCGCTGGATCTCGTTCTCGCCTTCGTGGCGCGCATCAACGCCCACGACGTAGGGCCCTCGGTGAACCCGCCCGGCGGCAGGCTCGGGGCGGGCAGGTCGCCGGTACTTAGTGATCTGGGGCAGGGTGTCATGACGAGTACGAGTTAGCCGCACCCCGCACTCCCCGGAACCAGCTCCTTTCTCTGCCTGTGGGGGGGCCCGCACCGGACCGGAGCCCGCCGGTTACGCAGCCAACGCTCCCGCATCCCTGCAGTCGCCTCTCGCCTCGATGCCGAATCTCCATGGTGTCCTCCCTCGGGGATTGGTACGCCAACCGGGATCGAGAATAAGAACGGGGTTCATTCGACGGTGTCGGTCCGGGGCTGCCGGTATCAGACTTGGCGAACCGAGCTGGTCAGCCCGAGGACTACAGGAGGGCAGGGGAAGACGACTTGCCCGGAGGCGAGGGTACAGAGCAGCTTGAGCGGAGGAGCGAGCGGCACCGGGCCCTCGCGGATTCAATCCTCACTCGGTCAACCGGCCATGATCTTCGCTAGGCGGCTCTTCCTGCTAGCCGGGATCTACGGGATCCTGGTGCTGGCGCCTCAGTATTTCCTGGAGGCGAAGCTGGGCCAGGACTATCCTCCCCCGATCACCCACCCGGAGCAGTTCTACGGATTCATCGGCGTGGCGCTGGCCTGGCAGGCCGCGTTCCTGCTGATCTCGCGGGACCCGGGCCGCTACCGGCCCATGATCCTGCCGGCGATCCTGGAGAAGCTCGGGTTCGGGATCGCCGCCTGGGTGTTGTTCGCTCAAGGCCGGCTGGCGCCGGTGGTGCTGGGGCCGGCCTCGATCGACCTGGTGCTGGCCGTGCTGTTCACCGTGGCGTTTGTGCGGCTCCAGCCGGCGGGGAAGTAGCGGCCTGCCCCCGAACCCTCTAGCGACTCAGCACCAATCCATACCCGCCCGCGCTCAGCAGCGCGAAGCTCTGATCGGCCACCTGTTCCGCCGTCGCGCTGTAGTTGCCGGCCTTGGAGAGGTCGGGCACGTAGACCCGGGCGATGGGTCCGCTGGCCAGGGTCCCGGTCGCCACCGCGCGCCAGAAGGTGGCTCCCACTTGAGCCGGGTAGAGGCGAAATCCCGCGGCCGGGACGATCGAGTCGATGGCGCCGCCACTCACGTCGAACAGGAGCGCCGCGCCGTTCGCGGTGGCGGTGTTCAGGGTCAGGTTCAGCGCGCCCGGCGTGGGAGCGGCGGTGATCTGGTGGTCGCCCCCGCAAGCCGCGATGGCCAGGGCCGCCAAGCCGATCGCAATCCAGGTGAGGCGTCTCATCGGTGTCCTCCCGCCGCCGGGACCGACGACGGCTGGGGCGATGGTCTGGAGAAGAGCCGCGCCAGCCGCGCGGGAGCCGGTTCCACCCCGGTCAACCGCAGATAGGCCAGGAAGTCTCCCACGTCGTAACTCCCGTTGTGGTTCCCGATCTGATCCAGGAAGGTCAACTGCGCCGAGCTGAGCCTGGCGGTTCCCAGGATCTGGGAAGTGGCCTCGGCCAGGCTAATCGGGACGGCGGTCGCAAAGGCGGCGGTCTCGGTGAAGGGATGGGTCATCGCGATGGCGAGGGTGTCGCTGGTGGTTGTGGTGTCCCCGCTCCAGTTGACGAAGATCAGGCCGGGCGGCGCCACCGCGGTGAGGGTGAAGGTCTGGCCTGCGTTCAGGAAGGCTCCCCCATCGAGCGGCTGACCCAGAGTGGAATTGACGGTTCCGCCGCCGGTGACGATCACCTGGGCGCGGTACTCCGCGCTGAAGCCGGCGATCACCGTATCGGGCGCGGCCCCGGCGGTGAAGCGATGGGCTTTGGGCAGGCCGTCGCTCCAGCTCTGGAAGTGGAACCGGCTGCGGCCGTCGGTGGAGCTCTGCAGGGTGTCGAGGTCCACCGCCACCTGATCGCCCGGGGCGATGATGTCGTCGTAGCGCGGATAGGTCGTCCCGTTGACCGTGACCGAGGTACCCGCGTGGTCCCCCGCCACCAGCGAACGGGCCCGCTTCAGGAAGCGGAAGCTCATCGCGCCGTTGGGAACCACCTGGCGGATGGAATCGATGGCGAAACCGGCAAAGGCCCCCTGAGAGGAGGTGAGACTGGGATTGGTCAGCGCGGAAATCCGGGTGTTGCCGGTGGAGCCGGGGTAGGAGTCGCCGACGTCTCCCCGGTTCCCCAGGCCGGGAGTGCCGAGGTCGTTGCGCCCGTCAGCCTGAAGCAGGACCACCCCGTGCACCGGACCGGCATTGACCCGGTTGTCCACGTGAAAGCCGTGGGCGTCCACCACGTCCTGGTTGACGTGCCAGACCAGGAGGCCGGGGAGCTTGCGATGAGTCGTGAAGGCTGCGCTCATCTGGGCCGAATCGCTCCACACCGCCTGGCGGTTCTCGATCAGGTAGTACTCGTCCGTATTGGCGATGGGGACGTAGAAGACGGTATCCGACTGCTCGATCGGGTTGATCAGCACCGTGCTACTGGCGCTGAGGGTATCGAGGCTGGCCCACCCCAGCTCCAGCAGCGACCAGGCGTCATACTGCGAAGGGCTGTAGGGCCGGGCGTAGTTGCCGCTCCCCATCAGGCCCCATTCCCCGATGCCTTCGGTATGGCTGGGGCTGTTGATGTCGGTGTCGTAGAGATCGGGGAGATCGAAGGCGTGGCCGGTCTCGTGAGCGATGGTCCCGATCGGCATGATCGACGTGGGATCGCAGCTGTTGTTGCCGCCCACCCCGCTCTGCATGGTGTAGTCGTCCACCTTGATGAACTGGCCGGGGTGGCCGGCCCACGGGGTCCTGGTGACGTACTCGGAGCCGGTGAGGCCGCTGTAGGAGAACCGGTGGGCCCAGATGTGCTGGGTGTTGCAGGCCCCGTCCTCGTCGGGTTGGATGAAGTTGACGAAGTCCACCACCCCGTCGTCGTCGCCCGAGTTGGGGATCCCGTCCGGTCCGTCGTTGTCAAAGGCGGCCCAGGCGGTGAGCGAGTCGGGGCCCTTGGAGGCCTGGTCCAGCGCCTCGGTGAGCAGCTGAATGAACTTGCTGTAGCCCCCCACGCAGGGAGCCAGGACTCCGACGCCGTTGCAGTTGTTCTCGTAGTACGCGTCGGTCTGGGACACCGTCGCCGGGGGAAAGATGCTCCCCTGCATGGTGATGCTCCCCCGGGACAGCTGCTCGTAGAAGGTCTTGACGCTGTAAGGGCGCTGGGTCGGCGCCGGATTGAACAGCACGTCCTGATACTGCGCCGGGGTGTAGACCGTGTTCGGGTTAGTGTTGCTGAAGCGAATCAGCACCACGGGAACGTTGTAGGTCCCTCCCAACCGGGTGAGGAGGCCGAACGCCGCCGGCGCGTTGAGCGTCGCCAGGTTCCTCGTCGCGAGCAGTTGTCGCCGAGCGGCCCGCACCCGCTGAGCCTGCTTGCGCCAGGCCCCGTCGGGGCGGAAGTCCCACCCCTGGACCTCGAAGTCTCCGGGGCGGGCCCGCGGATATTGCTGCGCCGGGAGCGGGGGCGGGCCCCAGCTGAAGGCCAATACCGCCGCCAAGGTCGCGGTGCGAAGGAGCAGGTGCATCTGGCTGTCCTCTCGGACGCCGGGGGAGGCAGCGCCGGCGGGGGAGCCTCGACCCGCGAGCGTCACCAACTCCGGCGTCAAGCCGTTTGTGGGAGAAGATCGCTACCGCTCGCGCCCTGTGGGCGCGGGATCGTCAGGCGACGAGAGGAGGAGCGCGGGAAAGCGGAAGAGCGCCGGAGCGGGCCGGAGGCAGGCTCGGCTCAGCACCGGTCTCGGGCGAGCGCAGCTCGGCTCGACGCACCCGGGCCGGCCCCAGCGATGCGGGGGTCAACTGCGGGGTCGGCCGCAGCCAGAGTGCGGCGCAATGGTCCTGGTGATCCAGGCATCCCCCCAGCGGATCCACGTGGGGACGAGGGGTCTCGAGCCCTGCGCCGTCGAGATGATGGTGGATGAGATCGAGCTGAGGGACGGTGAAGCCCGCGCCCAGCACCGAGAGAGAGACTAGCGCGCCCCAGAACCGTCCAGTGCCCGCGGCTGGCATGGATCCAAGATAAGACAATGTCCGTGAAAGTTCCCCCCACCTGCCCTGCCCCTGATTCGAGCCGCAACGTTGGGTCGCTTCCGCTATCCTGGGCAATCGGGTCGCCAAACAAGGCGGCGCGTCCGGCTTGCGAGCTGCCGGCGCCGAGCATCTTCTAAGCACAACACCACAACGCGCCGCAGCTTAAGCGCGGGCGTTAGGCGGTTGCACATCCTTCGTTTGTGACAACGAGAAAAGAGCATCGCGCCCGGATCACCTTCTCGCCAGACCAAGTCAAGCTGGGCTTGCCGGCTGTCTCTAAGTCAACCGATCCAGCGTGGTTGGAAGGAGCGGCGCCGAGGCGCGATGAGGGCTGGAGTCTGGTCTGCGAGTCTGATCGTCCGCCGCAGGTGCAAGGCAATCCCTCGCTAGCGACGGTGCAGTTTCTCGTCCCAGATGCGCCTCATGATCATCTAAAGCCGGGCGCTAGGCTTCAGATATTCGAGCGGGCCACTCAGCAATACGCTACGGTCGAGATTCTCGACTGATGGACCCGGGTGGCTGCACCGCCTAACACGCGCTTGAAGCTGTCGGCGCCCGTGCCCAACGAGTCCAGTTGCAACCGCGCGTTCCGTGGTGATAGGCTTCCGTTTGTGAATACTCCAGCTCGGCGCCGCCTCTTAAGCGCCATCCGTTAGGCCGCGGCTCAGGCGCGATGCGTTAGGCCGCCGTTTGGAGGTCATCTGGACGAGAAGGCCAGGATGCGACCTGCACACAGTGCTCTGGATCTCGCGACCGTGACTCGAGCCCTTAGCACTTCGATTACCCCTCTGTGCATTGCGGCTACCGCTTGTCTGGCTCAGTCCCCCCGACCGGCGCCCGTGATGGTGAGCCTCGCCAAAGCACTCGCCGGAAAATGGTCGATCACGTACGCCATCATTCCTGACGTGCCGAACGCCGCCGACAGCACCGCGCATGGGGAAGTGGTATGGGAAGCTGGGCCGGGCGGGTTCACCCTCCTCGAGAAAGAGCACGTGTCGAGGGTGTCAGGCGAACAGTTTCTACTTCTGATGGTGTGGTGGGACGACAGCACGCATAGGTTGCGGGGTATGCTCTGTGACAACTCGCGTGCTGAGGCGTGTGATGTGCGCTCGCACGCCACTTCGACCTTGTCGTGGGATGGCAAGGTGTTCGTGCTCGACTTCCCGTTCGCTGACGGCACCAAGCAAATGCGGTGGCATGGAGTCTGGTCCAACATCACTGCGATATCCTTCACCGAGACGGGCGACGTGGGTGAAGCGAATGGCCCATTGAAGCGAGTGTTGACGGGTCATGCGACACGCGTCGCTCACACGGCGAGGGATTCATCGTCAGCGCACTGAGCTCCGGCGGCCTAACAAGCGCCTGGAGCGGACGCGGCGTATGATCAGAGGAATAAAACCATCTATGTCCACGCCGCGCAGCTTAAGCGCGAGCCGTTAGGCAGAGTCGAGCATCGCCTTCACAGAGAAGACACTCCCATGAACAAAGTGACACCTTTCCTCATGTTCAACGACCAGCTCGAAGCGGCGATCGAGTTCTACACCGCGACGTTTCCGAACTCCGAAGTACGCAAGGTCGCCCGCACGGGCAAGGACGGTCCCATCAGCTCCGCCGAGTTCGTCGTTGGTGGTCAACTCTTCATGGGCTACAACGGAGGTCCGTACTTCAGCTTCTCTGAGGGGGTCTCGCTCTACGTGGACTGCGCGGATCAGGATGAAGTGGATGAATACTGGGACAAGCTCGTGAAGGCCGGCGCGAAGCCCACGCAATGCGGTTGGATCAAAGACCCGTTCGGTCTCTCTTGGCAAATTGTCCCGAGACGATTCACCGCGTTGATCCGTGATAGGGATCCCAGGAAGGTGAAGGCTGTGATGGAAGCCATGATGACGATGGTCAAGCTCGACGTGGCTGAGCTCGAGAGAGCCTACAATGAGGCGTAGTCATGCTCGTCCAGTCAGATGCCCGACCTTTCCATGAATGCCGCCCAACAAGCCGCGGCCGCCGACCGCCTTCGGCGGCGGCCGAGCGGCAAGCGTCAGGCGGCACGACCTGCTGACGTACGACCATGACCGCCTCCGACTTCCGCCGGCTCGCCCTTCGCCTCCCGGGCGCCGAGCAGCAGGCCCACATGGGCCACCCCGACTTCCGCGTCGACGGCCGGATATTCGCCACCCTGAACTATCCCGCCGCAGGCTGGGGCATGATCAAGCTTACGCCCGCACACCAGGAGCTGTTCGTGCAGGCGGAGCCGACCGCCTTTGTGCCCGTGAAGGGGGCATGGGGTCGCCAGGGGTGCACCAACGTCAAGTTGCGCGCTGCGAAGACCCGCATTGTCCGTGAAGCCCTGCAGCTCGCCTGGCAGGCGGCAACGTCTCGGCCGGCTACCAGAGGCAAGAAATCGCGGCCGTCACGGACTCGCCCAGATGGTGCTGCCTAACCACCGCTTGTAACTGGCGGCGCGTGGCTTCAAAGGGAACGGTGATTGCGGAGCGGCGAGGGTTGTTGACCGCAGCGTAACCGCATCTCGTTCGGCCGCGACGCCTGTCTGGGTCGCGGCATGTCTCCGGTCTGGCCGCAGGGACGGTTCGCATGCGCATCGTCATCAATGGCATTGGCGTGGCCGGGCCGGCCCTCGCCTATTGGCTTCAACGCTCGGGCCACGAGGTGCTCCTGGTCGAGGCCGCACCGCAGTTGCGCGCCGGCGGGTATATCATCGATTTCTGGGGCTTGGGGTACGAGATCGTCGAGCGGATGGGCCTCATTGGTGATGTCCGGGCGCTCGGGTACCAGGTGCGGGAGGTCCGGTTTGTGGACCGCAATGGCCGCAAGCGCGGCGGTTTCGATGCCGCGGTCTTCCAGCGGACCACGCAGGGGCGCTTCACGAGCCTGCGCCGATCCGACGTATCCGCGACGCTCTATCGGGCCTGCGAGAGCCAGGTCGAGACGATCTTCGGCGATTCCATTGCCGCCCTTGGCGCCGATGGCGATCGGGTGCGCGTGGTGTTTGAGCATGCGCCGGAGCGCGAAGCCGATCTGGTGGTGGGCGCCGATGGCCTGCATTCGCGCGTCCGTGATCTGGCGTTTGGGCCGGCATCCGAGTTCGAGGTACCGCTCGGGTATCACATCGCCGCCTTTGAGGCCGCGGGCTATCGACCTCGGGAAGAGCTGGTGTATGTCAGCCATGACCTGCCCGGCCGCCAGATCTCGCGGTTCTCGCTGCGCGAAGATAAGACGATGTTCCTGTTCGTCTTTCGCGACGAATATCTCTCAGACGACGCGGATCCCAAGGCCTTGCTGCGCCGCGTGTATGCCGACGCCGGCTGGGAGTGGCCGGAGATCGAGGCGGCACTCGAGCAGGCCGACGACCTGTACTTCGATACCGTCAGCCAGATTCGGATGACCCATTGGACGCGGGGTCGGGTGGCGCTGGTTGGTGATGCGGCAGCATGCGCATCGCTGATGGCCGGGGAGGGGACCGGACTGGCCATCCTCGAGAGCTACGTCCTCGCCGGCGAACTGCATGATGCCGGCAGTGACGTGGCACCCGCCTTCGCGCGGTACGAGGAGCGCCTGATGCCCGTGCTGCGCGCCAAGCAGCGATTTGCGTCAAAGTTCGCCGCATCGTTTGCGCCCAGGACCAGGGCGGGCATCATGGTTCGCGACCTGACCACTCAGCTGCTGCGGATCCCGCTCCTGGCCGATTGGGCCATCGGTCGGAGCTTTCGTGACGCGCTCGTGCTTCCACAATACGACTTCGGACGACGGTCGCCGCCTGACTAGTGGTGGGAGTTGGCGACCGGGCCGCCGGGCGGCATCCTGCCGGCCGCCATCGCGTCCGCACTTGCGCCCCAGGCAGGCCGCGCGCCACTTGCCTACTCAGCGGCGCGGCGCGCTGGCGCCAGCGCCCGCACGAGCCCAGAATTACATGGGCCACGCCGCCGTTCGTGACGCGGTACACTGGACCGCTCGCAACTCAACCGCACTCCATCCGTCGCACTACAGGGACAAAGGAGCTCTACCGTGGCGCCGAGACTGACGTGGGAATACAAGACGCTCTATACCAATGATGCTACCGACAAGATCCTGAATCCGCTGGGTGCTGAAGGCTGGGAATTGGTGGCGACGGCAGGCACTGTCAGCAACTACAGTACTCTCATCTTTAAGCGACCCAAATAGCCGAAGGAAGCACGCCATCGACCGAGGTTGCCGCCGGGGTGCTGGGACAACGTGTGGGCGAGGCGCTGGACGCGGCCGACGCCAAGGAGGGCGTCCGCCCACCGCAAGGCGCGGAGGCCACCAATGACCAGCAACGATGAGCGGGCCTTCTTCACGTGGTCCGTGTGAAGCCAGGAGGACCGGAGTCTTGGAAGAAGTAAGCCTATGGCTATCGGTACTCTAACCTGATGCGACCCCTTCGGTACTCCATCAACGTCACCTTGGACGGGTGCTGCGATCATCGGGTAATGGTCGCGGACGAAGCCTTGCACCGTCACGCCGCCGAGATCATCGCCCAGGCCGACGCCCTCCTCTTCGGCCGGGTAACCTACCAAATGATGGAGGCCGCGTGGCGGCCGTCCGCTCGGACCGGAGCGATGCCTGATTGGATGGAACCCTGGATGGAACCCTTCGCCCGGACCATCGACGCAGCGAAGAAGTACGTCGTCTCGAGCACCCTGGATCGGGTCGATTGGAACGCCGAGCTCCTGCGCGGGGATCTGGGCAAGGCGGTCCAGCAACTCAAGCGAGAGCCGGGCAGGGGACTGTTCGTGGGAGGCGTGAAGCTCGCACTGTCGCTGACGGAGCTGGGGTTGATCGATGAGTACGAGCTCGTGGTGCACCCGAGGTTAGCGGGTCATGGACCGACCTTGTTCGCGGGGCTCTCGAAGCTGGTCGACTTGAAGCTGGTGAGCCGGCTGGAGCTCGGCTCGGGGGCGGTGGCGATGCGGTATGAGCCAAGAAGGTAGTGACGCCTCGCCCACCTCACCGACTCGCCGGTGGGACGATGCCATTCGCGCGCAGGTACTCGACGATTTGCCCATAGTGGTCCGACGCGTGCGCGATGGCGTCGATGATCAACCCGAGCCGAGTACGCTCCCAGGTACCGGAGAGGCCGGCGATGGGCAGCATGAGATTATTGTCGTCGACCGTCCCGATGGCGCGGCGCAGGCACCCGAACGACCCTCGGACGTACGCGACGATCTGCGCCTTGGTCGTGACCGTCGCGGGCGCCAGTTCGTCGTGGGTCCCGGCCGGGGGCGCTTCGCCCAGGATCTTCGAGCCGATCTGCCAGTTGGAAGCGGCCAGGTGCTTCACCTGTTCGGCGAAGGTCCGGACTCCGGCGAACGCGCCGCCGGTGGGCGCGTATTGGTACAGAGTATCCGGCATGGCCTCGGCGGCCGGTACCACTTGCTGTTCAACCACCGACACCCGGTCGTCCAGCGCCTGACGCGATCCATAGACCGGCGACGCTGGTGGTTGCGGCGACGATTGGCCGAGCGCAGGGCCGGCGAG
>Ga0335083_10009205_pt1 | contig 11996 bp, 7 predicted proteins | sample Lox_Sample_42_FD_206716 | JGI IMG/M metagenome (GOLD analysis project Ga0335083, IMG submission 206716) | Soil microbial communities from Loxahatchee National Wildlife Refuge, Florida, United States - Lox_Sample_4.2 | ecosystem: Environmental > Terrestrial > Soil > Wetlands | place: USA: Florida... | reverse complement strand
CCAGCGGCCAGGGCAGGTTGCGACGGGCCAGCAGCACCCGGTTCCGGCCGTCCTGGCGGCGGAACGTGTCGTGCCGCGCGTTCGGCAGCGAGTGGTGGTTCATCCGGGCGGTGGCGTCGTACTCGAGCCGGTAGCCGCGGTCCATCAGCCGCCAGGCCAGGTCGGTCTCCTCGTGCCCGTAGAAGAACAGGTCGGGCAGGCCGCCCGCCTCGGTGTAGGCGATGCGCCTGATCGCGCACGCCCCGCCGAGGAACGTCGTCACCACCGAGGACCGGTCCGGGTCCCCGGCCCGCAGCCGGGGCACGTGCCAGCGCGCCCCGGGGCCGCCCTCGGGGTCGACGACCTGGAAGGACAGCACCGCGAGGGCGGGGTCGGCGGCGAACTTGGCCGCGATATCACCGGCCAGCCCCGGATCGGGGTACCAGCCGTCGTCGTCGAGGAACAGCACGACGTCGCCGGTGCACGCGGCCACCCCGGCGTTGCGGCCGCCGGAGACGCCCAGGTTCTCCGGCAGCGAGACGGTCTTGACCCCGGCGGGCAGGCCGGTCACCTCGGTGCCGTTACCCACCACGACCAGTTCCACCGCGGTGCCACCCCGTGCCTGATAGTTCTGGGCCAGCACGCTATCGATGGCCCGCAGCACCTCGGCCGGGCGGTTGCCCATGGTCAGGATGACGCAGGACAGGGTGAGGGTGCGCTGAGCGGTCACGGTCAACTGAGCCTCCGGGACGCCACGATGGCCACCAGGTGCGCGCCCGCCATCAGCACGCCCACCACCAGCGCGGCGATGGTCAGCACGCGGGTGGCGGTCAGGTCACCGGCCACCGCATCCACGATGCCGGCGATCAGGATGAGGCAGGAGAGCTCGACGGCCTGGATGATCCGGTGCACGCGCAGCATCGACGCCAGCCGCCGGGCCAGCGCCAGGCCTTGCGACCGGGGCGCGAGCGCCTCGTCGGCGTGCTTGCCGTCCAGGCCCGAGGACGCCCGCGCCACGATGACCGAGTCGGTCTCGGCCTTGATCAGGGTGGCGCAGATGGCCGCGGCCAGGCCCGCGCTCACGTAGCCGCCGGACAGCGAGAAGTGCCCCTGGGCGCGGACGCCGAGCCCGGCCAGCAGCAGCGCCTCGGCGATGTAGTGGCCCATCCGGTCCAGGTACACCCCGGCGGCCGAGAACCGCCCGGTGTACCGGGCCAGCTCGCCGTCGGAGCAGTCGAACAGCAGGTAGAGCTGGATGAGCAGGAACACGCCGATGGCGGCGGCTAGCCCGGGCACCGCGGTGAGCACCCCGGCGGCCACGCCGGCCAGCATGAAGCAGACGGTGACCGCGTTGGGCGACCAGCCCATCCGGGCGAACACGATGGTGGCGTAGGGCGACAGCTTGCGCATGTAGAGCCGGCCGAACCAGTGCTCGTCGTTCAGCCGGGCCAGCACCTCGGGCGGCTGGCCCTTGGCGCGCACCTCGGCCAGGGTGGGCTGTGTCATAACGCGCCACTCCCGATCGCGGTGGCGAAGGCATCCACCCGTTCGGCGATCGCGGTCTCGTCCAAGTCGAGGCGCTCCAGGATGGTGTAGCGGCCGGGTCTGGTGGCCGGGGCGTGCAGCACCGCCTTGGTGAACTCGGCCTGGCTCAGCCCGAGGTCGGCCGGGGTGCGCGGCAGGCCGTGCCGGGCCAGGCAGGCCGACGTGAGCGCGAGCAGCCGGTCCTCCCCGCGCAGGAAGGTGCAGAACAGGGCGCCGACCCCGGCCAGCTCGCCGTGGTTGCCAGTGCCCGGGTAGAGCTGGTCGATCGCGTAGAGGATCTCGTGGCAGCCACCGCTGGCGGGCCGGCTGGATCCGGCCACGGTCATGGCCATGCCGGACAGGATCAGCGACTCGGCCAGCACGGTGAGGAAGTCGTCGTCCTCGATCGTGCCGGGCTGGTGCAGGACCGCCTGGGCCGCGGTCCGGGCCAGCGTGACCGCGAGGCCGTCGACCGGCTCACCCCGATCGGTCGCGGCCAGTTCCCAGTCGGCCACGGCTGACAGGTTGTTGACCACGTCACCGATACCAGATCGGACCAAACGGGGCGGGCCGTTGCGCACCCGGTCCAGGTCCACCAGCACCGCCACCGGAGGCACTACCCCGTACGAGCTCTTCCCCGATTCGTGCTCGAGCGAGCTGACCGGGGAGGCGATGCCGTCGTGGGACAGATTGGTGGCGACCGCGACCATCGGGATGCCTGCCATGTGGGCGGCGAACTTGGTCACGTCGATGGTCTTGCCGCCGCCGATGCCGGCCACCGCCTCGTAGGCGTCGGCCCGGAGCTGCTTGCCCAGGCTGACCGCGGTGTCGACCGTGCTGTCCTCGACCCGGAAGACCTTGGCCGAGCCCAGGTCCTCCGGGGCCAGGTCCGCGAGTACGCTGTCGCCCTGGCTCAGGCCGACCGCGACGGCGACCCGGCCCTCGGTGACGATCCGCCGGTCGGCTAGCAGCGCGCCGAGGTCCGCGACCGCACCCGGGCGCACGTCGACGACGAGCGGCGCGGTGAGGATCCGGGACAGCTGCATGAACGGAAGGCTACCGGTTTATGTACAGGCCGGGTTCTACGAACGACACAGCGGTGCGACGATCTCCCGGGCCCGGCGCAGGTCGTCGTGGTTGTCCACCTCGACCCAGTCGACCTTGCCGATGGGCGCTACCCCGATGAAGGCGCCCCGGTCCGCGAGTTCGGCGTAGCCGTCCTCGTAGTACAGCGAGGGATCCCGGCGCCAGGTCGCCTCGAGGGCGTCGGCCAGCGGCACTGCGGCGGCCGGGTCGATCAGCGTGACGCCGATGTACTCGCCGTAGGCCTGGGCCGGGTCCATCAGCTTGGTGATCCTGGCCAGGCGGCCGTCCGGGCCGAGGACGACCTTCATCTCCTCATCGGCGAGGCGTTTGACGTCGTCCACGGCGAGCATGACGCCTGCCTGGCCGGCCTCCTTGAGCAGCGTCTTCTCGACCGCGACGGGGTGCACGGTGTCCCCGTTGACCAGCAGCGCGCCCTGGGCGAAGTGCTCGCGGGCCAGCCACAGCGAGTAGGCGTTGTTCCACTCCTCGGCCCGGTCGTTGTGGACCAGGGTCAGCCGGACGCCGTGCTCGGCCTCCAGCGCGGGCGCACGGACCCGGACCGCGTCCGCCGCGTAGCCCACCACCACGGTGACGTCGCGCAGCCCGACCGCGGCCAGGTTGCGCAGGGCGATGTCGAGGATCGTGACGTCGCCGTCGACCGGCAGCAGCGCCTTAGGCAGCGCGTCCGTCTCGGGCCGCAGCCGCCGCCCGGCGCCGGCGGCGAGGACCAAGCCGATCAACGTTGCCTCCGTCCGCGGGCGCTAGCCATCCGCTGAGGAAATCCCAGCTGAAGAGCAACCAAAGATAACCCGAAAGGGCGGCGTAGGCGAACGGGACGACGCCGGCCAGGGCGGCCGCGCCGGCCAGCAGCATCCGGCCCTCCCAGCCCAGCCCGGCCGTGTCGGCCGGGACGCCGCGGCCGGCCCGGGCCCGGCAGGCCAGGTCCAGGTGGCGCAGCAGCACCGCGGCGATCAGCGCGAAGACCAGCCAGGGGGCCACGTGGCGGGCCAGCCCGAGGGCGATCAGGTACACGCCCTCGCCGGTCAGCAGCAGGGCCGGCGCCAGCCAGTCCGCCCGCCCGTCGTGCGGGTGCAGGGCGCCGAGCGCGGCCAGCAGCATCACCTCGACCGGCACCAGGACCAGGATGCCGGGCAGGTTGGCCAGCCCGAGGGCGGCCAGCACGCCGGTCACCAGCAGGCCGACGAGCAGCGGCGGCAGCGGCGGCAGGCGCCCGTCGACCAGGACGCCGATCCAGCGCGCCAGCGGGCCGTCGCCGCGGTAGGCGGCCAGGCCGCCACCCGCCGACCAGGCCGCCGCGCCGACCGGGCCCGGGTAATCGTCCGCGTCCTCGTCGCCCGCCGGATCCCGGTAGTCCGCCGGGGCCGCGCTGGCCGACCGGGCCAGCTGGCCGGCCAGGACGTAGCCGGCCGCGAGGACCCCCCAGGCCAGCAGGACCACGAACGTCAGCCGGGGGCCGAAGAAGACGGAGGTCACCGCGATCAGCACGAACCGCTCGCCGGCCGGCAGGGTGGCGGTCTCCTCGCCGACGCGCAGCACCGAGCGCGGGAACAGATTGCCGGGCGTCCTGGCGGTGTGCTCGTAGCCCAGGCTGGCTAGCTTGCGCACCCCGAGCAGCAGCGCGGCCGCGATCGCCAGCCGCCAGACGCCGGTCGTCCCGGCGCCGCCCCAGGTGGCCACGGCGCTGTCCCGCAGCGCACTGCCGAAGGTGCCGTCCAGGCCGGCTACCCCGGCCCGGGCCGTGACGCCGGGGCTGAGCCCGGCGCTGGCCGCGAGGCCCGCGTAGACGCCCAGCTCGGTGAGCAGCCCGCAGGCGATGCCGAGCCAGCCGACCACGGCCTTGATCCGGCCCTCCTGGCTGGTCGCGGCCACCAGCGACCCGGTCCGGGCGAACAGGAACGAGCCCGCCAGCGCCGCGACGGCCAGCAGCTTGGAGCGCGCCGCCAGCTCGGCGAACCACACCGCGGCGATGAGGCCGAGGCCGAGCGAGATGCCGTAGAGCGCCGCCGGGGTGAGCTGGCGCATGGCCGCCCAGGCGGCCATGTCCCTGGCCGCGGGGTCGGCGGCCAGCTGGGCCACCGCGCCCTCGCTGTCGGGACCGGCGTCGAGGATCCGGACCGCGATGCCGCGGCGGGTGAGCTCGCCGGTCAGCGCGCCGACCGCGGATACCGGCCCCGGCCCGGCGGCGGCGGACCCGGTGCCGGCGCCGGCGGCCAGCCCGGTACCGGCGGCGGCCAGCGTCTCCGCGGCCACGGCCAGCGCGTCCAGGTCGGGCGTGTCCACCACCAGCGCCCCGGCCCCCGGTTGCGGCGATGCGGAATCCAGGGCCGTCACCCCGGTGAAGGCGGCGGTCCCGCCCGCGCCGAGCAGCCGGGCCAGCACCGGTTCGGGGACGGTGTCGGCGCCGACGCAGATCAGCACGCTTTCCCCGGCGGCCCGCGCCGCGGCGGCCACGGTCAGCAGGCCGGGGCCCGCTCCCTCGGCGGCGTCGATCCGGTGGACGCCGAGCGCGGCCAGCTGGCCGCGCAGCAGCCGCTGCCGGCCGGCGTCGGCCTCGTCCGGTCTCCCCGCCAAGACCAGCGCTACCGTCATGCGTGTCCTCCCAGCGGCCGCGGCCGCCGCGACTAGCGCCTTCCAGTTACATACTGTAGCTGACGGTCACGTCCGGACCCCGGAACCGCGCCGGCCCGCCATGCTGTGCCAGCGCAATACCCGCGTACGCAGCGGCGAAACGGCGCCGGCCACCTGCGAGCCGAAGGGCGCGTCGGCGTCTGGACAGGAGCGAGACCCCCGCGAGCCAAAGGGCGCGTCGGTGTCTGGACTGAGGAGCGAGGAGCTTGCGACGAGCGACGAGGGAAGACGCCGACTGCGGGCGCCCGGAGGCGAGCGGGACAACAGAGCGAGCGGGGCTAGCAGAGCGAGCGGGGCTAGCAGAGCGAGCGGGGCGGGTGGCCGTCGTCGTTCGTTATGTAGGTCTTGATTGTGGTCTTGGGTAGAGTCCGGCACATGCGGATGGTGGCGGTGGTGCTCGGCGGCGGCACGGGGCAGCGGCTCGGCGCGGGAATGCCGAAACAGCTGCTCACGCTGGGCGGGCAGACGCTGATCGAGCGGTGCGTGGCCGCCTTCGAGGCCGCGCCGGGGGTGGACGAGATCCTGGTCGTGATGGCCAGTGGGTACACCAGGCAGGTCCGGGAGCTGGTGGCCGGGTTCCAGAAGGTGATCGCGGTCATCGAGGGCGGCGCGAGCCGGCCGGAGTCGACCAGGGCCGCCCTGGCGGCGATCGCGGAGGGGGGCACGGGCTGGGCCGGCTACGCCGGCGGGGCCGGCTGGGCCACCGGGGGCGGGTCCGACTGCGGGGTGCTGCTGCACGACGCGGCCCGGCCGCTGGTGGACCAGAAGATCATCGCGGCCTGCGTGGCGGCGCTCGAGGCGCACGACGCGGCCGGGGTCGCGGTGCCCGCCTCGGACACCATGGTCCTCACCGAGAACGGCGTGATGCACTCGGTGCCACCGCGGGAGCGGCTGTTCCGCTGCCAGACCCCGCAGTGCTTCCGGCTGTCCGTCATCGCCAAGGCGCACGAACTGGCCGCGGCCGACCCGGACTTCGCCCCCACCGACGACTGCGGGGTGGTGCTCCGCTACCTGCCCGGCACGGCCGTGCACATCGTGCCGGGCAGCGAGCGGAACATGAAGGTCACTTACCCCAACGACCTGGCGATCGCCGAAGCGCTCCTCGAGATGGGGTGATAGCCCCCCGGCTGGCCCGCGCCCTGCCCTTCCGGTCGTGGCTTCCACGCGTCATCCTGGTTACGGTAACTCTCCCCGCAGGTGCGGATTTCCGGACGGGGGTGTGACTGGAAGGCGCATCTTTGGTAGACGTGGTGGAAACCGCTGACGGCAGACGACTATCGGTAGAGGTAACGGGCGACCCGAACGGGAGCCCTGTCTTCCTGCTCCACGGCACGCCGGGCAGCCGGGTGGGACCCCGCCCGCGCAGCCAGCTGCTGCACCGGCTCGGTGTCCGGCTGATCAGCTTCGACCGACCGGGTTACGGCGGCTCGGACCGGCTACCCGGTCGCCGGGTCGCCGACGCGGCCGCCGACGTCGCGGCGATCGCCGACGCCTTCGGACTCGATCAGTTCGCCGTCGTCGGCCGCTCGGGCGGCGGTCCGCACGCCCTGGCCTGCGCGGCCTTCCTGCCGGAGCGGGTGAGCCGGGCCGCGGTCCTGGTCGGCCTGGCGCCGCGCGAGGCCGACGGTCTTGACTGGTTCGACGGCATGGCCGACTCCAACGTGGATGCCTACGCGGGGCCTGCCGGGCGGCTCGACCGGGTCATCGCCCGGCTCACCGCGACCGCCGACAGCGTCCGCGGCGATCCGGCCAGCCTCATCACCATGCTCCAGGCGGAGATGACCGACGACGACCGCCGGGTGGTCTCCGACGCGGGCATCCGGCTGGGGCTGATCCGGGCATACGCCGAGGCGCTGCGCGAGTCGCCGTATGGGTGGATCGACGACGTCAGCGCGTTCCGCACCGAGTGGGGCTTCGATCCGGCCGCCGTCAGCGTCCCCGTCCTGCTCTGGCACGGCGAGCGCGACATCTTCTCCCCGGTCGGCCACTCCCGGTGGCTGGGCGCGCGGATTCCCGACGCGATGGTGGTGGTCAAGTCGGACGCGGCGCACTTCGACGCGCTGAGCGTCCTCCCTGACGTGCTCCAGTGGCTGATCGCCGACCCGGCGGAGGAGTGATCAGGTCGGCTGCGGCTCCAGGTCGCGGTTGTTGCGCTCCCATTCGCGCAGCAGGGCGCCGTTGGGGTGCTCTCCGCCCAGTATCCGGTCCATCTCGGCCAGGACCCGGTCGCGGGTCTCGCTGGCTTCGCCTTGCCGACCGGCCTGGCTCAGAGTGACCGCCAGGTTGGCTTCGCAGACCAGCGCGTCCGGATGCTCGGCGCCGAGCCGCTGCCTGAGCCGGGGCAGCGTCCGCCGTTCCACCGCCTCGGCCTCGGCTAGCTCACCCAGGTCGCCCAGGCAGTTCGCGAGGTTGATGGCACACGACAGAGTGAAGGGATGGTTCTCGCCGAGGCCGCCGGACGCCATCTCGGCCAGGGTCTCCCGGGCGAGCTCGGTCGCCTCGCCCAGTGCTCCGGTGCCACGCAGGTAGGTGACCAGGTTGTTGGCCGCGACCAGCGTGTACGGATGGGTCTCGCCCAGGCTCTGCCGGTAGGCCCGCCGCACCTCCTCGACCAGCTGGCGCGCCTTTTCCTTGTCGTTGAGAGCCGAGTAGTCGCAGGCGAGGTTCAGGGCGCAGGCGAGCACGTCGGGCCCGTCCTTGGGGTAGCGCGCGAGATAGCGGTTGTAGGTTTCCTCGGTCAGCCGGAGGGCCTCGCGCTGCGCGCCTGACTTACGCAGCGAGACCGCCAGGCTCTTGGCCGTGCGCAGCGTGTCGGGCAGGTCATCGCCCAGCACCCGCCGGTATGTCTCGAGCGTTTGCCGCAGCCTGGTGACGGAATCGGGGAACGCCCCCGCCTCGCGGATATCGCGGGCGAGATTGGCCTCGGAGTACAGCGAATCCGGATGGTCGCGGCCGAGGACCCGCCGCCGGAGCTCGAGCGTCTCGGTGTCTATCTCACGCGCCGTAAAGCAGTCACCGACCAGGCGCAGCGACACCGCGAGGTTGTTGGCGACGGCCAGGGTCCGGGGATGGTCGACGCCGAACTGGTCCTTGAAGCGCTCGTAGGTGTCCTGATCGCGCTCCAGCGCCTCGCGGAACTGGCCGAGGGCGCGGAGATCGGCGGCGAGGCCGCCCGCGGTCATCAGCGTGTGCGGGTGGCCGTCCGGCAGGACCGCTCGCTGCTTCTCCAGCACCTCGGCGTCGATATCGTGGGCCTCGCGGAACAGCCCCTGGGAGCGCAGCAGGTTGGCGATGTGGAAGCGCAGGTAGAGGGTCTGCCGGTGGTCCGGGCCCAGCTGCTGCTCCCACCTGGTCTCGAGCTTGCGGGCCAGTTCCAGGCCAGCGTCATATTCGCCGCGCCGCCAGAGGAACCGCACATGGTCGAGGAGGAGCTGCCGGGTGTTCTCCTGGGTGCACTCATCTGCCCGCGATGACTCCAGGTGCGGCCAGATGAGGTCGTAGCGCTCCCAGTTCACCGGGTCATCGGTCTCACCGCGGCGCGGCCGGGCGCCGACCAGGATCTCGTGAATCTCGTGGCAGGCCGCCTCCTGCTCCTCGTCGCTCATCTGGGAGCGGATCACGGCCTGGACGAGGCGGTGGATCTGGATCGAGTTGTTTCCCTGGTCCACCTTGATCAGCGCGAGGCGGCTCATCTCACGGATCACCCGGCCAAGGACGAGCTTCTCGGTGAGCGTGTCGTCGTACGGCAGCAGCGCCTCGATCATCTCGTCGCTGTACAGCAGGGTCATGGAGATCGGGCCGGAGGAGAAGAAGGCGCAGAGCTGGAGCAGCCGCGCGGCCGCCGGGGAACGTCCCCGGAGCCGTTCGATGGACATGTTCCACGCGGTGATCACCGACTGCGGGTAGTTGGCGACCTCGCTCATGGCCAGGACCCGGGGGGCATGGGTCTGGAGTTGCTTGAGGTAATCCTCGGCTCTCATGCCAGTCTGTTCGAGCCAGGCACCGGCCTGCTCGATGGCGAGAGGCAGGTCGCCGAGGGCGGACGCGACGCGATCGGCATCCGCCTCGGTCAGGTTGGGGACGTGCAGCAGCAGGTGGGTGACGCTCTCCCGGCGGTCGAATACGTCGATTTCCAGCGGATCAGCCAGATGAGACCAGGTCTGGTTGCGTGACGTGATCAGTACGTGACCACCACCGGTGGGCAGGAACGGCTCCAGTTCCTTGGGATCCTCGGCGTTGTCGAATATCAGCAGCCAGCGGGCCGACGACCGGCCTCGGCGCAGCGACTCGAGCACCGCCTTGGCCGCCTCCGTGACGTTCTCGCTGACGCTGATCCCCAGCCGCCCGGCCAGGTCGGCCAGGGACGAAACGATCTGGTCGGTACGCTCCGCCGGTATCCACCAGGCCAGGTCGTAGTCCGCCATGAAACGGTAGGCGTATTCCAGCGCCATCTGGGTCTTGCCGACGCCACCAAGCCCGTACAGGGCCTGCGCGACCACCACGGCCCGGCCGCCCCCCATGAGGTCGTCACGCAGCTGTTCCAGGCCGGCGCCCCGGCCGGTGAAGTCGGCGTTCCGCGGCGGTATGTTCCAGATCTCCGGGACGGTCCTGGGAAAGCGCGGCTCCCCGTCGATAACCTGCCGTGGAGGCAACTGGGCGGGCACGCCGATTTCCTCGAGCAGGACCCGGGCGGCCTGGTCCTGATCGAACTGGATCAGGTCGATCACGTCGCCGGTGTCGAACGGCTCGGCCAGCCGCACCTCGCTCACCTTGACCGGCACCACCCGCCGTCCCGGCCCGGTGGCGGCCAGCGCCTCCCAGGCGGCCAGCCCTTCGGGCGCGGCCGCATACGCCTTGGACAGGATCGCGATGGCGGGCGAGCCCGCTCCGGCGGCATAACCGCTCTCGGCACTGTCCGCGCCTGCCGCCACGGGCATGGCGCTCCGCAGCGTGACCCGGAGCCCGGCCTGCTTGAGGACGAACTCGATCCATTCCGCCCATATCCGGTCCTCGGGAACGTAGCTCACCAGGACCGGGGTGGTCTGCACCGGCGGCCGCCTGATGAACATCTCGCGCCACGGGAGCCGGACCTCGTCGGCCAGCACGGGCATGGCCGACACCTCATCCGAGGTGATGGCGCCGGTCAGCCGTTCGAACGCGGCCAGCAGGGAATTCGTGACGCCGGGCTGGTCGCCGAACGTCGCCAGCGTCTCCTCGAAGGCGTAGAACGGCAGGTAGGGGACCTCGACCGTGGCCCAGTACTGGGCCTGCCGTTCCTTGGTCAGGCCGGGCGGGAAGCCGTCGAACTTCGACCTGGCCAGCGCCCGGCCCGCGTCGAGTTTCTCCTTCTCGGCGTTCTCGATCCGCATGGCCACCGGCAGGATGCGGATGTTGCGGTCCCGGTACCGGCTGTTGATCTGGCGCGCGATCGAGGCGCCGCCGTCCATGCTCTGGTCGTTGAGCGTATAGCAGATCACCAGCGTGTCAGGTAGCTCGATCGTGCAGATATCGGCGATATCGCTCAAGCCGGTGCGGCTGTCGATCAATACGTAGTCGTAGCTCTCCTTCATGTCTTCCCGCATAGCCCGGAAGAATTCGCCGCCATGGAGCCGGTGATAGAAGTAATCCCAGTCCAGCGAGAAGAGAGCGGTCGAGTAATCACGGTTCTGGCGTCCGGCCGACAGGAAGTCCAGGCAGCCGTCCTTAGGGAATTCCTTCCATTCCAGAGATACCGCGTGATGCACGACCTGCGCGTGCTCCAGGTACCATTCCTGGGCACTCAGGCCCGGCTGCTCCGCCGCCAGCGCGTAATCGTTGATGATCTCCACCACGCCCGGCGTGGCGCCGACCATGGACGCGTCGAGGAACGGGTGGAAGAACCGGTGCAGCCCGGGGGCGTCCAGATCCCAGTCCACCACCAGGACCCGCTTGCCGCTGCTGGCGAGGATCCATGCCACGTTGGCGACTGCCATTGTCCGCCCGGTGCCGCCCTTGTACGAATAGAAGGTGACGACCTGGCCCTTGCCCGCGGAACTCATTGCGCCCCCTCATCATCGTCATCATCACGCGCCCGCAGCCGTGGCCGCTCGATCCTGGTGGCATCCGGTGGGACGGGATCCGATCTGTTCAGGAACCTCCGCCGCATCCTCATAAGCATGGGGGCCATCACATCACCAAAGTCTTCGATCGTTTCTATATTGAGCGCCTGTTCCCGGTACTGGCGCGGCAGGTCGGCCAGCTTGCGGTTCAGGCATGATTCGAGCTCCGCACGGAGCCCCTCCGTCGTCATGGTCTGTTCGTCTTCTCGGTTCCGGGGATGAAGCAGACCCGTCCAGTACTGGTTGAGTTCGTCCAGGCGGCGCAGGTCGGCGCAGCATTCCGGGAATGTGGCCGCCCAGGCATCGATCAGGAAGAGCCCGGGGGCCTTTGCTCCCTTGGCGACGTCCTTGAGGTGATCCTCGAGCGTGGTGATGCGGGGATTGCAGCCCAGGTAGTGGGCTAGCTCCGCGGCATAGTCGACGATCGGCATCGACGCCGCCGGGTGGTACGGCCGCCAGTCGCGGGGCGCCCTCCCGTAGTACTGCTCGCTGCGCCCGCCGGGAAGGTGCGCGGCGTCGGGGGATACCACGGTGAGCTGGATGCGCTTCTCGGCCATCTCGTGCACGTCACTGTCGCCGAACGCGCTCTCCGACGTGGCGAAGTCCGTATGCCCGCCCGGATCTATATTCACATTGCTCGCGACCTCGACGATCCGCCGG
>Ga0335083_10009204_pt1 | contig 11999 bp, 8 predicted proteins | sample Lox_Sample_42_FD_206716 | JGI IMG/M metagenome (GOLD analysis project Ga0335083, IMG submission 206716) | Soil microbial communities from Loxahatchee National Wildlife Refuge, Florida, United States - Lox_Sample_4.2 | ecosystem: Environmental > Terrestrial > Soil > Wetlands | place: USA: Florida... | reverse complement strand
GATATCGGCGATGGTAGTGCGCACGTGCAGGTCGGTGACAAAGAATGGAGCGGGCGACTCCGGCCATAGGATCAGTCCCGGCGTGCCGCCGGCTTCTTTTTTCGGACGCACGCTGAGGGCGCTAAGCTCGCGAAGCGTGTTCAGTTCGTAGTCGAGGCTCCACGGCTCGTCGAGGATGGGGACGTTCGACTGCACCAGCGTCACACCTTGCGTACTCGGCGCTGCAGGCGGCGAATAGAGCTTGCCGGCATGGAGCAGGATGATCGCAACCGCGCTCACCACAAACAGCAGCGGCTGTTTGCGACGCGGAACTAGAAATGCCGCCGTCACCGCAGTGTTCACCAGCGCAATCTCGAACGACAGGCCGTACACCCCGGTGAAAGTGGCGATGCGGGTTAACGGGATGTTGTCGATCTGCGTGTAGCCCAGCAGGTCCCAGGGGAAGCCGGTGATATAAGTTCGCGCCAACTCCACGGCGACCCAGATGAAAGGCGCGAACAGCAGCGCGCGCAGGCTGTATCCGTTGCGGCGTGCAGCGGTCAGCGCCACCAGCAAGCCGAAGACGCCGTGATACAGGCCAAGATACAGCGCGTACGCGACCAGCAGCAGCGCGGACGTCCCGACACCCAGCCCGCCATACTCGTGCATGGTGTTGTAGACCCAGTAGCAGCTTCCCAGGTACCAGATGACGCCGCTGACATATCCCAGCAGAAATCCCTGCCACGAGCCCGCAGGTGCAAGGAACAATCCGCCCTCGGCCAGCACCGCGCTTACATCCTGCTCGCGGCACCGCAGGATGGAGTACATAAGGGGAGCCAGCGCAACCCAGCTCAGCAGGTAGAGAGCCGGTTTCGGGAAGCAGAGGACCTGAAGAACTCCCGATGTGCAGGCGAATATCCAGGCATTGCGTCGGATTCGTCTCACTAGGCGAGTGTAGCAAAGAGGGAGAGTAACGCAGCAATCACGCCAGAGATTACCAATCCTCCGGATCAATGTGCGCCTGGTTGAGAATACTTCTTAATGTGCCGATCGGAATTTCGCTTTTCTTGGGAACGATCGCAGTGTCCACAACAGTTTCGGAGCGACGCACGAATTTGACGTGGCTCCCCTTCTGCGTGCTTTCTTGGAATCCCGCGAGTTCCAGCCAGCGCTTGACTTCGCGGAACGGCAAGGGCCTAAGCCGCCCCAACCTCCACCTCGATGGTTCTGACCTTTGGAGGACGTGTGGCGAGAGGCGGCTCGAAATGCAGCTCCAGAGCCTCTTTTAGATTTGCGAGTGCTTCTTCTTCTGTCTCGCCCTGACTGGCGACATCGACTTCGAGGCACTGCGATACGTACCAATTTCCTTCGCGCCAGACAGATGCTGCAAATTCCCTCTTCATGACCAACATTGTACCGGGGTAGACAACTGAGCGGTTGCAAAATGGGGGACGAAAGGGCTCGTCCCCCATAGCTAATCGGATGCAGGGTAGGTCTTGAGCCTTACCCTTCCAGCGTTCCGACCTCGACCGCCGGCTCTTCCACTTCCACCGGCCCGCTGAGCGCCTTCAGACCGTACTCGTATCCTTTGTCGAAGGCCTTCAGATTCAGCTCGACGAATGCCTTGGGCACCGAGTCGGCGATGGCGTCGCGCAGCGCCTCGGGCTTCAGCACACCGCTGACTGCTCCGAAGAAGCCGACCATGACGATGTTGAGCACCATGCGCTTGCCCAGTTCTTCAGCGAGCCGAGTCGCAGGAACGCTGAATACCCGAACTCCCGGCGGCAATGCATCAACGCGTACCAGGTCCTGTTCGATGATCAGTAGCCCGTTCTCTTTGAGCTGCGGCGTGAACAGCGCGTACGCCTCTTGCGACATAGTGACCAGGACGTCGGCCTTCGTCACATAGGGGTACAAGATCGGCTCATCCGACAGGATGACCTGCGCGCTGCAAGCTCCGCCGCGCGCCTCCGGGCCGAACGCCTGTGTCATGGTCGAGTAGCCGTTCTGGTAAATGCAACCGGCCTTGCCGATGACGATGGCTGACAGGATGACGCCCTGTCCGCCGAATCCGGAGATGCGGATTTCCGTTAGATTTCGCATTCGCATGCCTCCCTCTCGACATACCGGTCGCCGAGCGTCTCAATCATCTTGTCGTGCATCAGGTCGCGGTAGTCGTTACGCTCGCGATCGACGAACTTGCCGACGATGATCTCGCCCGTTTTGCCCAATCCCAATTCGCTGGTCGGGCAGCCGTTCTTGATCTTGCTGAAATTTTTGTAGTAGACCATCGTGTCCAGGCCATCGCCCATCTTGTTGCGGCGCTGGTACAGCGTCGGACACGGCGACAGCACCTCGATGAAGCAGAAGCCTTTCTTGCTGAAGATCTCCTGCATCGACTTTGCGAGCTGACGAACGTGGAAGGTCGTCCAGCGCGCGACGTAAACCGCGCCCGCGGCTTCCACCAGGTGCGGCAGATTGAATGCCGGATCGAAGGTTCCGTAAGGATTGGTGGACGTTATCACCGCGTTCGGAGTAGTCGGTGCGGTCTGCCCGCCCGTCATCGCGTAAATGAGGTTGTTAATGCAGATGACTTTCAAATCCACATTGCGGCGTGCAGCGTGGATCAGGTGATTGCCGCCGATGGCGAACAGATCACCATCGCCTGAGTACACCACGACGTTCAGCTTGGGATTCGCCAGCTTCAATCCAGTTGCGAAAGGAATCGCGCGGCCGTGCGTGGTGTGGAACGAGTCCTGCTTCATGTATCCGGCGACGCGGCCAGTGCAGCCGATGCCGGAGACGATCGACACATTCTGCAGGTCTACCTTGGAGTCGATCAGCGCGCGGCTGAAGCAGTTCACGCTGGTGCCGATGCCGCATCCCGGACACCAGATGTGCGGCATGCGGTCGGTGCGCAGGAACGGCTCGACCGGGTTGCTCGGGTTGGTGATGTTTATCGTCGCGCTCATCGCGTCACCTCCAGGATGGCGTTGAGAATGTCTTCAGGTTTATGAACGCTGCCGCCGGCGTGCGACACGTGGCGGACCACGCACTTACCGGCTGCGGCGCGCTCTACTTCGCGCACCATCTGCCCCAGGTTGAGCTCGGGCACGACGATCGCCTTCACCTTGGCGGCTATCTCAGCAATCTGCTTCTCCGGGAAAGGCCATGCGGTGATCAGGCGGAACTTGCCGACCTTGATGCCTTTGTCACGCGCCAGTTCGATGGCGCGCTGCGCCACTCGCGATGTGATCCCGTAGGAGACCACGACGACGTCGGCGCCCTCCATTGCCTCTTCCTCGTACAGCGTGATCTTGTCGATGTTCTTCAGGATCTTGTTTTGCAACCGCCTGACCAGCCGGTCCTGCACCGCCGGCGTCATGTTGGGATAGCCACGTTCGTCGTGCGTCAGGCCGGTCACGTGGACGTTGTATCCCTGGCCAACGTGCGGCATGTCGGGAACGAGGTCCTGTTTCGGTTCGAACGCCAGGAACTCATCCGGCGAGAGCTTGGTGTAGCGGCGAGGAGTCACTTCGATCTTTTCAGCCTCGGGGATGACCACCTTCTCCGTCATGTGGCCGACTACTTCATCCATCATGACGAACACCGGGCAGCGATACTGCTCGGAGTAGTTAAAGGCTGTAATCGTGAGGTCGAAGCACTCCTGCGGGGAGTTGGGGCAGAGGGCGATGATTTCGTAATCGCCGTGCGAGCCCCACTTCACCTGCATCATGTCGCCCTGCGCGGGAAGTGTTGGCAGTCCGGTGGAGGGGCCACCGCGCTGCACATCGACAAACACGCATGGCGTCTCGGTCATAGCCGCGAGGCCGATGTGTTCCATCATCAGCGAGAAGCCCGGGCCCGACGTTACGGTGAAAGCTTTCGCGCCGCCCCATACTGCGCCCTGCAGTGTGATCGAAGCGGCCAACTCGTCTTCCATCTGGATGAAGGTGCCGCCGACGGTGGGAACGCGCTGTGCGAAGCGCTCGACCACTTCGGTAGAAGGCGTGATTGGATATCCCGAGGAGAAGCGAGCTCCTGCGGCCAATGCGCCTTCGCAGCAGGCATGGTCACCATCGAGAAAATGCGAGCCGGTTAAAACTCCGGCCGGATCAGCGTGCATCGGTCGCCTCCTCTCCCGTGGCCGCTTCCGGCACAGCAGGCTTTTTTTCGGCTGCTGCCTTTTTGGCTGCTGCCGGATCTTTGTAGCCGAAGATTGCAAAGTCGGGACAGTACATGCCGCACAAATCGCAGCCGCTGCACTTTTCCGGTGTAACCAGGTATGGCGGGTGATAGCCCTTGGCGTTGAACGCCGAGGAAAGCGCCAGGGCCTTGGTGGGACAGAACTCTACGCAGAATCCGCAAGCTTTACATCGCTCGACTACGATTTGCACCGATCCTTTGGCCATCGTTGAGCTTCCTTAGCTGCGAGAGCGAGCGGGAGGAAGGAGTATGAAGGCCCCGCTCGCCTCGCGATGAACTTACGTTGCGGTTGAACTCGCCTGAACTTGAGAAGAGAGACTACCGAACGATGTTTTGATTCTGGCTTACCCTATGCCCGAGCCGAAGTGACGTCGGTCACAGGGCGGTGTGAGCGGTGGACAAAAGCGATTTACCACGGAGGTACGGACAGCACGGAGAAGAGGAACGAGGGTGTCAGGTATCAGGTTTCAGGTGTCAGAAGATAGTTGCTGACCGCATCGAAACAATATCTTCGCACCGTGCGGGAACAATGAAGTCTGTAACCAGGCGTGCGCAGCCACAGGAAGTTGCGCGGTTACTGATCGATCTGCACCAGATCATACAGAGCGCCACGGAACGCAAGCTGCGTCTTCTGCAGTTGATCAGTCGTGGTGTCGTAGATGTAGAGCATGCCACCCTGGATCACGTACATTGTGGTGCGATTAGGGATAGAGAGTATCCCGGTGACTGGGCCATTGGGAGGCAAGGGGGCGTCGGCAGTCTGGGTGGTGAGATTCACGACAGACAGGCATCCGGTTACGGTGTTGCTGCAAGTTTTAGCGCCAATGTAGAGCTTGTTGTTGTTCAACGCCATCTTCCACTGCTGTCCGTCGTTGATCAGGATGGAATTGGCGGTGGTGCGGGTCATACTCGAAATGTCGACGACATCTAACGTGCCGTTTGCGCCACCGGCGTATCCCGCGACATAAAGGTTGTTGCTATTCAACAGACCTACGGTTGCTCCTCCAACTTGTACCGTGGCTGTGATCGCCTGCGAGGTCATATTGAACTGTGCGACCGACGGCGGAGCGGTACCTCCGCATTGGCTGCCGCAATTGAGCACGTACGCGGTATTACCGTCGCTGCTGAAGAACGCATTCACCGGCCGGGAGAAACCAGGAATCTCAACCGGGGTGATCGTAGAAGCGCCGAGGTTGATCAGCCACATGGAATCGGAGTTGTCGGCGAACGCCAGTATCATGGTGCCGGCGGGATTCAATGCGATCCACCGCACCGAAGGAACAGTGTACGTGGTGGAGATGACGAAATTGACGACGTCGATCACCTGGATGGCGTTCGAGTTGCCGGTAGGAGCGTATAGCTTGGTGGAATCGGTAGAGTACAGTAACATGCCCGTCCACGCAGGCACGGTGACTGACGATGTGGCGGTCTGTGTCGTGTTGTCTACGAATTCGACCGTAAGGTTCGCGGGATCGTAAGCCGCTGTTATCGCTCCGCTGGGACTACGTGCCAACAAAGTCGCCGAGACGCCGACCGGGATGTTTACGGACAGATCGGCTATCTGATTGGTGGTCTGGGTATAGGTGTAGCTGGAAGAGTAGAACGCCGTCGTGTCGTTGGCGGTGTCGACAATCTGCAGGTTGCCGGAATACTGGTTGCTGATGTAAGCGCGGTTTGTGATGCTGTTTTTTGGGTTGCTGATGGTATTGCCGTTCGAGGTGGTATAAGTTTGATTGTTGCTCCCGCCACAGGCAATCAAGCTCAGCAAACAGATTGCCGCTCCCACAAGCGCCAAAACTCGATTCAACGTTCTGCCCCGCAATTCTTTCCCGTCGTACGTAAGTTGTTGGAAAACAGAATTATAACAAAGGAAGTGCATACCGCCTCCGCAGCTCAATTGGTCGCGCGTCATGTACCATAGGATTCTGCGCCCATCAGGTAGCAGTCACGAAGTATGGCCACTGATCTTCTAACTCGCTTGCAGGCCGGTGCCGTCCTTTGCGACGGGGCCATGGGTACCCTGCTGTACTCCAAGGGCATTTTCATCAATCGTTGCTACGATGAGCTCAACCTCTCGCAGCCCGACCTGATTCGCAACATCCACCACGATTACCTTCAGGCGGGAGCCGAGATCGTAGAAACAAACACCTTCGGCGCCAATTCGTTTCGCCTGGGCAAGCATGGGTGCCTGGATAAGCTGGCGGACATCAACCGCATGGGCGCCCGGGTGGCTCGCGAGGCGGCGAAAAGCTTTGACGCGCTGGTGGCCGGAGCTGTCGGCCCACTCGGTGTACGTATCGAGCCACTGGGCAAGATCGCGCTTTCCGAAGCGCGCGACGCCTTCCGCGAACAGATTACGGCGCTGAACGAAGAAGGGGTCGACCTCCTCATTCTGGAGACCTTCGGTTATCTCGAGGAGCTGCACCAGGCCCTGCTCGCCGCGCGCGAGGTCAATCCCAAGCTGCCGGTGGTGGCGCAGGTGACCATCGACGAAGACGGCAACTGTCTCGACGGCTCCAGCCCCGAGCATTATGGCCCGCAGTTGCAGGATTGGGGCGCCGACGTCGTGGGCTGCAACTGCAGCGTTGGTCCGGTCGCCATGCTCGACGCCATGGAGCGGGTGCGCGCCGCGACGACGGCTCCGCTTTCAGCCCAGCCCAACGCGGGTATGCCGCGCAACGTTGAGGGCAGGAACATTTATCTGTGCTCGCCTGAATACATGGCGAATTACGCGGAGAAGTTTGTCGGCATCGGCGTCATGCTGGTGGGCGGCTGCTGCGGAACGACTCCGGAACATATTCACGCCATGAAGTCGCAGTTGGCTGTGAGCAAGAGCCGCGTGCCGCGATTCAAAACGGCGTCCGCTCCTGTCGCGCAACCGGTGGAGGCGGTTCCGCTGCGGGAGCGCTCAAGCCTTGGGCGGAAGATTGCCGACGGCGAGTTCGTCACCATGGTCGAGATTGTTCCACCCAAGGGCATCGGCGCCGCGAGGGAGATCGAGGGCGCAAAGTTCCTGAAGTCGGTGGGCATCGACGCGGTGAACATTCCCGACAGCCCGCGTGCATCGGCGCGTATGAGCAACCAGGCGCTATGCCTACTGATCGCGCAGCAGGTCGGCATCGAGCCCATCCTGCACTACACCTGCCGCGACCGCAACGTGCTCGGCATCCAGTCGGACCTGTTGGGCGCCAGCGCGATCGGCATACATAACCTCATCTGCATCACCGGTGATCCGCCACGGATGGGCGACTATCCTGACGCAACGGCTGTCTTCGATGTCGATTCCATTGGCCTGGTCAACATCGTTCACAACTTGAACCGGGGATTGGACATTGGCGGTAACCCCATCGGCGCTGCCACTCGCTTCGTGATTGCCGTAGGCGCAAATCCCGGGGCCGACAATATCGAAGAAGAGCTGCGCCGCTTCGACTATAAGGTCGAGGCCGGGGCCGAAGTCGTCGTTACCCAGCCGGTCTTCGACTTGCGCCTGCTCGAGCAGTTCCTGAAGAAGATTGAGCACTGCCACGTTCCGCTGATTGCGGGTATCTGGCCGTTGACCAGCGCGCGCAACGCTGAATTCATGAAGAACGAGCTGCGGGTTTCTATCCCCGACGAAATCATCGAGCGCATGGTAAAGGCCAACACCGCCGAGGCTGCACGCGCCGAAGGCGTCGCCATTGCCCGCGATATGCTCACCGCTGTGCGCGGCATGGTACAGGGGGCGCAGATCTCTGCCCCGTTCGGTCGCTATTCGTGCGCCGTTGACGTGCTGGAAGCGCTGGGCACGGCAGCGAAGGGCGGAGCGTAAGAGCAGTGGCCGGTGGCCGGTTGTCTGTGGTCAGTTGGAGAATTACGGACTGTGCAGAACGCAGAGCCCGAAGGGCGTGTGATGATAGCCCAGCATGTAGCGAAGCGGAATGCTGGGTAGGAGCGTACAGCACGAATCCGAGTCCCTTCAGGGACGACACCAGAACAGATCCCTCGCTGCGCTCGTGATGACAAAAGAGAGAAGCGCCTTGCGGTACGACTGAAGTCGTGCCCTGACGCGAAGCATCTCTCTGGACGCTGATCGTTAACAACGACCAACTACGCACTAACCGCTACCCACTTACCCGCTACCCACTATCTCACTTCCCGCTCACCAGCACTTCCGCGGTCGCGGATTTCGCTGGATCAGCCTTGCTGGTAGCCACCACGTGATACGTTCCCGGCGTTGTGGGCGCGGCATAAACTCCCAGGCTGGCAACGGCTCCGCCCTGCGCTTGTGCTCCGTGGTTGACCACCGTACCGCCCGCGCTGCCTTCAGCCACGGACCAGGTGACATCGGTGTCACCGCTTCCGGTGACGGTAGCGGTGAAGTCATGCGACTCTCCTACCGAGATCTCAGTTTCCGTGGGTGCAATCGTGATCGCGAGGTTTGCAGGAGGTGCGCTCTTGGCGGACGGGCGCGACAGCAGGTAAACGACGCCCAGAACTCCGAGCGCCAGCACCACCATCAGAACAATCAGCAGCTTGCGATTGCCGCGCTGTGAGGACTTGTCGTCGTAGAAATAGAAGAAATCTTCGCTTTTCCCAGCCGCGGTGGCAACCGGCGGTGCAGGAGGTGCCGCGGCTTTCGCAACCGCTGGCGCTTTCACCTGAGCACCAACAGCCGGCCGCGCTGGCTCCGGCACGTCGAGCCACGCACTCTGGGCCACCGGAGGCGGCGCCTCCGCACGAGCCTGCACAGGAGCCGGTGCCGACTGAACCATCGGCTCAGCTTGCAACGGCCTGCCGCATCGCTCGCAGAAACGATTGCCAGGAGGATTCGGCTCACCACAGGACACGCAGGTCTGGCTCCCCGCTGCCCGTCTTGTAGGAGGCGCTGGGGTAGCGACGAAGTCTTCAGGCAAAGCCTCAACCGGCGCCATGCCGCGTACCGAGGCGATTTCCGCGGCCTCCAATAAAACCTGCTGTTCCTGCTGCCCCGAAAGCGGCGGCGGCGCGGCAGCCCTCATTGGCGATGCAGGTTGATTCCTCGGAGCTTGCGGGGCCGCGGCCGCTTGCGCTGGACTGAAGGATGCAGCACGCGCTTTGGCCGGTCGCGGAGCGGCCGGAGTTCCGCAGTTTGCGCAGAACTTGTCGATCTCGCGCATTTGCTCACCGCAATTTGTGCAAAACATAGCTATCTGTATAACCCTGCTTGATTGAATTTCACTCCGCCCGCTGGTCTTTGATAAGTACTGCGTCACTGTTGGAGCGGCCACGGGTTACCGCGAGCCTCTTATTATTCCAGTCGTAAGAATAATCGTAGATCAGCAGATCATCGAAGTTGGTTACCGGAGCCGCATCGCCACCGTCGACTGACTGCTTCACCAGATTGGAAACTCCGTGCTCATTCACCGGATAGTACAGGTACTTGCCGTCAGGCGAAAAGGTCATCAGTCCTGCAATAGACTTTCTGGGATAAATCGTCTTGATCGGGGCTCCGCCATTCGCGTCGATGAGTTTGATGACTGTTTTCGTGTCTACTCCCTTACCCTCAATGGTGAGTACAGCGGCCGTCTTCCCATCTGCGGTTAAGCTGCCGAACTCGGCAAAGCCCGGGAAAATTTGTTTTGCTTCACTGCCATTCAGCGATTGACGCATCAGGAGTTTCTTCCCGTTCTCCAGCTTGGTGTAAAGGAAGAAGCTACTGTCGGGCGAGCAGAACGCATTCAAATCAGCTTTACCGCTAGTGATCGGCTTTGTGGTTCCGGCTTGAAGGTCGAGTAAGAAAACGCTGATCCCTTTTGTGCTTCGGTTGGGCATGCTGAAAAGAACATGACGTCCGTCCTGGCAGACCGAAAGGTTCGTCATGAACAGCCGGTCGGAATAGAGCACCGTACGGTTAGTGCCGTCGGCATTCATGCTCAGGATGTGGCCCTCATAATCAATCGCCACCAGTTTCCCGTCGTTCGTCCAGCCGACGTTCACGTCTTCCCGATTCTCGACCACTGTGGGAGCGCCCGGAGCATTGGCCTCGAAACTCATCGTGTAAATGCCAACGGTTGGGGTGGCCTGTACTGCCACCAGTTGTTTGGCGTCGCTGGTGGCCGCCAGGGTACCGGTGTTGTAATTGTTCAGGTCGTTGGTGATGCGCCGAAACTGGCCATCGCGAGCGCTCACCTCTCCTACCTGACCGTGCCAGCTCGTGGCGACATCCTGGAAGATTACGGCCAGCGTTTTGCTATCGGGAAGCCAGGTCGGTTTGCTGAGCTGGGCGGTTGCCGCATAGAGCGTGCGCTCCTTGCCGGTGTCCGGATCCAGGCCAACGATCCTGCCCAGGTTCTCGCCTCCGGGGTCGAGAACGGTCGCGGCGATGGTCTTGCCGTCGGTTGACCATGCTGGGTCCTTATAGCCGGGCAAGGGGAGTGTGGCGAGTGCGCGCTCATTGCTGCCGTCGGCATTGGCGATGATCAGCTTGGAATTTGCGTCGGCGCCACTGTCGCGCAGAAACACGAAGCGCTTGCCGTCGGGCGCAAAACTTATGGCGCTGTCCACGTCGGTAATCAGTAACTGCGGAGTTCCTCCCAGGGTCGGGATCTTGTAGAGAAGATTTATATCTGGACGCTGCGGTTCATTGAGCACGAAGTAGAGATAATTCCCATCCATGGAGAAGGTGAGGCCGATGTAGCGCGCCTCGGTGGCAGGAATGATCTCCTTGTCGCTGCCAGTCGCGATCTGCCGCATCCACAGGCTCTGGGTACCACGACCGTCGTCGTGAACGTTGAACAGATAATGGCCATCGGCCGAGATCGTAGCCAGCTTGACCTTGCCGGAGTCGGTGAGCTTCTCCAGGTTCACTGCCTGAAATGGCTGCTGGCCGCTTCCGCTTCGGCCCTGAATGAACGAATAGACCCCGAACCCAGCCGCCGCGAGCACGAGCACAAGGATGGTTGCCACCAATCCTGCGCGGCCTTTGTGCTCGCGCGCCGCTTCAATTACGGGCGAGCTGCGATGCGCAGACACCCCGCTTGATGGCGCCATCGTTAGTGAAGACTGCGACGAAACTGGCGGCGCAACTGCTGACGAGCCCGAAGCTGCAGCGTCCGCGCGCGCGAAGCCCGTTGTAGAGTGCGCGGCGGTTTTGCCCGATTCGCTGTCACGCTTCAGGCGCTTCAGATCGCCGCGCAGCTCCGCAGCGGTTTGGTAGCGCAGGTCGGGATCTTTCTCCAGCGCCTTGCCGATAATCTCCTCCAGCTTAGGAGCGATGGCGGAATTGAACTCGCTTGGTGGCGGAGGGTTGCGTGTCAGAATCTCACTGAAAATTACGGCTGACGTATTGCCCGCGAAAGGAATACGTCCGGTCGCCATCTCATAAAAAATGGTTCCCATCGAGAACAGGTCGCTGCGGCCATCGAGTTCCTCGCCACGCGCTTGCTCGGGCGACATGTAAGCGACCGTCCCTACGGCGGTTCCAGGCGATGTCAGATGCGGCGTCGCATAGGTGGGAGCGTCCCCGCCGACGGTTTCCATGGCGGCCTGCCGGTCCCGAATCAGTTTCGCTAATCCGAAATCGAGGATCTTCGCCTGTCCGCGCGTAGTGACAAAAATGTTGGCCGGCTTGAGATCGCGATGCACGATGCCCTTGCGGTGGGCGACATCGAGCGCATCTGTTACCTGAATGCCGATGTCGAGAATCTTGTCGAGCGGCATCGGCTGGGCATGAATCTTCTCCGCCAGGCTCTGGCCCTCGAGCAGTTCCATGGCGATAAAGCTGTGGCCCTCGCACTCTTCGACGGCGTAGATGGTGCAAATGTTCGGGTGATTCAGCGCTGAGGCGGCGCGCGCCT
>Ga0335083_10009200_pt1 | contig 12001 bp, 12 predicted proteins | sample Lox_Sample_42_FD_206716 | JGI IMG/M metagenome (GOLD analysis project Ga0335083, IMG submission 206716) | Soil microbial communities from Loxahatchee National Wildlife Refuge, Florida, United States - Lox_Sample_4.2 | ecosystem: Environmental > Terrestrial > Soil > Wetlands | place: USA... | reverse complement strand
ATGGTGAACTGGATCCCGCCGTTCGGACCCGGTTGCGAGTTCGGCCAGGTCGTGCCGTCGCGGTCCCCCGGCCAGACCCCTGTTTTAGGGAACTGGGCCTTGGTGTTCTGGAACTGTGGATTCTGCTGCATGGCGGACTGGTCCAGCAAGGTGAGGTCTTCGGCATTGAGGATGGGCGGCTTGCCGTTCAAGAACAGCAATCCGTAGTTGGTATTGGCGCGCAGCGGGTAATTGACCCAGCCAATATCCACCGGCCCAACCTTGTGAAATCCATAGAGGATGCCGACATCGCCGTTGCTGACTTTGTAAAGCTCGCGCGCAAAGGCCACGGCGGGTGCAGGCGCGCCGCCCGCGGCCATCTGATTGATGAAACACTCCGCAAATGGCGGCGGCTGGGTGGCATCGCCGCACTTCTTCAGGATCGTAGTCCGCAAGGAATCCGGCATCTGCCAGACGGCGGAGGCTGTAACCGTTCCGGGAGCCTGGTTCTGTGCTGAAGACAGGAGCGTGATGAAGACCGAGAAAATGACTGCTGCAAACCGCACTCTTGCTCTCATCAAGGGGCCTCTTGAACGCAATGCTACAAGCAAGTATCCATGGAAGAAACGGTATTCTTTTTATGAACTGTCATCCCTCGCTGCGCTCAGGATGACAGATCAGAGAGATTTTTCGAGGATCTCGGAGGTTCTATGCCGCAATCTGCAGCACGCCGGCGCCGTTAATCGCGCTTTGCTTCAGCTTCCCAAGTGCCAGGTTGGCATCCTCCAGCGCGAATTCCGTGACTTCGGTTTGCACCGGCACCTCGGCCGCCAGCTCCAGGAATTCCTGCACGTCGCGCCGGGTGCTGTTGGCCACGCTGCGCAACACACGCTCCTCATAGAGCAAGGCGTAATTAAGTTGCGGGATCGGACTCATGGTGATGCCCGCCAGCGCGACCGTCCCGCCCTTCCTCGTCGCTTTAAGAGCCGCAGGCACCAGACCGCCGGCAGGAGCGAAAATAATGGCTGCATCGAGCTTCGCTGTGGGACCGTCATTCGCATCGCCTGCCCATGCGGTGCCGAGTCGCAGAGCCATCTGCCGATGCGCTTCACTGCGGGTGAAGACATACACCTCGCAGCCCAGATGCTGCGCGAACTGCAGAACGATGTGGGCGGATGCTCCGAATCCATACAAGCCGATGCGGTCGCCTCGCCGCGCTCCACTCAAGCGGAACGAGCGATAGCCGATGACACCGGCGCACAACAGCGGCGCAGCATGCAGGTCGTCAAAGGTTGGCGGCAGGAGATACGCGTAGTCCTCGTCCACGACCATGTACTCGGCATAGCCGCCGTTCGCATGCAGTCCGGTGAACTCACCGTGATCGCAGAGATTCTCCAGACCGGCGCGGCAGTAGGAGCAGGTGCCGTCCGTGCGATATAGCCAGGGCACGCCGAGGCGGTCTCCTTCGTTGAAACGCAACGCCTGCGCGCCGCGCGCTTCCACAATTCCAACGATCTGATGGCCAGGGATGATGGGCAGCTTGGGGAGGCTCAGTTCTCCCTCAACGAGGTGCAGGTCGGTGTGACAGGTGCCGCAAAAGCGTACGGCAAGGCGCACCTGCCGCGCGGCCGGCTCGGGCACCAGCGGATCGCGGAGTTGAAGCGGCGATTCCTCCACCGGCGCGGGGTCTTCCAGAACCATGGCACGCATGGGGACATACTATGGCCGCGTAGGGCGAGAAGAAAAGACGGCCCGATTGGGCCGGCATGCCTTGGATCAGGGCACGACTTTCCAGTCGTGCCGAAATGTATGACGAAAATAGAAGGGCTTTAGCCCCGGAACAGCACATGTTCAGCGGCTAAAGCCCGTTGGCAATAACACCATCGGCGGCACGGCTTAAGGCCGTGCCCTGATACAAACCTCTTACGCTTCTGCGCCGGCTTCTTCCGCGGCAGGAGCGGCTTCTTCCGCGACGACTTCCTTCTGCACTTTCACCTTGACCGGCACGCTGACATCGCGGTGCAGCTTGATGGAAACGCTGAACTCGCCCAGCGCCTTCAGCGGCTCATCGAGCTGAATCTTGCGGCGGTCGATGTTGAAGCCCTTGTGCTCCAGTTCGTGTGCGATGTCGGACGAGGTGACCGATCCGAACAGGTGATCGTGCTCGCCTGCTTTGCGCTTGAATGCCAGCTCCACACCTGCAAGCTGCTGCCCCAGCGCTTCGGCGTCGCCCTTTTCATGTGCCAGACGGCGCACGGCAGCGGCCTTCATTTGTTCGATCACAGCGCGGTTGGCCGGCGTGGCTTCGATGGCAAGCTTCCTGGGAAGCAGATAATTGCGGCCGTAGCCCTCGGCGACTTTCACCACGTCACCACGCGAGCCCAGCTTGGCTACATCTTCTTTGAGAATGACTTCCATGTCTTAGAACCTCTGTGTGCCGCGGGACTACTGTCCCGCTCAATTTGTGCCGCCCCTAAAGGGACTCGAACCAGTTTCTTCAGCCTACCCAGCGCTGAAGCGCTAAGCTCTCTCGCCCATGCGGGCTGGAGCGTCGACGCTGGCAGAGCATGTGCTTTCCCGCACTGTCACTCCGGGTTGGTCGTTCAGAAAATCGCTAGCCACTAGCCACTAGCCACCAGCCACTAGCCACTAGTTGCTACCTCGCCGCAAACGGCAGCAGCGCGATGTTGCGTGCCTGCTTGATGGCGTCGGCCAGGCGGCGTTGATGCGGTGTGCAAACACCGGTCAAACGGCGCGGCACAATCTTGCCGGCTTCGGCTACGAACTGCGAAAGCAGCCGCACGTCCTTGTAGTTAATGCTGTCGATCTTCTCGACGCAGAACTTGCACACCTTCTTGCGGCGAAAGAATTTGCGGCCACCTTCCCGTGGTCCTCCGGGACCGCCAGGCCGCCCTGCGCCACGCGGACCGCGTGGCCCGTCGGGACGCGAACCACCCTCCGGGCGCGAGCCACCCTCCGGGCGGGTCGTGGTCTCAGCGGCTGCGGCTTGCGGAGCCGTGTTGTTGGTTTCGTCTGCCATGTTTCTCCTTCGGGCATGCGCCCGTCGTTCAATTCCACGCACCAGCAATCACAATCAGCCATCTGGCTGCGCAAGCCTTGACTAGTTGCTAATTGCTAGTGGCTAGTTGCTTCCCTACGCTCCCGCCGGCGCTTCGGTCGTGTCCGCAACCGATGCCGGCGTCAGCGGCTCGGCCTGTGCCACTTCGGCGGCCGCTGCGGCGCGAGTGCCCTTGCCGCGCACCTTGGTGTCGCGGATGGCCTTGATCTTCGCGAGGCGCTTCTGCTCTTCGTCGATACGCACGGTGAGGAACTTAATCACCGGCTCGTTCACGCGCAGACGGCGCTCGATCTCTTTCACCATGCCGCCCTCGCCTTCCAGCGTTAGCAACACGTAGATCCCGTCCTGAAAATTGCGAACGAGATAGGCCAAGCGCCGCTTGCCCATCCGCTCGACGCTCTTCACCGTGCCACCCGCAGCCTGCACCTGGTTCTCCAGCGTGGAGATCAGCTTGTCCTGATCCTCCTCCGGCATGTCGGGCCGCAAGATAAACATCAATTCATAAGTACGCATTGGTTTCTCCAAGGCATCAATTAGCAACTAGCAGCTAGCAATTAGCTAAAGCCGTCACCGCCATATTCGTTTCAAACTCGAGTCCTTCTATAACGCTCTGGTCTCCGGGCTTTAACTAGTTGCTAGCCGCTAGTTGCTTCTTTCCGATTAAACCGATTCATCGCCGCGTCGACCCCATCTTTCAGAATCACGCGCACTGCCTCTGCCGCCGCATCCAGGGCCTGGTCGAGCACCGGATACTGCGACTTCTTGAATTGCGACAGCACATAGCGTGCGCCGTCGCCCACCGGATGATCGGGCCCAACTCCCAGCCGGATACGCATGATTTCCTGCGTGTCCAGCGCCCCAATCACCGAGGCAATTCCGTTGTGTCCCGCCGAGCTGCCGCGCGGCCGAACCCGAATGCTGCCAAAAGGCAGGTCCAGCTCGTCGTAGATGACGATCAGGTCCTGTTCCGGCTGCACCTCGTACTTGCGAGCCAGATCGCGCACCGAAGCGCCGCTCAGGTTCATGTAAGTTTCCGGCTTGGCCAGGAGAACGTCCTGCCCGTCCAGCACTGCCCGCGCGGTTTGCGCACGGCAGTTGCGGTTGTTCACCCGCACGCCCAGTTGATCGGCAATGCGGTCCACCGCAAGGAAACCCATGTTGTGAGGCGTGAACTGATACTCGATGCCCGGATTGCCAAGCCCGACGATCAGCTTCACAAGGCTTACTTCTTCTTCTCGGACTTTTCGCCCTTCTCGCCGCCTTCTGCAGCAGCCTCGCCCTCAGCTTCCGCCTTGCCCTTCTTGATGACTTCCGGCTCGGCGGGCGCGGCCTCAGCTTCAACACCTTCAGCAGCCGCCGGCTCAACATGTTCCTTCACCGCCGTAACGTGGGCGACCGCTTGGTTGGCGTCCGTGAGGAACTTGATCTTGTCACTCTGCGGCAGGTCTGCAACCCGCAGCGTCTGGCCGAAGACCAACTGGCTGACATCCGCATCGAAGTGGCCCGGAATGTCGGCCGGCAGGCACTCGATTTCGACCTCGCGCATCATTTGCTCGAGGATGCCGCCCTGCAACTTCACGCCCGGGGCCTCGCCCTTCAGGGTGATGGGAACGCTGACCTTCAACAGCTTGTCCATGGCGATGCGCTTGAGGTCGACATGCAGCAGCGCACCCTTGATCGGCTCATACTGCCAGTCGACGATCATTACCTTGCCGGAATCGCCACCCGCGGTCATGTCAAAGATCGAGTTATGCCCCTGTTCAGAGTGAAGGATGCGGGTGATCTGCTTGGGATCGACCGCAATTGTCAGCGGCTCGAGGCCGGCGCCGTACAGTACGGCCGGGATCAAACCACTCTTACGCAAGCGGCGGGCATCGTTCTTGCCGCCGGTTTTCCGTGGTTTGACTTCGACGTTGTCAGTCTTGTCTGCAGTTGCTGTAGCCATGATTCCGTTCCTTTAGAGAAATAGTTTGCTGACCGAGGTCTCTTCGTGAATCGACTGGATGGCCCGGCCGACGAGGCCCCCGATCTTCAACTGCTTGATCTTGGGCTCAGCCCTGGCCGCCTCGCTCAGCGGTATGGTGTTGGTCACTACGCACTCGACCAACCCCGATTTTGCAATTCGTTCAAGCGCCGGGCCCGAAAGCACGGCATGCGTCGCACAGGCATACACCTGCCTTGCTCCGGCCTCAAGCAGCGCCTGGCAAGTCTTCACCAGCGTGCCCGCGGTATCGATGATGTCGTCGAGGATGAGACAGGTCCGACCGTTCACATCACCGATGACGTGCATCACTTCTGTCACATCCATCTCTACGCGGCGCTTATCGACGATAGCCAGCGCCGAATCCATTTTCTTGGCGAAGAAGCGCGCGCGCTCCACGCCGCCCGCATCCGGAGATACCACCGTCAGGTCCGGAAGCTGCAACTCCTTGAAGTGACCCACCAGCACCGGCGAGGCGAACAGGTGGTCCACCGGGATGTTGAAAAAGCCCTGAATCTGCGGCGCGTGCATATCAACCACCAGGGCGCGATCGGCGCCCGCCGTGGTCAGCAGATCCGCCACCAGCTTCGACGAAATCGGAACCCGCGGCTTGTCCTTGCGGTCCTGCCGCGCATACCCGAAGTACGGGATCACCACCGTGATCCGCCGCGCCGAAGCACGCTTGAGCGCATCGATGAGCAGCAGCAACTGCATCAAGTGCTCATTCACCGGATCGCATGTCGGCTGCACCAGAAAGACATCGGCGCCGCGCACATTCTCCAGGATCTGCACGTAGGTCTCGCCATCGGAGAACTTGTCGATGTGCGCCTGGCCCAGCGGCAGCCCGAGATACTCGCAAATCTCCTTCGAGAGCGCGTCGTTGGCAGTGCCCGAAAAAATCTTCCACTTGTCGTCGTGCCGTGCCCGCACCGGTTTCTTTTCGCTCTTCGGTTCGGGACCGTGCGCTGGCTTCTTCTCGGTTGGCGCCACCAAAGTTGCCGCTTCGGAGGCCGCCGCCGAGACCACGTTTGTTTTCGTCGCTGCTTCCATCTTCAAATACCCCGCAATACCTGGTTGAGTAACCGCGTGGTGTTTGTAATGCAGTTCTCAGTTGTCAGTCTCTCCAGTTGCGTTTTCTGACAACTGACAACCGGCCACCGACAACTGAATCCTGGCTGGGCGGCTAGGATTCGAACCTAGACAAAGTGCTCCAAAGGCACTTGACCTACCATTAGTCGACCGCCCAGTGAGCAATTAGCAAAAAACATGCGCGCAACCGCTTCTAACCAGTTGCTAATTGCTAGCTGCTAATTGCTTCCCAGTACTCTTGCCGGGGCAAGCTTCTCGTAGCCACTGCCGCGTATCCGGCGGAAGCCATCCGTTCCGCTACCGCCTTGGCTCGCTCGGCCGATTCGAACAATCCATACAATGCCGAGCCCGAGCCCGACAAAGACGCATAACGCGCGCCTTCGCGCTCCAACACACGTTTCGCCTCGTGCAATTCGGGATGCTTAGGAAAGACGACTCGTTCGAAGTCGTTTTCGATCCCGGTTCGGACAAGGTCGAGCAGTGGTGTCTCGGCCCGGTCCCCGCCCACGGCAGGAACACCGGATGCAGGCCCAGCCTGCGAAAGGAAACCCTTGTTCAGCCAGGCGTACACTGCGCCAGCGAACTCTTTCATTTTACCTGCCGCGTCGGCGGGGGTCAATTCAGCCTGTCCCGCGACCATCGCATCCCAATCCGCAAAAGCCTTGGGTGTCGAGACGCCCATCGCCGGCGTGAGCACGACCAGGTGCATCGCCGGGAGATCCTGCAGGGGGTAGACCTCCTGGCCACGATCGACCCCGAGCACCGTCCCGCCGATCAGGAACAGCGGCAAATCGCTGCCTACTTCCGCCGCGATGCGCAGGCGGTCTACCGGCGCCAGCGGCAGGCCCAGTTCGTGCTCCAGCGCGATCATGGTCGCCACGGCATTCGACGACGCAGCCCCCAAACCGCCCTGCACCGGCAACTGCTTGTCGATGTCAATCACGACCTTGCCGCCGCCATGGACCGTGCTGAGGACGCGTTGCGCGACCCGATAGCAGGTATTGGATTCGTCCTGGGGAACGCGTGAGTCTGAGCAATGAATCTCGATCCCGCGTCCTCCCTGCACATCGACGCGAACAACGTCGTGCAGCGCGATCGTCTGATAGATCGTCCGCAGATCATGGAAGCCGTCCGGTCGAAGCGGGCCGATCCTCAGTCCGAGGTTGATCTTGGCAAACGACGAGACGGTGGTTGGCATGACCAATGGGTAGTGTAAACGGGAAGAAGCTGTCAGCTATCAGCCGTCAGCTGTCAGCTGTTTCAAAACTCCATCTAAGCTGCAATTCCGGGGGGCGGGCCTCGTTCAATGTTTACTGCGTTCCGCGAACTGATGCAGCCCGTTTTCATCCACCATGAATTTGAACACTAAACGAAACCCAGGCATCATCCGGGGCCCACGTCAAATCAGGAATGATCTGACGATCGTACCGACTCCCGCTCTTCGGATCGAGCGGAGGGTAGACGCTTTCATCAGAGTTGAACATGAGCGTCGAAACTTCGCCGATGGTGTTGGCATCCAGCTCGATGTCACTCACGCTCCGGTGCGCGACGAAACGGCGATCATGCGACCAGACAAAGTCGAATCCGCCGAATAGCTTCTTCAGCACTTCGCCAGTGTTCACATCCAGAACCCAGTAAAAACAGTTCGCGCGACCACACAACATTACACCGATGTGGCCAGCGTCAATCCACTCGAACTTGTCAAAGTCATTGCAGGCATCTTGCAGTCCAGTCTTCCAAAGTGCCTGACCGAAGCTATTGACAAGCACCACATATTTCCGTGGTGTGTTGCCACAGTGCTCAGCGTCGAAGATAGGATTAAGCTGACCGTATACCACCCGGTCACCCGTTGGCGAGGCTGCGACTGGGTTTGCCGCTAACGCATCGTAAGTGATCTGTCGGGGGCCTGTATCCGTCAGCATCCAGACTTCGTGGCCTTCAATCCATGCACGGTACTTCGGCGGAGTCCCCATGTCCGCAGACGCCGCAAGTAACAACACGAGAAGCACTGAAGCCACCATCGCAACAACTCCACAGGGTTGAGGGGATTGCTCTGCCCTTGGCTGACGCAACACAATGCTAGGTGCTGCTGATGCGAACTACTCCATCACATCGCTAAACAGAAAATCCTTACCCCACTTGGCCTCATGCCCGGCTTCGCGCAGGGCCGTCGCCAGCTGCGCCCAGTGACGCACGCTATGCAACATGGTGTGAAGGAAAATCTTGCGCTCGCTCGCCCGCAGTGTGCCGGCTGAGCGCGTAGGAAACTCCAGCACGGTCTTGAGTTCGTTGTCGGTCGCGCTCGCGAGGTATTTGCGGAGCCCAGCACGCGCGCGGTCGCCTATAGCGAAGAGTTCGGCAACGGTTTCCTGTGGGAGAGATTCGTAGGACGAGATCTCTTCCTTGTTCAGCCGCTGCGCATAGCGCAGCTCGACCGCCAGGATGTGCAGCAGGAACTCGCGCACGTCCTTTGCCTGTGCGACGTTGATCGGCATGTCGAGCAACGTTGTGGGCTGCGTCTCAAACCACGTGCGCCACTTCCCGGCCTCGCTCTCGTTCCAATCGAGCAAGTCGTCGAAGGAGATTTGGGCAAGAGTCGCACTCATTGTTTCTGGCTCTCCTTCAGCTTCTTCGATTTCGCCTCGACGCCTTTTGCCAATTTTTCTTTATGCGCTTCGAGCTTCTTCGCAACTTCCTTGTCGTGCAGACCAATCATCTGCGCCGCGAGAATGCCTGCGTTCGTCGCGCCGGGCTTGCCGATTGCGACAGTTGCGACGGGAATGCCCGCCGGCATCTGCACCATCGCCAGCAGCGAATCCAGGCCTAGGAGAGCTGTCGAAGGAATGGGCACAGCGATGACCGGCAGCGTCGTCTCGGCGGCGATGACGCCCGCGAGATGCGCGGCCCCGCCAGCACCGGCGATGACGACCTCGACGCCGCGCGCCTTCAGCCCGCGGGTGTATTCGCTGGTGCGCGCCGGAGAACGGTGTGCCGACGTGATGTCGATTTCGTAAGGGATACCAAACTCAGCCAGCGCCTTCGCAGCCTCGTTCATGATGTCGAGGTCCGAGTCGCTGCCCATAACGATAGAGACAAGAGGATGATTGGTCATGTTAAGCACCTTAGCAAGTACTGAGCCGCCCTGTCGGGCTCGAGCATTCGCCGGGACATTGCCTTCCCTAATCCAGGTTCATCGGCCATCTGGCGAAAAGCGAATAGCGAAAGGCGAACAGCGAAAAACGTCACTTCCCTTCGCGCAGATGCCTTAGCCCACGCGCCGCAATGTCCTTCCGGTAATGCATGCCCTCGAAGCGAACCTTCATTACCGCGTCGTACGCACGGTCGACCGCTTCGGGAAGATCAACGCCCCGCGCGGTCACGCCCAGCACGCGCCCGCCTGACGTGTAATAGACCCCCTCCCGCCGCGATGTCCCGGCATGAAAAACCTTAACGCCATAGATGCGGTCGGCCTCGTCGATACCGGTGATCAGCTTGCCCGCCTCGAATGAGCCAGGATATCCGCCCGACGCCATCACCACGCAGACCGACGGCTCAGGCGACCACTTGAAATCGCCATCGCTTACGCGTCCCTCGACAGACGCCTGCAGCGCATCGAGAAGGTCGCTCTCCATGCGCATCATGATGGGCTGCGTCTCTGGATCGCCGAAGCGGCAATTGAACTCCAGCACCATGGGCCCGCGCGCGGTCATCATCAGCCCGCAATAGAGCACGCCTTTGTACTCCGCCCCTTCGGCTTTCATCCCGGCAACCACCGGACGCGCAATGTGCGTGAGCAGCCAGTCACGCATTTGAGCGTCGATGATCTGGTCGGTGGAGTATGCTCCCATGCCGCCAGTATTCGGTCCCTGATCGTTGTCGAAGACGCGCTTGTGGTCCTGGCAGGCGACCAACGGCGCCACGCGCTCGCCATCGCTCATCAGCAGGAACGACAACTCTTCGCCCTTCAGACACTCTTCCAGCACCACGCGCGAGCCAGCATCGCCCAGCATCTTGCCGCTGAGCATCTCTTCCGCCACGCGCTGTGCCTCGTCTTTCGTTTGCGCGATGATCACGCCCTTGCCTGCCGCGAGGCCGTCAGCTTTGACGACTACGGGCGTATGGAAGTGCGCCAGTGCCTCCTTGAGCTCTTCTTTCTGGGTGCAAATCGCGTAGTGCGCGGTCGGAATGCGATGCCGCTGCATGAACTGCTTCGCGAAGCTCTTGCTCGATTCCAGTTGCGCCGCCGCCTTCGTCGGCCCAAAGATCGGCCAGCCTCGTCGCTGGAACTCATCCACTACGCCCAGCGTGAGCGGAAGCTCGGGCCCGGCCACGGTGAGGTCAGGCGTAAGACTGGTCGCAAGCTGCACCAGCGAGTCGAGGCTCTTCAGGTCGGCGGAGACACACTCGGCGTCTTCGGCTATGCCGCCATTGCCGGGTGCGCAATAGAGCTTCGAAACGCGAGGCGATTGCCGCAGCTTCCAGACAAGCGCATGTTCGCGGCCACCGCCGCCAAGGACCAGGACTTTCATAGCAGAGCTGAACCTGTGAATCGAACGAAGAAAAAGAGTAGGAGGCAGTCGCAGCGCATGTCAAACGATGCTGCAGTAGTAAGCTGGAGCATAATGCCCGACCAGTTCACCCAATCCGGCTCGCTCTCGCTTGAGGGCATGCACAGCTCGGTCGCCGTGCCGCATCACAAGGCAGGTTTCTGGGAGCAGTGGCGCGCCTTCGTGGGCCCGGCAATCCTGGTGAGCGTCGGCTACATGGATCCCGGCAACTGGGGCACCGACCTGCAAGCCGGAGCGCAATACAAGTACGGGCTGCTCTGGGTCGTCGGAATGGCCAGCGTCATGGCTATCTTCATGCAAGTCATCTCCGCGCGGCTGGGCGTAGTTACCGGCAAAGATTTGGCGCAAGCCTGCCGCGACTGGTATCCCGCGTGGACGCGCTGGCCGAACTGGATGATGAGCGAGCTGGCCGTCGGCGCCTGCGATCTGGCAGAAGTGCTGGGCAGCGCGGTCGCGCTCAACCTTCTCTTTCATATTCCACTGTTTTGGGCCGTGATAATTACGGGATTGGATGTCCTGCTGCTCCTTGGCCTACAGGGCTTGGGCATGAGGACCATCGAAGCCGTAGTTCTGCTTCTGGTCTTTACCATCGCGGTCTGCTACTACATCGAAATCTTTATTCTTCCGCAGACCAAGCCGAGCTTTCTTGAGCTGTCATCGGGCCTCATTCCTCAGTTTCGCCAGGCGGGCATGATCTACGTCGCCATCGGCATCATTGGCGCAACGGTGATGCCGCACAACCTGTATTTGCATTCCGCGCTGGTGCAGAGCCGCCGGTTGCAAAAGGACGAGTCGTCCATGCGCCGGGCCATCCAGTTCAACACGCTGGACTCCATCGTCGCGCTGTCGCTGGCATTTTTTGTTAACGCCGCGATCCTGGTGCTGGCTGCCATGGTGTTCTTCGGCAAGGAGAGCGTCATTACTGCAGGCGGGCAGATGGTACACTTCAGCGCCGAAAGCGATTGGATTCGCGTCGCTTATCTCACGCTCGCGCCTCTACTGGGAACGGCTCTTGCCAGCACATTGTTCGCAATTGCATTGCTCGCCAGCGGCCAGAGCAGCACCATCACCGGCACGCTCGCCGGACAGGTGGTGATGGAAGGGTTCATGCGCTGGCGCATCAAGCCGTGGGTGCGCCGCCTGATCACGCGGACCCTGGCCATCCTGCCCGCGGTGCTCATTATCGGACTGCGCGGCGATAGCAGCGTGACCGACCTGCTCATCCTGAGCCAGGTTGTGTTGGCCTTGCAGCTTCCGTTCGCCATGTTCCCCTTGCTGCACTTCACCGGATCGAAGCAGCGAATG
>Ga0335083_10009199_pt1 | contig 12002 bp, 11 predicted proteins | sample Lox_Sample_42_FD_206716 | JGI IMG/M metagenome (GOLD analysis project Ga0335083, IMG submission 206716) | Soil microbial communities from Loxahatchee National Wildlife Refuge, Florida, United States - Lox_Sample_4.2 | ecosystem: Environmental > Terrestrial > Soil > Wetlands | place: USA... | reverse complement strand
TTTCGTATCCACAGCTGCCGGAGGTGGAGAGGGATTGGACCGGGCCAGAACTTTGCCGGTCGATCTGATTGTGTTGGACAGCGACCTGTGCCGGTCGGCCGCGATCCGCGCCCAGCTCAAGACCGAGAAGGCGACCCGCAATGTGCCGGTACTGTGGATCGGAGCGCGGTCGCCAAAGAGCTATATTCCGCCGCCGCCCATTGCGGACACGGACAGGCTTTTGACGCTGCCATTCACCTTTCTGCAAGTGCGAGAGACGGCCAATCACATGCTGGGATGGCCGGGCGAGCGGGGTTCCTGAGCGATCACTTGATCGTTCGCATAAGAAATTAATGAGGCGCGACCGTTTCCAGCCGCGCCTCAAGTCCAGCTTCAACTTAAGTGCCCGGCTCTCGCCGGGCAATGAAGCGATTTAGAAAATTTCCGGGGGTGGCTGCAAGCGTTTCAAGTGGTCCAGGCGCTGGGGATTCAACCCCAGGCAGGCCCGCCAAGACTCGACGCCGGACGGGCCGAGGCAAAGCGCCGGGAGCCGGCGCGCGGAGTTCCGACGACTCCCCTCGACCAGTCCAGCGTGCCACCGCGCACCTTTCACAGCAAAATGCGGCGTTATATACCATCCGTCACGCGGCCAGAACGGACTTGTGAAAACCGTGAACGGGTTGTTTTAGAAGCAGTCGAATAAGTATGGACGATTGAACCCGCCGGATTGAACCCCCCCACGTGCGAAGGCAAGGAGCCAGATTGGCAAAAAGAAAATTCAAGCTGCCCAATGACATCGACTGGAGCTTGGTTGAAGCCGGTCGACGAAAGGGAGAGACCTGGACGGAGATCTCGGTCCGGACCGGAATAAGCCCTTATTCACTTCGCCGCTGGGCAGCCAAATTGAGAAAAACCGAGTTGCTCGCAGGAAAACAGGGCAGTGAATCGACCGCAGACTGGTTTTTGATCGCCAGATTATACCGCGAGGGCAAACCGCTGGATATGATTGCCGCCGAGGCGGGTCTTGCCAGCGGGCACTCCCTGAGTGCCAGGATTACGCAACGGCGCAAACAAGGACTCTGGAAACTTCCCAAGCGAACGCATAGACGGTCCGCCGCCATGCGATGAGATCAATGAGCACTCTGCGCCGGCTTTGGCGGCATGAAGGCCGCCCCGGAAATCCTATTTGGATTTTGAACCGCTGGCGCGGGTCAAGCCCAGTGCCTTCTTGATGTTTTGGACGCTGGGCAAAGAGATGGCCAATTTCCTGGCGATGGCCCCGCCGGTCTTGCCTGCCTCGACCAGCTTTTTGACCTTCGCCCGAGTGGCATCCGTGATCTTCGCCCGCTTGCGGCGTTTGCCGGGATCTTTTGCTTTTGCGGCGTGCCTGCCGCCAGAGGCGGCTCTTATCGCGGCGATGAAGGTGGCGGTGTTATCGAATCCATACCGGCCGGGAAGCGCGGCCAGTTCGCGCGAGAGTTCCTTCGCCAAGGTCTGCCGCATTTTTGCCAACCTGGCTTGGGCGGCGGAAAGTTCCTTCAGCGTCGGGGCAACCATGTGTAGTCACAATTTCGTGACGGACAGTGGGGGTCAAGAGCGATGTGGCGCTGGTTTAGCCCCGGTCGGCGCGGCAGTCAGGTTGACGTGGAACGTTGGGCAGGATGCAAACCGAAGCCATCGTCATTGCGCTGTTGTCGGCCGCGCAGTTTCTGAAAAAGCCGATCCAGGATGTTACGGCTCTGCCGTTGAAGGATGCCTATGCGGCAGCGAAGGCCCATTTGCTTAAAAAGTTTGAAGGGAATTCAGCGGCCGGTGAGGCGCTGGAACTCGCTCTCTCCAAGCCGGAGTCGGCGGCCAGAAAAGCACTGCTCATTGAAGAGACAGGGGCCATCGAACTGGAGTCCGACGCGGAGCTGGCCAGGCTCATTGCCCGGTTGACGGAGCTGCTGCCGGAAAACGCCGGTGCCCGGCAAAATGTGCGCGTAACCGGTCGCAACAACCGCGTGCAGGTCGCGGCGCACGACATCATCAACACGGAACGGCATGTCCGCCGCAGCCTCATCACGCCGGACGAGCGCCATATCGACGGCGCCCAGAAAAAGAAGCTGCAAGCCGTCATCGCCGATCTGGCCGGCCGGCTCGCCGGCGAGGATGGGAGGCCCCGTTTCGGCGCCGTGCATTCGATGGTTCAGCGAAAGTTCAAGGTCAGCGCGTTTGCGCTGATTCCAAAGGAAAAGTATGACGATGTCCGGAACTTCTTGAACCAGCAGCGGGCGATTCACCGTTGTCATCTGCGTCACCGGAATCCGGCGGCGTATCAGCAGGACTATTTCCGTGGGATCCAGGCACGAAGCAATGAACTCGGCTGGGACAAGCCGAAGCTCCGCCAGTTCGCCGTCGAAAAGCTCGGCCTGAAGCGGCCCCTTGTTTCGCTGCGCGAACTCGGCGCCATCCAGTTGAAATCTCTTTTGGAGCTGGTGCGGCACGAGTCTGCGCAATCAGCGGTCAAAGCCAGCAATGGCTGAGTGAGCGGCTCTCGCCGAAGAGCGCAAGGCCCAGGCTGTGGACCGTATCGTAGCCCATGTCCATGCCGCAGCCGTTGACGCGCAAGCACTGCCTGCGGCTGTCGTAGGTTGCCGAGGTTCAAACACCGCCAAGTATGCAGTGTTTTAATTAGCGGTCTCTGGCGGTCGGGGTGCCCTCAATTGATGCGACGGCTTTGGAGGCGCTCCATAAGATTCGGTCTCGCCGACCCGGAATCGTCCTAAAAAAACCCTGAATCGTCCAAGACGGTTTTACGCGACGCCGGCATAGTGGAGGTGCGTCTGGCTAACGGGCCGGCGCGAACATGTCCGCCAACCTCATCCTTTCCATTGCCAGCGCCGGCATGGCCCTCGCGTTCTGGGCGTACTCCGGGACTGGACGCGCCATCGCGTGCGCCTTCGGACTGCTCTCGCTCTGGCAGCTTCGCTGCGCGATGCGCCGGCGTCCGCCCGCGGGCGTGGTCCTCCGGCTCGGCGGATTTACCTGGGACCTGTTCAATTTCTGCCGGGGCTGGCTCATCGTGGGCGAGACCGGCAGCGGCAAGACGCTCTCGTGCATCAACACGATGCTCTGGCAGGTGTCGAAGAACTGCCCAAAATGGGGCGGACTTTGCATCGACGACAAGGGGCTCTATTGGGAAACGCTCTCCACCATGATGCGCCATTTGGGGCGCAGCGACGACCTGATCCTGCTCCAGGTCCGGCCGGAAGGCGCCTCCGCTGACTGGCGTCCGCCCCATACCTTCAATTTTCTGGGCTATGACCGGCTGCCCGACTCGGCCAAGGCAAAGAATGTGTGCGATGTCGCGACCTCCCTCGGCCAGGGCGGGGACCAGCCGTTTTTCCGGGTGCAGGCGGAGTTCCAGATGGAATTTGCCTTCCGCGCCCTGCGCGTGGCGGGCTTCCCGGTCACGCTGGACAATGCCCAGGAGCTGCTCGCCTCGGATGAAGCGCTCGACGGTTTGTTTGAGACGCTGGAGGAAGAGCGCACGCCGGAAGCGTATGCTTTGTACGACCACTACCTGGCGCATATCGCCAACCAGCCGCCCGAACAATTTGGCGGGGTGCGCGGCACCCTGGCCAACCGGCTCAAGCATTTCAGCTACTCGGACATTGCCGAGGTGTTCTGTCCGGTCAACGGGTCGTCCTTCGATTTTGGCGACATCGACCGGGGCAAAATCATCTGTGTGTCCATTCCCCAGCGCTACAAGGTGGAGCGCCGGTACATCCATACCCTCCTCAAGCTCACGTTCTATTCGCACGTCCTTCTGCGTTTTGACCGTCCGGCGGAAGAAAGGGCCAAGGACAATCTTTTGATTCTTTGGGCCGACGAGGCGCAAAAGATCGTCACGGCCAACGATGACGGCACGAGCGACTACAACGTGGTCGACGTGATCCGTGAAGCCAGGGCGACCGTGGTGGCCTCCACGCAGTCCTACACCTCGCTCATTCCACCAATGGGCGATGAAAAGAAAGCCAAGGTCTTTATCGCCAACATGGCCAACCGCGTCACATTCAAGGCTGCGGACGAGGACACCGCCCGGATCGCGGCGGATACCCTGGGCAAGCGCAAGGTGATGAAGCGCACCTATGGGTACTCCGGCGGCAAGCGCACGACTTCATTCACGGACGACTACAAATATTTTTTCGAACCGCACGAACTGCGCCGGCTGAGGAAATTCCAGGCCATCGTGCAGCACTGCGAGGCCGGATTTCGGAAAGTCAGGCTGCAGCCGACCGGTGCGGACGGGAAGATCCCCGCCTGGCACCGAAATCCTCTATGAATAAACACGAAACCTCAGGTCTTGAGTCGCCCGGGCCGGTGTCGGCGGATCGGCTGCGCGGTCTTCGCGCCGATCTGGAAGCGAACATCCGCGGCCAGCCGCAGGTGATGGACCGGGTCGTGTCGGTCCTGACGCGCGGCGAACTGGGCCTGGCCCATCCCGGCCGCCCGAAAGGCTCCTTCCTTTTTGTCGGACCGACGGGAGTGGGGAAGACCGAGCTGACAAATGTCTTTACCGCCTATCTTTTCGGACAAAAACCGATCCGATTCGATATGTCGGAGTACCAGAACCAGTCGTCCGTCGAGAAATTGATCGGGTGTGCCGCCGATGAAGGCGGCCTGTTGGGCCGGGCGCTCGCCGGGGTGGGGGAAGGCACGCTCCTTTTCGATGAAATCGAAAAGGCGCATCCGCTGGTGCTCGACCTTTTTCTGCAAATCCTGGACGACGCGTGCATCACTTTCGCCACCGGCGAGCGGAAGAATCTTTCCCGGTTCTATGTCGTGTTCACGAGCAACATCGGTTCCTCCGAAGTCATGCGCATAACCTCGGCTCCGATGGCCACGGTGGAGCGCACGGTCCTGGCGCGGGTGGGCCAGCAGCTCCGCCCCGAGCTGGTCGGCCGCATCACAGAGAAGCTCGTCTTTGCGCGGCTCGATTTTGATACGCAACGAGACATCTGCGAATTGATGATCGAGCGCGAGAAACGCCGGCTGCGCGACCTTGGCTTCGCCCTGGAGGCGAACGGCGAGGTCGTGGAATTTCTGATCCGCCGCGGATTCCACAAGCATCTTGGGGCGCGCCCAATGCGTGCGGCGGTCGAGCGGCATTTGCAGGACGCGATTGCGGAGGGCATGCTTGGCCGCGGGTCCGGTTGCGGCCGGGTTGAGGTCGATACGCGCAACGAACGCCTGATGCTGCGCTGAATGGGCTCGCGCCTGCGCGGGCGGCATGACCGGCAATGAGTTGCGGAACAGGCGCAATTCATTTGTAGGATTAAGTTATTAGCGTAACCGTTCGGTGGATACTAATACCCCGCCTCGGGTCGCACTATCTGGTGGAAAACGTCCGGCGCGTGTGCATACAGCGGGGATCGACGGCTTAATAAACAACTGCAAGTCGTTATGAACTACCTGCTTAAACACTATTTTTACCATGAACCTCCTCAGCGCGGGATGGCCCGCGGCGCGTTACACGCAAAAAATCCGGCGTCTGCCTTCCATGGAGCAACACTATGGAAAATGGCTCTGCCGGGGAGAAAATGTCAGTGTCCATTATGCCCATTTGCCGCCGGATTCGTGGCCGGAACACAGTCACCGGCAGGCTGAGCTTTTACTGACGTTTGACGACGCGCAGGCGAAAATCACCTGGTGGGACGGCGCAGGCCAGCGCGAAGCGGCGGTGGGCGCGCATCAATTTTGCCTGATCCCGCCTGATTTTCCGCATGCGTGCGAATGGAGCACCGAGGCCGATGCGGTCGTGGTCTATCTCGACGAGGAATTTCTGCACGAGCACGTGCGAGAGCCCTTGGGCGGCGTGATTGTGGGCGATTTTCAACCGCTCAGCCGGCTGGATGCATGCCTGTGGTCGCTCGGCGCGATATTCAAGGATTTGTGCGGGAAGGAGGACTTTCCGCCGGCCAGCTTCATTGAAGGGGTTGGCGTGGCCCTGGCCGCGCGCACGCTCGAACAACATTTCCAGAAAAACGGCCGGAGCGAAGAGGCCCGCCAAAAACTGGCGCCGGACGGGACACGCCGGGTGATAGACTACATCGAGGGGCACCTGCAGGAGAACATCACCATGGAAGACCTGGCAAAGCACGTGTGCCTGAGCGAGGATCACTTTCGGGAACTCTTCAAGAACACGACGGGGCTGCCCCCGCTGCAATTTGTCCTGAAACACCGGGTGCAGAAAGCGCTGGAACTGCTCCGCACCGGAAAATTCCGGGTGGCGGAGGCGGCTTACGAGGTGGGCTTCTCGGACCAGAGCCATTTCGACCGGCACTGCCGCAAATTTTTCGGCTTTTCGCCGAAACAGGGAATCAAAAACCCTGAATCGTCCTCAAAAAACCCGGAAACGTCCAAGATTCCGACGCTGGAAATGGTCTAGGCTCTTTGGAGCTTAGAATCATTTCCAATGAAAATAAAACTGCGAATCCTGGGCGGGCTCTGGCTCGCTCTCCTCAACACCCGCGCGTGGGCGCAGCCCGCGCCGGTGCTGGCGCAAATCCCGCCGTCCCTCAAAAATTCGGTCTCGTTCGGCCTGGGCGTCATGTTCCTCTTTGGGTTTCTCTGGGGTGTGGTCAAAATCTGGTCCGGCGCGGATCGGATGTCCAAGGGCGATGCCGACGGCAAGATGGGCATCGTATCGGGCATCATCATCGCCGGAGCCGCGGCCATCATGGCTGCCCTTTTCACCATCTTCGGCATGAGCGACGGCGCGCTCACGCCCCAGTTCTAAGATGGACGGGCTGCGCATCACCGATACGAACAGCGCGAACGACAGCAAGGGCCGCGCGTTCGGGCTGGAAGGCAATGACTTCCTTTACGTGCTCATCGCCTTCGTGGTCGCGCTCGGGCTTTACCTGCTCTTGAGCGCATTTTTCCACGCGGGCCAGTTGGCCGCGCTCGGGCTGGCGCTGCCTTTTCTATTAGGTCCGCTCAGCTGGGTGCTGTTTTTGAGGCACAACAAGCCGGAAGGCTACGCGGCGGACTGGCTTGAGCAGAAATTCAACGGCGAAGGCTGGTCCCTCTCCGCCCAGACCCAGCCGTCCTCCCCCAAAAGCCGGCCATGACAGCGGCACCCAACGGACATTTTGCCGACGGGCTGATCTTGTTCGGCTCGCCCGAAAAAGGCGGCGTCGCGGCCAAGGGCTATGTGCTGCAGCCGCCCGACCTGCGCGGCGGCAGCGTGGCGCACCTCAACGGCTATCAGGACAAGATCCGCGGTCTTTTGGCCAATCTCTCCGCGGGCATGCGGGCGCAAGTCCAGTGGACCGCCGATTGCGATTATAAAAAAGAGCTGACCCGGTATTTTCGGGAGACCGAGCGGGTGACGCATCCGCACCTAAAGCGCGTGCGCACGGAGAGGTTCCAGCGCTATTGGGAAAAAATGCACCGCCGCGAATTGCGGCGCGAATCGCTGGTCCTCTTTGTCACCGCGGAAATCACCGCCTATTCCGGCAATCTCAAGACCCGTGGCAACCTTCAGGGTTATTATGAAAAGCTGCTCGGCCAGCTCAAGGGCCGGTTCGATGAATTGACCGGCACCCTGCGGACGATCTTCGGCAGCGACACCGCGGTCGCGCCGATGGATGACCTGGAGCACTTCATCTACCTGAAGAAGTTTCTGAACCCGTCGCTGGCCGACCGGTTTGACGTGGATTTTGCCGCGCAGTTCAATCCGGCGCTCTCGCTCCAGGAAAACTGCTGGAACGGCGATGGGGTGAGCCTGCCGAAGACCGGGTTCTACCTCGATGGCCGTTACCACACGATCTATACATTGAAGCGGTGGCCCAGCCGGACCTATCCCGGCATCATCCACCGGCTGACCGGACTCCCATTTCTCGATTACCAGATCACGGTCAACCTTGAGCCGCTGCCGGCCAAGCGAGAAGTAGACAAGGAGGAGAAGGCCATCGAGCGGTTGCGCGGCGAGTACGAGGACACGGAGCGGCATTCGCTGCTCGTCGCCATCGGCAAGAAAGAGAAGAAAATCGAATCGCTCTCAACCGGATTCATCAACGCTTTTGCCGCAACCTATATCATCCGCATTTGGGATGAGAGCGAAGCCGGCCTCTCCGCCAAGTGCGCCGCGATCAAGAATGCGATCAATCTTCTGGGCGGCGCGCAGTATTACGAATGCGCGCTGCCTTCTACGGCACGGAAACTGTTTTTTGGTTCCTGGCCGGGCTGGACCGGCTCCACTTACAAGCATCGCAGCCTGTATGCCGAGGATACATATCTCGCGGACATGTTGCCCTTTTCGGCGACATTCACGGGCCACCTTGCGGAAGCGGAGGCGATTTACGACGGCTCGCAAAACAATCTGGTGGGCCTGCGCACGTTCCTGGGCAATCCGCCCACGCCACAGCACACGGTTCTCATCGGCGCCACCGGCGCCGGAAAATCCGTGCATATGCGCGACTTTCTGGAGCAGACCGCACACTATTACGATTACACGGTCATCATCGAGGAAGGGCTGTCCTATGAAAAGTTCACCAAGGCGCTGGGCGAGCGGCCGATCGTGCTCCATCCTGACGGCGACCTGACGATCAATTATTTCGACACGGGCGGCATGCCGCTGAACCAACTGCAGCTGGCCACTGCCGTGGCCCTTGTCGCACGGATGATCGGCGAAGCCCCGGACGCCGAGCCCCAGCAAATCCGGCAGGCGCTTCTTGCGCAGTATATTCATCAGCTTTACGAGGACACCTTTGAAGAGTGGGCCAAGCGGCACCGCGAGCTATTGCCCGGCATCGAGCGCATGGCCTGCGCCACGCACCGCTGGAAACAGGAAAAGATGGACTTGGGTGCAACCGAGGTGGAGGCGTACGCGGACCTGCGCGACCGGCTGAAAGCGAATGATGACGAGGCGCAGGAGTTTCTCGCCAACCTTTCCGATGCGGAAATCACCCGGTTTTTGAAAGAGCCGCGGACTGAGCGGTCCGTCATGGCTCTGGCCCATGCGCATTACGGCCGGGACGATTTTCCGGTGCACGCGAGCCTGATTGAACTCATGCAATTCTCGCGATTTGCCGAGCACAAGAAGGAGGAAATCGACCATCTGGCCACTCTTCTATCCTCTTGGACTGCCCACGGGCATTATGGCCGGCTTTTCGACGGCCCGACCAACGTGTCGCTCACCGGCCGGATCGCCCATTTTGAATTGGGGCTCATCCCGGAGCAGGCCGTGGAACTGAAGACGGCTGCCGGCCTCCTCATCACCGGCTTTGCTCGCCAGCACATCATCAGCCTGCCGCGAAACGAATGGAAGCGGATCATTTTTGAGGAGCTGGCGCGGTTCCTGGATGTGCCCGGCGGCGAAAAGATCGTGGCCGAATCCTACGCGCAGCTGCGCAAGTTCAACTGCTGGACCGCCTCGATTGTCCAGCAATACAGCAAATTCAAGGACACGCGCATCCGCCCGGTCGTGATCGGCAACAGCAAGCAGTTCTTCCTCATGCGCCAGTTCGACCGCAGCGATGTCGAGGACATCGGCAAGGCCGTCAACCTGCCCGAGTCGGTCGGGGCCGCGATTCAGAACTATCCCATGCCGGAACAGCAGGCCGAGGGGAAAAAGTTTTCCAGCATTTGCTTCTTCAGCCCCGTCACCGATCCGCCGCTCTGCGGCACGGTGCGCAACGTTCAAGCTCCCCCGCAAGTCTCCCATGAAAAAATTGCCGTATAAATTGCTCCCGCTCCTGCCGCTCCTGGTGCTCACCGGCTGTGCCACGGGCTTGGGTGGAATGGCCGCGGACGCGGGCTTGGCCGGCGCCGGCGGCGTGGTCGGCTACAAGGTCTCCGGCGGCAAGACTGGCGGCGCCGCCATCGGAGCGGCCACCGGCTACATCGCGTCCAAGATCGCACAGTCGGAGTATTCCAAATCGACCGCGGAAGCGGAAAAGACCGGCTATGACCGCGCCATGAACCAGGCGGTGAAGCAGCAGTACTGGATCATCCAGAACCAGCAAAAATCGCTGCCGGCGGATAACGAACGGAGCCCGCGCCTGGTGCCGGTCGTGATGCCCGAAACCAATATCAACGGCGTGATCCAGAACGCTCACGTCGAATATATCCGCCTCGATCCATGAAAACACTCTTTTTGGCTTTGATTGTGGCGGTCGCGGCCACCCGCGTGTCGGCCGTGCTACCGGTTTTCGACGCGGCGAACATCGCCCAGCAGCAAGTGGCGCACGCCGAGGAGATCGCAAAGTGGGTGGAAAGCATCGCGCAATTAAAAACGCAGATCGACCAGCTGAACCAGGCCATCAGCCTGCAAAGCGACATCCGCCGGTGGGCCGGTGACCCGAAGGCTGCGGCGGAAAACGTCGCTCTCGATGCGCTCGGCGCGCAGGATTTAGTGCGCAGCTTCGGCCAGACAAGAAACGCGATTATCTCCCTTACGGACAGCCTGGCCTCGCTCGGCAACACAGGGCAGGGCACTTACCGGCCAATCACCGATCCCGGACTCGATGGACAGCCGGTGCAATTCGATCCGTTGATTTTCCGGCGTTTTTCGGTGCTCGATGCCCAGGAGCAGAATTACCAGCAGGTCGTCGATGACACCACGGCGCGCGAGCAGGATTTGCAGGCCGACCTGGCGCAGACGCTGGTCGAACTGAAGAATGCTCCAACCGACGCGGAAGTCCGCAAGCAGTCCGCCAAGATCAATGCCATCAATGGCCAGCTCGCATCCCTGAGCGCTACGCGCCGGGACCAGGCCGATCAGGTGGTGGCGCAGAAAATCGCCAACGATGCGCGCAGCGACGAGGAGCGGCTGGCCGCGGCAGAACTCGCGGCCAAGGACGACTTTTTGGCCAACCAGCGGGTCACGGCGTTCATGCATACCCTCAAGTTCAGGCAAAACCCGGCGCCCTAATGGAAATCTTTCTACCCACTCTCGAAGCACAGATGACCGCGCTCGTCAGCGCGTTCCGCTTCCTCGTCTTCGCCATCATGGTTGCCGGGCTGATCTTTTCGGCTTCGCGGGCGAACGGCGCGAACATGCTCACGCCTATCCTCAAGGCCGTGGTCATTGTTGCGCTCGTCGCCACTCAGGACCAGTGGTTCCCCAAAGTGGAGTCTGGCTTTCTCGACGTGGCCAATTACATCGACGCCGGGTACAACGATCACCCGACCTCCTCTGCCGATGCGATTCGCGAATCGACGACCAAGAATCCCGAGGGGCAGTCCTGGTCGTGGCGAAATGTCTACGAGTCGTTCTATCAGGCCGTCGTCCGCGCGATAGCGAACATTTTTATCTACGTCGGCACGCTCATCACCGTGCCGATGCTGATCCTGCAATACATCCTACGCTGGCTCCTTTACCTGATCACGCCGTTTGCGCTGGCCATCTTCATTGTGCCGGGCCTGGCCCCGTTGGGCGTGAGGTTTTTCCAGCAGGTGCTTGCGGTCCTGGCCTGGCCGGTCGGCTTCGCCCTCACCAACCTGGTCGCTCTCTCGGTCTGGACGGACTTTACCAACGCTGTCGGCGCAAACCCGCAGTCTGTAGGCGACGTCGCCTATACGCCGTTTCTTGGCTTCATGGGCGGCCTGTTGGCCACGATCGTCATCATCGTCGGGATGGTTTCGACGCCGGTCGTGATGCAGATGCTATTTGCCCAGGGGCACGCCTTCTCCGGCGGCTCGGCCAATACGGTCTCCATGATTCAGGGCGGAGCTCGCTCCATTTATGGGGTGGGCGACCGGATCTTCGGTCGTCGGTCCAATTCCATGGCCCCGCCGGCGTCTGCCGGTGCCTCGTCGACCCTGCCCACTCCTCCTCCTGCGCCGATGGGCGCATCTGGCCCGGCACCCGGCATTTGATTTTATGAGCACTACCGCAAGAACTCCGGCTGTGCCGGCGCCTGCCTTACGCGAAACGCCGGTCGATCCGGCGGCGCTTCCCGTGCAGCGCCGGACGTTTTCGCCGGCCAAGCTTTTTGCCGACCACGCTTTCGCCGCCCGTCTGTGGTTTC
>Ga0335083_10009198_pt1 | contig 12002 bp, 9 predicted proteins | sample Lox_Sample_42_FD_206716 | JGI IMG/M metagenome (GOLD analysis project Ga0335083, IMG submission 206716) | Soil microbial communities from Loxahatchee National Wildlife Refuge, Florida, United States - Lox_Sample_4.2 | ecosystem: Environmental > Terrestrial > Soil > Wetlands | place: USA: Florida... | reverse complement strand
CTTGCGATTCTTCACAAACCATAGGAAATTGGTCTCGAACTCCTCGAATTTCTCAATATCATCGAGCCTCAATGTTTCCGCGGCATAGAGCGGGACGATCCCAACCAGAGAGCGGACGCGGAACTTGTTAAAACTTCCATCAGGAAAGCGCAGCACATCGTAGAAGAATCCGTCGTCTTCATCCCAGAGCGAATACTTCCGGCCACCCATATTCTTCATTGCGGCGCCAATGTAGATGTAGTGCTCGAAGAACTTCAGCGCCAGGCTCTCGTAAGCCTTGTTCTCACCCGCAAGTTCCAAGGCGATGCGCATCAGGTTAAGGCAGAACATCCCCATCCAGCCGGTGGCGTCGGATTGCTCAAGCACCGCTCCGCCCGGCAACTTCTCACTGCGATCGATGACGGTGATGTTGTCGAGCCCAAGGAATCCGCCCTCGAAGACATTGTTCCCCGAGCTATCCACCTTGTTGACCCACCATGCGAAGTTGATCAGTAGCTTGTGAAAGCACTTCTCAAGGAATTCGCGGTCGCCTTTGCCTGTGCGCTCCTTGTCCATCTTGTATACACGCCAGACAGCCCACGCGTGCACAGGCGGATTCAAGTCAGAGAACTCCCATTCGTAAGCCGGGATCTGGCCGCTGGGATGCTGGAATTGCTCAAACAACATCAAAAAAAGCTGTTCCTTGGCGAACTCTGGATCGATGAGCGCAAAGGGCACCGTGTGGAAAGCGAGATCCCACGCGGCAAACCAGGGATATTCCCATTTGTCCGGCATCGACAGCACACGCATGGAATTGAGGTGCCGCCAGTGCCTGTTGCGAATCAGCAACCGCGAACCGGGCGGCGGATACTTGGGATTGTCGCCTTCAAACCACGCATTTACATCGAACAGGTATGCCTGCTTCGACCAGAGCAACCCTGCGAATGCCTGCCGCTGGATATTCTTTTCGTCGTCCGACGCTTTGGGTGGATGAACGGCTGCATAGAACTCATCGGCTTCTGCATGGCGTTGGGCGATGATCGAATCAACGTCTTTCAGTGGAGCGTTGAGTTGCTCCGGTGTAAGTCGCAGCCGCACAACCACGGAGCCGCCCGCGGGAACCACGTATTGGTAATGCACGCAGGCCTTCGTTCCAGTCCGATTTGGATTCACGGCCTCCTGCTCGCCATTCACGATCGCGCGGTGGAAGGCGTCCTTGACATAAGGAAAGGCGTTCGGGACTCCAAAGAGCCGCTGTGCATTGGTTTCGTTGTCCGTGAAGAGTGCCTGTCCGTCCGCCTGCGTGTAGAGATAACGCTTGCCAAGCTCATATTCAAAAGGCAGGTTCTTAAGACGCTCCCCAGTCGCATCATCTGCCAGAAGGCTGATCGCACCTTCCGCTGTCGGCCCATCCTCGATTATCGGCGTCGTGCTGCGGGGATCGCTCCATCCCCATGTATTGCGGAACCAGAGATGCGGGAGGATATGCAGGGGAGCCGCATCTGGACCCCGATTGATTGCTTCAATGCGCACGCAAAGGTCTTCTGAAGACGCCTTGCCGTATTCGACAAATACATCGAAATAACGATCCTCGTCGAAGACGCCGGTATCCAGAAGCTCGAACTCAAATCCCCGCCCACCGCGCTTCCGGTTTTCCTCTAAAAGCCACTCATACGGATACCGCGCCTGCGGGTACTTGTAGAGGTACTTCATGTAAGAGTGCGTCGGCGTGCTGTCGAGGTAGAAGTAATACTCCTTGGCATCTTCGCCGTGATTCCCTTCGCCGGGCGTCAGGCCAAAGATTCGCTCCTTAAGAATCGAATCCTTGCCATTCCACAGAGCGAGGCTGAACACCAATAATTGATAGCGGTCGCAGATTGCGGCCAACCCGTCTTCTCCCCAGCGGTACGCTTTGCTCCTGGCCGCATCATGAGAAAGGAAGTCCCAGGCCGCTCCGTTCGCGCTGTAATCCTCTCGAACCGTACCCCAGGAACGTTCGCTCACATAGGGTCCCCAGCGACGCCACAGCAGCTTTCCGTGAGTCTCAAGCAACCGGCGGCCTTCTTCGGTATTTGTCGCAGTGGGAACTCGAACCGTAGCGATCGTTTCAACGGGGTGTTCCTGGGGCGACGGTGATGTGGTTGTGGTCATGTCTCCCTTCCCTCTAATCAGTCGCGATGAAATACAACCGTGGACTCAAGCCAGCCAGACGCAGATTCCCGGAGAAAAGAAAAAGCGAGAAGGCATGTTTCTCGCGGTTCAACGTTTTGCGGGGAGGCACAACGAAGGTGTCCCAGAACCCCCTCCCCAGTAGGTGGAGATAGCTTTTACGTTTGCGCCGCATTTGTCAATGAAGCTGTGCCCGGCCAGCGAGCCAACTGTTCTCTTCCTGCCCTGGAATAAATCAGCCCCTGTCTCAGTTCGCATCGATGAGCAGTCACGAACTCGCAGGAGCGACATCAAGACATGAAAAAAATCAACGTCAGGACAACACACAATATCGGCTTTTTTGATTTTCAGGAATCTTCGGTTCCAGACAAAGAGGTGACCAGTAATGGAAGCACTGAACGGCACAACGGCTTCAACGTCGCCGCATGGAACGAGCAGAGCCCGCGCTTCATTGTGATTGGTGACACTGATCCCACTGACCCAGGCAACGTGGCCGAGAAGTTCAGGGCAGCGAATCATTAGCAGCCTGGAATGGGAATTTGGTGGAGCTAATCGGGATCGAACCGATGACCTCCTCGTTGCGAACGAGGCGCTCTCCCAGCTGAGCTATAGCCCCTTTTCAGGCGGGACCCACTCCTCTCAGTTTAACAGCGCACCGCTATTTCGCAAAGCTTGGGTGGACCGGGCGTAGTTGGCGCACACGCCCGAATCACCTAGCCATTGACCGCAGTCGCGTGCACTCGATCTGTTACCGCCGCGGCAAGCCTGTCCAGCAGAGTTGCCGTCTGATCATGCGGCACTTGCCCCTGCGCCAGGTCGGGAGATCCGCCGCCACGCAGCCCCAAAGCCGCCAGCGCTTCTCTCATCAGGTTGCCGGCGTGAAAATCGAGGTCGCCGCTGCGCGCCAGCACTACCAGGGCCGGCTCTTGCTGCGCGGATACGAGCAGGGCTACGGTCTGTGGAACACTGGCGACAAGACGCGAGGCGAGCAACTTCACATACTCTACATCGCGATCCGCAAACGTTCTCCGCACCAGGCGCAGGCGATCAATGATCTGCTCCTCCACTGCCAGACGGATTGCGTGATAGGTCGCCAACTCTTCACGGAGTTTATGCAACTCCTTGGCGCTCGCCTTCGCCTCAGCTACAAGCCGCTCAACGCCGGAAGGCACGTCGGTACGCGGCATTGAGAGCAACGACGCACTGCGCGAGAGAGCCGAATAGTCCTGCCGCGCCGTCGTCACTGCGCGAAGTCCGCAGACAAACTCCACTCTCACGCCCTGGCGAACGCGCTCCACGCCGCGAATCAACAGGCTACCGATTTGTCCCGTTGATCGTACGTGCGTGCCGCCACACGCGTTCAGATCACAGTCAGCAATTTCTATCAGACGAATCGCGCCCGCGCGTTCCGGCAGTTTGCGCAGCTCTCCAGCAGCCAGTAAGGCATGCGCTGCGACGCGGTCAACATTCCGGACCGTCATAGCACGGTCTTCGCCAATCAGCTCATTCGCGACGCGCTCGACCCGTTCGATACTGTGATGCGCGAGCGCATCCACGGCGAGGTCAATCGTCGACGATGTCTCCCCGAGATGAAACGACACCGTAGGCGCGTGCAGCTCGCGCACAAATATTGCCGACAGCAGGTGCTGTCCCGAGTGCTGCTGCATGTGATCGAACCGCCGCGTCCAGTCGACTTGCCCCTGAATCTCTGTCCCCGCCAGCAAGGGCTTGAGCGAGTGATGCCAGATCTCGCCTTGCTCATCCTCTTCGACAGCTACCACTGGAATTTCGAGCGCGGCACCGCTGCGGGAAGTGGCCGTCAAAATGCCCATATCGTGCGGCTGGCCGCCGCTCGTGGGATAAAACGCGGTCCGGTCGAGCGCGACCTGCCAGACAGACTGCCCTTCGGTTCGCGAAAGCTCGCGAATATCAGCCACGCGAGCAGAGAAGCTTGTCAGAAAAGAATCGGAATAATAAAGGCGTTCACTCATAACGACTACAAATATAAGAAAGGATAGTTTATCGAATGATTGCTGCGCGGCTTACGATAATTCCCGCTTCTCCCCGTCACAACCAGAAAATTTTCGATCGGACGAAGACTTTTTGCCCAAGGCGGAGTTTGATCTAAAGAACAGTCATGCTTTCCCGCCGACTTACCTACGCTGCTCTCGCGTTCGCTCTGGCCGTCACCTGTATCTCTGCCCGCGCACAGCAGAGTGACGACTGGATTCCGCGCAATATGGATGCCGTTGCCCAGCGCGCGTCCTTCCGCACCGACTTTACCTTCGACCGCACGATGCTCGCGCTGGCCAACAACTTTATAGACGACGAGGACACTCGGCGGGTTGTCGCTAAGCTCAACGGCATCTCCGTGCATTGCTACAAGTTCTCCATACCCGGACTCTACGATCCCGCGAGCCTCGAATCCGTTCGCCAGCAGTATCATGACCATGGCTGGAAGCACCTGGTTACCGCACACTCAAACCAGGACCCTGACGACCTGGGCCGAACCGACGTCTGGATACGCTTCGAACATGCGAACGTCGAGGGCGCAGTGGTAATGCTCGCCAGCCCCACCAGCGTCAACCTCATCGCCATTAACGGAACTCTCAGCCCGCTCGATCTGCTCCATTTACGCGGCCACTTCGGAATTCCCAAGTTCTCCGGAGACCACCTGGTCGAACAGAACAACTAAAGGGCTGCTATTTCAGCGCATCGACCGCGTGCGATTCCCGGGCCACGACATCATGCGGCAGAGGCACATACCCAAGCGATGAGCACTGCTTCTGCCCGGCACTCAGCATCCAGCGAAGAAAGCCAGTAATGGCAGCTCGCTTCTGTGCATCGCCCGCTGCCTTGGGCACTACAATCCAGGTAAATGTGCTGATCGGGTAGGCATCTTTGTCCGGCGAATCCAGCAACGAGATGCGAAGATCGCCAGCGCCCTCGTTAAGATGGGCTGCAGCGGCGGCAATGCTTGTCAACTCAGCTTTGATAAAGCGACCAGCAGGATTGCGTACCGCGGCATAGTTGAGCCGATGCTGAAACGCGTATGTCATCTCCACATAGCCTATGGAGTTGGGCGTCTTCGCCACCAGCTCTGCTACCCCCTCGTTTCCTTCCGCCCCGACACCGACCGGCCATTTCACGCGCGCGCCTTCGCCCACCTTTGCTTTCCATTCAGGACTGGCCATCGACAAGTAGCTGGTCCATGCGTAGGTCGTTCCGCTGCCGTCGGAGCGGTGGACCACCGCGATGTCGGCGTCCGGCAAGTGTGCTCCGCCGTTCGATTGCCGGATGCGTGGATCATTCCATTTGCGAATTTCCCCTGCGTAGATGGCGGCGAGCGCCTGCGGCGTCAGATCGAGCGGGTGGCCCATTTCCGTCAAGTTGTAGATCGGAACGACGCCTCCCACGACCGTCGGAAAGTATACGGCGGCCAGTTGAGGGCCTTCAGGCTCTCGAATATCGGAAGCGGCGAAATCCAGCGTCCCCTCGCGTAATCGCTCGATTCCCTCCTCGGATCCGATCGCATCGTAGGAGATGTGGAATCCACCGGGCGATTCTTCAAAAGCTTCGAACCACTTAAGATAGATGGGCTCAGGAAACGTCGATCCCGCCCCGTGCAATGAAACTTGTACGCTGGACGCCACAGGTGCAGCCGACCCGGCGGCCAGGGTGCCCGCCTTCATCTCATGCTCCAGTCTTGCCACAACCTGATCGGCGAGGTCATCGACGATATTCGAGGCGCGAAAGCGTCCGGGAGTCGCCAGATAGGACCATAGTGTCCGCTTCGCCGCATCGGTCAGTTCCACTGAGAGGTAGCCCTGATACATCTCCTGGCGCGCGCTGTTTGAGCGCAGATTGTTCGAGATCGTTCCGGTCACCCAGATCACGGCTTTGCCGTGCAGAACCGCGTTGGCACCGCTCTTCTGATCGGTGACATGTATTCCGGCCTTCTCAAGCCTCTCAGCCACTCGTTTACGTGCAGCCTGGGCATTCACGCCAGCCCCAAAGGAGTCGACAAAGATTGTGTGGATTGTGTCCGGGGATTGCGCCCTGTCATCCGCACCAGCGGCGGAGCAGGCGGCAAGAATGAGACACACGGCAAGACTTCTGTAGACACGCTTCGACCAGCCCATGAGGATTGCCCTTCCACTTAGCTTGCATCATGGATGACGGAAATTATGTAAAAAGGTTGGCGACGCTGCGTACGCCATAATGAACGCATGTCCTCATACAGCGCAAGGCGCCTCGATGTCCCCCGCAACCTCAAGCCTTACTTTCTCTGCCTGCTCAAGAAAGGCCCGCGCTGGAACATCACCGAAGGCAACGAAGACCTGATGCCGAAGTACCTGGCATTTCTGCGCCGTGAAACCGAGGCGCGCCGCATCCTCGTCGCCGGGCCGGTGACGGACGAGGGCAACCTGATCGGTACCGCCATCCTCGAAGCGGCAAGCATCGAGGACGCGGCCGCGGCAGCCAACGCCAACCCCGGCGTTGTTTCGGGGCACTTTATTGCAGAGCTTCATCCTTGCTTCCTGCCCACGCTGGATGCCTTGCGCGTGGAATATTAGCTCACCGCAAACCCCCAATCCCCTCGAGAGGGGGAGGGTTTCTAAGTCTTTGAGAAGTATAGGGTTGTGTTTTCTTCATCGCGCAAAATATTGAAAACTAGGCAATTACGCGCAAATTATTGATTTTCAATAAGAAAACCCGCCTGCGCGGCGGGTTTTTCTGTATCTACGGCTTCTAGTTCTATTTTAACGGAACCGGACAGATTTCAGACCAACATTGCGAAAGTTTATTGCTTTTTGAATGAGTAACTTAGGAGAAAAAGGGGTTATCCCTCTTGACAGAGGAAGGGGGAGGAGACCCGCGCGCGTTCGATTCGTGATTGCGAAACGGTATAGACCAATGGCCTAATGCCCACCGCAGGGATTTCTTTCCTTCGGCTTCGCTCAGCACAGGCTTGGATTCCGCCTCAGAATGACGGCTGGACTGGGCCGTGATGGCAAAAACAATCCTGAGGGTCGATTAAGCGGGAAGAGAAATCTTGAAAGTAGTGCCGCTCTTGCCTGGGCGAACACTGCTTCTCATCCGTATCTTACCTTTATGGCGGTCGACGATGTTCTTCGAGAGCGCCAGCCCGAGCCCGGTCCCATTCCCTTCCTTGGTGGTGAAAAACGGCTCAAAAATCTCTGAAGCGTGACAGAAGCCGCACTGCGCATCCACCAGCAGGCGATCAGAGCGACTTCGCCCATTTCATAACTTCGGGGCTTGCGTCGGTAGTCGCAACCATGACTCTGGGTGGGCCCGCTGAGGTTGGAGTCATCGGCAACGAAGGAATTGTCGGGAGTATGCACATCATCGGATCAGCACCCGATCAAACGCGATGTTTTATGCAATTAGAGGGAACGGCGTCCAGAATCCGGTTGTCTCATTTCCGTGAAGTGTTCAGGTCCTCGGAAGAAATCCGAGACGGGGTCCTTGAGTTTGTGCAGCACCAGTCTCTTTCTGTGAGCCAGATCGCCGCTTGCAACCGCCTGCACGGAGCTGAAGAACGGCTGGCGCGGTGGCTGCTTATGGTGCGCGACCGGACGGGAATCCGACACGCTCACTCTCACACAAGAGTTCCTGGCCGAGATGCTGGGGGCACAGCGTACGACCGTTACCATGGTTGCAGGTACCCTGCAGGATAGCGGCCTGATCGAATATCGCCGCGGTCACGTACGGATCGTGAGCCGGGAAAATCTGGAAGATGCGGCGTGTGACTGCTATCAGATCACGAAGAGACTCCATGGAAGCCTCTACAAGCGAAAGAACCACGCTTCGGTGGAGGAGGCTTCCCAGTGAGGAGTTTTCTTCCGGAGATACTCTTCTGAACGAGCTTGCTTAGCTCCTATTTTCTTCTCAAAAGAAAGCGGGTGCACTTTGAGGGTGCGATCCCGCTTCCTTCCACCAAATCAACCGATGCCGCGGCTTACAGCGAGTTCATGTTCTGCAGGAACTCGGCGTTGTTGCGGGTCTTGCCCAGTTTGTCGACGAGAAGTTCCATGGCCTCTACTGGCGACAGCGGGTTGAGCACCTTGCGCAGTACCCAGATACGGCTGAGGTCTTCCTTGGGGATGAGCAGCTCTTCTTTACGGGTGCCCGAGCGCTGGATGTCGATGGCCGGGAAGACTCGCTTGTCGACCAGCTTGCGGTCAAGGATGATTTCCATGTTGCCGGTGCCCTTGAACTCTTCAAAGATCACTTCATCCATGCGCGAGCCGGTGTCGACGAGGGCGGTGGCGATGATAGTGAGCGAGCCGCCTTCTTCAATGTTGCGGGCCGCGCCGAAGAAGCGCTTCGGCCGCTGCAGCGCGTTTGAGTCGACGCCGCCGGAGAGGACTTTGCCTGAGGGCGGAACGATGGTGTTGTAAGCGCGGGCAAGGCGGGTGATGGAGTCGAGGAGGATTACGACATCGCGCTTGTGCTCGACCAGACGCTTGGCCTTTTCGATGACCATCTCTGCGACCTGCACGTGGCGGGCTGCGGGCTCGTCGAAGGTCGAGCTGATGACTTCGCCCTTCACCGAACGCTGCATGTCGGTCACTTCTTCCGGACGCTCGTCGATGAGCAGAACGATGAGGACGACTTCAGGATGGTTCGAGGTGATGGAATTGGCGATGGCCTGCAGCAGCATCGTTTTGCCGGTGCGCGGCGGAGCGACGATCAGGCCGCGCTGGCCCTTGCCGACCGGCGTGAGCAGGTCCATGACGCGGCCGCTGATGTTGTCGCGAACAGTCTCAGCCTTGAGACGTTCCTGCGGATAGAGCGGCGTCAGGTTGTCGAAGAGAATCTTGTTGCGCGTCTCTTCCGGCGACTCAAAATTGATAGCCTCGATTTTGACCAGAGCAAAATACTTTTCGCCCTCATGCGGCGGACGGACGTTGCCGCTGATAGTGTCGCCGGTCTTGAGGTCGAATTTGCGAATCTGGGATGGAGAGACGTAGATGTCGTCCGGACCGGGCAGATAGTTGTAATCCGGCGAGCGCAGGAACCCATAGCCGTCGGGGAGGATTTCCAGCACACCCTCGGCAAAGATATGGCCTTCTTTTTCGCTCTGCGCCTGCAGAATCTTGAAGATAAGGTCTTGCTTGCGGAGTCCGCTGGCGCCCGGGATTTCGAGCTGGCGTGCAATCTTGCTCAGCTCTGTGATGTTTTTTTCTTTCAATTCGGAGATGGTCATTGTCACCTGCGGTGGGTAGGTTTTTTAGGGAGGTGGTTCTTATTGGAAGGGAACTCTGGTATGGCAGAATGTTTCAGTTTCTTTGCTAATTTTACTACGGAGGAACGGCCTGCGCAGCAGGCCGCGGCTTATGCTGCGCGGCGCTGCTGCTGAACCTTTGCCTTCTCTTCAACAATGGCAGCTACTGCCACCGGATTGGAGTAGCGAAAGCGAACCATAACGTCGTTCGTGGTGTCCTGCACGCGCGTGTTCGGCTTGTGCAGCTTGCGGGTCGCCTTGGAAGCCAGCTGACAGAGCTGGTAGCGATTGGAAACGTGGGTCAAAGCCCCAAAAATCAAATCAGAACGCATAGTATTTCTCCTTCAATAATCAAACATTTCCACGATCCAACGCGCTCAAATCCGAGTGGATCGTCGGGTAGTCGAAACGCTCCCCCTTCGGGGGAAGTTTGCAGTTTCGCCTCCTCGGGAATCTCAAACGTATAGACGCAGCAGCGTGCGTCTTTGATTAATTTTTTTTGTTCAGTCTCTTCAAATTTCAGGCATTTTGCGGCAATGGTATCGTTTCCAGACCGTATCTTTCGCCTTGTTTCGTCGAGATTGAACGCACCGTTTTCCACAGTGACGCAACCGGGCCACCGGGCCAAAAACCAAACTACTTCCTTGGATCTGGGATGAAAAAGATTACGGCAGACGCATGACAAGACCTAGAACAGCACTTCCAGCAGCTTCTTCATCGAATCGGCACTTTTGAAGTTATATCCGATGCACTAGAAGGTCAACATTTTTTTTCATAGATTATTGGAGGTATATATCCAATAAATGGAAGCGTCGAGTGAGACGATGACTTCGGCGGGGTTTCTCCTGAGCTTCTACATCTACTGAATCGATTAAGCTTAAGCTAGCTGTGCTTCTTGTTCCAGGTCGATTGGCTGTTCAACGAAAGAGAACTCGAGGCGGTCTCCGGGCCTGGTTTGCGTCCTGGCGATGGTGCCAGGGGCAAGCTCAAGTACGGAATGTGCAGACAGACAGGCCGACAAGCGGAAGCGACCAACGGCGCTGCAGGTCTTTCTCACCCGATTGTTACGGTCCAGATAGACGAGATCAATTGGGAAACGCATGCCAAATGTGTGGACTGCTTCACAAGGAAGTATCCAAAGGCCCTCATCCGCAGAGAGGTGATCGCGTCCGAGCAAGCCCTTTCTTCGTTTTGGCCCGTGATCGGCCACCTCTACGTAGTTTGCGAGAACAGACTGGCGGGAGGCATTCGAGACCTTGAGGCGGCGATCAGTTTTGGCCTGATCACCACGTCCATTGCCTCCCAAATTCCAAAGATCAATCCAGTGAGCAATCCCCTTCATTGCGGTGCGTTGCCATTCTGAGGTATTGGAAGCGTTGAAGAGCCAGATCCCATGCTGCCGTCAATCAATAGCGGCTGCTCAGGCTTCATGCTGTCCACGAGTTTTTCTACCGGCATGTTAGGAGGCGTTGCGAGGGCCTTGCCTCCGTTGGCATCCGGGGTAGTCATCGGAATATCAGAGTTTGCCGGCAGGAACTTGTCCGGATAATTCAGTCCCGGCAGGGCTGCGCCGGCGGGTATTGGAGATACGATCTCGGGGGTCACGATTACGATCAGCTCTGTGTCCGACTTCGTGGTTGCGATGGATTGAAAGAATTTTCCTAAGATCGGGACGTCTCCGATAAAGGGAATCTTCTGCAAGGTTTTGGTTGTACGGTTGTCGAGGAGTCCACCGATGACAAAGCTCTGTCCCTGGCCCAATTCAACTTCAGTATTCACCTTGCGGACGTCGATGCCGGGAACCGTGAATCCTGAGATGGTGATGCCGTTGGCATAATCCAGAGCGCTAACTTCCGGAGCAACCTGAAGACGGATGGTATTGCGTGGTGTGATTGTTGGGATGAAGTTGAGGCGTACACCAAACTCCTTGAATTGGATCGTGACTGCGCCACTACCGCCACCGCCCGTCGTTCCCTGGACAACTGGGTAGGGAAATTGTCCGCCTGCGAGGAAGCTTCCTTCTCGACCATTTTGAACCAGCAGATTGGGCTGAGCCAGAACCTGAAGGACATTGTTGGCTTCGAGAGCTTTGATGGTAGCACCGAGGTTGATGTCCGGTCGAAAGACGAAGATGTTGAGAAGGTCCTGCAGTCCTAAAGTCGACCCACCTCCGGAAGTGTTGGGAGTGAGTGTGGGTGGAGAGAATTGCCCGGTGGTAACCGAGCCAATGGTATTGGCCGCCCCCAGACTGAAGAGGTTGATGCCCAGATCTTTGTTCAAGCTACGGTCGTAGCTGGCAAAGCGCACCTTGAGCAGAATCTGCCGCGTAGGGGGCGGAACATCGACGTAGAGGAGATTGACTACTTTGCCTACCGTCGATGCTATCTGGACTGCGCGCTCGGAGCTGGCAAGGTCCTTCACTGTTCCACGCAGGAAGAGATTCCCGCCTTCGGCGCTGACCTGGATGGGCTGGCCAGGGAATTCCGTTCTAAGTTCGCGGCGCAGACCCTCGAGACGTTCGCTTGAAGCTTCGAGAGCGGCGCGGACCCTGACGTTGAAGAATTGCCTGGCGCCATTCGACTCCCAGATGATGAGGCTGGTT
>Ga0335083_10009197_pt1 | contig 12002 bp, 9 predicted proteins | sample Lox_Sample_42_FD_206716 | JGI IMG/M metagenome (GOLD analysis project Ga0335083, IMG submission 206716) | Soil microbial communities from Loxahatchee National Wildlife Refuge, Florida, United States - Lox_Sample_4.2 | ecosystem: Environmental > Terrestrial > Soil > Wetlands | place: USA: Florida... | reverse complement strand
TGGTGCCTGTGGGGACCCTGCGACCCGGTCCAGGCATCTGGAAAAGGCCCGATCTTATGCGTCGCGACATATGTTTTTAGCTCTGGAGAAGCGAGTATGCGATGCAGCGAGTCGTTCGGGCCGTCAAAGGGGCCGCGATCTTCTTCGGGCGGCCCGAATGATAGATGAGCGATCTTGACATCTAACACGTCCATCGGCACATCGGTCTCAAACATGCGAATCAGGCCGTTTGAATCTTGCGTCACTTCCATCTGTTGGTCCTTCGCGAACACTTCCCGCAGGACTTCCAAAGGCGGATGTGAATCGTCGGACGGGGAACTGAGCGCCGGGAAATCGGGATATGGCTGGCCGAGTTCGCAGCGGCCCCAATAAGCGAGGGAACCAGAAGCCTGTGCTGATATCAGGATGCGACCCAACAGCGGCACCGCAAATGTTCTGTCCGTGCCGCCCCTCTCTTGTCCGAGACACGAACTGAGCAAGATCAAGACGAACACCAGAGGTAGCGTGAGGCGCTTCATTTCCGCTGATGATAGCTCGAAAAGATGAACCGTATGCCCCATTTCATTGTCATCCTGAAGTGCGGCGAAGCCGGACTGAAGGACCCTACGTCACTTGAAAGCTCCGCTGCAGTGGACGGGAGCACCAAGAGCCGTGTGCACCATCTATTCTCTCGTGCTCCTTACGCCGACGGGGAACGCGACCCAAGAATTCCGCAGCCCTGACTTATCTTTCCCGACCAAAGGTTTCTTGACTCTTGACCGTTCAGCCCCTGCGTCGCGCTATTTGACGCGCTGCTCCCAATACTCTGGTCGCCTGCTGCCATGAGCAACTGCCCAGATCGTGATTACGGATCCTTGTTCCGAATAGATGAGGCAGAAAGGAAATCGCCAAAGCAGGAACCGTCGAGTGTCGTTCTGGCCCAGAGGCCAGCGATCCGGGGCTTCACGGATCGTTGTGGTGGCTCGATGCAGTTCTTCGATGAAATCTAACGCGGCCTTGGAGCTGTGTTCCTGATACTACGCGACCGCGTTCTTAACGTCTTCCTTCGCGCCTTCATGGTACTCAACACTTTTAGCGCTCATTCACCATGGCCAGAAGTTCCCGGTGCAATTGTTCCCAGGGGACCGTCACGGCCTTCCCAGCTTTCAGGTCTTTCATGCGCCTCGCCACTTCTTCGTCCCATGCCTGTTGCACGGATTGCTCCGCAGTTCTCAGACTATCGAGCAAGGTATTCGCCAAAGCGGCGCGTTCCTCCACTGGAAGCTCAAGCGCCCTTTTCAAGAGATCGGAAACCTCTGGACTCATCGCCTCATTTCTCCTGCTCAAGTGTGCCATATTCGCGCCGCACTTCGAACGACAATCGATCCCCTGACGATCGACTTTCCCAAACCGGGAACCAAGGTGTCCACAGGGCGCCGATTTCTCGCGCTTGCTCGAACTGGGGATTTCCTTTTCACTCTGTCCCGAGTGTCAACCTGAAGTGCGGCGAAGCCGGACTGAAGGACCCTACGTCGGAGTTTCTTCTCCCGGGTATTTTTCCACAGAAAAAATCTCCTTTCCTGTGACATCCAACCTTTACTGAAAAATCCGAAAGGCACACAATTGGAACCGTGCTCGAAGCATCAGCCAACGTGTCCCTGACGCTCGCGGAATCGCAAGACCCGATAACTCAAGCTAAGTCCTTATTCCGCAATATTTTACCCGTAAGTCCTTTCGTATCAAGATTTTGGCGGGATCAGTCGCGATTCGGATCCCGTAAGTCTTTTAAAACCAAGATTTTGAGAAAAATGCACGAAAAAAATTCAGCAGAGATTCCCGCGTGGCGCCCTCGCGACTACCGGCTCTACCCGAAGCCGCAAGCCAAGGTCGGACATCCAATTGAGGTGTAAAATACCGAAGCAATCTCTAACCGGTAATCTCCCAGCTTCGAAAGGATTCCTCCCATGGCAACGCTAGAAGCCCCCGTCCGGCCGCGCACGGCCATCCATCCAGGACCATTCGTCACCGAACCCTTTTATGATTTCCGCAACGAAGAAAACGCCCGCCGCATGCGCGCCGCCATCGCCAAGGTCCGCGGACAACTCGGCCGCGAATACGACCTCATCATCGGCGGCAAGCACGTCAAGACCACCGACAAGATCAAGTCGCTGAACCCATCGCAGCCCTCGCAGATCGTTGGCATCCACCAGAAGGCCGGCAAAGAACACGTCGAGCCCGCGATGCAAGCCGCGCTCAAAGCCTTCGAGTCCTGGAGTCGCACCACCGTCGAAGAGCGCGCCAGCCTCGTCTTCCGCGTCGGCGACCTCATGCGCCAGCGCAAGATGGAATTCATGGCCTGGCTCGTCTTCGAAGTCAGCAAGAACTGGGCCGAGGCCGACGCCGACATCTCCGAGACCATCGACTTCTGTGAGTTTTACGCGCGCGAGGCCCTTCGCTTCGCCAAGGCGCAGACGCCGATTCAGTTGCCCGGCGAGCACGACACTCTGCACTACATTCCGCTTGGGGTTGGGGCTGTGATTCCGCCGTGGAACTTTCCTTGCGCCATCATGGCCGGCATGACGCTGGCCTCCATCGTCAGCGGCAATACCGTCATCCTGAAACCGTCGAGCGACTCGCCCACCATCGCCGCCAAGTTCGTCGAGTTGCTCGAAGAATGCGGCATGCCCGAGGGCGTGGTGAACTTCTGTCCCGGCGCCGGAGCCAGTTTCGGCGACGCCGTCGTCGCGCATCCCAAGACGCGCTACATCGCCTTCACCGGATCGCGCGAGGTCGGACTCCACATCAACAAAGTCGCCGCCACGCAAGCCCCCGGCCAGATATGGATCAAGCGCACCATCCTCGAAATGGGCGGCAAAGACGCGATCATCGTCGATGCCGATGCCGACATCGATTCCGCCGTCGAAGGCGTCGCGCAAGCAGCTTTCGGATTCCAAGGCCAAAAGTGCTCCGCCTGCTCCCGAGCCATCGTCGACGAGCGCGTCTACGACAAGTTCCTCGAGCAGCTCAAAGCTCGCGTCGAGAAGATCCAGGTCGGCGATGTCACCGAGAACGCCGCCATGGGCGCGGTCATCAACGAAGGTTCGATGAAGACCATCCTCGAATACATCGAGCAGGGCAAGAAAGACGGACGCCTGCTCACCGGCGGCGAACGCGCTCCCGGCGAAGGCTACTTCATCCAGCCGACCGTGTTTGCCGACATCCCCGCGAAGTCGAAGCTCGAGCAGGAAGAGATCTTCGGCCCGGTGCTCGCCGTGATCAAAGCGCGCGGCTTCGATCACGCGCTAGAGATCGCCAACGACACCGAGTTCGGTCTCACCGGCGCCGTCTACACCAAGTCGCGTGACAAGATCGACCGCGCCATCCAGGAGTTCCACGTCGGCAACCTGTACATCAACCGCAAGTGCACGGGAGCGATGGTCGGCGCGCATCCCTTCGGCGGCTTCAACATGTCCGGCACAGACTCCAAATCCGGCGGCCCAGATTACTTGTACCTGTTCACGCAAGCGAAAGTGGTAGGAGAGAAGATCAGCTAGAGTTGTAGCGCGTAGAAACGTAGCGCCGGCGTCCCGCCGGCTGTCGTGGCGGCGTCTCGCCGCCACACCCGGTTCAAGATCCGGCGCTATACCCTTTACTTCGCGGACGGCGGCGCAAGCGTGGGAGAGCGGCCCTTTAGGGCCGCGCCCGTAGCTGAAATGGGTGTTGGGCTTCAGCCCCTGAGTACCCCTGGCGGAGCCGCCGCCGGATTCCTTTCCGTGAACTGCCGCTGATGCCAGTACGGATAAATCGGCGCCACGTCGCTGGCGCGATCGAGTTGCGCGACCTGCTCCGCTGTCAGATTCCATCCCACGGCATCGAGGTTCTGCCGCAACTGTTCTTCGTTACGCGCGCCGAAGATCGCCGTTGCCACGGTCGGCCGCTGCAGCAGCCAGTTCAGCGCAACCTGCGGCACGGTCTTCCCGCACTCTCTCGCCACTTCTTCGAGCGCATCGACAACCTTGTAGAGATGCTCTTCCGCGACCTGTGGTCCCATGTCCCCTGTCTTATGCAAGCGGCTTTCCTTCGGCAACGGCTGCCCGCGCCGGATCTTGCCCGTAAGCCGTCCCCAACCCAGCGGACTCCAGATCAGCGCACCCACGCCCTGATCCGCGCCCAGCGGCATCAGTTCCCATTCATACTCGCGATTGAGGAGCGAGTAATAGACCTGGTGGCCGACATGGCGCACCCAGCCATAGCGGTCCGAGATATCCAGCGCCTTCATCAGGTGCCAGCCCGAGAAGTTGGAGCAGGCGATGTATCGCACCTTGCCGCTCGTCACTAGATTGTTGAGCGTGCTTTGAACTTCTTCCAGCGGTGTCAGCGCGTCGAAGCCATGCATGTGATAGATGTCGATGTAGTCGGTGCCCAGCCGCCGCAAGCTCGCCTCGCAAGCCTGGATCAGATGATGCCGCGACGATCCCAGGTCGTTGGGCCCAGGCCCCATGCGAAACGTTGCCTTGGTCGAGATCAGAACCTTGTCCCGACGCCCGGCGACAGCCTTGCCGAGAATCGTCTCTGAAAGTCCCACTGAATAAACATCCGCTGTATCGAATAGATTCACACCGGCATCGAGGCAGATGTCGATGAGCCGCGTCGCCTCGGCAACATCGCTCGTGCCCCATGCCTTAAAGAACTCGGTTCCACCGCCAAACGTACCCGTGCCGTAGCTCAACACAGGCACCTTTAGACCAGATCGTCCCAGCTGTCGGAATTCCATACGTCCTAGATGTTACTCGATGAAGAAATGATTCGGACAAACGACTTCGAATCGGACGGGCCCCCACCTCGTGCTGCTTTTTTTCGTAACCGAAAGTGACTCTATGCGTCTAAGCTGTTTGCACCACCGATCCCTGGGGGCCGACCACAATGAAGGTTCGTCGCAAGTTGCTGTTGGGCCTTGCCTGTTTCTTTACGACTCTATCTCTCAGTCTGATTGCTCAACCTTCCTCCGAACGTAGTGCGGTTGAGCTCGCCACAAAGACAATTCGTCCGAGCGAGATCCGCGCTCACATACGCTTTCTCGCGGACAGCCTGTTGCAGGGCCGCGCGCCCGGAACGCCGGGATACGACATTGCAGCCCGTTACGTCGCCACTGAACTCGAAGGCATGGGCCTGCATCCCGCGGTCTCCGGCGGTTGGTTCCAAAGCGTACCCTTAGAAAAGGCCGTAACCGACGAGGCCGCCAGTTCTCTCACGCTCACCATCAACGGCAAGGAACAGAAGCTCGCTGACGCGAAGGACTACATTCTCTCGACCTGGTTTGCGGACCCGGCTGGTAAGGGCGAGAGCACGGCCGATAGCGATGTCAGTGCCCCTGTCGTCTTCGTGGGCTTCGGAGTGACCGCGCCGGATCAGAAGTATGACGACTATGCCGGCGTCGATGTGAAGGGCAAGATTGTTGCCGGGTTTTACGGAGCGCCGTCGACGTTTCCCTCCACCGAGCGCGCCTATTATTCGGATGGCATCGTGAAGGCGAAGAATGCAGTGGCGCACGGAGCCGTCGGCATCGTGTCGTTGATGCTGCCCGAGGATTGGAAGCGCTATCCGTGGGACTGGACCGTTCCGCAAGTGCAGGCGGGAGAGATGCACTGGCTCGACAAGAAAGGCAAGCCGCACGATTTCATCGCAGAACTGCGGGGCAGCGTCCTCCTGAGCCAGCACGGAGGGGAACTGCTTTTTGCCGGAGCGCCAAAGACTCTCGATCAAGCGGTATCCGACGCACGCGCGGGCAAGGCGCAGGCATTTGCCATGCCGGTGAGCGCGCACATTCATACTGTGGCAGCAGAGAGCGTGATTCAGAGTTCCAATATCGTGGCTGAACTGAAGGGCTCCGATCCCGCCCTTCGCGACCAATATGTCGTCTACACCGCGCACGTGGATCATCTCGGCATATGCCCGCCAGTCGAGGGGGACAACGTTTGTCATGGCGCTCTGGACAATGCCTCCGGCACGTCCACGTTATTGGAGATCGCCCGCGCCTACGCGAGTCTTCCGCAACCGCCTCGCCGGTCCCTGTTGTTTGTTTTCGTCACTGGAGAGGAGATGGGACTGCTCGGCTCCGACTACTTCGCCCACTTTCCAATCGTGCCCTTGAAGTCGATTGTGGCCAACGTGAATATTGATGGTGCACCCGGCGTGTATTTCCCCATGAAAGACGTGGTCGCCCTTGGCGCGGAGCACTCGTCGCTCGGCGATGAAGTCGCCGCCGCAGCCAAGGTCATGGGATATAACGTGAGCCCCGATCCCATGCCGGAGGAAGTGTCCTTCATCCGTAGCGATCAGTATTCCTTTGTTCTGCAGGGAGTGCCCGCAGTTGATATCGAGGACGGCGTGAATTCTACCGATCCGAAGATCAATGGGCTCGACGTGATCAAGAAGTGGCTGGTCACGCGCTATCACACGCCCCTCGACAACATGGAACAGCCGATCGATTACGATGCGGCGGCGAAAGGCGCAGTGATGAACTTTCTAGTCGGCTATCAAGTCGCGCAGCACGACGGAGTGCCATCGTGGAACAAAGGAGACTTCTTCGGTACGACCTTCGGCCCCAGACACGCAGGATCGAACACAGGAGAGTAACCGCCAACGAGTAGCGCCGGCGTCCCGCCGGCTGTCGCGCTGGCGTCTCGCCGGCGCACCATACCGCTCGAATGAAAGGCCGACAGCTTTTGAGTCGTCGCAGGCCGTGGCGGCGAGACGCCGCCACTACAGCCGCCGAGACGGCGGCGCTACAACACAAAGGCCGCCCGCAGGCGGCCCTTATTCTTGGCAACTCTAAAAGACTTATTGTGCGACGCCTGCTGGCGGTTGTGGTGCTACTCCAGTGGTTGTCGCCGCGGCGGCTTCGTTCAGAATGCGGTGGTGGATGGTGAACAGCGCCAGCTCCAGCCGGTCCGACACGCCGATTTTGTCGTAGACGTTGCGCAGGTAGTTCTTGATGACCTGTTCGGTGGTGCCGAGCTGCGTGGCGATTTCCTTGTTCTTATATCCTTGAACAATCAAGGCCACGATGCGCAGTTCCTTGGCAGTGAGGCGGTCGCGCACACGCAATCCGACCATATCGTTTTCGGTGAGTTCGCTGGGGACGGCGACGTCCTGCACCCAGGTTTCGCCGCGCGCGACCTTGCGCACGCAGTCGACGAGCGCCGCACTGGTCACATTGCGATAGACCACGCCGTGCGCGCCATTTGACATGTGCCGTTGCGCGCTCTCGCCAGTGTCAGCCAGCACAATCACGCGGGTCTTGGCCTTGTTCGCCCCCGCCACGATCGCGGCAAAGTCGTTGTGAAAGCCTGCAGCCACCACGAGCACCGCGGCGCGAAACTTGTCCAACGCCATGAACATCTGTTCAGGCGTCTGGGCCTGGGCCACAATGCGCATCTCATCTTCCACCGCCAGCACTTTAGCAATGCCGGCCCGGAAGATCGCCTGGTTATCGGCCAGAATCAGTTTGAGCATGTTGTCAACGCTCCAAGAAAGTCCGCTGCAAAACGGTTAAGAGTTCCTGACGAACTCGTATGAGTCGATCACGCAGGCCACGCCACGGCCTTCTCCGCCTTCGCCAGTTTCGTCGGTGCGCACGACCCGTCCCTTGCACTGGATGGTCACGTTTTCCTGACCGCCCGTCATCTCCGGGGGCAACGTGATTTCAAATTCCACCGGGGAGCCAATCTCCATCGAGGAATCGGCGCGAATGTAGACTCCAGCCGCGCTCAGATTCCCGGTCACACCTGCCGCATCTCCGCCGGTCTCGCCTTTGTGTATCTTGATCGGCAGTTCCAGCGGGAACCTTTTGCCGGTCCGTGCTTCTTCGCCCACGGTACCTCCTCTAGACTGGCCTGTTATGTGTTGTCCCTCTGCGCATGAGGCCAATGTCGTCAAACCAAGCTCCTGGCGGGCGCAGGCCCACTTTTATGCTCAGCAGGGGTTATATCACGAAAGACACCCATGTAAAAGCCTGATAACCCGTTAGTTAAGGGTAGCAACTAGGTTCCCCCCTGGCCGAATAGCTTTGAAACTCCCTCAGTGCGGGCGCGGTTGACCGACCTTTACGTCCCGGCTCGAACCTCATGGTAGTGTTTTCCTAAGGCGTTACGATGCAGCAGGAGTACTCCTATGGCAAATGTGATCCCGCCCGGCGGGAAGGCCCAAACCCGATTTTTCAGCATTCTTGTTTTCACTTTTCTCGTTGCAGGTAGCCAAACTTTTCAGGGCCAAACAACGCAGAAGCCGGCTGCCCCGGTTCCCATCGAGAAGAAATCCGCTCCGGCTGCCGAATCCAAGCCGCCGGAACCGCCCAACGTCTTAGCCCAGCTCAATGACGCGCTGGAGAGCCTGGCCGCCAAGACCTCCCCGGCGGTCGTGCAGATCCTGGTCACGGGATACGGGCCGTTGCGTGAGGAAGACCGATCGCAGACCGCGTATATCGTCCGCCAGAAAGCGGTGGGTTCGGGAGTGATCGTCGACTCCAGCGGCTACATCATGACGAACGCCCACGTGGTGGAGGGAGCCCAACGCATCCGCGTCGCCCTGCCCCTACCCATGGGCGACTCTGCTGGACAAGTTCCGATCGGCAAGCGCCGGATTCTCGAAGCTCGCCTCGTGGGCCAGCACAAGGACACCGATCTGGCGCTCCTGAAGATCGACGAGACGGATCTACCAACTCTGTCGCTCGTCAGCACCCAGCGGCCCCACGTGGGCCAACTCGTATTCGCCATCGGCAGTCCTGAAGGGCTGCAGAATTCGGTCACGATGGGCGTAGTCAGTGCGCTCGCCCGCCAGCCGGATGCGACCAAGCCCATCACCTATCTGCAGACCGACGCTCCTATCAATCCCGGCAACAGCGGTGGGCCGCTGGTGGATGTTACCGGCACTGTGCTAGGAATCAATACCTTTATTCTTTCGCAAGGCGGAGGCAGTGAAGGTTTGGGGTTTGCCATTCCCGCGCGCGTGGTCGATTTTGTCTATCACAGCCTGCGCAAATATGGGCACGTTCATAAAGTCGAAATCGGAGCGGGGGCTCAGGAAATCACGCCGACGCTGGCCGAGGGCCTTCACCTTCCACAGCGTTGGGGCGTTGTGGTCGATGACGTAAAGCCCAACGGTCCGGCGGCGGCCGCTGGGTTGAAAATTCAGGACATCATTCTCACTGCAGACGACCGCCGCATCGAGACTATGCCGTCGCTTTCGGCCGCCCTGTACTTACATCGTCTCGACCAGGTGGTGAAACTGGAAGTTCTGCGCGGCAAAGAAAAGAAAACTCTGTACGTCCCGGCAATCGAGGCTCGCGACCACATGGATGAGCTCCTCGACGCGGTCAATCCGGAGAACAGCCTGATTCCACGCCTTGGAGTTCTTGCGGTCGATATCACGGATGATCTGCGTACCCGCTTGGGAAGCGGGCTAAGAATTCCGACGGGCGTGATCGTGGTGGGCCGCGCCGCGGACCTGATCATGCCCGATACCGGCCTCGAGGCCGCCGATATCATTCACCAACTCAATACCACGCCGATCGACTCCATGGAGACGCTCCGCACCGCCGTGGGGGCGCTGAAGCCCGGTGATCCCGTGGTGCTGCAGGTCGAACGCGATGGTGGCCTGCTGTATGTGAGTTTTGACCTGGAGCAATAAAAGCCCTTGCGACTCACGAATAGCGACTATGAAGACCGTGGGTATTCACGAAGCCAAGACCAACCTTTCCCGGCTGATTGAAAAAGCGTGCCGGGGGGAGGAGATCATTATTGCGCGGGGCAGCCGTGCGTTATGCCGACCCCGCGCCGACCGCCGAGGCTCTGAGCCTGCCGGCGATCTCGATTGCTTTTCCCAGGTCTGAACTGATTGCTTCCACCACGCGGAGGTCGTCTGCGGTGAATGCGTCCTGGCCCGCGCGATAGAGCGCCAAAACGGCCGCGACTCCAGTGGTTCCCTCAATCGGCACGGCCAGCGCGGATCGCAACGTGCTGTACTTCGTGGGATCGTTGAGATATCCCGGTTCGACTGACGGATTGCCGTTCAGAATCGGCTTGTGGTTTTGCGCAACCCACCCTGATAGGCCTTCGCCATCCGGAATCTTCAAGGAGGAGAACAAGCGGAAGTTATCGCCGCTCACAAACTCCGCAGTGAGCACTCCATTCTCAGGCTGATAAACCGCCATCGAGTCATGCGGAACTAGATGCTTCAGGCGCACGGCGAGCAGAGAAAAAATATCTTCGGCTCTGAATGCGGTGCCGGGCTGATGGGCGAGTTCGACGATCTCTTGGCCCTGCCGTTGCGCTATGGCGATCCGCGTGCCGGAATCCACGCTGTGCCGGGATACAGCGCTCACGGGCTTGGCAGATTCCGCGAAACCTGCCGCGGGCGCCAGGCCGCGCTCGACCTTGATATCGGTTGATAATTTCGGCGGTGCTTGCAGCGGTTGCTGAGTGGCCAACTTTTCCAGTTCGATGTACCGCCGCCGCAGAATTTCAACCACTCTGGGATCGAAGGCCTTTCCCGCCTCGGCAACCACCTTGGCCATGGCATCGTTCAGAGGCAGCGCTTTGCGATACTGCCGGTCGGAAGCCAAGGCGTCGAGGCAGTCCACTGCCGAGAGAATCCGGGCGCCGATCGGGATCTGCTCGCCGGCTAATCCGTTGGGATAGCCGCTGCCATCCCACTTCTCATGGTGAGCGCGCACGATCGGCACGACCGGATAAGGAAAGTGCACTTGCTCCAGAATTTCCGCCCCGACAATGGGATGGATTTTCATCTTCTCGAATTCTTCCGGCGTCAGTTTTCCGGGCTTCGAAATAATGTGTTCGGGAACCGCGAGCTTGCCAATGTCGTGCAGCACCGACGCGGCTTTCAGCGCTTCGGTTTCGTCCTCGGTCAAGCCCAATTCTTTTGCCAGTTCCATCGCATACACGCGCACACGCTGCAAGTGTTCGCCGGTAGTTTCGTCTTTGGCTTCAATGGCCAGTGCCAGAGCTTCGATGGTTCGCAGGTGCAGATTAGAGACCTGCTCGGCGTGCCGCTTCTCGGTTTCCAGTTTGCCGAAATAGAGACGATAGGACCGGTACATCAGGTAGATCGGCGGCAGAATCAGGAGCGATGATTGCCATCCGATATGGCCGTTCAAGAAGTGGACGAGGCCCGCGACTGCGGCTCCCACCATGTAGTAGGGGAATGACCAGAGATAGCTGTCGTTCCATACCTTGGGTATGGGTTTGTCTTCGGTCAGCCCGATAATGGTCGACATTGCTGACGTGTTGCACGCGAATTGGGTGATTGCCGCGACCACCAGCGCAAGGGGTCCCGGCGCGTGCAGAATGCGTGATACGACCAGCGCGTACGCGCCATAGGCCACCGTGCCCGATACTGTTAGCTGCGACCAGTTGAAAACAAACTGCACCAACTTCACCTGGTGCTTGCGCCGCAAGTACGCCTGGCCCACTGTGCTGGCGAGCACGATCAACAGAGTCTCGGGCAAGCCCAGTTCCAGAATTCCCAGAAGGGTAAAAAGGAAGTTGACCGAGAGCGTCCCTTCAATGCCCGGAAGAGTGACCTTGAGCGGGGACGCAAGCAGGGCCGCAAGGAGGTAGCAGGCGAACTTCAGCGGGTCATTCGATTGCCAGTGCGAAAACGCCAGAGCAAAGCACAAAGCTCCCGCCAGAGCCATGCCGGCGATAAACACACGTGCGCCAATGGAACGGACCCAGGACATGATAAGTAGTTAAATTTTCAACGAATTGCAGTTTCATGTCCCTGCAAAAAGAATTGTCCCGGTTACGATGGTGTTCCCCCGGAGAGTCATCGCTTACAACCTGAGGTTGCCCGTTGCCAGGGAAGGGTGTTGTCAGCGTTCCCTGAGACAACTTGTCCCGCGCCCCGGTGATGGGACAAAGTGCCCACTGAGTTTCGCCACACAGGCTTCTAAGATGCTGATAAATAAAGCGGATTCAATCCCCTTATTGGACCCGTAGCTGCAA
>Ga0335083_10009196_pt1 | contig 12003 bp, 9 predicted proteins | sample Lox_Sample_42_FD_206716 | JGI IMG/M metagenome (GOLD analysis project Ga0335083, IMG submission 206716) | Soil microbial communities from Loxahatchee National Wildlife Refuge, Florida, United States - Lox_Sample_4.2 | ecosystem: Environmental > Terrestrial > Soil > Wetlands | place: USA: Florida... | reverse complement strand
GTAAACCTGGTTGGCTTTGGCCTGGGCCGCCGCAACGACTTCGGGGCTGGGAGCCTGGGGTAGTACTTCCTTTCCTTTTTCTGTCTTGACCGGCGGAGCTGTCTGGGTGGAAATCAGGATTTCGCTCAGGCGTACCTGTTCCGGCCGCTCCATCTCATTCTTGTCCTTGTCGTACTCCTGCTGGACCTCCTGCTGGGTGACGCTGATATGGCTGCCGACCTCCTGACCGATCACGCGTTGAGTGATGATCTGGTTCTTCATGTTCTGTTTGAACTCTTCGAACGAGACACCCTGCGCCTGGGCTGCCTTCTCCACGTCTTCCATGGACTCGGCGTGTATCTGCTTGCGCAGTTCGTCCAGCCGTTTCACGACCTCCGCGTCGGCGCTGATGCCGAGCTCCTCGCCCTTTTGCAGCAGCAGTTGCTGGTCAATCAGGTCGCGCAGCAAGTCTTTCTCACGGTCCTTTTCTTCCGCGGCTGTGGCGTTCGGCGCCTGCTGGTGCATGTCGTTGAGCAACTGTTCGCGGGAGCGCTTCAGATCGGAGCGGGTGATGATGCTGTTGTTGATACGGACGATGATGTCTTCGACGACCGTGCTGTCGTCCTGAGCGACGAGCAGGGTCGCGCCAAGCCACAGTGCAAACCAAAGGACGAAGAATCTCTTCATCAAGAATCCTGCTCCGCCCGGCGAGCGCGCAAAGCCCACATGAACTCCAAACTCAATTGTCAGGTTTGTCTATTTTACCGCGTCCGGACGGGGCGGCACGGGAGAAAGCGACGAAGTTGCAGCCAGTTCGCGACAAGAACTCCCAGTGCGGGTCGCACGACGTTTGCGGGAAATTCGCGTCGTGCGTTGAGCAGTGACAAGCTCTTGGTAGGCCGGGTAAACAGCCACACAAGGCCGTTGCGCCAACAGGCACTATTTCCTGAGTTATAGTGTTGTGTGCTGTTGAGACCCTTCCGCTCTCCTGCCCATCGAGCTGTTTTGTTCATCGTGGCGCTGAGCATGCTGGTAGCGGCTTCTGCCTGCAAGCGGGCCGTGCTGGTCCAGCACCAGTACATGTACGTTTCTGCGCCTGAAACCAGCCTGCGTGACCGCGTCGCCACCATGTACAACAAGATCGGGACCGTCCACAACGGCGACCGCGTTGAAGTGCTGGAAAAGCAGCGCCGTTTCCTGCGGGTACGCACTGATTCCGGACAGGAGGGCTGGATTGAGGAGCGCAGCTTGGTTTCGCAGGAGGTTTACGATGGCTTCCAGAAGCTGGCCCAGGACAACAGCAACCAGCCTGTCCAGGCACACGGAACGACGCGGGCCGAGCTCAACATGCACGTCACGCCGTCGCGGGAGGGCGAGCATCTCTACCAGCTCAAGGACGGCGAGAAAGTCGACATCATGAAGCGCGCGACGGCGGAAAAAAACTCGCCCAAGTCCGCGGCACAGGGTGCGAAGAGCGGCGCCGCCAAACCGGTGGCATCGGCAGGCGCAACACCAGCCACTCCGTCGGCAGCGGGTTCCGAAGCAAAACCAGAGCAGCCATCCTCCGGCCCGGCGGTCACGCCGGGGCCGGCCTCACCGGCGGTGGCGAAAGGGAAGGAAGCCGCGCCTCCTAAACCGGTGATGGAGGACTGGTATCTGGTGCGCAACTCAGCCGGGCACGTGGGCTGGGTCCTGCTGCGCATGATCGACCTGGACATCCCGCTGGAGGTCGCGCAGTACGCCGAAGGGCAGCGCGTCATGGGCTACTTCGTGCTGAACACGGTGCAAGACGGGGACAAGCAGGTGCCCCAGTATCTCGTACTGCTGAACGAGCCGAAGGACGGCTTGCCGTGGGACTTCAGCCAGATGCGTGTCTTTACCTGGGGGCGGGTCCGTCACCGCTACGAGACGGCCTACCGCGAGCGCAATCTGGAAGGCTATTTCCCGGTGAAGACCGGCCATCAGGTGTTCGGCAAAGAAGGCGACCTGCCGACCTTCACCATTCGCAAGCAGAATGACGAGGGCCAGATGGTAGAGATCACCTACAAGTTGAACGGCCCGATTGTGCGCCGCGTGCTCACCCCGGAACAAGAGGCTACGGAAAAGGCCAAACGCCAAGCCGCGAAGCCTGCACGGCAGGCGCAGAAATCAGCTTCAGGCCATGGAAAGCGCAAACACCACTAGTCCGTCGCATCGGCGAGGCTGAAGCCGCGCCTTACCGCCCGTAGAACTCCGCAATCGCCGACACGACGCGCTGCTGCTCATCGTCGCGAAGCTCCGGAAACATGGGTAGCGCCAGCACTTCGTTCGCAGCACGCTCCGCTTCCGGCATGTCGCCCGCGCGGTAGCCCAGGTAGGCGAAGCATCTCTGCAGATGCAGGGGAACGGGATAGTAAACCTCGGTGTTGATGCCCTGGGGGGTGAGGAAGCGCCGCAACTCCTCGCGTCGCAAGACGCGCACTACATATTGATGATAGATGTGGCAAGCCTCGGGCCGGCTGGCGAACAGGGCGACGGGCGCTTGTGACGTTGCGGACTGCGTTCCCGGTTGCACCAGTCCGGCGTTGTCCAGCAGAGCGTGGTAGCGGCTGGCCAGCTTGCGGCGCTGCTGGTTCCAGCGGTCAAGGTGTCTCAGCTTGACGCGCAGCACCGCCGCCTGCATTGCGTCCAGGCGGCTGTTCCAGCCGATCTCCTCGTGGTAATAGCGCTGCCGGCTGCCGTGATTACGCAGCCGCCGTACATGCGATGCCAGTTCTTCATCGTTAGTGGTGACGCAGCCGCCGTCACCATAAGCACTCAGATTCTTGGTGGGATAGAAGCTGAACCCGGCGGCTTTGCCCAGCCCCCCCGCTCTCTTATTTCGCCACTTCGCGCCGAAGGCCTGGGCGGCGTCTTCGAGGATGTCAACTTTATGCTCGTGTGCAATGCGATCGAAGCTGTCCATATCGGCGCACAGGCCATAGAGATGGACTGGCATCACCGCGCGAACTCTGGGCGAACGCGTCCGCTTCACCGCCTTCTCCGCGGCGAGAGGGTCGAGATTCAGCGTGGTTGGATCAACATCGCAGAGCACAGGAGCGGCGCCGCATCGCACGATTGCGCTTACCGAAGCAAAGAAACTGAAAGGCGTTGTGACTACGCTTGTCTCGGGCCCAACTCCGGCGGCCAGCAAGGCCAGCCAGAGGGCGTCGGTGCCGGAATTGCAGCCCACGCTGGCTCGCACACCAAGATACTCTGCCGACTCGCGCTCAAAGGCCTCCAGCTCTTCGCCGCCGATAAAATGCTGGCTGGCCAGCACCCGTTCGAGCGCCGTCTTCACTTCGTCGGCAATGCTCTCGTACTGACGCTTTAGGTCGAGCATGGGGACGGCTGCGTGCTCGACCGCAGGCGTGGGTAAACTGTACGGAGACATAAAGAGGAGTTGATTTTAGCAGTGCTGGGAGGCTAGATAGCAAACATCTGCCGTTAGCGTCGATTGCGGTCGCGTCGCGACCCTGATGTAAACTGATTGCTCAAGCAGCGATGTCTAAGCAGAAAATTCCCGTTGGAATACTTGGCGCTACCGGAGTTGTGGGGCAGCGCTTCATCCAGATGCTGGAGGCCCATCCCTGGTTCGAGGTGGCGTGGCTGGCTGCGTCGGACCGCTCGGCCGGGCAGGCCTACGGCGATGCCGTGCGGTGGCGCTTGAGGACTCCCATCCCAGAGCGCGTGCGCAAAATGCAGGTGTCCAACGCTTCGCCGGAAGGCGTGCCGCGGGTGATTTTTGCCGCACTGGATGCCGGCATCGCGCGCGAACTGGAGCCACAGTTTGCCGCTGCCGGTTGTGCCGTGGTCAGCAACTCGAGCGCTTTTCGCATGCAGAAGGATGTTCCGCTGGTCGTGCCTGAGGTAAACGCCGACCATCTTAAACTGCTCGAGTGTCAGGCCTGGCGCCGGCAGTCGGGCGGCTACATCGTCACCAACCCCAACTGCTCGGCCATAGGGCTGGTGGTTGCGCTGGCGCCCCTGCATCAGCAGTTCGGAATCCAGTCAATCTTCGTGACCACCATGCAGGCGGTCAGCGGCGCGGGATATCCCGGCGTGGCCTCACTCGACATCCTGGGCAACGTCATCCCCTACATCGCCAAGGAAGAAGAAAAGATGGAAGAGGAGACGCGCAAGCTCCTCGGGCAATTGAACGGCGGCAGGGTTGAGTCGGCAGGATTCAGCATTACGGCCCATTGCAACCGGGTCGCGGTCGAAGATGGCCACACCGAGTCGGTTTCGGTGAAGTTGCGGCAGAAGGCCAGTCCTGCAGCCATCATTGCGGCGTTCAACGAATTTGTCTCCACTCCGCAGAAGCTTCACCTGCCGTTGGCTCCGGCCCGGCCGCTGGTGTATGACGATGCCCCCGATCGCCCGCAGCCGCGCTTCGACGTGGAGCGCGGCAGTGGCATGACGGTGAGCGTGGGCCGGCTGCGTCCCTGCGGCGTCCTCGACTACAAGTTTACGGTGCTCTCGCACAACACCATCCGCGGCGCGGCGGGTGCGGCACTGCTCAATGCGGAACTTCTCAAGGCGCAAGGCTACCTGACGTGATCGTCATGAAATTCGGCGGCACCTCGGTCGAGGACGCCACTGCCATTGACCGTGTCGCCAGCATTGTGAGGGCGCGGCTGTCGGAGCAACCCTTGGTGGTGGTCAGCGCCATGGCCAGGGTGACCGACCAGTTGCTCGCCATGGCTGCCGCCGCCGGACGTGGCGATCGCGAGCAGGCGCTGGACATCTGCCGCCAACTGCGGGAGCGCCACTACACCACCGCCGGCGAACTGCTGGGCACGGGGCTGCACACTGAGCTGCACAGCGAACTGGGCGGCGAGTTCGATGCACTCGACGAGCTGCTGCGCGGCATTGCTGCGGTGGGCGAGCTTACACCGCGCACCTCGGATTATGTTGTCTCCTTCGGCGAGCGGCTGTCGAGCATGGTTGCCACGCCAGCGTTTGTGGCGCGCGACATTCCCGCTACCCTGGTGGATGCGCGCAAGGTCATCATCACCGATGCCCAGCACGGCCGTGCCGTGCCTCAGACAGGCGAGATCAACGACCGTCTGCTGGACCGCGTGCAGCCACTTATCCAGGAAGGCCGCGTGCCCGTGATGGGAGGCTTCATTGGCGCCACCCGCGAGGGTGTGTCGACCACCATTGGCCGCGGCGGCTCCGACTTTACCGCCGCGCTGGTGGGCGCTGGGCTGAATGCCGGGCGCATCGAGATCTGGACGGACGTGGACGGCATGAAGACCACCGACCCGCGCATCTGTTCCGACGCGCACCGTATCAAGGTCGTCAGCTTTGAGGAGGCGGCCGAGCTGGCTTACTTCGGGGCCAGAGTCCTGCATCCTGCCACGGTGCTTCCCGCGGTGGAGAAGAACATTCCAGTGCTCGTGCTGAATTCGCGCAACCCGTCGAACGAGGGAACGCTTATTCTGTCACGCGCGCCGCGTACCTGCGCACTGTTCAAAGCCATCGCCGCCAAGAATCGCATCACGATCATCGAGATTGTGGCGGCTCGCATGCTCATGGCGCACGGATTTTTGGCCAAGGTCTTCGACATCTTCGCGCGGCATCGCTGTGCGGTTGACGTCGTCTCCACCTCCGAGGTCAGCATCTCGCTGACCGTCGATTCGAACGAGGCCATCCCGCAGATTGCCGCCGACCTGGAGCAGCTCGCCTTCGTGAAGTACTCGGGCCGCAAGGCCATCGTCTGCTTGGTAGGGGAAAACATTCGTGAGACGGCGGGAGTTGCGGCGCAGGTCTTCGACGCCATTCGCGACATCAATGTACACATGATTTCCCAGGGGGCGTCGGAGATCAATCTCACCTTTGTGATTGACGAAGCCGACATTCCGGAAGCGGTGCGCCGCCTGCACGCCAAATTCTTTGCTGAAGTGGACCCCGAGGTGTTCGATTGACGGACCGTGTCCTCAACTTGCTGGTGCTTGGACGAGGCAAGACTGGATCTATGGTCATCGAAGTTGCGCAAGAGCGCGGACATCGCGTGCACAGCGTTGACGAAGCCGACAACACGGACGCTGTGTGGCTTACGCCCGAGAACCTGCGCGACTTCGATGTGGTCATTGACTTCACCACGCCCCACGCGGTGCTGAAGAACATTGAGGCCTGCCTGCGCGCAAAGAAGGCGATGGTGGTGGGAACTACCGGCTGGTACGGCGAGATGGAGCGCGTCCGGGGAGCGGTGGAAAAAGCTGGAGCAGGGTTCGTTTTCGGGGCCAACTTTTCGTACGGCGTGAATCTGTTTTTCCAGGTTGTGCGGGCTGCGGCGTCCGCTTTGGTTCACGGATACAGCGGCCACATTACCGAACGCCATCACATCCAGAAGAAAGACGCTCCTTCCGGCACGGCGGTCGCGATTCAGCGAGTGCTGGAACAGACATCGGGAGTTGGGGTTGATATCGGCTCCGAGCGCGAAGGAGACGTGACCGGCATACACACGCTGGAACTCGATTCGGTAGGCGATCGAATCGTGCTCACGCACGAAGCAAAATCACGACGCACGTTTGCTGATGGCGCAGTGCTGGCGGCCGAGTGGATCGCCGGTAAAACCGGCTTCTACGACTTTAAGGATGTTTTTTCGAAACTCTGAAGATTTCTAGACTTCGTGACAAAGAGTTGACGGCGGGTTTTCGCAGGCCTGCGCGGATCAAATTTGAAAAACAGAAGAAATCCTCGTCCTTCTGTGAAAATCCGCGGTTGAAAATACAGCCAGCAATATAATTCAGGTTGCGGAGGGTTATCTGTTGTCATGAAACTGCGTGGATGTGGAACTGCCCTTGTTACCCCCTTCAAACAGGATGGAAGCCTTGATGAGCGTGCGCTGCGTGAACTGGTGCGCTGGCAGGTCGAGTCGGGCATCGACTTTCTTGTGCCCTGCGGCACCACCGGCGAGACGCCCACCCTTTCGCACGATGAATGGCTGCGCGTGGTTGACCTGACCATCGAGGTGGCTGGCGGCCGACTGCCGATCATGGCCGGGGCCACGTCCAACAACACGCGGGAGGCGGTGGCCAAGGCGAAGGAAGCTTCATCGCGCCCCGGGGTGGATTACATCCTGACCGCCACGCCCTATTACAACAAGCCCACGCAGGAAGGTATCTATCAACACTTTCGCGCAATCGCTGATGCTTCGGCGAAGCCGCTGGTGTTGTACAACATCGCCGGGCGGACTGGCACCAACATCGAGACGCCGACGCTGCTGCGCCTCGCCCAGGTGCCCAACATCATCGGAGTGAAGGAAGCGAGCGGAAACATCTCGCAGATCGCGGAGGTCTGCGCCTCGGTGCCAGAAGACTTCCTTGTGTTTTCTGGAGATGACGCCATTACGCTCGCGGTCATCGGACTGGGTGGCGCGGGCATTATCTCGGTGGTGTCGAACGAAATCCCTGCCGAAATGGCGCGCATGACCCAGGCGGCGCTATCCAACAAGTGGGACATGGCCCACGTGCTTTTTCGCAAGTATCTGCCGCTGATGCAGGCCAACTTCATCGAGTCGAATCCTGGGCCAGCCAAAGCCGTGCTGGCCATGATGGGTCGCGTTGAAGAGGTCTATCGCCTGCCGCTCGTGCCGATGAAGAAGGAGAATCGCGCCAAGCTGGAGAAGGTGGCCGCCGAAGTTGGGCTACTGCAGTCACAGGCGGCCCCGCGGTAGAGCGGGCCTTCAGGCCCGCGTTGGCAAATCCCTCAAGGATATTGGGCTTTAGCCCTCGGTGTTCCAGCGCATGATCTGCCGTCGGGCTGAAGCCCGTCTCGTCTCCATATACCGCGCCAAGACGCGTCGCTGAAGCGCCGCTCTTCCCGGGGCCGGCAAACATATATACTGCCCGCGATGCACGAACTCCAACGCCAGATTGAGTCGCTTTACGCGATGGGGCCGGAGGCCGCCACATTCCCCGGTGCCGGCGAGGTTTTCCTGCAATTCCGCGAGGCCATGACGACGGGAGCGATTCGTGCTGCCGAAAAGCGCGATGGCCGTTGGCACACCAATACCTGGGTGAAGCAGGGCATCCTGCTGGGCTTCCGCATTGGCAGGTTGGCGGCGAGCGGCGACCCGCGCGTGCTCTCCTTCGTGGATAAGGACACCTACCCGATCCGCCAGTTCTCTGCCTCCGACAACGTGCGGATCGTTCCGGGAGGCTCGTCGGTGCGTTGCGGAGCCTACGTCGCGCCGTCAGTGGTGTGCATGCCGCCGATGTACATCAATGCAGGGGCGTATGTTGATGAGGGCACAATGGTGGACTCGCACGCGCTGGTCGGCTCGTGCGCGCAGGTCGGCAAGCGAGTACACATCAGTGCGGCGGCGCAGATTGGCGGCGTGCTCGAGCCGGTCAACGCTTCGCCCGTCATCATCGAAGACGATGTGCTGATCGGAGGAAATTGCGGTGTGTACGAGGGCACGCAAGTCGGCGCCCGGGCTGTGCTGGGAGCAGGGGTTATTCTCACGCGCTCGACGCCCCTATTCGATACCGTGAAAGGTGAAATTTATCGTGCTACTGATACCGAGCCGCTGTGTGTTCCTGAGGGAGCCGTGGTGGTGCCGGGTGCGCGAGCAATCACGAAGGGCAAGGCAGCAGGGTGGGGCCTGTCGCTGTACGCGCCGGTCATCGTGAAGTACCGCGACGAGCGTACCGATCGCGGTGTGGAGTTGGAAGACATTCTGCGGTAGCTGTTGCCAAGAGTTTCGCGGTTAATGACTACTTGCGGCACCGCCTAAAAGCCGTGCTTCTTAAGCCTTGATGACCAAGGTCAGCGAACGACGAGAGAACATCGCACTCCTGATCGCGGCAGCTTCTGGTCTCGCAGCGCTGCTGGCCTGGCGCTTCGCGGGAGAAGCGAGCCTGCTCTTTACGGCCCTGCGCTGGATCACGCTGGCCGCGCTTGTGCTCTATGGTTGTTTCCGGCGCACACTTACAGCTTGGATCTTCATCGCCATGCTGCTGGGCGCAGAGATTGGACATGACCTGCCGAGCGTCGCGACCAACCTGCGCGTGCTGGCGCTCATCTTCCTGCGTCTCATCAAGACCATCATCGCACCGTTACTGTTCGCAACCCTGGTAGTCGGCATTGCAGGCCACTCCAATCTGCGACAAGTCGGGCGACTTGGGCTACGCTCCATCATCTACTTTGAGGTTGTCACCACCATCGCCATTTTTCTCGGGCTGGCGGCGATTAATCTAAGCAAGGCCGGGTTCGGCGTGCAATTGCCCGCCTCCCCCTCGACAGAAACTATCCCGCTGACCAAGTTCAGTTGGCAGGACACCATTCTGCACATCTTTCCGGAGAACATTGCGAAGTCGGTGGCCGACGGCGCGGTACTCGAGGTGGTGGTTTTCAGCCTGATTTTTGCCGCTGCGCTGGCCATGTTGAGCGAGCCGAAGCGCCGCCCCATGCTGGTCTTCTGCGACAGCCTGGCGGAAGCGATGTTCAAGTTCACCAACATCGTCATGTATATGGCGCCTCTCGGGGTGGGCGCCGCCGTGGCCTACACTGTGGGACACACAGGGCTGGGAATACTAGGCAGCCTGCTGAAGCTGTTGCTCACGCTCTACGCTGCGTTGGTGGTGTTCGTGCTAGGAGTGCTGTTGCCCATCGCGCTGATGTTCGGCGTGCCCCTGCGCCGCTTCGTCAAGGCTGCGATCGAACCGGTCACGATCGCTTTCGCCACATCCAGTTCGGAGGCGGCCCTGCCGCGCGCAATGGAGGCGATGGAGGCGATTGGCGTTCCGCGACAGATTGTAGCCTTCGTCATTCCCACCGGCTACAGCTTCAATCTTGATGGCAGCTCGCTGTATCTCTCCGTGGCGGCGATTTTCGTCGCCCAAGTCTCGGGCATCCATCTTTCCCTGGGCCAGCAGCTAGTCATCATGTTGACCTTAATGCTCACCAGCAAGGGTGTGGCCGGCGTCTCGCGAGCGGCGCTGGTCATCCTGCTGGCCACGGCTTCCTCGGTTGGGCTTCCGACAGAGCCGGTGTTTCTACTGCTCGGCGTGGACCAGTTGCTCGATATGGCCCGTACCGCCGTGAATGTGTTGGGCAACTGCCTGGCTACCGTGGTGATGGCCAAGTGGGAGGGCCAGTTCGGAGTGGAGACACTTTCGCCTACGGTAAAGGAAGCGGTGATGCAATAGGCAATCAACGGAAAGATGCGGCAGAAATCCCCACCACGCTTTGCTGCTGCCGTGCCTTCAGGTGCCTCTGGCGAAAGTGCCTTACGGCTCGCTCACCCCAGACCTTGACGAAGTAGTAGTTCAGCCCGCCGCCAATCACGGAGCTGACCAAAGGAATCAACCGTGCCGTCCACTTCTCCACAATCTCTCCGCTGGCCTTGGCGGCGATCCGCTGAATGACGCGAGGCACGAACTTGGATACGAATTGCTTCTCCAGGAGTTCGCGGCTGATGTCCACCCCGGCCGCGCTAGCCGCCGCAATCCAAAGTTCGGCCTCTTCCTCCTCGGTGTTGTAGGGGAAGCCGTAAATCAGGCTTAGCTTTTGCAGCATGCGTAGGGTGATGGCGGCCAGGATGCCGAGGTCGGGCAGCACCGTAAACATGCCGCCCATGCCCAGACCTGCGCCTTCAGCGCCGGCGATGCGCATGCTCGCTCGGATGGTCTGTCGGGCGATGTGGTCGAGTATCTCTAGATCCACCGAATACACGCCATTGTAGGTGAGCGCGGGCAGGTCGTAAGCCATCCGCAGATGTTGCAGATATTTGTCAGGATCAACCTTAATGGTCTGGTAGGCCTTCATGAAGGCACTGCGGATTGCGCCTTCCAGCCCCCGCCTGACCCATCCTTTCTTCTCGTTGTATGCCATGCTCTTTCCAGTATAGGCGGGTCCCGCCCGATAAACCTTATTCTTCGCGCGACGGTCTTCGTGTCCATGGTAAGTGCACCGGCAACCCGCTGCTTGCCCGCGTGCTACCATCGAACTGACAGATGCCCACCTCGAAACTTCAAGTTGTACCCCTCGGCGGTCTTGGCGAATTTGGCATGAATTGCATGGCCATTCGCTGGGGTGACGACATCGTGGTCATCGATGCCGGGCTCATGTTCCCGGAAGCCGAGTTGCTCGGCGTGGACATTGTCGTCCCCGACATCAGCTATCTTCTGGAGAACCGCAATCATGTGCGCGCGCTTGTGCTGACGCACGGGCACGAGGACCACATCGGCGCGCTGCCCTGGATACTTTCCGAGCTCAACGTCCCGGTGTACGGCACCGAGTTCACCCTGGCGTATGTTGAGGGCAAACTGGAAGAACATTGCCTGCTTGAAGACGCCGTGCTGAATGAGATCAAGCCAGGAGAGCGGTTCAAGATCGGTCCGTTCACGATCAATCCCATCCAGGTAACCCACAGCCTGGTGGATTGCGTGGCGCTGGCCATTCACACGCCCTTAGGTACTCTGATTCACACCGGCGATTTCAAGGTTGATCCCACGCCGACCGATAACCGTCTCTTCGACCTGCACGCGTTTGCCGAATACGGCAAGGAAGGTGTGCTGGCGTTGTTTCAGGACTCGACCAACGTTGAGCGGCGCGGTTACACGCCCAGTGAGCGCGCCGTGCGGGCGCGCTTCCAGGAAATTTTCGCGCGCGCCGAACAGCGGGTTTTCATCTCCTGCTTTTCGTCGTCAGTCCACCGCATCAAGCTGGCGATCGAAGAAGCGGCGGAAAGCGGACGCAAGGTTTCCCTCGTCGGCCGCTCCATGCTGGAGTCCACGGAAATCGCACAGGACCTGGGATACATTGATGTTCCGGAAGGACTGCTCATCCATCCCGCACAGATTCGCGACCTGCCGCCCGACAAAGTCTGCGTGCTCATCAGCGGGACGCAGGGCGAACCCATGTCGGCACTCTCTCGCGCGGCCGTGGACAACCACAAACATGCGCGCATTCAGCCCGGAGACACGGTGGTGCTCTCGTCGCGCATCATTCCCGGCAACGAGAAGGCAATCTATCGCGTGGTTGACCATCTCT
>Ga0335083_10009195_pt1 | contig 12004 bp, 9 predicted proteins | sample Lox_Sample_42_FD_206716 | JGI IMG/M metagenome (GOLD analysis project Ga0335083, IMG submission 206716) | Soil microbial communities from Loxahatchee National Wildlife Refuge, Florida, United States - Lox_Sample_4.2 | ecosystem: Environmental > Terrestrial > Soil > Wetlands | place: USA: Florida... | reverse complement strand
TGCGTGGACAACGCGGTGGTGCGCTATTTCGTGGATCTGACGTTGCCGCCGCTGGCGTTGCGCTGCCAGCGCTGATCCAGTCCGCAACGCGCCTGACCGGGCACCGGTAACACACCGTTAACAGACTGTGCCTACTGTTCGGATTATGGATCGACAGAAGGAATTCGTGCTCCGCACGCTCGAGGAGCGAGACATCCGCTTCGTGCGGCTGTGGTTCACCGACGTGCTCGGCTTCCTCAAGTCGGTCGCGATAGCCCCGGCCGAACTCGAGGGCGCGTTCGAAGAAGGCATCGGCTTCGACGGATCGTCCATCGAGGGCTTCGCCCGGGTCTCGGAGTCCGACACGGTCGCGCACCCTGACCCCTCCACCTTCCAGGTGCTGCCCTGGGCCACCAGCGCCGGCCACCACCATTCCGCGCGGATGTTCTGCGACATCACCATGCCCGACGGGTCGCCGTCCTGGGCGGATCCCCGCCACGTGCTGCGGCGTCAGCTGCAAAAGGCCAACGACCTCGGCTTCTCCTGCTATGTGCATCCCGAGATCGAGTTCTTCCTGCTCAAGCCCGGCGCGGAGGACGGCTCGGAGCCGATTCCGATCGACAACGCCGGCTACTTCGACCAGGCCGTCCACGAATCCGCGTCCAAGTTCCGCCGGCACGCCATCGAGGCGCTGGAGTTCATGGGCATCTCGGTGGAGTTCAGCCACCACGAAGGCGCCCCCGGCCAGCAGGAGATCGACCTGCGTTTCGCCGACGCGCTGTCGATGGCCGACAACGTGATGACGTTCCGCTACGTCATCAAAGAGGTCGCGCTGGAGGAGGGCGTGCGGGCCACGTTCATGCCCAAGCCGTTCGGGCAGCACGCCGGTTCGGCGATGCACACCCACATGAGCCTGTTCGAGGGCGACGTCAACGCCTTCCACAGCGACGACGACCCGCTGCAACTGTCGGATGTGGGCAAGTCGTTCATCGCCGGGATCCTGGAACACGCCTCTGAAATCAGCGCGGTGACAAATCAATGGGTCAACTCCTACAAGCGACTGGTGGTCGGCGGCGAGGCGCCCACCGCCGCCTCCTGGGGTGCGGCCAACCGGTCGGCCCTGGTGCGGGTCCCGATGTATACGCCGCACAAGACGTCGTCGCGCCGGGTCGAGGTGCGCAGCCCCGACTCGGCGTGCAACCCCTACCTGGCGTTCGCCGTGCTGCTGGCCGCCGGACTGCGTGGGGTGGAGAAGGGCTACGTGCTGGGCCCGCAGGCCGAGGACAACGTGTGGGACCTCACCCCCGAGGAACGCCGCGCGATGGGGTATCGCGACCTGCCGTCCAGCCTGGACAATGCGCTTCGTTCCATGGAGGCCTCCGAGCTGGTCGCGGAAGCCTTGGGGGAGCACGTCTTTGACTTCTTCCTGCGTAACAAGCGCACCGAGTGGGCCAACTACCGCAGCCACGTCACCCCCTACGAGCTGAAGACTTACCTGTCGCTCTAGCCGGTTGCGCTACCGTCGTTGCGTGACCAAGCCCGCGACGGAGCGACCCAGGCTGCCCAGTGTCGGCCGACTCGGATTGGTCGACCCCCGTGCCGGCGAGCGGCTGACGCAGCTGGGTTGGTACGGCGAGGACGATCAGGCCCACATCGAGCTGCTGTGGTCGCTGTCGCGGGCGCCGGACGCCGACGCCGCCCTGCGAATCCTGATCCGGCTGTTCGAGAACCCGGACAGCGGGTGGGACGAGCTCAACGCGGCCCTGCTCACCGACCGCAGTCTGCGCGGGCGGCTGTTCGCCGTGCTGGGCTCGTCGCTTGCGCTGGGCGATCACCTGGTCGCCCATCCCCAGTCCTGGAAGCTGTTGCGCGGCAAGGGCACGCTGCCTACCCGAGAGCAGCTGGACCAGTCTTTCAACCAGTGCGTCGACCAGTTGCAAGACGACGGCCTGGCTGCCGGGGGCTCGGCGGTGCCGCCGCTGAGCACCCTGTACCGCGACCACTTGCTGGTGCTGGCCGCGCTCGACCTGGCGGCCACCGTCGAGGACGAACCGGTGCTGCCGTTCACCCTGGTCGCCGCGCATCTGGCCGACCTGGCCGACGCTGCGCTGGGGGCGGCGCTGCGGGTTGCCCAGGCGATCGTGTGCGGCGACCGGACGCCGCCGCGGCTGGCGGTCATCGCGATGGGCAAATGCGGTGCGCGCGAACTGAACTACGTCAGCGACGTCGACGTCATCTTCGTCGCCGAGGAGGCCAACGCGCTGTCCGCCCGAGTGGCCGGCGAGATGATGCGGGTGGCCTCGGCGGCGTTTTTCCAGGTGGATGCCGGGCTGCGGCCGGAGGGGCGCAGCGGTGAGCTGGTCCGCACGGTCGAGTCGCACGTCGCCTACTATCAGCGCTGGGCCAAAACCTGGGAGTTCCAGGCCTTGCTGAAAGCCCGGGTCGCGGTCGGCGACTCGGAACTGGGCCGGCGTTACATGGACGCGTTGATGCCCTTGGTCTGGGTGGCCTGCGAGCGTGAGGACTTCGTGGTCGAGGTGCAGGCCATGCGGCGCCGTGTCGAGCAGCTGGTGCCCGCCGACGTCCGGGGCCGTGAACTCAAGCTCGGTAGCGGTGGATTGCGCGACGTGGAGTTCGCTGTGCAGCTGCTGCAGCTGGTACACGGGCGCAGCGACGAGTCGCTGCACGTGGCGTCCACGGTCGATGCGCTGCAAGCCTTGGGCGGCGGGGGTTACATCGGGCGCGAGGACACGGCCAACCTGACCGCGTCCTACGAGTTCCTCCGGCTGCTCGAGCACCGGCTGCAGCTACAGCGGCTCAAGCGCACCCATTTGCTGCCCCAGTTCGACGACGACGAGGCGGTGCGCTGGCTGGCGCGCGCGGCCCACATCCGGCCCGACGGTCGCCACGACGCGGCCGGGGTGCTGCGCGAGGAGCTCAAGAACCAGAACGTGCGGGTGTCGCGGCTGCACGCGAAACTCTTCTACCAGCCCCTGCTGGAGTCGATCGGCCCGGCGGGCCTGGAGATTGCCGGCGGCGGCATGACGCCGGAAGCCGCCGAGCGCCAGTTGGCCGCGCTGGGCTACGAGGGCCCGAAGACCGCGCTGAACCACATGTCGGCGCTGGTCAACCAGAGCGGACGGCGCGGACGGGTGCAGTCGGTGCTGCTGCCCAGGCTGCTGGACTGGATGTCCTACGCCCCCGACCCCGACGGCGGGTTGCTGGCCTACCGGCGGCTCAGTGAGGCGCTGGCCACCCAAAGCTGGTACCTGGCCACGCTGCGCGACAAGCCCGCGGTCGCCAAGCGGCTCATGCACGTGCTGGGAACTTCCGCGTATGTGCCGGACTTGCTGATGCGCGCACCCGAGGTCATCCAACAGTACGGCGACGGGCCGGGCGGCCCGAAACTGCTTGAGACCCAGCCCGCAGCGGTGGCCCGCGCGCTCGTCGCCTCGTCCGGCCGCCACGCCGACCCGGTGCGGGCCATCGCCGCCGCGCGGTCGCTGCGCCGTCGTGAGCTGGCCCGCATCGGTTCCGCGGACCTGCTTGGCATGCTCGAGGTCACCGACGTGTGCCAGGCGCTGACGTCGGTGTGGGTGGCGGTGCTGCAGGCCGCGCTGGACGCGATGATCCGCACCAACATGCCCGCGGACGGCTTCGAAAAAGGAAAAGCTCCGGCCGCGATCGCCGTAATCGGCATGGGCCGGCTGGGCGGCGCCGAGCTCGGCTACGGATCGGATGCCGACGTGATCTTCGTCTGCGAGCCGGCTGCCGGTGTCGAGGATTCGCTGGCGATCCGCTGGTCGACCACGATCGCCGAGCAGGTTCGCACGTTGTTGGGGACACCGAGCGTCGACCCGCCCCTGGAAATCGACACCAACCTGCGGCCCGAGGGACGCAACGGACCGCTGGTGCGCACACTGGCGGCCTACACCGCCTATTACGAACAGTGGGCTCAGCCCTGGGAGATTCAGGCGCTGCTGCGTGCTCACGCGGTCGCCGGCGACGCGGATCTGGGCGTGCGGTTCCTGCTCATGGCCGACAAAACGCGCTATCCGCCCGACGGGGTGTCCGCCGAGGCGGTGCGGGAGATTCGCCGGATGAAGGCCCGGGTGGAGTCCGAGCGGTTGCCGCGTGGTGCGGACCCCAACACGCACACCAAGCTGGGCCGCGGGGGACTGGCCGACATCGAGTGGACCGTGCAGCTGATGCAGCTGCGGCACGCTCACGAGATCCCGGCGCTGCACAACACCTCGACGCTGCAATCCCTGGACGTGATCGCCGAGGCCGGTCTGGTCCCCGCCGAGGAAGTGGACCTGCTGCGGCAGGCTTGGCTGACCGCGACGCGGGCTCGCAACGCCCTGGTGCTGGTGCGTGGCAAGCCCACCGACCAGTTGCCGGGACCGGGTCGTCAGCTCAATGCGGTGGCGGTGGCCGCGGGCTGGCCCAGCGACGACGGCAGCGAGTTCCTGGACAACTACCTGCGGGTGACGCGGCGGGCAAAAGCCGTGGTACGCAAGGTGTTCGGGAGTTGAGTGAGGAACTGGGCCCGCTGGGCAACGCCCTGTTCGAGGTGCTCAGCGCGGCGGAGGCGGATCGAGTGACGGCGCTGTACGCGCCGCTGGCTGACGCCGTCCGGGAACTCGTCGACGCCACCATCCGCACCGAGGCCGACGACGTCGTCGTCGCGCAGGCGCGCGCCGCGATCGAGGCGGTCACCGAGTCGTTGCGGCAACGGACCCGGCCGGTCGGGGTGAGCTACCGCGTCGACGGTCGCCCGCTGCCGTTGGGCAACGCGGCCGTCGGCGTGTGCAACCCGATCGCGCCTCCGGTCGTCGTCCACCACGAGGGCGGCGGGCGCTGCTGGAGTGAGTTCGTCCTTGGTTCGGCGTACGAGGGCCCGCCCACGCTGGTGCACGGCGGCGTCAGCGCCCTGGTGCTGGACCACATGCTCGGCGAGGCGGCCAGCGAGGGGCTGTCCAAGCCGCGCTTCACCGGGACGATCACCGTGAAGTACCTGCGTGGCACGCCGTTGGGACCGCTGCGTTCCGAAGCTTGGATAGACCGTAAGGAGGGCGTCAAAGTTTTTGCGCGCGGAGTTATTTCGGATGCGGCGGGGATCACCGTCGAGGCTGAAGGCGTCTTCATCGAGCCGGCGTGGGCCAAAGACGGGCAACTGGGGCAATGAAGTTCTACGTCAGCAGCGCGTTCCTGAACCCCCGGGAGATCATCGAGATCGCAAGGGCCGCCGACGGCCTCGGCTACGACGGCCTCGGCATCCCCGACCACGTCGTCAACCTGGAGACACTGGAAACCCCCTACCCGTACACGAAAGATGGGCAACGACGCTGGCAGCCGTTCACCGACTGGCCCGATCCGTGGGTCCTCGTCGGGGCACTGGCCCAGGTCACCACCCGGCTGAAATTCGTCACCACCGTCTACATCCCCGCGATGCGCAACCCCTACTCGGCGGCCAAAGCCATTGGCACCGCTGCGGTTTTGGCGTCCGGGCGGGTGGAGCTCGGCATCGGCGTGGGGTGGTGCCAAGAGGAATTCGCCTTGATGGGTGAGCAGTTCGCCGCCCGCGGCAAACGTACCGACGAGATCATCGACTTGATGCGGGCGCTGTGGCAACCGGACTGGACGGAATTCGAGGGCGACTTCTACCGGGCGCCGCGGCTGGAGATGCAGCCGACGCCGCCGCCGATTCCGGTGTATGTCGGTGGGCTCAGCGATGTCGCGTTGCGCCGCGCCGCCCGCCACGACGGCTGGATCGGGGACCTGATCAAGACCGATCGCGCCATCGAGGCGGTGGGCAGGCTGCGCCAACTGCGGGCCGAAAACGGTTTGTCCATGGACGGTTTCACGATCCTGACGCCGCTCACCGACGCTTTCACACCCGCCCACTATCGGCGCGCCGAGGACGCCGGCATCACCGGCATCATCACCATGCCATGGATGTTCTACGCCGGGCCGGACGCCGCCTTGGCCGACAAGATCGACGGCATGCGGCGCTTCCGCAAGGACCTCGCGCTCGACGCGTAGGCGCTCGCTCGCCGCCTGCCAAGCGCCTTTGTTCGTTTCGGTACGGGGCGACGTCGAAGTTGGTACGGTCCACGAGACCGAGGGGATGAGGGGAGAAAACATGAGCAAGGGATCGCGCGTCTTGGCAGCGGCGGCGGTGGTGGTTATTGGTGTCGTCGCAGCACAAGCAACGACGATCGCAAGCGCCGACCCGGACTTGCAGTCGCTGATAGCTGCACCGGCGAACGCCCAGAGAACCGACGGCCCGGACTCCATTCACGACAACGGAATCCATCTGCACTACCTGGTCAACGGATCGCCAAACGATGTGATGAACGGATACAAGGGCGCGCTCCAAGGCAAGGGCTGGGCAGTGACCGTCCAGAATTCGGGTGGCGGCGGCGGGGGTGGCGGCGCTACCTACACCGGGACCAACGGCAACGCCTACGGCGTGTTCACCGGAGGTGGCTACGGCGGCACCACCGACGTCGACGCGTGTGCGTGGCCGACAAAGCCCTCGAACACCGATTGCGGCGGCGGCCACCGGTAATTGCCGTCACGGCGCCAGGTGGTGTTGAACAGCAGCATGAGCCCGTAGTCCATGTGGATCTGCTGGTGACAGTGCATCAGCGAGAGCCCGGGCTGATCGGCGACGAAGTCGATCTCCATGCTTTGGTAGCCGCCGAGCATCGCGACGTCTTTGCGGACGCCCGCGGTCGGCGTGCCGGCGAGCTGAGTGATTTCAAAGCTGTGCCGGTGCAAATGCATCGGGTGCAGATCGTCGCTGGCATTGCGGAAGCGCAGCCGATAGCGCTTGTCACGCTGCAGTTCGAGCACGGGTTTGCGGGTGTCCATGGAAAACGGGGTGCCGTTTATCGTCCAGGCGTTGAAGCCGCTGTCGGCGGCGTTGCGTTTCTCGAGCAGCATCTCGATGGTGTGATCGGGTGCCGCGGCCGCCGGGGGGTTGGGTGGTGCGAACAGCCGGTAATCCCACTTGAACGGTGGGGGTGCCGTCCATTGCGGGTCCCCACCGCGTCCGGCGTATTCGACGACCACGCCCATTCCGTGACCGCGGTCGTCGTCGGACAGATCGCCGAGCACCCACACTCCCGGATTGGTCATCGTGACGTGTGCCGATATTCGTTCGCCGGCACCGAGCCATAGCACCGGCACGGAAGCCGGGTTGGATACCGGATTGCCGTCCAGCGCAACAACAGTGAACGTGTGCCCGGGCAGCGCCAGACTGCGGGATTCGGTGGCGCTGCCGTTGAGGACATGCAGCAGCACGCGTTGACCGGCCTGCACCCGGATGGGATCACCGTGGCCAAGCATGCGGCCGTTGATGGCAAATGCTGCGTAGCTGACCTCGTAACCGCGGGGGTCGCCTCGGCCGAGTGACGCGCTCATCGCCGATTCGCCCTTCGACTTGAGATCAGGGTCCTGCTCGCCGGCCAGGAAATCGCTGGGCATGTCGCCACCGTGGGCGAATGTGGGCTGAAACTCCTTGAGCGTCAAGAAGATCTCTTGGTCGTACGCACCCGGATTCTGTTTGGGCTCGATATAGACCGGTCCCACCTGGCCGCAGTACTGGCCCCGGGACAGATCGGCTCGAGCCACCACGTGGGTGTGGTAGAAGCGGTAGCCGGCCGGGCCGGGCACAAAAGTGATGCGCCGCATGCCATGTGCGGGAATGTAAGGCGTGCCCTCTTCTGCGGCACCGTCGATGTCGACGGGGACCTGCTGGCCATGCCAGTGCAACTGTTCGGGGGTGTCGGTGTCGTTGTAGATGTCCACCCAGGTCCGTTGGCCCTCCTTCAAGCGCACCAGCGGGCCGGGGAATTGGCCGTTGTAGACGGTGGTCGACACGATGTGATCTGGGGCCAATTCGACTGTGGCAGTGCCGATCCGCAGCGTGTAGTCAGCCTTGCCGTTGGGCGGGGAGGGCGGCGCATGCTGCGAGCAAGCGCCGCCGGCGGCGGTCATCACCGCCAGGCCGCCCCATTTGAGGAGATCGCGTCGATCAAACACCATGTGGTCCTTCGGCGTTCGCCAGAACAGGCAATAGGAATCCGATACGGGAGTCGAGTTCGGCCGCCACGCTGCGAAACTCGCGATAGTCGCCCGGGCCTGCCGATGGATCGGGCAGGCTCCAATGCATCGCCGCAGCGGAGCCGTGGTCGCGGGGAAACTCGCGGACCTTGTCGCACAACGTGATCACGTAATCGAACCGCCGTCCGGAAACGGCGGTCAGCGATTTCGGCCGTCGGCGACTGATGTCAAGGCCGTAGTCCTCGCGCATGACCCGCACGGCGCTGGCGTGTAGCCGTGGCTTGGGATGGCTGCCTGCGCTTGCGACGCGGATACGGCCGTGTCCCCGGCGCCGCAACAGCGCCTCGGCCATCGGCGAGCGCGCGCTGTTGCCGGTGCACAGGAACAGCACCGACCTGACGGCCGCCGGTCGTGCGGCAAGTGCGGGGGCCAGTGCCGAGTGCAGTGCCGTTGCGGCATCAGCGAATCCGGCCGCGCACCGTGCAAGTTCGAGGTGGTAGTAGCTGTCGCGACCATCGAAGCTGCTGCGACGAGCGTCGACCAGCCCGGCTGCGCGCAACAAACGCAGATGATAAGAGACAAGGTTCTGCGGTGCCCCCACGGCGGCGACCAATTCCCTGACCCGGCAATCGCTTTCGGCCAGCTCGGTCAACAGCGACCAGCGCAACGGATGCGATGCCATCCGCAGCACTAGTGGAACCGGCACATCCACGGTCGCCACAATACATCAAACCAGTTTGATTGAATTAAGGGTGGTCGAGCGTGGGGGCTATGGACGCGTTCGACTCGGCGGAGGTTTTGGCGCGGTCAGCCAGCGGTAGCCGCGTAATGTCCTTCACTCGAATACCGTCGTAGCTGCATACGGTCAAGCCGTCAATAACGCCTTTAATATTTATGCGTTCGCTATTTAAACGGTCCACCAGCTCTTGGGCAACGATTTTTTGGGCGATCGTCGCGATACTGATGTGCGGAATGTAGGGAATATCTGCGCGCAGTTCGCTCGCAAGTGCGTCGGTATACAGTAGGTCATGAAGTGCGGTAATTTCCGGCTTGCCGAGTGATGGGACCAGGAAGACATGATAAAAAGATCGCGAATCATCCTCGACAAGAATCACTTTCGTCAACGTGAAAGCGATTCGTTGTTGCCCGCGCATCTTCAACTCGGTATGGTCGGCCAGGTCCTCTACGGAAAGCTTCTCACTCGGAAAAACAAAGGTGAAATGGGGCTGCACCGCTTCAAATAATCGGTCTTCGGCGCTCCTGATGGCTTGTATCCACTCGAAATCGGTTTGATTCAGAGTTGGATAGGCCAATACGACATTGCTCACGAACTGACTTTGACAAAATTAGGCGCATTCGACGGATGTCGCGGGACATCATCGGGCACCGGCCCAGGACGCAGGGGCGTCTGCTCGCGCATCAGTTGGCGCTTGGTACCCAGTTGCCGTGGAACCCGGCCGGCACTCGGTGCGGCAGTTTGATGCTGGCTATGTCTTCAAGGGTTTGTGCGTCCAGGATTGCCAACTGGCTGCGATCGGTGGGCCGGTCATATACGTAGCCCATGAGCACGCCCTCGTCCTCGCCCGCATCGGGTGAAGAAGGATGGAACACGAACTCTCCCAAGCCCTTTTCGGCGCCGAAGGAGCGCGCTTCGGTGCTGCCGCGGGCGAAGTCGTGCTTGAGTAGGGCGTCGCCGCCTTCAAGGCCTTCCAGGATCGTCGGCACATAACCGTACCGATGCCGCTTGCCGACCAGGCGCTCGTCGACGCGGGGAAATTCCTGCGCGTGATCGTCGAAGCGGGATTCGCGTACCTTGCCGTCGGCCAGATCGACTGTCCAACGGTCCAACGTCGATGGCCCATCGTTGGGGCCGGTGCGGTCGCGGTTGAACATCTTGGGGTACCGCACCACGTCAAGCACGATGGTGTCGTCCTCGTCGGAGGCGTTCATCGGATGAAACACGTAACACGGCTCGACGTCGAACCAGCGCACATCCGCGTCGCCACCCTCGCGTGGCATCACGCCGACGCGAGCGGGGTACTTCGGGTCCCATTTGTACGGGAACCGCCGGTCGGCGGGATTCGAAACTTGTATGCGAGCGGAGATCGGATCGGGGATTGGAACGCGGCCGATCAACGCTGACAGCACCAACTGGATCGGCAGACGCAGCGGGCGTGGCACGGTCATGGCGGCCGCCAGCGGGGCGTCAAAGGTGACCGGCAGGTCGTAAACCACGACGTAGTTCTCGGTCAGGGAGAAGTCGTGCATCATCGGACTGCCGCTGACGGTGATATCGACGGTGCGCCGCGCCCGGCCGTCGACCCCGATCACCGAGTACCGCACCTTGTTGCCGTGATACGCGTTGTACGAAACCGCGTGCAGCTCACCGGTTTCCGGGTCGCGCTTGGGGTGGGCGGTGTACCCGCCGGTCAGCGTCCCGTCGAAGTCGCATACCCCGACCGTGTCCAGCTCATCGGTGAGCTCGTAGTTGATGCCGCCGCCTTCGATCAGGGCGAGCGTCTTACCGGCGTGCCCGATCACGTTGGTGTTGGCGCCGAGCGGATACAGCCCGTAGTGACCATCCGGTGGTCGCTCGCCGAGTTCCTTCGCCACCTTCGGGCTGCGCACCCAGCGGTTGCGGTACCACTCCGCCTTGCCGTCGCGGATGCGGATACCGTGCACCATGCCGTCACCGACGAACCAGTGGCTGTGGTCCGGGATGATCTCGCCGATCGGATTCGGTCCGTTGCGCAGGTACCGTCCGTCCAGGTAGTCCGGAATGGTCCCGGCAACCTCGAGTTCGGTGAGCGTGTACTCCTGCTGGATGGGGGCAAACGGACCCTGCAGATAGCGGTTGGTCATGACGGACCTCCTACGTCGCGCGACGCACTATTGGCTGGGTTCGATGGACGCCCATCCTGCTCCCGCATTCGGCACCGGTCAACTGCGCGACACCACCGGCGAGCAGACACAAAAGCACCCGACACGCCCCCCAGCCGAGCGTATGCGTGATCTACTACAGACCCATTAACCAGCAGTGTTGCGCCGACCCCTAGAAACCGCCCCCGGGGCGCGGGTGCATTTGTGTCTCGCGGAAACGTCTTTAGACGTCGTAGTACAGAGCGAACTCGTAGGGGTGCGGCCGGATCTGGACCGGCAAGATCTCGTTGTCGCGCTTGAAGCTGATCCACGTCTCGATCAGGTCAGGCGTGAACACGCCTCCCTCAGTGAGGTATTCGTGGTCGGCCTCCAGCCGGTCGATCACCGCGGAGAGCTGAGTGGGCGCCTGCGGGATGTTCGCAGCCTCTTCCGGCGGCAGCTCGTAGAGGTCCTTGTCGACCGGCGACTGCGGCTCGATCTTGTTCTTGATGCCGTCCAGGCCGGCCATCAGCATGGCCGAGAACGCCAGGTACGGGTTGCCCGACGAGTCGGGGCAACGGAACTCCAGCCGCTTGGCCTTCGGGTTCTTGCCGGTGATCGGGATACGCACACAGGCCGAGCGGTTGCGCTGGCTGTAGACCAGGTTGATCGGCGCCTCGAAGCCGGGAACCAATCGCTTGTAGGAGTTCACCGTCGGGTTGGTGAACGCCAGCAACGACGGCGCGTGGTGCAGCAGGCCGCCGATGTAGTGGCGGGCCGTGTCCGACAGGCCGGCGTAGCCGGTCTCGTCGTACATCAGCGGGCTGCCGTCTTTCCACAGCGACTGGTGGGTGTGCATGCCGGAGCCGTTGTCGCCGAACAGCGGCTTGGGCATGAAGGTGACGGTCTTGCCCGCTTGCCATGCGGTGTTCTTGACGATGTACTTGTACAGCTGCATGTCGTCGGCCGCGTGCAGCAGCGTGTTGAACTTGTAGTTGATCTCGGCCTGGCCGCCGGTGCCCACCTCGTGGTGGCCCTTCTCCAGGCTGAAGCCGTTCTGGATCAGATTGTGCAGCATCCTGCTGCGCAGGTC
>Ga0335083_10009193_pt1 | contig 12005 bp, 9 predicted proteins | sample Lox_Sample_42_FD_206716 | JGI IMG/M metagenome (GOLD analysis project Ga0335083, IMG submission 206716) | Soil microbial communities from Loxahatchee National Wildlife Refuge, Florida, United States - Lox_Sample_4.2 | ecosystem: Environmental > Terrestrial > Soil > Wetlands | place: USA: Florida... | reverse complement strand
CTCGATCTTCAAGCGTGGACTGGTTGGGACCTACCAGCACATGTCCGAACAGCACCTGCCGCGCTATCTGGCAGAATTTGATTTCAGGATGAACAACCGCGAACGACTTGGTGTGAACGATACAGCTCGCGCCAGCCGCGCCATACAGGGCGCAGTCGGTAAGCGGCTGATGTATCAAGGACCTAGCGCAGACTGACTTTGAACGTGGAAGGGCAAAACTCAGGCTGATTTTGGCTTTGCTCGACCCAGAGACTTGACCTTGCGCCCCTTCGGTTTGGCGTCGGGCTTCTTGTGAGGCTTCGGCGGCGTGCTGAGGGCGCGCTTTAGTGCCGCGTCCCGCCGCTCCGCAGTCTCTTGTTCGCTGTATTGTTCGTCTATCTTTCCAGCCATCAGGACCCGCCAAAATGGAACGCCCTTCAATAACACGCCCACCAGGACTCCAAAAACTACATCTGATGGACGAACACCTTCTTGGTATCGGGTACGTCGCCGTCCGGGCGGGACAACTTGACCACCACATTGAGGGAATCGTAGCGCGAACAGCGCCCTTCTTTGCCCACACAATCGAGACCCTAATACTCGGGCTTTCCGTCCCCAAAAAGCTAACGCTAATAGGCGAGTGGCTAGTGACCGATCTCCCACTGCAAAAAGCAGAAATCAAGGCGTTCATTAGTGCAACCCATGGCGTGCGAAGCGAGCGCGACGAAGTCGTGCATCGCGCATATCGCAAGACAGAGAATGACGAGGTTAAGGAAGTTTTTGACCCGCTCCCAAAGGGTTCGCCCCGCGCCCCCAGACAGGTGACGGCGCAGTACTTACTCAAGCTCGGCGAACGGATCATGGAGCAGACCCGCCAGCTTGACCGATGGACCGCGACCGCCTTTGAAGCTCTTCTTCTCTGGCGAGCCAAACGGCACGAAACACCTGACCGGCTAGTTCCGCCTCCCAATTTCTCGGCCATGAGCCGGGCAAGGCTTGTAGGCGTGCAATCTCCCGCTCCACCGTCGCCCCCCCAGCCTGAGACATAGCGATGCTAATTTCTGGCGGCTGTCTCGTCATGAGCCAGCACCAGATGCTGGGCCTATTATGCTAAGTGCATAATCGCCCGCCGGACTGAGAGAACAAAATAAGAACATCACGCCTCGGTGTCAAGCGCCCGGCGCTGAAATGTTGCCGCGATAGGAAGCGACCTTCTCAGCGTCGCCCTCGACATGAGCGCGATGCGAGACGCACTTTCCAGCGCAGGCGCGTATTTGTCCTGCTCGATCGCGAGCCCGCATTGGGCCCACGTGTTGCGCCAGTCGTCACGCGAGCGTCAATTCGCGGGCTGCCGGCGGGGCGCAGTCATTGGGGTGTTGGATTCGCGTCTTCCGGCGATTGCGATGGATTGTTCCTATCCCCGTTCTCGACCGGCGGCTGAGCGGCCGGTTCCTGCTGCGTGCCGTTCATCGGCGGTTGCGCGTTCAGGGCTTCATTGCTGGCGTAGCTGGAAGATCGCGGCGCGCCCGCCGTCATGCCGGGATAACGGAAATAGACCGCCTCCTGTCTGCCGCCATTGCCGACAGTCACCCAGCGGGTCTTGGTCGGAGCGCCGGGTACTTCGGCGGTCACCTGATAACGGCCGGGCGGCAGCTGCATCATCACCCAGGGCGAATTGCACGATACCGAAACCATCGCGTTCGCCTTGCGATCCTCGACGGTCACCGTTTCGTCGCCGAGGTATTGGCCATATCCGCCGACGAACTCGAACCGGACGGGATAGTTCGTCTGTTGCGCCTGGAGTCTCGAGCTGCTGCCCGTGCCGGTGCAAGCGGCGAGGATGCCGTTCACCCTGGTTGGTCGTTCGTTGGGAAGCCTGTCGGCCGAAGCGGATGCGCACAGCATGCATGCCGCCGCCGCGAGCGCCGACGACAGCAGAATGCTGCGCGGCGAATGGATGAAATGGGCGTTCATGGTCGACCTCCACGGTTCTGCCAAGGTGCGGATGTAGTGAAAATCGCCAGAACCGGGTCGCGTTGCCCGCGGGCGGCCGAACGCGCCTAAAATATGTTTCAGGGAAATGTGGCGAGCTTGCCCGTTTCAAGGAGAGCAGGCCGCAAATAGCGCGCGCAAGCGCTCGGTCACGACCTGAAGCCTCGTCCCTGCCTCATGGGCGATAAAGCCGATGGCCTCCATGTCCTCGCCGTCCGTGGGATCGACAAGGCCGATGAGGCGCACCATCTGCGTGGCGTGGCGCAATGGTTCCTCCATCTCGCTGGTGATGGTGTAGACGCTTTTGCGCAGCCGACTGTCCGGATTTTCGCGGCCCGGACGCGGCGATTTGGAAGTCCGATTGGCCATTTCGCGCTCCTCTGGTAGAATCTCTATCATCCGACCCAATGGATGCTATCAGGTGGTAGAAAAAGTATCAAGAGGTCGAAAAGGGAAAATCACCGGCGCGCAGATCCGCGCCGGCCGCGCCATCGTGCGCTGGTCGGCGAACGAACTGGCCGACGAGGCCCAGATCGGGGTCATGACCGTGCGCCGGGCCGAGGCGACCGACGACGTGCCCAATCTCATCCCCAACAATCTGGACGCGATTCAAACGGCGCTTGAAGAAGCCGGCGTCGAATTCATCGGCGGAGAGCTTCCGGGCGTCCGTCCGAAGAAGCGGCCGAAGCGGTGAAGACCGCGCCTCACCATGTCCCGCCATCGACACGGATCACCTGGCCGGTGACATAGCTCGACGCGCCGGAGGCGAGATAAAGCGCTGTGCCGACGATCTCCTCCGGCTTGCCGAAGCGTTTCAGGCCCAGCGATTCTTCATAAGCCTTGTTCTCGCGCCATACCGTCGAAACGTCGGTCAGGAAAGGTCCCGGGGCGATGCCGTTGACGCGCACTTTCGGCGCAAAGGCTTTCGCGAGCGCCACCGTCATCGCGTTGATCGCCGCCTTGGCCCCGCCATAAGGAATGGTGTGCGGCTCCGGCTTGAACGCGGCCGTGCTGGAAAGATTGACGATCGTGCCGCCTTCGCCCTGCACCATTCGCTCGCCGATCAGCACCGAGAGCCGGAACGGTCCCTTGAAGTTCACGTCCAGAATTTTGTCGAACAGCGCTTCGCTGGTCTCCCGAAGTGACGGCGCCAGCGGCGACATGCCCGCATTGTTGACCAGAATATCGATACGGGCGAATTGCGCATAAGCGGCTTCCGCCAGCCGGTCGTTGTCCTCCCATTTGCCGACATGCGCGGCGAAGGGGAACGCGCGGCGTCCCAGAGCTTCGACCTCGCGCGCGACGGCTTCGCAGGCATCGAGCTTGCGGCTGGCGATCACGACGTCGGCGCCGGCCCGGGCGAAGGCCAGCACCATCTCGCGGCCCAAACCGCGCGAGCCGCCCGTCACCAAGGCAACCTTGCCGGATAAATCCCACATCATCTGGACGCCGGTTCTCCGATTCCACACGATATTGATTTCTGTTTTCTCGGCGGTGCGCAATTCGCGCGCAGCCCGATTGTCCGCATTTTCCACCCTCAAAACCCGCTACACGATCTTGAGAGCTCTTATTCCAATTCCACACGTTATTGATTTCTGTTTTCGACTCCGAACACCAATTCGCGAACGCAACTTGGTGTCCGCACACCAAACGCGCAGCGCATTCGGATAACAGCCAGACATGGGGGCTTCAAAAACGGTTTCAAGAGGCGTCGCGGAATTTATTTCGCTCCTATGCGCGAATCCAATGCGCATAGGGGGCGGGAAGCACCCACTTGAAATCGGGCACGGCCAATGCCCGCGCCGCGTGGTACGGCCAATTGGGATCGTCCAGCATCGCATGGGCCAGCATGATGAGATCCGCGTTTTCGCCGCGGAGGATCGCGTCGGCCTGTTGCGCTTCGGTGATGAACCAGCCGCAGGCCGTGGGGATGCCTGCTTCGCGGCGGATGCGTCCGCAGTACGGCGCCATGAAGGCCGGTCCCCACGGCACCTTCGAGATGTCCGGCGTATTGAAGCCGATGCTCACGTCGATGAGGTCGAGCCCGCCTGTGCGGAGCCGGCGGATGAGGTCGATGCTTTCCTCGACCGTCTGGCTCTCGTCGGTGAAATCGGAGATTCCCAGCCGCACCGCGAGCGGCAGCCTGTCCGGCCACACCGCGCGCACGGCGTCGAACGTCTCTATCAGGAAGCGGATGCGGTTCTCGAAGCTGCCGCCATATTCGTCGCTGCGCTTGTTGGCGATCGGCGAGAAGAAGCTCTGCGCCAGATAGCCATGCGCGAAATGCAGCTCCAGTAGTTCGAAGCCCGCGGCGAGCGCGCGCTTCGCCGCGGCGACGAAGTCCTGCTGCACGCGCTGGATGTCGGCCTTGGTCATGGCGATGGGCGCGCGCGGCAGGTTGGCGCCGAATGCGATGGCGCTGGGCCCGATCGGCTGCCAGGCGCGCGGATCGTCGGGCTGCATGTGATCGTCGCCTTCCCAGGGACGATTGGCCGAGGCCTTGCGGCCGGCATGGGCGATCTGGATGCCGGGAACCGACCCGTGCTTCTTCAGGAATTCGATGACGCGCGGCCATTTCCCGGCCTGCGTGTCGTTCCAGATGCCGGAGCAGCCTGGCGTGATGCGGCCTTCGGGCGAAACCGCCGTCGCCTCGGCGACGATGAGGCCTGCGCCGCCGATGGCGTGCGAGCCCAGATGGATCAGATGCCAGTCGTCGATGACGCCGTCATGCGCCGAATATTGGCACATCGGCGACACCGCGATGCGGTTCTTGAACGTGACGGATTTGAGCTCGAGCGTGTCGAAAAGCGTGGGCACGGAAGTTCTCCGGGTGAAGATGGCAAACGCGCAGCAAGGAACCCAATGTTCCGCCTTCTGGGGAAGGGGCCGGTGGCATTCTTGCATCGCACAATTCCCAGCCCGGAGATACCGGAACCCGCCGAATACCGTCGGAAAACGCGGCACGCGAAATTGCGGGCTTGCGGCGAACGTGCCTAAACATTAGGTTGATTTTCGCAGTTTTCCCGCGAGCGCGATGCGGGGTGTGGGGGCACACATGAGACGCAAAATTGTTTCTCTGACGTTGCTGTTCTTCGGCCTGACGTTTTTCCAGGCGCCCGCTCAGACCGTCTACATGAAGGACACGCCCGCCGATACGGGCGCCGAGCCCAATCCGGACACCGGCCCCATGTGGGTATCGCAGGACATCTGGGTGCAAAACGCGCCCGATCCCAACTACTCGCCATACCCGTTCACCGCGAGCTCGCCGCCCTGGGTTTTTCCGGCGCATCAGAATCCGGTTTATCGCGATCCGCTGAAAAGCACGCCGAACTACGTCTATGTGGAAGTTCGCAACGACAGCAGCGTCGCCTCCACCGGCACGGAACGTCTGCGCGTCTATTGGGCGAAAGCGTCCACCGGATTGTCGTGGCCCACGCAATGGGTGGATTATCAGCCGGGCGGACCGCTCACGCTGCTGTACGGCGCGGAAATCACCAAGCCGCGAAAGAACGCGGCAACCGCCAGCACGGCGGAACGCGACGCCTATGTGCACGCCGTCTTGCACATCGGCACGGACCCGGCCTTCGCCTTCCCCATGGGGCTCGACTACTGGCACACCCAGCAGGATATCCACAGCAACATGGGTTCGCAAAGCAACATTCACGAAACACTGGCTTTCGAGCCGTGGCACCGCGAATTCATCAATCGATACGAACTGCTGCTGCAACAATACGATCCGACGGTGAAGCTGCTCTATTGGGATTGGACGACGAGTCCAAGCCCGTCGCTGTCCTTCATGGGCAGCTTCTCGGGGAGCATCGGAGCGCCGTTCAACCCGTCGTCGGGGGCGACGCTGGCGCCTCCGTCCGTCTCGCGGGGCCTCGGTTCGTTCACGCACGCCGAACTGGACAGCGCCATTCTGGCGCGCGATCCGTACGGTCCGTTCACCAGCTATTGCGGTTTCGGCTGTCCGCCTGCTCCTCCCTCGAGCGCACCGTTCATGTCAGCGCTGGAAGACTACTCGCACAACTATTCGCACGGATTTATCGGCGGCAACATGAACTTTCCGAGCAGTTCCGCCGAGGACCCGTTCTTCTTCATGCTGCATGGAAACGTCGACCGGCTTTGGGCGCAATGGCAGCGCGATCCTGCGCATCTGCCGCGTCTCGACCCGGCGCAGACCTATGGCGCTTCGCTGGCTTCCGACGCGAATCTCCAGCTCACGATGTCGCCGTGGGATGGCTCGCCGGGGGGTGCCACAAGCGCGAGCAGCTTCCCGATTCAGCCCTGGGAGACGACGACCCCGGCGCCGTCCGGCGGTACATATGTGGTCGCGAAAACCCCCGACGATCCCTCGGTGGTCTCGCCGCCGATCTACGATGTTGCGCCGCTCACCATTCCGAAACTGCAACCCGGCCAAGCCGTCGTCCTGCAGATTCCATGGTATCCGCCCGATCCTTCCAACTTCTCCAGTTTCGGCGCCGATGCAGGGCATTTCTGCTTGGTCGCGCGCATAGAGACTTCCGCGTTGCAGCCGTACGGAATGGATTTTCCCGAAACGAGCGACATCTACGCGAATACGAAGAACAACAACAAGATCGTCTGGAAAAACGTGGAGATCGTCGACGATCTGCCGGGGCCGATGATGATGAAGTCGTTTCTGGTCAGAAACGTCTTCGACAAGCCCACCCAGATGAGCTTGCATTTCGCCGAGGCGCGGAGCGCCAACGGTCCGCTTCTTAGACAGGCGAGGATATTTGTCGATCTGAAACCGCAGCTTTTCGCGCGCTGGCGGCGCACCACGGACCGAACGATCAGGCCCGCCGGAGAAGCCGCCAGCAGCCGGATCGAAATCCTGTCGCCGGACGCGACGATCCGCAACATCACGCTTGCAGCCCACGAGACGTTTTCGGTCAATGTGGAATTCGAGCTTTCGAAAGCCTATTCGGCGCGGGCCGGCGCCCCCCTGCAATTCGATCTGATACAGCTCGGCGCGCCCGGAAATCCGAACCAGATCGTGGGCGGACAGCGCTACACCGTAGACTTAAGCAGGCTCGTTCCGGTCAAGTCAGGCGCCGAATGGCGGTATTGGGACAATGGGAGCGCGCCTGAAGGGGCGTGGACGTCTTCCGATTACAACGACGCCGACTGGAAGCACGGCACGGCTCCGTTCGGGTCCGCGGCCGAGCTGGCAACCAGGATCGGCGCGGCCGCACCCGGCCGCCGCTTCACGGCAGCTTATTTCCGCCATTCCTTCGATGTCGCCGATCCGAGCTTCTTCCGAACCGCGCTCCTGCGATTGAAATACGCCGACGCCGCGGCCGTCTTCCTGAATGGAAAGGAGATCTATCGCGGCGGCCTGCCTGCCGGCGAGGTCAATGCGGACACGATGGCGACGCGAAAGCTTGCCGGATTGGAGCGGCGCGTCTTCGTTCCGGTCAAGATCGATCCGGCGCTGCTCAGGCGCGGCAAGAACGTCTTCGCAGCGGAGATCCATGCCAACGCGCCTGAATATACCGATATCGGATTCGACCTGGAGCTGCTCGCAAACTACGTCGGCGCCGGATTCCCGCCCGATATCGGCTTCGCCGCTCCTCGGGACGCTGTATATCAGGCCGGCGAAACCGTTCCTGTCCAGATCGAGGCCTATTCGGGAGACGCGAAGATCGAGTCGGTGTCCCTTTATGCCGATGGCCACCTGGTCGGCACGCGGGATCGCGCACCCTACACGTTCAACTGGATGGCCGGATCGATCGGAGCGCATCGGCTGCGCGCTATCGCCATCGACGACCGGAAATTGGAGTCGTCATCGTTTCGCACCTTGACGGCGGCCGACCATCTGTTGCCGAGCGTCGAGCTCGTCGGGCCGCGATCGATGGCTGCCGTAAAAGAAGGCGAAGCAATATCGGTCGGCGCCCGCGCATCCGAGCATGACGGGAAAATAGCCCGCGTGGAGTTCTGGGTGAAAGACATGGCGACATGGACGTCTCCAAGCATCCGCGTCGCCAGCGTGACGTCGCCGCCGTATACCGCGTCGATAAGGGGACTCAAGCCGGGTCACTACATGCTCTGGGCGATCGCGGTCAACGATCACGGCGGCACCACGCAGTCGTATCCCGGACACATCATGGTCACGGGGCCGAAGTAAGAAAAGGCCGGGCGCGCGCGCATATGCACCGCAAGCCTATGGCATCAGGCTCGCCAGCACATCCGGCCGGTCGGTGCAGATGGCGTCGACGCCGAGCGCGATGAGCCGGCGCATGTCGACGGGATCGTCGAGCGTCCAGCAGCCGACTTGGAGGCCAAGCGTGCGCGCCTCGGCAATCGATCCGGCATCGATGTCCGTATAAGTCGGAAACCAGCCGTCGCCGCCCGCCGCCTTGATGGCGCGGCGGATCGAGCCGCCGTGGTTCACCGCGTCGAAGCCTGCCGCCCAGGGCGACGTGCCGGTCGAGGCCCAATGCCGAAGCACCGTCAACGCATGCTCGGATGGCGGGTCGTCGATCGCGGGCGGCGTGCCCTCGCGGAACCAGCTCTGCGCCAAGGTGGTGAACCAGCAGCGCGCCTTGGGCGCGATCGTCTTCACATGCAGCAATCCCGGCCAATCGAAACCGACGAACACGGTGCGTGGAAGATAGTCCGCGCGCCGCAGTACCGCCACCGCGGCTTCGGCAAGCGCAATGGGATCGGCGGACTCGTCGCGGTTGGCGAACGAAGTCTTCAACTCGACGAACAAAGTGAAGGGCTTCGCTGCGGTCCTGGCGACTGCGATGACTTCCTCCAGCGTGGGAATTCGCTCGCCATCCACGGCCGCGACGACGGGATGCGATCGCGCGTATTCGCTCGCGGGATCGCAGCGGCCGATATCGAAGCGCCGCAATTCGTCGAGCGACAGATCCTTGATGCGCGCCGCGGGCTTCGACACATAGCGGCCGTCGGGACCGCGCGTGATTTCCGGCTTGAGGCGATAGTCGTGATAGACCACCACTTCGCCATCCCGCGCCAACTGCACATCGAGCTCCGCGCCGTCGCAGCCGCGCGCCGCCGCGTCGCGGAACGCAGCCAGGGCGTTCTCCGGGAACAGCCCTGCCCCGCCGCGATGGGCGATGTTGAGCGGCGGCGCCATCAGGCCCGCGGCCGGTTCTTGCCGATGAAGCCGAACATGTGGCCCGCGACGTTGCGCATCTGGATCTGGTCGCTGCCTTCGGTGATGCGGTAGCGGCGGTGATGGCGATAGATGTGCTCGAACGGCTTGTGCCGCGAATAGCCCCAGCCGCCATGCACCTGCATCGCCCAGTCGGCCGCGTTGCAGACCAGGTTGTTGCCCTTGTAATTGCACATCGACACCTTGTCCGAGAGATAGAGCTGGATCTCCGGCCCCGTCATCCGATCCATCTCCCAGGCGGTGCGATAGATGAGCCAGCGCAGCATCTCGGCCTCGGTCTGCAATTCGACCAGTGGCCATTGGATCGCCTGGTTGTGCGACAGTGGTTTGCCGAAGGGCTTGCGCGTGTTGGCGTAGTCGATGCTTTCGTTGATGCAATATTGCGCCGCACCCAATCCCGATGCCGCCTGGCGGATACGGTTCTCGTGCACGAAATGGCGCGCCAGCACCAGGCCGTTGTCGACCGGCCCGAACACCGCGTTGTCCGGCACCCAGACATCCTTGAAGGAGACATGCGCATGGTCGGTCGGCATGTTGAATGTCCATTGATAGGACTCGATCTTCACGCCCTCGGCCTTCATCGGCACGATGAGGCAGGTCAGCCCGCGCGCGTCGCCGTCCTTGCCCGAGGTGCGGCAGAACAGCATGTCGTGCGTCGCGACATGCACGCCCGTGTTCCACATCTTCTCGCCGTTGATGCGCCAGCCATTGCCGTCCTTGACCGCGCGCGTCTCCATCCAGGTGGCGTCGGAGCCGTGCTTCGGTTCGGTGAGACCGAAGGCGAGCCGCGCCTTGCCCTCGAGCATCAGCGGCAACAGGTCGCGTTTCTGTTCGTCCGTGCCGAAGTCGCGCATCATCAGGATCTGCGGGAAGTTGCCGACCACCGAGGTTTCGTTCTGCAGATCGTTGTGCAGGCCAAGCCCCTTGGCCGCCAGATGCTCGCGGATGATCGCCATCGCAAGATTGCCGATGTTCTTGCCGCCATATTCTTCCGGCAGCGCCAGGCGCAGGAAGCCCGCCTTGTCGGCGCGCCGCCGCATCTCGCCGAGCAGCGCTTCCCACTCCTTGCGCGGCAGGCCCCCATGCTCGAAATCGGTGCGCGCCCATTCGCGGCGATAGTCGAAGAAGCGGTCGTTGTCGTCCTGCTTCTGCAGCGGCACGATTTCCCGCTCGATGAAATCGTCGATGCGGGCGAGAAGATCGGTGATGTGCTTAGGAATCGAGAAGTCCACGGCGGGCCTCCAATGGCGTCTGCGCAAGTCTATCAAGCCTCCGCGCAAGGGCCAGTCTTGGAATGTTCCGTAGCGTCCACCTTGCGATTTGACCTATCTCAATGATCGCGTCGAAGATGCGGGCGACCTTTGTATCCAATGAACGAAAAGAGGCGACATGGACAAGGTTCAATCCTCAGGCGTGCCGACGACCGAGCACTTCGACGTCCTGATCCTTGGTGCCGGGATATCCGGCATCGGCGCGGCGTATCACCTCAAGGAACAGTGCCCGGACAGGAGTTTCGTCATCCTGGACGCGCTCGAGAGTTTCGGCGGCACCTGGCTGACGCACAGATATCCGGGCATCCGCTCCGACAGCGATCTCTACACTTTCGGCTATCGCTTCAAGCCCTGGACCGGCACGCCGATCGCGAGCGCAGCCGAAATCCTCAAATACATGGGCGAGGTGATCGCGGAGAACGATCTCGCGCGCCGCATCCGCTACCGTCATGCGATCGAGAGCGCGTCATGGTCGAGCGCGGACAATCTCTGGACCTTGCACGGCCGCCGCACCGACACCGGCGAACCCGTGACGTTCACGACGAACTTTCTCTGGATGTGCCAAGGCTATTACCGCCATGCCGAAGGGTACACGCCCGAATGGAAGGATATGGAGCGGTACAAGGGCCTGCTGATCCATCCGCAGACCTGGCCCACGGACATCGACCTCCAAGACAAGCGCGTGATCGTGATCGGTTCCGGCGCGACGGCGGCAACCTTGGTGCCCGCCATCGCGGGCGACTGCGCCCATGTCACCCTGCTCCAGCGCTCGCCGACTTATTTCATCCCGGCGCGCAACGCCAACCCGCTGGCCGACCAGCTGCGCACGCTCGGCATCGACGAGGCCTGGATCCACGAGATCACGCGCCGCCAGATCCTGCACGACCAGGCGGAATTCACCCGCCGTTCCTTCGAGGAGCCGCACAAGGTGAAGGAGGAACTGCTCGCCGGCGTGCGCGCCTATCTGGGACCCGACTACGACATCGCCACGCATTTCACGCCGCGCTATCGTCCCTGGCAACAGCGCATCGCCTTCGTTCCGGAAGGCGATTTGTTCCAGGGCATCGCTTCGGGCAAGGCAAGCGTCGTCACCGACGAGATCGAGCGCTTCACGCCGAAGGGTATCCTGCTCAAATCCGGCAAGGAACTGGAAGCCGACATCATCGTCACCGCGACCGGGTTCAATCTCAGTGTGCTGGGCGATATTGCGTTTAGCGTCGACGGCAAGCCGGTCGACGTGTCGAAGACGGTGACCTATCGCGGAATGATGTTCACCGGCATCCCCAACATGGTTTGGGTCTTCGGCTATTTCCGCGCCAGCTGGACCTTGCGCGTCGACATCATCGCCGACTTCGTCTGCCGCCTGCTCAACCACATGAAGGCTAAGCACGCCAAGAAAGTATCGGTCGAACTGCGCCCGGAAGATCGCGATATGAAGCTTCTGCCCTGGCTCGATCCGGAGAACTTCAATCCCAACTACATGATGCGCAGCATGCATCTGTTGCCCAGGCGCGGCGAAAAGCCGGAATGGCAGCACACCCAGGATTACTGGCGCGAGAGGCAGGAACTGCCCAAGGTGGATCTCGACGGCAGCGAGG
>Ga0335083_10009192_pt1 | contig 12005 bp, 8 predicted proteins | sample Lox_Sample_42_FD_206716 | JGI IMG/M metagenome (GOLD analysis project Ga0335083, IMG submission 206716) | Soil microbial communities from Loxahatchee National Wildlife Refuge, Florida, United States - Lox_Sample_4.2 | ecosystem: Environmental > Terrestrial > Soil > Wetlands | place: USA: Florida... | reverse complement strand
GCGGAACGGGAGAAGGTGGTGCTCAACGTGGGCGCGATCCAGAGGCGGAAAAATATCGCGCGCCTGGTGGCGGCGTTCGAGCGGTTGCCGGACGATTGGCGGTTGGTGCTCGCCGGGTCGAACGGGTACGGCGCGGAGGAAATCCTCGATCGCATCGCCCGCAGCCCGGCGCGGGAGCGCATTCGGGTGACCGGCTATATCCCGGAGCGGGAGTTGGCCGGATGGTATGCGCGGGCCCGTATTTTCGCCTTTCCTTCGCTCGATGAGGGCTTCGGGATGCCGGTTCTGGAGGCGATGGCCGCGGGCATACCGGTGGTGACATCGAACCGGTCAGCGCTGCCGGAGTTAGCCGGCGAGGCCGCGCTAACCGTGGATCCGGAGGACGCCGACGCACTCGCGGAGGCGCTGCTCGCATTGCATTCCAACAACGAACTGGGTGGGGAGTTGGCCCTGCGCGGCGCGGCGCGGGCACGGATGTTTACCTGGGGGAAGGCTGTCCGTGAAACCTGGGAGGTCTATCGCCAATTGCTGGCGTAGGCCCTGAACTAGCGGTTCTCCTCGTCTACAGCGATCTTGAGCGCACGCAGGAAACGATGATCCTGCGACGTAAACTTGATCTTGCCGGTGGCTTCGAAGCTGCGTTTGGGCTCCTCGCTCACTTCGGTATCTTCGCTTTCTTCCTCCTCACTGTTCTCGTCGCGCCGATTGAAGCCAATCGTGGCTTCGAGAACCAGGAAAACGTCGTAACCGGCTCTTTTGATCTCTCCGATAGCCTCCGCGATCCGGTCCGACTCGGAAAGGGAATCGTTGATCGCGTTTCCCAATTCCTGCATGAGATGCTTCAATGGCTCTTCCACACAGTTCCCCTTTATGGCAGATGCGCCGGAAGCAACCGGCGTTCCACCGATGGGCCCGCATCCACCCGTTCCGATTGTAGTGGACCTCCGCGCCCTTCACAAGCGGCACGCACGATAACCATCGGCAGGTATCGGGCCAAACGTTAGAACCCCACGGCAGACCTCTGCCGACCTGCCCGGGTCCGCTCTGATACCATGGATGCGTGTGGAAGCTCCTGAGCACCCGTGGGCTATCCGAGTTCACCAAACATGTGGTACCCGCGGTACTGAAGCCGGCCAGAACCCTCTGGAATGAGGTGATCGGGTTCTTTTTCTTATGCCTGGCGGTCCTGTTCGGGTCGGGCGTGGTGCGCGCCTGCAACTCCTTCAGTAAAGCCGCGCCGGACCAGGCGACCGGCGATCTCCTGCGCATCATCATGTCCGGTTTTTGCACCCTCCTGATGCTGTATTTCGGCATTTCCAGCTTCCGCCGCGCGCGCAAGATCTCACGATCATGAGCGAACCGCTCCTGCTGCCCGGCGAATTTCCCTATACACGCGGAATCTACCGCGAAATGTACCGGGGCCGGCTTTGGACCATGCGGCAGTACGCCGGATTCGGCACCGCGGAAGAGAGCAACCGCCGCTACCGCTACCTGCTCTCCCAGGGCACGACCGGACTTTCCGTCGCGTTCGATCTGCCGACCCAGATGGGCTACGACAGCGACCATCCGATGGCCGTCGGAGAGGTGGGCCGCGTGGGTGTCGCGATCTCCTCTCTGGCTGACATGGAGCGCCTGTTCCAGGACATACCGCTCGAGAACGTCTCGACTTCGATGACGATCAATTCGACGGCCGCGATCCTGCTTGCCCTGTACGCACTGGTGGCCGAGAAGCAGGGCGCCGACCGCCGCAAACTCTCCGGCACCATCCAGAACGACATCCTGAAGGAGTACATCGCCCGCGGCACCTACATCTATCCGCCGCGCGCCGCGATGCGCATCATCACCGACATCTTCGCCTGGGCGGGCGCGGAGATGCCCGAGTGGAATACCATCTCGATCAGCGGCTATCACATCCGCGAAGCCGGCTCGACCGCGGTGCAGGAGCTGGCGTTTACGTTCGCCAACGCGGTGGCTTACATCGAAGCGGCCATCAGGGCCGGGCTGGCGGTCGATTCCTTCGCGCCCCGGCTTTCGTTCTTCTTCAACGCACACAGCGATTTCCTGGAGGAGATCGCCAAGTTCCGCGCCGCCCGCCGCATCTACGCGAAGCTGATGCGCGACCGTTTCGACGCCAAAGACCCGCGCTCGATGATGCTGCGCTTCCACGTGCAGACGGCAGGCTCTACACTGACGGCGCAGCAGCCGGACGTCAACATCGTGCGCACCGCAATCGAGGCCATGGCGGCCGTGCTGGGCGGCGCGCAGAGCCTGCACACCAACTCGCGCGACGAGGCGCTCGCGTTGCCCACCGAAGAGAGCGCGCGCATCGCGCTCCGTACCCAGCAGATCATCGCCTACGAAACCGGCGTGACCAACACGGCGGATCCGGTGGGAGGCAGCGAGTACATCGAATCGCTCACCGACGAGTTGGAGCGCGGCGTGTCGCGCTACCTGGCGGAGATTCAGTCCATGGGCGGTACGCTGCGCGCCATTGAATCCGGCTTCATCCAGAACGAGATACAGAACTCGGCCTACCGGTTCCAGCGCGCCGTGGAATCCGGTGAGCGGATCGTGGTCGGCGTCAACCGGTTCCGGCAGGAAGACGAACGCCCTGCTTCCACGTTCCGGCTCGACCCGGCCCTGGAGCGGTCACAGGTGGAGCGGCTGCGCGAGGTTCGCGCCGGCCGGAGCGCCAGTGTGGTGGCGGAGAGCCTGGCCGCGCTCGAACAGGCGGCGCGCGGCACCGACAATCTGATGCCCCGAATCCTGACTGCGGCGGCCGCCTACACGACCGTCGGCGAAATTTCGGATACACTGCGCCGCGTCTTCGGCGAGCATCGGGAGTCCTAGCGAATCATGAACGCCCTTCTCTTGAAAGAGTACATGCAGCTCGAGATGGTCCAGATGCCGGTGCCGGAGATCGGTCCCGAAGAAGTCCTGGTGCGGGTCCGCGCCTGCGGGATCTGCGGCAGCGACGTTCACGGGCTCGACGGCAAGACCGGCCGCCGCATTCCGCCGCTGGTGATGGGCCACGAGGCCGCGGGCGAAGTGGTGGCCACGGGAGCCGCCGTCGCCGATCTCACGCCCGGCGACCGCGTCACCTTCGATTCCACGGTCTACTGCGGGCGCTGCTTCTACTGCACGCGCGGCGAGGTCAACCTGTGCGACCGGCGCGAGGTGCTCGGCGTTTCTCCGGGGCCGTACCGGCGGCACGGCGCCTTCGCCGAATATGTGGCCGTGCCGCGGCGCATCATCTACCATCTGCCCGACGAACTCGGCTACGAGCAGGCGGCGATGATCGAGGCCGTCAGCGTCGCGGTGCACGCGGTGAACCTGACGCCGATCCGGCTCGGCGATACGGCCGTGGTGGTGGGCACAGGGATGATCGGCCTGCTTGCGATTCAGGCCGCGCACCTGGCCGGTTGTGCGCGCGTGATCGCAATCGATCCCGACGATTCGCGGCTGAAGCTGGCGCGCGAGGTGGGCGCGAGCGATACCATCAATCCGAAGAGTGCGCCGCTGCCCGATGCGGTTGCCGATGTGGCGATCGAGTGCGTCGGGGCGACCGATCCGGTGCGGACGGCGATCGCGGCGGTGCACAAGGGCGGCGCCGTGACCCTGGTAGGCAACGTCACGCCCGATATCGACCTGCCGCTGCAATCGGTGGTGACGCGGCAGATTCGATTGCAGGGCTCATGTGCGTCGAACGGCGAGTACCCGGCCTGCATCGAGCTGATGGCGCGCGGAGCGATCCGCGTGGACCCGCTGATCAGCGCGATCGCGCCGCTCGAAGAAGGTGCGGCATGGTTCGACCGGCTCTACCGCCACGAGGCGGGGCTGATGAAGGTGATTCTGAGGCCGTAATGCGCACTTTCTTCCACGTCGACATGGACGCCTTCTTCGTGTCCGTGGAAGAGCTCTACGACCCGTCGCTGAAAGGCAAACCGGTCGTGGTCGGCGGGCGTCCCAACGAGCGCGGTGTGGTCTCGGCCGCATCCTACGCCGCGCGCAAGTTCGGCGTCCATTCCGCCATGCCGCTGCGCACCGCCTACAAGCTCTGCCCGCAGGCGATCTTCGTCGACGGCCATCCGGACCGTTACCGCGACTACTCACACAAAGTCTACGAAGTGCTGACTGCCTTTTCGCCGTTGGTCGAGATGGCCTCGATCGACGAGGCCTATCTCGATATCACCGGCACCGAGCGGCTCTACGGCCCGCCGCTGCGCGCGGCGCACATCCTTCACGAGCGCATGAAACAGGCGACCAGCCTGAACTGCTCGATCGGCATCGCGGCCGCACGCATGGTGGCGAAAATCTGCTCCGACCAGGCCAAACCGAACGGCATCCTGTGGGTGGTCCCCGGGCATGAGGCGGCATTCCTGGCGCCGCTCGACGTGCGCAAAGTGCCGGGCGTGGGCAAAGTCACCGAGAAGAACCTGCACGATCTCGGCATCCGAAGAGTTGGCGACCTGGCCAAGCTTGATGAAGCCTTCCTCGAGGAGCGCTTCGGCAAGTGGGGCTTGGCCCTGGCCGGCAAATCGCGCGGCCTGGATGCCGGGGGCTGGTACGACACCGAAATCGGCGAGGAGGAAGGCCCGAAGTCGATCAGCCACGAGCACACCTTCAGCGAGGACACCGCCGACCTGGAACACATCGAATCTACCCTGGCGCGGCTGAGCGAGATGGTAGGGCGCCGGCTGCGCGAGCACGGTTTGGAGGCGCGCACCCTTCAGCTCAAACTGCGCTATTCGGACTTTTCGACCTTCACGCGCGCTCACACGCCTCCTCGCGCCACCCAACTCGATACCGAGATCTTCGAGGAGATCCGCGAACTCTTCCAGCGCAACTGGAAACAGGGCGCCAAGGTGCGCCTGCTGGGAGTCCACGCGTCAGGCTGGGCCGAAGGCGGCGAGCAGATGGACCTGCTCGACGGAGAGCGTCACGAGAAATGGAAAGGCGCGATGGCCGCTGCGGACCGGTTGCGCGACAAGTTCGGCGAAAAGGCGGTCGGCCTGGCAGCGGGCATGCGCGGGAACTTCCGCGAGCGGACTCACGAAAACCCCGCGGGGCTACCCGGCAAAAAGTAACGCAGGCCTTCAGGTCTGCGCGTCACCGCCGATTCCAGAGCAGAAACCCGACCATGGTTTTCGCGTCCTGGATCTTACCGCTCCGGATCATATCGGAGACCTGCTTCGCCGTGAACCAGCGCGTCTCAATGCGCTCGTCGTCCATCGGAGCCGCTTCGCCCTGCGTGAGTTCCTGTGCCAGGTAGATGGTCATGCGCTCCTGCACATACCCTGGGCTGACGAAAAAGCTGGCCAGCTTGGTCCATTTCCTGGCCCGGCAGCCGGTCTCTTCGATCAGCTCCCGTTTTGCCGCCTGAAGGGGCGTCTCGCCGGGATCGAGACGCCCGGCGGGCAGTTCCCACAGATACTGGTCGGCGGGAAGCCGGTACTGGCGCACCAGCAGGATGCGCTTCCGATCGTCCACGGCCATCATGACCGCGCTGCCCACGTGGCGCACCACGCTGCGTTGGATCTTAAATCCGGTTTTCGGATCGACCGCGCGGTCTTCCGTCACGCGGAACAGGTTGCAACTGTATGCCTGCTTCGAAGAAGTGATTTTCATGGTCTGGTCTTGAGTGCCTTGGCGAACTCCGCCGCGCTCCGCGTATTCATGATGTCGGCCGGGCCGAGCCATCCGCGGCGCGCGGTCAGGACGCCGTATCTCATGCTTGCGAGATGCTTGGGATGGTGCGCGTCGGTGGCGATGGTGAACCGCGCGCCCTTGCTCTTCGCGGTGCGGATCAGCGCACCGTGCAGGTCCAGCCGCTCGGGGCTGGCATTGATTTCCAGCCACACGCCGCGGCGTACGGCCTCGTTCACGATGCGCTCGAAATCGAATTGGAACGGATCGCGCTGCAGGAGCAGGCGCCCTGTGGGATGGCCGAGCACGCGCAGCGACGGGCATTCCAGCGCGCGCAGCAGGCGGTCCGTCATCTCCGCCGCGTCCAGGTTCATGTGGCTGTGTACGCTACCGATGACAAGATCCAACTCGGCGAGTGCGTCATTGGCCAGGTCCATGGCGCCATCTTTGAGGATGTCGCACTCGATGCCGCTGAACACCCGGATGCCGAGGCCATTGCGGTTGACCTCGCGAACGCGCTGCGCGAATTCGACCACGCGTTTTTCGTCGAGGCCGTTGGCCATGGCCAGCGCCTTGGAATGGTCGGTGATGGCGACATACTCGTAGCCGCGCTCGCGCGCCGCGGCAGCCATCTCTTCCAGGCTCGCGCGGCCGTCGGTCTCGGTGGTGTGCATGTGGATGTCGCCGCGAATCTGGCCGAGCTCGACCAGCTCGGGCAGGCGGCCCTGCTCGGCGGCTTCGATTTCGCCCGTGTTTTCGCGCAGCTCGGGCGGTATCCACGGCAGCCCGATCGCCTGGTAGATCCCTTCTTCCGTCTCCCCCGCAACTTTCGACTCGTCCGCCACTCGGAACAGCCCGTACTCGCTGAGCTTCAGACCCATCCGGACCGCGCGTGTGCGAATCGCTACGTTGTGGTCCTTGCTGCCGGTGAAGTATTGCATGGCCGCGCCGAAACTCTCCGGCAGCAGCGTGCGCACGTCCACCTGCAGACCTTCGCGGCCCACTCGCGCGCTGGCCTTGTTCTCGCCGCGGCCCAGCACTTCTTCCACTCGCGAATATTTGACGAACGGCTCGAGTGCGTTGGTGGGCGCGGGCCCGGTCACCAGCAGGTCGAGGTCGCCGACCGTCTCGCGCCCGCGCCGCAGGCTGCCCGCGGGCGTGATCGACTCGACGCCCTCCACCTTGCTCAGTTCCGCGATCAGCTCCTCCGCCATGTTCTCCGCGTAGCTCAGAAGATAGCGGCCGGTGCGCTGGCGATACTGCGAGATCGAGCGCAGCACCTTTTCTTCCAGCTTGGCGCCCATGCGCGGCAGGACGCGCAGCTTCTGCTCCAGCGCCAGGCGCTCCAATTCGTCGATGGTGCTGGCGCGGTAGTGCTCGAAAATGAGGGCGATGCCCTTCGGGCCCAGGCCCTGGATCTTAAGGAATTCAAGGGCAGTGGGCGGAAATTTCTCGAGCAGCGCGTCGCGGCGCTCGCAGGAGCCGCGCTCGACGATCTCGCCTAGCACATGCGCCAGGCTCTTGCCGATGCCCGGAATCTCGGTGACTTTGCGCTCCGGGTTCTGGAGGATATCGGCGATGCGCTCGGGGTAGCCGTCGATGGCGGTGGCGGCGTTGCGGTAGCTGCGGATGCGGAAGCCGTCTTCCGCGGCGATCTCCATCAGATCGGCCGTTTCCCAGAGCAGGCGCGCAATTTCCCGATTCTCCAAGGGGTTTCCTCTATAAGATTGTACCGAGAGGCGTGACGCGGACGATAACAAGCGATCGTCCGCGCCACCCTGCCGTGCGTCATATTAGTATGCTGCTCCGGGCTCTTGCCGCCTTCTGTTGCGCGCCAACCCTCGCCGCGCAGACTACCGGGTTCTCGGTGGTTTCCGCCGCCAGCTACCAGGGTACGATCGCGTCTGATTCCATCGCCGCCATTTTCGGATCGAACCTGGCGCGCATCACGGCCTCGGCAACACTCGACGCCAATGGGCAGTTGCCCACCGAGCTGGCAAATGCGCGCGTCCAGGTGAATGGCCAGGTGGTGTCCCTGATTTTCGCGTCGCCCGGCCAGATCAACTTCGTCGTGCCCTCCGGAATTGCGGCCGGTACGGCCACGGTTGTGATCAGCAGGACGGATCTCGGCACCAGCCGGAACGGCACCGCGCTCATGGCTGCCAGCGCGCCCGCGATCTTCAGCTCCGATGCATCGGGCTCGGGGCCGGGCGCGATCCTGAACGCGGTGACCTTCGCCGGGCCGCCGTTTCTGACCGTCACTCCCCAGAACGGCGCCGACCCGCGCACCCGGCTGGCCGTGTATGGCACGGGAATCCGCAACGCCAAGACCGTTACCGCCACCGCGACCGACAGCAGCGCGAACCGCTACAACCTCACCGTCGAGTTTGCCGGCGCTGCACCGGGCTTTTCCGGGCTGGACCAGGTGAACGTGATCGTGCCCGCCGATCTGGATGGCGCGGGCGCGGTCTCGCTCTCCATCTCTACCGAGGACGCCACCTCGAATATCGTGACCTTTCAGATGGGCCTGCTGCCCGTGAGCTCGCTGCTACTCGCCGGTATTGCGATCTCGCCGGCGGCCGTGACGGCCGGCAACAACATGACGGCCGCGATTTCGCTCAACGGCGTGGCGCGAACCGGGGGCTTTCCGGTGTCGTTGCACAGCAGTAACCTCGCGGCCACGGTGCCCTCGTTTGTCGTCGTACCGACAGGCAAAGCGTCGGTGACTACCACGGTTCAGACCTCGGTCGTGAGCGGCGTCCAAACCGGAACCATCACGGCGACGGCCGGCACGGTCACCGTCTCGGCCAGTTTTGAACTGGATCCGCCCAACCAGGCGCAGCTCAGCGCCATCACGGTGAACCCGGCCAGCGCGCTGGGCGGCCGCACCGTGCAGGGCACCGTGACGCTGGCTAGCCCCGCGCCCGCCGGAGGCGTCAGCGTTCAACTGTCCAGCGACAATACTTCCGCCGTCGTGCCCGCGAGCGTCATGGTGCCGTTCAATCAGAACTCGGCGAACTTCTCGATCACTACATCAGCCGTCACCGCGGCCCAGACTGTCAACTTGACGGCCACGCTCTACCGCACCACGGTGAGCACGAGGCTCAGCCTCTTGCCTCTGCTGGCCCTGTCCTTCGATTCAGCCTCCGTGGTGGGAGGCACAACCGTAACCGGCACCATCACCCTGGCCGAACCAGCGCCTGGCGGCGCAACCATCTCTCTTACCTCGAGCAACAACAGCGTCGCTCCTGTGCCCGCGGTTATCACGATATCGTCCGGGCAGACGACCGGCACGTTCTCCATCCTCACCACTGCTGTTTCCGCGACTCAGACGATCACCATCTCCGCGAAGTACATGTCGACCACGCAGACCGCGCAGCTCACGGTGAATCCGCAGCCTGTCGCGGCCCTCTCGAGCCTTTCCATCTACCCAAGCACCGTCAACGGCGGTACGGCCGTGCAAGGCACCGTAACACTGACCGCACCCGCGGGCCCGGCCGGCTTCACCGTGTCCGTGCAAAGCAGCTTGCCCTCTGCCGCCGTGGTGCCGACTAACTTCGTAATGGTCCCGGCCGGGCAGAGCAGCGCCACTTTCCAAATCACCACGTTTCGCGTCGTGACCCAGCAGACGGTGACGTTCACCGCCAAGGCGGGAACCGTCACGGTCACCGCCACCCTGACCGTGCAATAGCGCCGATAAAAACTATCGATTGACAAACGCGGCCCTTGGCGCATAATGAGAGGAACCCTGCCTTGCGGCAGGCTCTCGTCCCGAGTCTGGACACTTCACCCGTACGTGATGACCTGGTTGGCGGCATGTGTCTGTGCATGCCGCGAGAACGCCGTTTCTTCACAAGCACTGGAGGGGTCAGTGATGGGCAGAGGTTTATTGCCGGCACGTGCGGCGCTAGGGGTGGCGCTGATGGCCGCAGTCTCGCATGCACAATCGACGTTTGGCTCGTTCGTAGGCACGGTTCACGATCCATCGGGCGCCGCCGTGGCGGGAGGGATCGTCACCGTCAAGAACACGGGCACTTCCGCGCAACGCAGCACACTCACCAACGAAAAGGGCGACTACGTCCTGGTCAATCTCGAGGCCGGCTCGTACGAGCTCACGGTCGAAGCGCCCGGCTTTCAGAAGAGCCGATTCACCGCCGAGCTGGCGGCCCGCGACACGGTCCGCGTGGATGCCGCGCTCTCCGTCGCGGCGCAAACTTCGACAGTCATGGTCAATGCCTCGGCGGAGGCCGTGATCACCACCGACGTTTCCAGCATCGCCACCGCCAAGACCGGGCGCGAGCTGGTCGATCTGCCGGTAGCCATCGCCTCGCGCGGCAGCGGGTCTACCAGCCCCATTTCGACGCTCACCACGCAGGCGGGCGTGCAAACCGATGCCAGCGGCAATCTTTCAGTGGCCGGCGCCAAGCCCAGCATGCTCTCGGTCTCCATCGACGGCATCAGCAGCGTGAGCCCGCGCAGCAGCGCAGCGATCAGCGAGCTCTTCCCGTCCTTCGGCGCGATCGCGGAAATCCGCGTGAGCGAGATCAACAACGCAGCGGAGTTCGGCGGTGTGAGCGACATCACCACCACCTCGCGGGGCGGCTCCAACGCATTCCACGGAGGCCTGTTCGACAACTTGCAGAACACCGCCTTCAACGCACGCAACACTTTCAGCGCCAGCGTCCCCAAGTTGGACATGAACGATTTCGGCGTGTTCGCGGGCGGGCCGGTCTTCGTTCCCGGCCTGTACCATGGCCGCAACAAGACGTTCTTCTTCGCCAGCTACGAGGGCCTGCGGCTGGCCAAGCAGTCGGTGCTGACCGAGAGTGTGCCCTCGCTGGCTCTGCGTAGCGGCGACCTCTCGGCCTACAAGCCAGTCAAAGACCCGGACACCGGCGCGCCGTTTCCGAACAACCAGATCCCAGTGACGCGCTTCTCGCCGATTTCGTCGAACGCACTGGCGATGTTCTATCCGCTGCCCAACACCGGAGCGCCCAACGCGGTCTCCAATAACTTCGCGATGAACTTTCCGACTCCCATCGACAGCGACCAGGGCGACATCCGCATCGACCAGGTGATCGGCAGCCGGCAGTCGGCCTTCGCGCGGTACACCTACAAAAAGCGGTCCGTGCTCAACGCTCCGACCGGCAGCGTGAATCAAGGACCGACTACCGCGCCGGAGGTCGACGCGGGCCTCACTGTGGCGCACAACTGGATCCTGACGCCGCACTTGGTGAACGAAGTGCGTGCCGGCTTCAACAGCACCAACTCCTCCAGCAGCAACCAGACGTTGGCCACGCAGACGATCTCGCAACTGGGTTTCACCGGCATTCCCGACCCGCCGCCGGGCAGCGGTTCGCCGAGTTTCAGCATCACCGGCTTTCAGGCCGCTTCCTTCGGCGCGTCGAGCATTTCGAAGGGCAAGAATCTTCAGCTCATCGACAACCTGACGTGGGTGCGCGGGCGCCATACCCTGAAATTCGGCGGCGACTACCGCCACATGACCGCGCTGTTTTCGAACGTCTTCGCCAGCAGCCGGGCCGGCACATACTCGTTCAATAACTCGGTCACCAGCTCCATCATCGGCAATGCCTACGCGGCTTTCCTGCTCGGCATCCCCGATTCGACGGGCCTCGCGACGGTGTTGAACCCCGACACGTTTTCCTACGGTAACTCGTACGCGCTTTACGCGCAGGACGACTGGAAGGCAACTTCGCGCCTGACCATCAACTACGGCCTGCGCTGGGAGTATCATCCCGCGTTCAACGATCACTACAGCAATCTGGCCGATTTCCTCCCGGATTACAGCGCGACCATTAATGGCGTCCCCGTGCACGGCGCGGTGGTCGTGCCGGACAAGGGCATGAAGTGGGTCAATCCGGATTTCGTGGCATCGATCACGCCCACGCCGATCCTCTCGGCCACGCAGGCGGGCCTGCCGCAGAGCATGCACTACAATTCGAAGGCCAGCTTCGCCCCGCGCGTCGGGTTTGCGTGGCGGGTGTTCGGCGACGATAAGACCGTGATCCGCGGCGGCTACGGCCGCTACGTCGAGACGCTGCTCAGCGCGCTGATCACCGCCGGCTGGGCGGTGGAAGCGAGCGAAGTGGGCTCGTATACCAATTCCATCGTCAATGGCAAACCGGCGCTAACCTTTCCCTACGCGTTTCCGTCAAACCTGTCCCAGCCGGGCGTCGCGACCTTCGAATACGCCAGCGATATCCACTATAAGGACCCGATTGTGCAGCAATGGAACTTCACCCTCGAACGCAGCCTCGGCTTCGCCACCGCTTTGCGCGTGAGCTACGATGGCAGCCACGGCAGCAATCTCGGCTACAGCATCAACCTGAACCAGATAC